>Ga0247719_1000024_pt1 | contig 108794 bp, 101 predicted proteins | sample 41E_DmetaG_FD_189046 | JGI IMG/M metagenome (GOLD analysis project Ga0247719, IMG submission 189046) | Soil microbial communities from hillslope of Landscape Evolution Observatory, University of Arizona, Oracle, AZ, United States - 4-1-E_D | ecosystem: Engineered > Artificial ecosystem >...
GTCCGAGAGCACCGACTACTGCGACACCTGCGGAGCGGTCATCGCCCTCCTGCCGCTCCCCCCGACCGGCGCTGATCCCACCGCCCCCGGCACCACGGTGATGCCCAGCACGCCTGTGCCGCCGGGCGCCACCTGCCCGAACTGCGGGGCGCCCCGGGAGCCGGACGAGCTCTTCTGCGAAGTGTGCGGCCTGAACTTCGCCACCGGGCAGCTGCCGTCGCCGGCGGCGGAGCTGGCCGCCGCCGACCCGGAAGCGGTGACGGCCGAGTGGGTGGCGGTCGTCTCGGCCGACCACCGGTACTTCGAGTCCAACCAGGCCGAGAGCCCCGACGACACCGTGACCTTCCCCACCGACGCCGCGGTGCGGGAGGTGCCGCTGACCTCGAACGAGATCCTGATCGGCCGGCGCAGCGACTCCAAGGGCATCTTCCCCCCCATCGACCTCAGCGAGCCGCCATCGGATCCGGGGGTGTCGCGCCGCCACGCGATCCTGCGCCTCAAGTCCGACGGCTGGGTGGTCGTCGACCAAGGGTCGACCAACGGGACCCTGGTGCGCGGCGCGCTCACACCCATCAAGCCCGGCGACGCCGTCCGCCTCCACGACGGCGACCACCTCAACGTCGGTGCCTGGACCCGCATCACCCTCCGCCGGGTCGGCGCCCCCACGTGAACCGCATCCGCGCGGCCGCGGCCACCACGCCGGGCCGCTACCGGCTGTGGTCGGTGGGCACCGCGGTCCTCCTGCTGGCGACCGCGGTGGCCGGCTGGGCCGCGGCCACCGCCATGCGCTCGGGCACCGACCGGATCCGCAACAACGCCGGTCCCGTGCTCGTCGCCACCCAGCAGCTGGTCTCCAGCCTGGCCGAGGCCGACGCCGCCGCCACCGCCGCCTTCCTGTCCGGCCGCCCGGAAGACCCGGAGTCCCGCCGGCTCTACGAGCAGGCCTTGGCCCGGGCCAGCGCCCAGATCGAGGACGTCTCCGCCCTCATCGGTGCCGACCCCGCCACCCACGACAGCCTGAAGGACCTCTCCGTGGCGGTGATCCGGTACGCCGGCCTGGTGGAGGCGGCCCGGGCCACGAACCAGCCCGGCGTGGCCGACGGCCCCCGCTACCTCGTCGACGCCCTCGACCTCCTCGCCAGCACGGTGGCCGAGGACGTGGCCCGGCTCACCGAAGCGACCCAGCGCCGCTTCGAGCGCGACGAGGATCGCCGGGACACCGGCATCCTCCCCGCCGTGGCCCTGGCCGTGGTGGCCCTGGCCGTGCTGGTGGCAGCCCAGCTGTGGGTGTTCCGGCAGAGCCGGCGCCTGCTGAACATCCCCCTCGCCCTGGCCACGCTCGTGCTGGTGGGAGCCATCGGCTGGCTGGTGCTGGCCACGTTCCGCTCCGGGAACGACATCAAGAAGGCCCGCGCCGGCGGCTACGACTCCATCACCCTGACGTCGCGCATCCAGACTGCGGCGTACCGGGCCAAGGCCGATGAGACCGTGTCTCTCATCACCAACGACGCCAACCGCCGGACCAGCGCGGTGGCGACCGCCCAGACCCTGCTGGCCGACCGGGCAACCCCGGCCGCGGTGGAGGCGGTACGCCAGGGCCGCGACCCCGCCCTCGCCGGCCTGCTCACCGACGCCGCCGCCGCAGCCGACTCCGACCGTGAGCGGGCGGCGGTCGCCGAGATGCTCGTGCGCTGGCAGCGCTACCAGGACACCGCCGCCCAGCTGCGGTCCACCGCCGATGCCAACCAGCAGCGGGCCATCGCCGTCGGTCCCGGTAGCGCCACCTTCAACGGGTTCAACTTCTCGGTGGAGTCGGTGCTGAGCGACAACCGCAGCCAGTTCCTCGACGGGCTGGCGTCGGCCGCCGACCGCATGGGGAGCCTGACCCTCGGCGCCCTGTTCCTGCCCCTCCTCGCCGCCGCCGGCGCCCTCGGCGGCTTCCAGCTCCGGATCAACGAGTACCAGTGAGCCTCCACCTCAGCCGCCGGCGGTTCCTCGCCCTCAGCGCCGCCGCCGTCGCCCTGGGCGCCTGCCGCACGGGTGGCGGCGACGTGCCCGACTTCAGCGGGACACTGCGCATCCTCAACTGGTCGGACTACATCGACCCGGAGACCGTCAGCCGCTTCGAGCAGGCCATGGGTATCCCGGTCGACTACGTCGAGGAGTACAGCGGCAACGAGGAGGCGTTCGAGACCATCTTCGAGCCGACGCTGGGCCGCGGTCGCTCCACCGGCTACGACATCATCGTGCCCACCTACTGGGCGGTGGCCCGCATGCTGGAACGGGACTGGCTCCGCCAGGTCCCGCTCGAGCGGGTGCCCAACCACGTGAACATCGAGCCGGCGTACCTCGGCATGCCGTGGGACCGGGGCGCCCGCTTCCACATGCCCTGGCAGGTCGGTATCACCGGGATCGCCTACAACCCCGCCCTCACCGGCGGCCGGGAGATACGGCGGGTGAGCCAGCTGTTCGAGCCCTCGCTGCGGGGGAGGGTGGGCATGGTGACGGAGATGCGGGAGACGGTCGGCCTGGTCATGCTGACCCAGGGCGCCGACCCGTCCCGGGCCACCAAGGCCGCAGCCGAGCAGGCGCTGGATCGTCTGCAGGCGGCGAAGAACGACGGCCAGATCCGTTTCACCGCCGACGAGTTCGTCGACGCCCTCAAGTCGGGGCAGTTCGCCGCCTGCCTGGCCTGGTCGGGCGACATCATCCAGCTGCAGCAGGAGCGGCCGGACATCCGCTTCGTGATCCCCGACGAAGGCGGGATCCGCTGGTTCGACAGCATGGTGATCCCCGCCCGCTCCGGGGGCGCAGCGGCGGCCGGCGACTTCATGAACTTCGTCTACGAGCCGGCCAACGCGGCGCGCATCACCGCCGCCGTGCAGTACATCAGCCCGGTGCTCGGCGTGCGCGAGGAGCTGCAGCGGGCGGGCGGAGCGTCGGCCCAGCTGGCCCAGAACCCGATCCTGTTCCCCGACGACGAGACCCGCCGGCGCCTCTACTTCTGGGCCGGCCTCGACACCGCCACCGAGGACGAGCTGCAGGCACGCTTCTCGGCCATCACCGCCTGATGCACAGCTACCACCCGGGGCTCGACGCGTTTGCCGAGGAGGTCCTGGCCTTCGCCCGCCGGCGCATGACCGCGGACGCCCACGGATTGTCGATCGGTGTGCCGCGGTCGCCGGTGGAGCTGGATGCCGCCGCCGGCGTGACCATCACCGACGAAGGGATCGGCGCCAGCGAGGCGCTGCGGCTGTTCACCGAGGTGCTGGAGCCGGCGTGCCTGTCCTCGGACCATCACCGGTACCTGGCCTTCGTGCCGGCGGCGCCCAGCGAGGTGTCGATCCTCGCCGACCTGGTCGTCAGCGCCTGCTCGATCTACGCCGGCTCCTGGCTGGAGGGCGCCGGCGCGGTGTGGGCCGAGAACCAGACCCTGCGCTGGCTGGCCGATCTGGCCGGCCTGCCGGAAGAAGCGGGCGGCGTCTTCGTGTCCGGCGGCACGAACGGGAACCTGTCAGCCCTGGTGACCGCCCGGGCCGCCGCCGCCGGCCGTCAGGGCGGGCGTCCGGGGCGGTGGGCGCTGGTGGTCGGGGAGTCCGGTCACAGCTCGATCGAGATGGCGGCCGGGGTGATGGACGTCGACCTCGTCACCGTCCCGGGTGACCGCCTGACCGGTGAGGCGTTGGAACCGGTGCTGGCCGGCGTGGCCGACCGGGTGTTCGCAGTCGTCGCCACCGCCGGCTCGACCAACCTCGGTCTGGTCGACGACGTCGACTCCATCGCCGAGGTGTGCCGGCGCCACGGTGTGTGGCTGCACGTCGACGGTGCCTACGGCGGCGCCGCCCTGGCCGCCCCGTCGGCCCGGCACCGCTTCGCCGGCGTCGAGCACGCCGACTCGTTCATCGTCGACCCCCACAAGTGGCTGTTCGCCCCCTTCGACGCCTGCGCCCTGCTGTACCGCGAGCCGGCGCTGGCCAAGGCCTGCCACGCCCAGCACGCCGACTACCTCGAGATGCTCTACGGGGCGGAGTGGAACCCCTCCGACTACGCCGTCCACCTCAGCCGGCGGGCCCGTGGCCTGCCGCTGTGGTTCTCCCTGGCCGCCTACGGGGCCAGAGCCTACGCGGAGGCGGTGGAGACCTGCCTGCGCACCGCGCAGGAGGCGGCCGACCTCGTGCGGGCCGCCTCCCACGTGGAGCTGGTCTTGGAGCCCGAGCTGTCGATCGTCGTGCTGCGCCGGCCAGGCTGGACGGCTGAGCAGTACCGGGCGTGGTCGCTCGACCTGCTGGCCCGCGGGGAGGGTTTCGTGGTGCCGTCCGCCCACCGCGGTGAACCCATGCTGCGCATCTGCATCGTCAACACCCGCTCGTCCACCGCCGACATCGCCGCCGTCCTCGACTCCATGCGCTGACCGGCGGGGACCGGTGCCAGCGCTGCCGATGACCGAAGCGCGAGTGGTCGACCAGTCCGCGATGGAGGAGCGCCCGTCTGCGCATGGGGCGAGAGCGCTTGTCGGACTTCGTGCCGCAGCCGCTTGGCCGTGAGGACGGCGTAGTGTCGCACCGTGCGAAACCGCCGGCTCGAACGTGCCCGTGACGGCAAGCGGATAGCCGGCGTGTGCGCCGGCCTGTCGGCCTACACCGGTATCGACGTCACCCTGATCCGCGTGGCATTCGTGATCTTCGCGTTCACGGGTATCGGTGAGTTCGTGTACCTCCTGCTGTGGATCTTCGCCCCGAAGGCGGCGAAGGCGTAGACGAGGAAGCGCGGGTCCCGCCCGCGATGGGCACGGCGGGCGGGACCAGGTGGCGACGATCGCCGGCCTCAGGTGCCCTTGTAGTTCAGGACCTGGCGCAGGGTGTGGAGCACGGTGACGAGGTCGGCCTGGTCGGCCATGACCTGGTCGATGTCCTTGTAGGCGGCCGGGATCTCGTCCAGCAGGGCGCCGGCCCGGTCCGACAGCCACACCTTGCCGGCCATGGCCGTGGCCAGGTCGGCGTTGGTGAACAGCTTGCGGGCCTTGGTCCGGCTGTGGCGCCGGCCGGCGCCGTGGCTGCACGACGACCAGCTGGCCTCGTTGCCCTTGCCCTCGACGATGTAGCTGCGGGTGCCCATGGAGCCGGGGATGACGCCGAGGTCGCCGACGTCGGCCCGGATGGCGCCCTTGCGGGTGACCCACAGCTGGCGGTCCCGGTGGACCTCGAGCTGGGTGAAGTTGTGGTGGCAGTTGATCCGGCGGGTCTCCTTGCCGGTGCCGATGAAGCGCAGCACCTCGGCCAGGGCCCGGTCCATCATCGTGTTGCGGTTGGCCTTGGCGTAGTCCTGGGCCCAGCCCATGTCGGTGACGTAGGCCTCGAACTCCGGCGTGCCCTGGACGAACCAGGCCAGGTCCGGGTCCTCGAGGCCGAGCGCGGCCTGCTTGGCCAAGCGCCGGGCCTTGGCGATGTGCATCTGGGCCAGCTGGTTGCCGATGCCCCGGCTGCCCGAGTGGAGCACGACCCACACCCGGCCCCGCTCGTCGACGCAAAGCTCGAAGAAGTGGTTGCCCGAGCCCAGGGTGCCGAACTGCTTGGCCGCCTTGTCGGCCTGCGCCGCCGACAGCGACGTGGCCGGGCGATGGTTCGACAGCCACCGGCCGGCGGCGTTGCCGGCGGTGTCGTGGCCCTTGCCCACGCCGGCGGGCACGGCCCGCTCGATGCGACCCAGGAGCGGCTGGAGGTTGTCGGGCAGCTGGTCCTCGGTGACGTCGAGCTCGGCGGCGATCATGCCGCAGCCGATGTCGACGCCGACGGCCGACGGGATCACCGCGCCCTTGGTGGGGATCACCGAGCCCACGGTGGCGCCGATGCCGACGTGGGCATCGGGCATGAGGGCCACGTGGCCCTCCACGATCGGCAGCCGGGCCGTCTTCTCGGCCTGGCGGATCGTCTCCGGCTCGATGTCGCTGGCCCAGGAGACGAGCTTGGGGTTGATGGTGGTGGGCATGGTGGACACCTCCTCTCGGTAGTTGTGCCTCGGCGTGGCCGGGGGGAACCGGGCTCCTGTCGCCGACGTGGCGTGCCGGGTTCCTCCGGGTGACGGCGGACGTCCGTGCCGTTGCTGTCCCGTACCGCGACGTGTGTGCGTTTGGTCGATCGGCGGCCACATACGCCCCCCTATCGACCAAACGGTCCGGCTTCGTAGGCCGGCGTCCTTCCCGGGTGTTTGACGGGGAAGGTGTCGACCCCTTCCCAATACGGCAGGACGTCAGCGCCGGCCGGCGCCTCGCAGGACCACGGGCTGGACGGGGGAGAGGGCCTGGTCGAAGCAGGGCTGGCAGAGGTCCCGGCCGTCGAGACGGCGGATGCGGCTCTCCATGGCCGGCTCCCGGCATTCGGCGCAGGTGATGTTGGTGTGTATGCGGGCCTTGCGGGGCGGGGCGGCGTCGATCTCGGTGAAGGAGTAGAGGCCGTCGGGGTCCAGCGCCAGCACCTTGCGGGACTGCGCGACGTGGAGCTCCTGGAACTTGGCCCGCTCGGCGTCGGTGGCCGACCCGGAACGGACCTTGGCGAACAGGGCCTGGTGCTCCGGATCGCGCTGCCAGGCGTCGGGGCGGACCTTGATGCGGATGGCCCGGCCGTCGGAGCGGCGGAAGAAGCTGTAGGCGTTCTTGCCGACGTCCTGGTGGATGAGGTTGCCCTTGCCGAAGGTGCAGCCGGTCAGGAACTGGATGGCGTCGACCCCGCACATGTCGGTCTCGACGACGGCCACCACCTCCTCGTCCTTGGCGTGAGGGCCGATCTCCCGGAGGGCGATCTGGGCCGCGGCGATCCCCATCGCCAGCCCCGGGCACATGTGCCCGTGGAACTCGACGACGCGGTCAAGGGTCTGTTCGTCGATCATGGTGCCTCGCTCGCTGGAGTCCCGATGTCCATTGGTCAAGCTACCTTGCCCTGGACGCAAGGCCGCACAGTGCAGATTGATCGGCTTTGTCGATGACAGTGATCGGCTTCACCGATAAGTAAGAGGGCTACGATCAAAGGGGAACCGTGGGGGGAACCGGGGATGATCCGTTGAATCTCAGCCAGCTTCGCTTCGTGCGGGCCGTGGTCGACGCCGGCACGTTCACCGGCGGCGCGGCGCGCTGCTACGTCACCCAGTCCACCCTCTCGACGGCCATCGCCCACCTGGAGAAGGAGCTCGGCGAGCGCCTCTTCCTGCGGACGACCCGGTCGGTGAGCCTGACGCCCTTCGGCCACAGACTGCTGCCACTGGTCGACGAGGTACTACGGGCGCAGAACGCGCTCGTCGACGCCGCCGACAGCTTCCTCGACCCCGAGTCGCAGCTGGCCCGCCTCGGCGTGTGCCCGACGCTCGATGCCACCCGCCTGGAGCGGATCCTGGCGCCGTACCGCCACGCCAACCGCAACGTGAGGATCGTCCTCGACCAGATCGGCACCGGTGAGGCCCGGCGGGCCCTGGAGCAGGGCGAGCTGGACTTCGTCCTCGGCCCCGTGTCGCCGGGGCGGCGGGCAAAGGTGGAGCGGGCCCGGCTGTACGACGACCCGCTGGTGTACCTCCGCGCCGGCGAGCGCCCGGGCTCGCGGGACGGGCGCGCCGTGACCCTCCAGGAGATCGCCGGCGACACCTTCCTCCTCGTCCATGACGCCTGCGGGCTCACCCGTGCCACCCGCCAGCTGTTCGCCTCCCGCCGGCTCACACTGCACGAGTACGAGGGCCAGGCGGTCAGCTACCAGGTGCTCGAGGAGTGGACCCGCGTCGGCGTCGGCTCGGCGATCCTGCCGGAGTCCAAGCTCTCGGCGCCCGGCCTCGGGCACCCGATCGTGCTCGGCAACGGTCACCGGGCGTCCATCCGGTTCGAAGCGGTGTGGATGCCGTCGACGGCGCCGGCGCCTCACCTGCAGGCACTCACCCGACACCTCAAGTCCGCCGGCGCTGCGCTGGCCCAGAAGGAGCCCACATGACCAAGCGACAAATCCGTCTCGCCGCCGCAGCCTTGGTGATGGCCTTGACCGCGGCCTGCAGCAGCGGCGACGGCACCGGCACCGGTACGACCGACAGCAGCACGCCGGGAAATGAGCGGATCACGCTCCGGATCCCGGCCAGCACCCAGAGTGGGGGCTACCCCCAGCCCTACGCCGCCATCCGGGGGCCCGGCCGCCTCATCACCACCTACATCTTCGACACCCTGGCGTTCCCGGACGTGACCGGCACGCCCAAGCCGTGGCTGGCCAAGTCGTGGACGTCGTCGCCGGACGGCAAGACGTGGACCTTTACGCTGAACGAGAACGTGAAGTTCCACGACGGCATGCCCCTCACGTCCGACGACGTGAAGTTCACCTTCGACTACAACCTCACCGGCCCCGGCACCGCGGTGGCCCAGGGAGTGACCTACATCGACACCGTGACCGCCCCCGACCCGAAGACCGTGGTCATCCAGCTCAAGACGGTGCGGCCCAGCTTCCTGCAGGACATCGCCGGCACGTTCGGCTTCGCCATCATGCCCAAGCACATCTGGTCGGGCGTGACCGACCCGGCCAAGTTCCAGGGCCCCACCGCGCTCATCGGCTCCGGTCCCTACAAGCTGGAGAACTTCGACCTGACCACGAACAGCTTCAACTTCGTGGCCAACGAGGACTTCTACCTCGGCCCGGCCAAGGTGCGGCAGTTCCAGGTCGTCCCGGTGGCCGACGCCCTGCTTGCCCTGGACCGGGGCGAGGTCGACGCCGCCAGCGGCGGCAACGCCCTCATCCCGAGGATCCAGTACGACGCACTGGCCAAGAGGTACAAGGTCCTGACCGCCCCCGGCGAGTACAACCTCGCCCTCTTCTTCAACCCCAGCAAGGGCTTCCCCTACAACGAGAAGGCGTTCCGCCAGGGCGTGGTCTACGGCATCGACCGCAAGGACATGGTCAAGCGGCTGGTCGACGGCCGGGGCATCCCCGGCCCGGCCGGTGCGCTCGGCCCCGGCAACGAGTTCCTGAACAAGAACCTGCCGGCCTATGACTACGACAAGGCCAAGGCCTCGGCGCTGTTCGACCAGATCGGCCTCCGCGACCGCAACAACGACGGCATGCGCGACAAGCCGGACGGGTCGTCGTTCAAGGTGCCGCTTTCGGTCAGCTCCTCGGACAACCAGGAGGCGCAGCTGACCAAGGAGTACCTGCGGGCGGTCGGCATCGACGTCGAGATCAACGCCGTCGACCAGCAGACCTCCGACGACCGGGGCGCCAAGGGCGACTACGAGATGGCCATCCAGCACTTCGGCGGCCTCTCCGGCGACCCGTCGGGCCTGATCACCCGGTTCACCTCGAACAGCCGCAGCACGTCGTTCACCCGGGTGCACGGCTACAACAACCCCGAGTTCGACAGGGTGGCCAACGAGCAGGCGGTCGAGGTCGACCCGGCCAAGCGGCGGGAGCTGGTCAACCGGATGCAGGCCATCCTGGCCGAGGACCTGCCCCAGATCTCCCTGTACGTCCCCGACCAGGTCGCGTTCGTGGACGACAAGAAGTTCAAGGGCTTCGCCTACACGCCGGGCTGCCCGCCGTGCGGCGTCACCGGCAACAAGCGCCACCTCCACTCCGGCACCGCCGACCCGGCGCCGTCCAACTGATGGCCGGCCCGAACGACCTGACGTTCCTGGCCCCGCCGGACCAGGTCGCCGACTGGCGCATGGTGCTGCTCTGCGACGCCGCCATCGCCAGCGGGGTGTTCGACAAGCTCCCGGGCACCGCCGAGGAGGTGGCCGAACGGGCGGGGCTGGCGGCCCAGGCAGTCCGGGTCGTGTGCGAGGCCCTGGTCACCCTGGAGGTGCTGCAGGCCGACGGCGACGGCTGTTTCTCGCTCGGGCCGGCGGCGCCCGAGCCGGCGGCCATGCCCAGCGTGCGCCACCATGCCCGGGCTCTGCGCCGGTGGGCCACCGGCATCGGGTCGCAGCTCCGGGGCGAGAGCACCCCCTCGGAGATCACCGACCCGGAGACCTTCCACGACGCCCTGAGACGCAACGCCCGGCAGGTCGCCCCTGCGGTCGTGGACGCCGTCATAGCCCGGTTCCCCGACGCAAGGACCGTGCTCGACCTCGGTGGCCTCCACGGGGAGTACTCGCTGGAGTTCACCCGCCGGGGGCTGAAGGCGACGATGCAGGACATGCCCGCCATGGTCGACGTGGCCCGCCGGCAGGGTCGCCTCGAAGCGGCCGGCGTGGACCTGTACGAGGGCAGCTTCTTCGACCGCGTCCCCGAGGGGCCGTTCGACATCGCCTTCTGCTCCGGCATCACCCACACCTTCGGGCCCGAGCAGAACCTCACGCTGTTCCGGAACCTGCGGCCGGTCGTCGCCCCGCGTGGTGGCGTGGCCGTCGTGACGTTCCTACGGGGGCGCGACCCGATGGCGGCCCTCTTCGCCGTGCAGATGCTGCTGAACGACAACGGCGGTGACACCCACACGGAGGCGGAGTACCGGGGCTGGCTGGGCGAGGCCGGCTTCACCGTCGACGAGGGCGTCCTGGACCTGCCTGGGCAAGGAGCCAGGTCGGTGCTCTTTGCCACCTGAGGGTGAGGTCCGGCGCGGGCTCGACGTCTGCGATCTCGTCGTCACCTACCCCGGCCCGCCGGCGGTCCGTGCCGTCGGGGGGATCAGCCTGTCGGTAGCACCGGCGGAGTGCCTCGGCGTCCTCGGGGAGTCGGGATCGGGCAAGTCGACCATGGCCCGGGCCGTGCTGGGGTTGGCGACGGATGCCACGGTGGAGGGGACGGTGCGCCTCGGCGACATGGACCTCCACACCCTCGACGAGGCGGGTTGGCGGCGGGTCCGCTGGAAGCACGTCGCCCTGTCGTTCCAGTCGACGTCGGCGCTCAACCCGGTCCTGCGGTGCGGGCTCCAGATCGTCGAGCCCCTCAAGGCCCACCTCGACCTGCACCACGACGCAGCCCACCAGCGGGTCGAAGAGCTACTGACCGACGTCGGCCTCGGACCGTGGGCCGCGGAGCGCTACCCCAGCGAGCTCTCGGGTGGCCAGCGCCGGCTTGTCCTGCTGGCCATGGCTCTCGCCTGCCGGCCCGACGTCGCCATCCTCGACGAGCCCACCGCCGGCCTCGACCCTGCCACCCGCAATCTGGTCATCGCCCTGCTGCGCCGGGTGAAGGAGGAGACCGGCACCGCCCTCATGGTGCTCAGCCACGACGCCGAGGCCCTGGAGATGCTGGCCGACCGGGTGGCGGTGCTCTACCGGGGCTGGCTGGCCGAGGTCGGCCCCGGGGGCCAGGTGCTGAGCGATCCCCGGAACCCCTACTCGTGGGCCCTGCTCAACGCCCGGCCGACGCTGGCGTCGGTGAAGGATCTGCGGGGCATCCGGGGCACGCCACCGAACCCCACGGAGAGGGCCGAGGGCTGCCCGTTCTACGGCCGGTGCCACCAGGGCCGGGAGGAGCTGTGCCGGCCGGCGCCCCCGCCCATGGTCACGCCGCACGGGGAGGACGGGTCCCGCCGGGTGGCCTGCGTACGAGGTGGCGTGGTGTCGATCCTGACCGCCCGCAACCTGCGCAAGAGCTACACGTCCGGTGGCGTGATGGGGCGCAAGACGTCGGTGCCGGTCGTCGACGACGTGAGCCTCGACGTGCGCGAGGGCGAGGTGGTCGGCCTCGTCGGCGCCACCGGGGCGGGCAAGTCCACCCTCGGCATGCTGCTCGTCCGCCTGCTCGACGCCGACGCCGGCGCGGTGGGCTTCGACGGGCACGACCTCCTGGCCGCCGGCGGCGCCGAGCTGAAGGGGCTGCGGGCCCAGGTGCAGATGCTTTTCCAGGACCCGTTCGAATCGCTGTCGCCCCGGCTGACGATCGGCGAGGCGGTACAGGAGCCACTCGACATCCAGGGGATCGGCGACAAGGCGAGCCGGCGGGCCAAGGTGCGCGCCGTGCTGGCCGACTGCCGGCTGCCGGACGACGACGCCTTCGTCGACCGCCACACCCACGAGCTCTCCGGCGGCCAGCTCCAGCGGGTGGCGCTGGCCCGGGCCCTCGTTCTCGACCCGCGCCTGCTGGTGGCCGACGAGGCCGTGTCCATGCTCGACCCCAGCGAACAGGCCAAGATGATCCAGCTCCTCAAGCACCTCCAGGTGGAACGGGGGATGGCCATGATCTTCATCTCACACGACCTGTCCGTGGTGCTGCGGGTGTCCGACCGCGTGCTGGTGCTCGAGCAGGGCCGCGTCGTGGAGGAGGGCGCCGGCGGCACGCTCCTGGCGTCGCCCCGCCACGAGGCCACCCGGTCGCTCCTGTCGGCCGCGGGCCGGGACCTGCTCTTCGCCTCCAGGAACGGCTCGCCCACGCCGTGAAGGCGCTGGTCGTCGAGGACCTCGTCGTCCGCTACGGCGACTTCGAGGCCGTCCGGGGCGCAAGCTTCGGGGTGGAGGCGGGGGAGGTTTTCGGCCTGCTCGGGCCCAACGGGGCCGGCAAGACGTCGATCATGCGGGTGCTCACGACCCTGCTCAAGCCCGCCGGCGGGCGGGCGTGGATCCTTGGCCACGAGGTCGGCGCCGAGCCGGCGACGGCACGCCGGTTGATCGGCTATGTCCCCCAGGCGCTGTCGGCCGACGGGTCCCTGACCGGCCGGGAGAACGCCATGCTGTTCGCCCGGCTTCACGGCGTCGCCCGCCAGGACCGGGGCCGCCGGGTGGACCAGATGCTCGAGCTGATGGACATCGCCGCCGCCGCCGACCGGTTGGTGCGCTCCTACTCCGGCGGGATGGTCCGGCGGCTGGAGATCGCCTGCGCCCTGCTGAACCGGCCCCGCCTCCTCTTGCTCGACGAGCCGACGATCGGTCTCGACCCGGTGGCCCGCCGGGCCGTGTGGCGCCACCTGGCCGAGATGCGGGCCGAGACCGGCCTCACCATGCTGGTCACCACCCACCTGATGGAGGAGGCGGAGGAGCAGTGCCAGCGGGTGGCGGTGATGAGCGCAGGGGAGATCCGCGCCGAGGGCAGCCCGGTCGAGCTGCGCGCCGCGCTGGGAGCCGGCGGCGGCACCCTGGAGGACGTGTTCGTCAGCCTGACGGCCGACGCCCAGGCGAGGGGGGGTGAGTTCCACGACATCGGCCGCACCCGCCGCACCGCCCGACGCCTTGGTTGAGGCCATCCCGGCGCTCACCGCCCGCCAGGTCGCCGTCTCCTACATCGGCACGGTCGTGGCCATGGCCCAGGCCGAGATCCACAAGGCCGGCCGTGAGCGCTCGGTCCTCGTGGCCCGAGCCGCCCAGCCCCTCCTGTGGCTGCTGGTCTTCGGGTCCGCGGTGTCCCGGGTTCGGGAGCTGGGCACCGAGGAGGTGCCCTACAAAGCGTTCCTCGTGCCCGGGGTCCTGGCCCAGTCGGTGCTGTTCGTCGCCATCTTCTCGGGGATGGCGATCATCTGGGAGCGCGACCTGGGCATCACCCAGCGGGTGCTCGTCGCCCCCGCGTTCCGCAGCGCGGTGATCCTGGGCAAGGCGGCCAGCGCGGCCATGCGGGCGGTGATCCAGGTGGCGGTGGTGCTGGCGGTGGTGGCCGTGCTGCGCATCCCCCTCGAGTGGTCCGTGCTGGGCGTCGTCGGTTCGCTCATCGCCGTCCTCCTGGGGGCGACGATGCTCTCCGCGCTGTCCATGGTGATCGCCTCCATGGTGCGCAGCCGGGAGCAGTTCATGGGGCTCGGGCAGCTGGTGACCCTCCCGCTGCTGTTCGCATCCAACGCCCTGTATTCGGTGGAGATCATGCCCGGGTGGCTGCAGGTCGTGGCCCGGTTCAACCCCCTCACCTACCTGGTGGAGATGCTGCGCCAGCTGCTGGTCGGCGTGGGGCCGGACCGGCTGCTCCTCGACGCCGCCGTGCTGATCGGCGGGATCGTCGTCACCGTCGCCATCGCCAGCCGTACCTTCCCCCGCCGCGTGCTCTAACGGGAGTGCCGGGCCACCCGGGGGCTGAACCGCCGCTCGGCGGCGGTGCCCAGGAGGGTGATGGCGATGATGAGCAGCACGAGGGCGACGATGGGGGGCGCCAGCCACCACTTCCAGGCGTCGGTGATGAACACGCCCCGGAAGGCGATGGCGTCGCGGATCATGGCCCCCCACGACGGCTGGGTGGGGTCGCCCACCCCGAAGAAGGCCAGGCCGGCCTGCAGGCCGACCGCCCGGCCGGCGGCGGGGATGAACTCGGCCACCGACAACAGGCCCAGGTCCGGGAGGATGTGGCGCCGCAGCTGGTGCCAGGTGCCGGCGCCGAACCCGGTGGCGGCCCGGACGTGGGTGCGGGAACGCAGGCTCAGGACCTGTGAGCGCAGGATGCGTGCCGCCGTGGGCCAGAACAGCAGGGAGATGACCAGCGACAGCCCGAGCACCGAGCCGCCGGTCAGGGCGCCGATGAGCAGCAGCAGGGGCAGCTTGGGCAGGATGAGGACGAGGTCGGTGACCCGCATCAGCACGCTGTCGAACCAGCCGGGGAACCACCCGGCGAGGACGCCGATGACGCCACCCAGCAGCACGGTGCCGGCGCCGGCAAGGAGGGCGACGAGCAGCGAGGCCCGGGCGCCCAGGATGAGCTGGCTGGCCAGGTCCTGGCCCAGGATGTTGGTGCCCAGGAGGTGCTCGCCGCCCGGGGGCTCCAGCGAGGCGCCGGCCAGCTCGGTGGCCCGGAACGGTGCCAGCCGGCTCCCGAAGAGGACCAGGGCGACGTAGACGGCGAGGAGCAGGCCGCCCACCGCGCCGGCGACCGTGGTCCGCCGGCCCGAGAGCGGTGCCGCCGCCGGCGGGCGGGCGATGGTGGTGGCGGTCATCCGCCCACCCGCCGGCCCACCCGGGGGTCGAGCTTGGTGTACGTCAGCTCGGTCAGCAGGTTGGCGACCAGCACGACGACGGCGATGACGACGAAGTAGCCCTGCAGGAGCGGGTAGTCACGGGCGAAGACCGCCCTCTCCAGTAGCGTGCCCATGCCGGGGTAGGCGAAGATCGTCTCCACGAACACCGACCCGCCGAGGGCGAACGCCGACTGGATGCCGAGGGCGGTGACGAACGGCAGCAGGGCATTGCGGCCGGAGTGGCGGTACTTCAGCCGCCGGCGGGACAGGCCCTTGGCCCGGGCCAGCAGCATGTAGTCCTCGCCGAGGGTGGCGATGGCGGTGTTGCGCACGATCAGGAACTTGTTGGCGAGGAGGCCCAGGGTGAGGGCGGCCAGCGGGAGGGCCAGGTGGAACAGGATGTCGCTCACCTGGTCCCACCTCGAGGAGTAGGTGGCGAACGCCTCGTGGGCCCCGGCCTGGGGGAACAAGGGGTAGGTGACGGCGAACAGGATCAGCAGGCCGCTGGCCATGGCGTACTCGGGGATGGCTCGGGTGACCGAGAGCACGGCGATGAGGGCCCGGTCGGCGAAACGGCCCCGGTTCCACGCCGCGGTGAGCCCGGCGAAGAAGCTGACCGCCGACGACAGGAGCAACGCCGATCCGGTGAGCAGGAGCGTCCACGGCAGGCGGTTCCGCAACAGGGTGGACACGGCTGCGTTCTGCGAGATCGACCAGCCGAAGTCGCCCTTGGCCAGGCTGGACAGATAGGAGCCGTACTGGGAGACGAGTGGGCGGTCGAGCCCGTAGTAGGCGGCCACCTTGTCCCGCTCCTGGGCGTCGTAGACGAAGGTGCCGCTGTCGGGGTCGTTGAGCGCGGCCAGGGGGTCACCCGGTAGGAACCGGGGAAGCAGGAAGGTAAGGGTGATGGCGGCCCAGAGGGTGACGACGTACAGGGCGACGGTGCGGAGGTAGGCGGCGCGCCGGCGCCCACGTCCTGAGTCGGGCGGAGCCGTCGTCAGGGTGGCGGGCGGGCGCAGGGCCTGCGTCATCGGTGGGAGAGTACGCGGCTACCGGGCGGCTTGCGCCGGCCCCCTCTCGGGGCGGGGAGAGGCCGAGCTGGCGGGCGTCCGCGCCGTCGCCCGACGCCCGCGACGGCGTGCCACGCAGTGGCGGCGGCAGCTGTCCTCCCCGCCCTTCCCGTCGCGTCCTACCCATGCCATCGCCGGCGAGTCTCCGGTCGGTTTCCCCGCCTGACCCGCCCGCCCGCCGAGATTCAGGCGCGTCGAACCGAACGTGTCGGAGGACTCGTAAACGTCTTGTACCCTTTCCGCAGGTTCGGTAAACATTTCATCCTGGACATGAGGGCAATTTCTCTCTAGATTCAACGCACGTACTGGGGGCGCAGGCGGAAGCTGCGCGTAGGGCCGGCGGAGTCGGGAGTCGTTCAAGTGAAGAACGCGCGCGCGTTCAAGCAGCTCGGCGCGGCACTGGTGGTCGGCGCAAGCCTGTTCCTGGACGGCTGCGCCATCCCCGCCACCCGGACCGAGACGGCGATGGCGCCGAACCAGCAGCTCGCAGGCGTCGACGCCCTCCTGGCCGCCGACTCGTTGGCGGCCACGCTGGTCACGACACCGGCCGTGGCGGCGCCGGCGCCGGTGCCGTTGGTTCTCCCGACCGCCCCCGAGCAGTGGTTCCAGCCGGCCGGCCGCAATGGCGGGACCGAGGGGCCGGCCCGGTTCCTGGCCGCCATCGCCCTCCACGACAACCCGCCGCTCTACGTCAGCGAGCAGTGGGGGCGGACGACCGGCGGTGAGCAGTCGGACCACCACGTCAGCCGGAGCGATTCCTGGGCCGCGGACCTGGCCGTCCGGGGCATCCAGGCCCCCACGCCGGCCACCGAGCTTGCCGCCCGGCGGGTGGCGGCGGCCCTCGGCGTGCCGGACTGGGGCGGCGGCGAGCTCACCAGGACCATCGACGGCTACCGGTTCCAGGTGCTGTGGAAGGTGGCCGGGCACTTCAACCACGTCCACGTCGGGGTGCGCAAGCTGAACTAGGCCGGTGGCGTCCGTCCGGTGTCCCGGACGGACTTGGCGAGAGCGGGCCAAGCCGGCCGCTGGGGAGAGGAGCGCCGGCCGGCGCGAGCCCGCCGGTGGACCGGTGGGGTGGCGCCACGGGGAGCGGAACGCCGGCGGATCGTGTAGGACTGGCGGCCATGGCCAAGGTCACGCGGGGGTTCACGGGACGTCCGAGGCCCGGGGGCGACAGGCGCCTCCCGCCGGGGCAGTACGACGCCGGCGGCGACTGGCCGGTGCTGACCGCCGAGCCGACGCCGGCCATCGTCACGGACGACTGGACCTTCGCCGTCGAGGGGCTGGTGGAGCGGCCGACGACCTGGACGTGGGACCAGATCCGCGCCTTGCCGGCCTCGATCTACGAGGGCCCGATCCACTGCGTGACGACGTGGTCCAGGTTCGGCATGACCTTCACCGGCGTCTCGGTCGATCTGGAAGAGCGCCAAGTGGGTCGCCGGCCTCACCCTGCTCGAACACGACGAGCCCGGCTTCTGGGAGCGCAACGGCTACCACGACTGCGGTGACCCCTGGCTCGAGCAGCGCTACCAGGGCGACTAGGCCCGGTGGCCGCCACCACGTGGCAGACGGCCACCGTCGTGGGCATCACCGATGAGACCCGGCGGGGCCAAGACGTTCCGCCTCCGCCTCGAGGCGCCGCACCGGCGCCTGGCCGGCCAGCACTACGTCGTCCGGCTCACCGCGCCCGACGGCTATACCGCCTCCCGGTCGTACTCGATCGCCTCGGCGCCCGACGACACGGCGGAGATCGAGATCACCGTCGAGCGGCTGGAAGGCGGGGAGGTGTCGGCGTTCCTCCACGAGGTGCTGGAGCTGGGCGACGAACTGGAGGTGCGGGGGCCGCTGGGTGGCTGGTTCGTCTGGGACGGACACACGCCGGCGCCGGCGGAGCTGGCCTACGTCTGCGGGTCGAGCGGGTTCGCCGACGCCGCGTCCGCCCTGCTCATCGACTCCGGGATGCCGGCCGGCGCCATCCGGGTCGAGCGCTTCGGCCCCAGTTCTCCGCTCAGAGGGCCGGTCGGCCCAGGCGGCACGCCCTAGAGTCTGGGAAGTGTCGCCACCACGCCGGCGGCGTTGAGCAGGTCGGCGGCGGTGAACGTGGTGCCGCTGCCGTAGGTGGGCGTCCAGGCGGGGTCCTGGCGCAGGTAGGAGCTGCGGTCCCCCTTGATCAGCCCGACGATCACCTCGGCCACGATACGGCCGCCCACCGGCCCCAGGCACTGACCGCCGGCAGCTACCTCGGCTTCCCGTAGGACGTAGAACCACAGTGGGGTGCGGTCGCCCAGGTTGAGCTCGGCCAGATCGGCGAGGTCGCCGGGGGCGAGCACCGGCAGCCGCATGGCCTGGGCCACCCGCTGGCCCGACGGCACCTTCATGGTGAGCGCTCGCAGCAGGTTGCGTGACGCCAGTGACACCGGCTCCCCCGCCGGCTGGCCCATGAGCTCGAAGAGCACCGAGGAGAGCTTGGTGTCGATCAGCTTGTTGTTCCGGGCTCGGTTGTCGCCGAAGTCGAAGAACGTCTGCCAGTCGATGAACCGCCGGGGCGCCCGCCGGCCACCGCGGAGGTCGGCAGGGTCGCCGGAGCCGGTGGCGGTGGGGTCGAAGATCAGGGCGAAGAACTGCCGGGACGTGTCGGTGGCGCTGGTGCCGAAGTTGGCCCGGTAGCTCGGGCGGACTTGGGAGTGGCCGAACCGGTAGGCGGCGACCGAGAACTCCACCGGGATGTAGGGGTCGTTGCGCCACTTGAAGTGCTTGAGCCCCTTGGTGAGCACGTCATCGACGGTGGCCTGCCCGACGGTCGCCGGCAGGAACTCGTGGAGGACCATCCACTGGTAGTGCCAGCGGACGACCCGCTGGGCCTCGGCGAAGATCTCCCCGACGGTGTAACCGTCGCCCAGCTCGCACTTCACCTCGGCGAGGACCCGGTTGTGGAAGCGCAGCAGGGCGAGGTGGAACTGGGAGACGACAAGGTTCTCGTCATTGCGCGGGTCTCCCAGGAGGGCGGTGCCCTGGCTGTTCCGGGGGACGTCGAAGCGGACCATGTTGCCCATGGACACCGCGCCCGATCCGGGGATCTCCTCGGTCAGCAGCGTGGTGCGCCCGGCGTCGACGGAGCTGTCGTAGAGATGGGGGGACGCGCCGGGGCCGCCGCCGTAGACGCTGTCGAGGTCGAGGGCGGGGATGCGGAAGTTGCGGATCGACTCGGGATCCTGGCGGCGGGCCAGGCTGGACGTTGGGTCGAACGTCATGTCGTGGTCGAGGAACTGGCCCACGAAGGTGAACCCGGCGGTCATCGCCGGGTTGTCGGGGTTGCCGATGTTCAGGGCCGGGTCGACGATGAGGGCGATCGGGTCGGACAGGTCGTCGCCGGCGTCCATCGGCCCCCCCTTGGCCCCGAGCTCCAGGAGGGCGTCGCGGACGAGCGGCGTGTCCGCCGCGAACGGTGGAAGGGTGGGGAAGAGCCGGCCGAAGCGCCCCTCGTCGTAGAAGACCGATCGTGGCGTGAGCTCGCCGAGCCCCGCTGAACCGTGCGGCATCCGCCTGACCTCCGTCCCTGGTGTCGCACCGGTCTAGCGCGAACCGCCGTTAGCGCGGGGGGTCGCTACTGCCGGTGTGCCCAGCCAGGCGGATCGGCAGTTCCACGAACTCGCCGGGGCGGGCCGGCGCGAACCCGGCGACGACGTTGATCACGCCGTTGGCGATCTCCTCCGGGCTCGTCGTGTCACGGTCGCACTTCACGAAGTAGGCCTCCCGAGGCATGACGCCGGCGAAGGCCGAGCGACGGAACAGATCGTCGAGGAAGGCGCCGGCCTCGGCGCGGATGCGGGCCCACAGCGGCTCGTCGTTGGCCTCGGAGACGGCCCACTCGAGCCCCTTCGACAGGGAGTGCTCGAGGAACAGGGCTGTGCGCCGCACGTTGACGTACTTCCACGCAGCGTCACGGTCGCCGGCCGTGGTTCGAGCGCCCCAGATGACCGGCCCGGCGCCGGCGAAGTTGCGCAGGGAGTTGACGCCCAGTGGGTTGAGGCGGCCGTTCTCGGCGTCGCTCACCGGCACGGTCAGGTCCTCGACCCACCGCAACGCTGCCTCGACGCCGGCCGGCGCCGCCCACACGCCCCGCACCACGTCGGAACGGGCCATCACCCCGGCGACGGCACCGGCGGGGCCCCGGAGCGGGCCGGGGCCGGCGATGCGGGGGAAGTAGACGGCGGCGTTGGGGCTGCGGGGGAAGGCCGGCGCCGAGGCGCCGGCGATCGCCTCCTCGACGGTCGTCCATGCCGGCGGCGGCTCGAGTATGCACATCGCCCCCTGCGCCTCGGCCATGGCGACGGCGGCGGCGGTGACCTCGGGCGAAGGCTCACCGGGGACGACGAGAAGGTTGAAGAAGGCGCCGGCCCGGACCAGGTCGTCGAGCTCCCCGGCCACGATGGCGACGGCGCCGCCCTGGCGGAAGAAGTCCTGTACGGCGAGGGCCAGGGCGCCGGTCGTGCCGTACATCCGGCCGAAGTCGGACGGGGAGACGACCGCGACCGGCTCGCGCGCCGGTGCTCCGACGAAAGCGGTGATCGAGGTGGCCACGTCGGAGATCGTGGAATACAGGCTACGGCGGTCCACGTTCGCCCGCTGTGACCAGGCGCGACCCGTGGGCGGGGATCCTGTCCGGGCCCGCCGCCGGGCTGCCATCCTGGTGCGGCCATGGAAACCGACCTCGACGGCCCGCTCCCCGGCGAGGAGGAGGTGCTCGACCGGCTCCACCGCCACCTGCGCCGCTGGCTCGGTGCCTGGCCTCCGACGTCGATGGTCGCGGTGGTGGGCTGCGACTGCCGCACCGCACCGGGATGGGACGGCGTCGTGCGTCCGTTCGCCGGCGTGGAGACCCCGGAGGGCACCATCCTGTCCGTACCACCCGAGACGGTGGAGGCGGTCCGTGCCGCCGGCGCCACCCTCGAGGAGATCCTCGACGGGGTCCCCGAGGCCATCGGCCAACCGGGCGCGGTGGTCGGCAAGGGGGTCTACCGGTACGCGCTGGCGCCGGCGGACATCGAGCCGATCGGCGAGTGGGTGCCGGCCGAAGCCCCTGACGTACCGGCCTGGCTCCGGCCCTTCGGCGGCGAGGTTCTGGTGGTGCGGGATGAGGGGAAGTACGTCGCCGGGCTCGGCATCAAGCGCCACGACCGGCTCGGCATGGAGGTGGCGGTCGCCACCGACGAGGCCTGGCGGGGGCGGGGTCTCGCCCGTGCCCTGGTGGCCCGGGGGGCGGCCGCCATCCTGCGGGCGGGCGGCGTGCCGATCTACCTCCACGGCCGCGGCAACGCGGCCTCGGCTCGGGTGGCCGAGGCCGCCGGTTTCCCGGACCGCGGCTGGCTCATCCTCGGTTTGCCGACCGCTACCTGACGGAACAGGAACGGCAGGTGGCCCCCGGCGCCGGTGGCCTCTAATCTCCGCCGGAAAAAGCACGGCCTGGGGGGCTACACGACCTAGATGTTCGAGACGGAGATCCGACGCGACGGCGCCCCGGAACCGGCTGGTGTCGGAGCTCTCCCGGCCGGCGCGGCGCCGGTCGAGGGCGGCCGCGTGCCGCTGAGCCGCGGCGACCGGTGGTTCCCTCTCGTCCTGTTCGCCGGCGTCGCCGGCGTGGTCGTGGTCATCTCGGTCCTGGCCCACGCCTACCTCTCCCTGCTCCACCCGTTCCACCGCCATCTCCAGGGCGACCGGTGGGTCGACGCCTTCGGCTGGTGGGACGGTTGGTGGTACGTCGGCATCGCCCGGCGGGGCTACTGGTTCTTCCAGCCCGACAAGCAGTCGCCGGTGGCGTTCTTCCCCGCTTACCCGTTGGCGATGCGGTACGTCGGCCACCTGGTCGGCGGCCCGCTGATGGCCGGTTTCCTCATCACGGTGTCCTGTGGGCTGGCGGTCGCCGTCCTGTTCCACCGGTGGTGCGTCGAGAAGCTCGGGACGGCCAGAGCCCGCCTCGCCGTGGCCCTGCTCCTGCTCTACCCGTTCGCCTTCTACCTGATGGGGGCGGTCTACGGCGACGCCCTCTTCATCGTGGCCTCGCTGGCCGCCTTCCTGGCCCTCGAGCGCGACCGGCCGGTTCTCGCCGGCCTGTTCGGGATGGTGGCCACCGCCGCCCGTCCGGTGGGTGCCGCCCTGGTCCTGGGGCTGTGGGTCCTGTACCTCGAGCGCAATCGGGTGTTCAGCCGTAACCGGCGCGGGAGGCCGGTCCCCGCAGCGGGAGCCCTGCGCCAGCGCGTCCGTGCCGTCGACGCCGGGCTGCTGTTGGCGCCGCTGGGCATGGCCGCCTTTTGCCTGTTCCTGTGGTCGCGTTTCGGCGAGCCGTTCGCGTTCTTGGAGGTGGCCGGCGCCAAGGGCTGGGACCAGCCGCCGGGGGCCCACACCTGGTTCAAGGTCCACTGGGTCAAGGCCATGTGGAACGGACCGTGGACCGACGGCCACTTCGGGCACCTGTTCATCAACGCCCTGGCCACGGTCGTGACTGCCGCCTTCATCCCCTTGGTGTTCCGCCGGCTGGGATGGGGTTACGGGGTCTACGTGGTCATCGCCGTGCTGGCCACGGCGGTGGCGACGAAGGACTTCGTCGGCATGGGCCGCTACTCCCTCGCCGCCTTTCCGTGCTTCGCGGTGGCCGCCGACGTGCTGTTCCGCCGGCCGCGGCTGGCGTGGGCCGTCCTGGGCGTCTTCGCCGTCTGCCTGTTGGTCCTCGCCGAGCTCCACGCCCGGGGCACGATCGTGAGCTAGACCCCGAGGCCCTCGGCCGCCGCCGGCGGTGAGGCCCCGTTCCGGCAGGAGGCGGCCACCAGGAGCAGCAGGGACGGCGAGCCGGCGGGCGGGCATGGGCTCCCGCGCCACGGCCCGTCCGGACCGGCCCCTGCGGGCCACTACCGTTTCTCGGCTGATGAGCCCGACAGGCGTGGAAGTGGTCGTGATCGACTGGGACGGGCCCCTCGGGCCACTGTCCGCCGGGCTCGGCCGGCTGCTGGCCCGGGGCGTCGACGTGGTCCTGGTGGCGTCGGCGGTGACGGCGAAGGCCGCGGCCGGCGTTGCGCCTGGCGCCCCCGGCCGGCTGGTCGATTGGCCCGGGGGTGAGGGCGCGACCGACTGGGCCCGCCACCGGCTGGCCGGCCCGGGGGCACCGGAAGGCGCCGTCCGGCTGGTTCAGGTCCCCGAGGACCTCGAGGAGGTCCTCGCCGGCGTCGACGCCGGCTTCCCCGCCCCGACCGAGGACCACTTCTGGCGGATCGTCGTGGACCGCTCAGACCCCGCTCGGGAGCCTGAGATCGAGTCGTGGCTGACGGTGGGGAACGGCCGCACCGGCACCCGGGGTTCGCTCGAGGGGCCGGGCCCCAGCTCTCGGCCCGCCTTCTACGTGGCCGGCGTCTTCGGCTGGGATCCCGAGGAGCAGGCCGGTCCCGAGCTCGTGAGCGGCCCGGAGTGGACCAGGGTCCAGGCCCGGGTCGACGCCGGCCCCACCGAGAGCCGGCGGACCCTCGACTTGCGCCACGGCGTCCTGTTCGGCGAGGCGCCCGGATTCCGATCGGCTCGGTTCGCCTCGTTGGCCGACCGGGACGTGCTGGTCCTGCAGGTCGAAGGGGCACCGCTGGGCGACGTCGCTCTGCCCGAGGCCGGCGGTGCGGTGGAGAACGTCGACGTCGCGGTCACCGAAGGCGGCGCCCACGTCGGGATACAGGCCAAGGGCGGCGCCGGCGTGTGGTTCGCAGTGGGCGGCGCCGATGGGACCCGACTGGTGGCCGTCGACCGTGACGGACCGGCCCACGACGCTCTGGCCCGGGCCAGGGGGCAGGGCCCCGAGGAGCTGTACGCCCGCCACCGCCGAGCGTGGCGGGACCGCTGGCTCGATGCCGACGTGGTCGTCGACGGCGACGGCCAGGCCCAGCGCGACCTGCGTTTCGCCCTGTACCACCTGATCATCGCCGGCGACCCCGAGAGCGACCGGGCCTCGATCGGGGCCCGGGCCCTCACCGGCCCCGGCTACCGGGGCCATGTGTTCTGGGACACCGAGGTGTTCTGCCTGCCGTTCTTCATCTGGACCCACCCCGGAACCGCCCGGGCCCTGCTCGCCTATCGCCACCGCACCCTGCCGGCCGCCCGGGCCAAGGCGGCCCGGATGGGCTACGCCGGCGCCCTGTTCGCCTGGGAGTCCGCCGACACCGGTGAGGAGACCACGCCCGAATCGGTCCGCCTGCCCGACGGCACCGAGCTCGAGGTCCTGACCGGCATCCAGGAGCACCACATCGCCGCCGACGTGGCCTGGGCCGTGTGGCAGTACTGGCAGGTGACCGGCGACGACGCGTTCGTCGCCGGCATGGGCGCCGAGATCGTGCTGGAGACGGCCCGGTTCTGGGCCTCCCGGACCACGGTGGATGCCGCCGGCGCCCATCACATCTGCGGGGTCATCGGTCCCGACGAGTACCACGAGGGCGTCGACGACAACGCCTTCACCAACGTGCTCGCCCGCTGGAACCTCCGGGCCGCCGACGGCCTGTGCGACCGGTTCCCGGAGGTCGCCGGCCGCCTTGGCGTGACCCCCGATGAGCGGGAGCGGTGGGAGGAGGTGGCGGCCGGCCTGGTCGTGGCCTTCGACCCCGAGACCGGGCTCTACGAGCAGTTCGCCGGGTTCTTCGAGCGGGAGAACGTCCGCGCCGTCGACCTGGCGCCCCGGCCGTTCACCGCCGAGATGGTGGTCGGTGTCGACCGCCTCGGCACCACCCAGGTGATCAAGCAGGCCGACGTCCTCATGCTCGGCGTGACGCTGCCCGGCGAGGTCGACCTCCGGGCTCAGATGGCCAACTACCGGTACTACGAGCCCCGCACGTCCCACGGCAGCTCGCTGTCGCCGGCCATGCACGCCCTGGTGGCGGCACGGGTGGGCGACCTCGACGACGCCCTGTCCTACTTCCACCTCGCCGGCGGCGTGGACCTCGACAACCGCATGGGGAACGCGGCCGACGGCGTGCACATCGCCACCATGGGCGGCCTGTGGCAGGCGGCGGTGTTCGGCTTCGGCGGCGTCCGGGCCGACGGCGGCGCCGTCCGGATCGATCCCCGCCTGCCGCCGGCCTGGGCCGGTTTGTCGTTCCCGATCCGCTGGCGGGGCACCCGCATCGGCGTGGACCTGCGGGCCGACGCGCTGGAGCTGGACCTGGAGGCGCCGGCGATGGTGGCGGTGGGACAGGGGGCGGCCATGCCGCTCGGAGCCGGCCGCTTCGTGGCCCGCCGGGAGTGCGACGGTTGGTCAATGGCCGGGCCGGTGTGATCGGATAGCCGCCCCCGCTGAGAGACAATGAGACGACCATGACGACGACAACCACCGATTTCCTCGCCGCCCAGCGCCGCGAGCTCGAGGCCCGGAAGGCCTCGTACCTGGCCGACGCCGCCCGCGCCACGGCCACGGCCCTGGAGCTGACCGAGGACGGTGGGAGCCAGGACATGGCCGACGAGGACGGCTTCGGCGAGGGAGACACCCTCAACGTCGAGCGCGACCGGCTGGTCGTCGTCGCCAGCGAGGCCCATGCCCGCGTGGCCGAGATCGACGCCGCCCTGGCCCGGGTCGACGCCGGCACCTACGGCACCTGCGAGGCGTGCGGGAAGGCGATCCCGGAGGCCCGCCTCGAGGTCCTGCCCGAGGCCACCCTCTGCGTGGGCTGCAAGACGGGCGCTTCGCTACGCCGGAGGTAGGCGCCGCCGACTTCACCGTCGGTGTGGAGGAAGAGTTCTGCGTCGTCGACGCCGCCACCGGTGCCTTGCGGCCGGTGGCGGACGAGATCCTGCCGGTGGCCAAGGAGGCGCTCGGCGGCCAGGTGGAGGCCGAGCTCAACCGGTCGCAACTCGAGACCGGCACCCGGGTGTGCGCCACGCTCGCCGAGGTGCGGGCCGAGCTGGAGCGCCTGCGCCGGCTGCTCCGGGAATCGGCGGCGCGGGTCGGGTGCAGCGTCGTGTCGTCCGGCACCCATCCCACCGCCACGCCGGCCGACTCGGAGGTCAACCCGGCCAAGGAGCGCTACCGGCACCTGGAGCAGGAGTTCCAGGCCGTCGCTCGAGAGCAGTTGGTCAACGGGTGCCACGTCCATGTCGGCATCGCCGATCGTGACCTGGCCATCGAGGTGCTGAGCCGCGTCCGCCCGTGGCTGGCGACCGTGGTGGCCCTGGCCGCCAACTCGCCGTTCTGGGCGGGGGCGGACTCCGGCTATGCCAGCTTCCGCACCGAGGTGTGGACCCGCTGGCCGCTGACCGGCATGCCCGAGCCGCTGGCTTCCCGGGCGGACTACGACCGGCTGGTGGCCGACCTGCAGGCGGTGGAGGCCCTCCCCGACGCCACCTTCCTCTACTGGGACGTCCGGCCCTCGGCCCGCTACGAGACGCTGGAGTTCCGGGCCGCCGACGCCTGCCTCGCGGTGGACGACGCCGTCATGGTGGCAGGGCTGTGGCGGGCGGTGGCCCGTACCGCGGCCGGCGAGGCCGAGGCCGGTGTGGCCCCGCCCGTGCTGCGCCGGGAACTGATCGACGCCGCCCGGTGGCGGGCGGCGCGCTACGGCGTCGAAGGGACACTGGTGGACCTCCCCGGAGGCCGCACGGCCCCCGCCCCCGAGGTGGTGGCCGGGCTGCTGGCCCACGTCCGTCCCGCGTTGGAGGCCGCCGGCGACTGGGACGAGGTGGCCGGGCTGGTGGAGCGGGCGATGGCCGGCGGCAATGGGGCGGCCCGCCAGAGGGCCGCCCTGGCCCGACGGGGCGACATGGCCGGCGTGCTGGCGCTCCTTCTCGCCTGACCCCTGGTCCGGCGGCCGCCGGATGCAGTACCAGCCGTGCCTCACGGCGGCGAGGCAGTACTAGCCGTGCCTCACGGCGGCGAGGCAGTACTAGCCGTGCCTCACGGCGGCGAGGCAGTACTAGCCGTGCCTCACGGCGGCGAGGCAGTACTAGCCGTGCCTCACGGCGGCGAGGCAGTATGGGGGATGCCCCGCAGGTCCCTTGGTGCTCTCGCCGCGGCCGCCGCATCGGTCGTGGTGCTGGTGCCCGTTCCTGCCCACGCCGAGCCGGCGCCCCTGCTGGTGGTGGAGGGCCGGGGGTTCGGCCACGGGGTGGGCATGCCCCAGGACGGTGCGTACACGATGGCGACGAACGGCTCGTCTGCCGCCGCCATCCTCAGCCACTTCTATCCCGGTACGGCCATCGCCCGGCGGGCGGCCACCGTGCGGGTCGGCGTGCTCGACTCGCCGGCCGCGGTGGTGGTCGTCCTGCCCAGCGGGGGAGAGGTGCGTGACGCGGCGGCCGGCGCCCAGTCGGCCGGTTTCCCCATCACGGTGAACCCGGGGGGCAGTGTCTCCCTCGCCGTCGAGGGCGGCAAGTACAAGGCGACGCCGCTGGCGGGGGCGACGGTGAACCGGGCGCCCGCTGCTCCGGTGGCGGCGACGCCGGCACCGGCACCGCCCCCCACCACCGTTCCGCCGACGACCACCACGACCAATCTTCTCGACTCGCTCCTGCAGCCGCTGGTCTCCACGACGGTCCCGGCCGCGGCGGCCGCGCCCACCGCGGTCGCCCCCTCGGCCACGGTGCCGGCGTCGCAGAACTTCGCCCTGTCGTCCCGGAGCCTGTGGGCCGTCCCGAGGGGCGAGGCCACCGTGGCCCTCCCCGGGTCGGGGCGCAGTTACCGGGGCCTGATCCAGGTCGCCTCCGGCGGCAAGGGGCTCCAGGTCACCAACGAGGTCGACGTCGAGCAGTACCTTCGCGGCCTGGGCGAGGTGCCGGCCAGCTGGCCGGCCGCCGCCCTCCAGGCCCAGGCCATCACCGCCCGCACCTTCGCCATCCGCGCCGCCGTCGCCGGCAAGACCCTCTGCGACACCCAGCAGTGCCAGGTCTACATCGGCGCCGGCAACGAGCACGGGTCGACCAGCGCGGCGGCGGTGGCCACCAAGGGCCAGGTGCTGACGTACAAGGGTGCCCTGGCCGAGACGGTGTACTCGGCCAGCGCCGGCGGGCTCACGGCCACGGCCGAGGAGGGCTTCGGCCCCGGCAGCCCCGACATCCCGTACCTGAACCCGGTGAGGTACGACGTCGGCGACCCCCAGCTCTGGGCCCTCACCCTGCCCCTGCAGCAGGCCGGCGGCCGTCTCGGCTACCGGGGCGAGGTGCGTGAGGCCAAGGTCACCCGCACGGGCCCGTCGGGGCGGCCCCTGGAGATCGTCTTCGACGGCGCCAGTGGCCCGATGGCTGTCAACGGCCACCGGTTCTGGGCCGAGTTCCAGCTGCGGTCCACCCTCTTCACCCTGCGGACCGAGGTGGCCGAGCCGCCCCCCGAAGGGGAGCAGCTCGCCACCCGCGTGGCCGGCGAGCTGCCGCCCGGGGTCGCCGGCTCGTCGGCCCGGCCGGTGCCGGGCCGAGCCGTCGTGGCCGCCAGCACACCGTCGCTCGGGCGGGCACCCTGGGTCGGCCTTGCCGCCCTCTTGCTGGCCATGTGGGCCAACACCGCCCACCGGGCAACTCGCCGGAGGGCGCCGGCGCCGGCAACGGCGCCCGACGTCGATCCCGCCTAGTTGTTGTTGCCGGGGAACCCCGGGAAGCCGGGGATGCTAGGGATGGTGTAGGTCGGGCCGTCGTTGGCCGGCACCGTGGGGCTCATATTCGGGAACGTCGGTGTCCGCCTCGGGATGCTCGACGGCGTGGTCTGCTCGACCGTCGGCGAGGTGGGCGGGGGAGCGGTGTCCGGCGGCGCGGTCGTCTGGGGCGCCGCGGTGGCCGCCGGCTGAGCCGGCGGCTGGGTGGTGCCCGTACCGCCGCCCGTCGGGGCCGAACGGGCGGGCGCCGCGGTGGTGGCGGATGTGCCGCCGCTGCCGCCGCTCCCACCGGCGCCGGCGCCGGCGCCGTCGGTGACGGTGGTGGCGTCCTCGGGTGGCGGCAGCAGGTCGGCGATGTTGATGGGCGGGGGGGCGACGGTGGTCGCCGTGGTGGTCAGGGGGATGGTGTTGAGCGGGGCCTGGACCGAGATCTGGTCGCTGGTCGTGCGGGTCTGGGAGGTGTCGAGCACGTCGTTGCGGGCCCGGACCGACATGAACATACCGAGCAGCACCAGGCTGACGAAGGAGATCAGGGCGATGACGGCGGCGTTGCCGTGGCGGAGGTCGAAGCGGCGCTGCCACCCTCCGCCCCCGGCGCCGGCGCCGGCGTAGAAGGTGGGCGCGGCAAGGGGGGTGGTGCTGACGACCGGAGCACCGGAGGCATGGCCGTTGCCGTTCCCGTTGCCGGCGGCGGGGTCAGGTGCCCACACCGAGTCGGGAAGGCGCTCGGCCGAGGCGTGGTCGCCGGCCGGTACCGCGGGCCCGGGGGCGCCACCGCCGAGACCTGACAGCACGGTGACGTGCGGCATCGTGGCGTCGTCGGCATGCGGTTGCGCCTCAGGGGGAGCCGGCGCCGCCGCCGCAGGGAGCGCGGCCCCGGGCCCCTCCGGGAAGAGGGGCGCGGACGCGAGGTCGTCGATGGCGGGGAACTGCAGGTCACCTTCGCCGGCCGCGAAGTCCCCCCACTCGAGGGTGCCGGGCCATTCCAGCGGCTCGTCGAACGACGTCGACGGCAAGTCGGAGTCGGCGAAGGCGTCGAATGCCCACCACGACGTCTCCTCTTCGGTCTGCATTGTCTCGTCGGCCATCGGCCTTCCTTTCGCCGGGCTCCGAACATGCTAACTGCTGAGGGCCCCGGCGGACCGCAGAAGTTCGAGCCGTGGCATGGGCGCGGTGCGACTCCTCAGGCGCGGCCGGTCCCCATCGCGATGGCCGTCGCGGTCGTACGCCGGGGCGGCCGGCGCCGGCGCTGGTTCCTGCTGAACCGGGAGCCGGCGTTGCCCCTCGTAGACTTCGCCGGTGCTCCCCGCGACGCTGCCCCCCGGCAAGGAGGGCGTCCTCCCCAGCCAGCTCCTGGTCACGGCGATCGACAGTGGGGTGATCTCCGCCGGCGGCTTCACCATCCCCAGGGAGAACATCCAGCCCGCCAGCCTTGACCTGCGGCTGAGCGAGGTCGCCTACCGCATCCGGTGCAGCTTCCTGCCCGGCCGCCACTCCGTGGCCGACCGGCTCAAGGACTACGTCATCGACGAGCTCGACCTCCACCGGGAAGGGGCGGTGCTCGAGACCAACCGTCCCTATCTCATCCCCTTGAAGGAGCGGCTGGCCCTGCCGCCGAACGTGCGGGGCAAGGCCAACCCCAAAAGCTCCACCGGGCGCCTCGACGTCTTCACCCGGGTCATCACCGACGGCAGCGACCGTTTCGACGAGGTGGCCGAGGGCTACACGGGCAACCTCTACCTCGAGGTCGTCCCGTTGTCATTCGCCATCCGGGTGCGCGAGGACCTGAGCCTGAACCAGCTCCGCCTGTCGGTCGGGCGGCCCGAGCTGTCCGACGACGAGCTACGCCGTTTCCATGCCGCCCAGCCGCTGCTGTTCCGCCACGGCGAGCCGGTGGCCGGCGACGCTCTGGCGGTCGACGACGGCCTGTTCCTCAGCCTCGATCTCCGGGGCGACCGGTCCGGGCGGGTGGGCTACCGGGCCCGGGACAACGCCCCGCTGCTGGACATGACCCGCGTGGGCGGGCTGGACCCCGACGCCTACTGGGAGCACGTGAAGGGCGAGGAGGGCGATCGCATCGTCCTGACCCCCCAGCGCTTCTACCTGCTGATGTCGGATGAGTCGGTGACCATCCCGCCCGACCTGGCCGCGGAGATGATGGCCTACGACCCCACCAGCGGGGAGCTGCGGACCCACTACGCCGGCTTCTTCGACCCCGGCTTCGGCTACGACGGCGCCGGCCTGTTCAAGGGCTCACGGGCCGCCCTCGAGGTCCGCGCCCACGACGTGCCGTTCATGATCGAGCACGGCCAGCGGGTCTGCAAGCTCACGTTCGAGCGCATGCTGGCCGAGCCGGAGACCCTCTACGGCCGGGGCATCGGCTCCTCCTACCAGCAGCAGGAGGAGACGCTGGGCAAGCACTTCCTGCCCGAGCGGGACGACCAGTTGGCGGTGGGACCCTAGCGCCCCCGCCGCGGCCCATAACGGGCGCGGTACGCGGTGGTTACGCCCTGGTCGCTACGGTCCGGTCGTGGAACGCCGAGCAACGAAGAAGACGTGGCAGAAGGCGGTGATCGTGTTGACGGGTCTGGGCCTGGTGGCCTCGGCCTGCGGCGACGGCGGCGGCGACGGCTCGGCCCGGCCGGCCAGGGCGGAGGCGGAACCCTCGGCCGGAACCTGGAAGACCTGGGTGCTGTCGTCGCCGACGGAGATCCCGGTCCCCCCGCCCCCTGCCCGGGGCTCGGCTGAGGAGAAGGCCGAGGACCAGGAGATCAAGGACCTGGCGGCCAAGCGCACGCCCGAGGTGAAGGACATCGTGCGCAAGTGGGCCGCCGAGGGGTCGCCGGTCAGCACGCCGTGGGTCAACATGAACCTGGAGTTCGTGGCCGCGAGGGAGAAGGACCCGCCGCTGTCGTCGCGGGGCTACGCGCTCATGAGCGTGGCCGTCTACGACGCCGTCGTGGCCACCTGGCACTACAAGTACGAGTACAACCGCAAGGCTCCCGATGTCGGTGAGCGGCTGGTCGAGCCCGGCCCCGACCCGTCCTACCCGTCGGAGCACGCGGCGATCGCCGGCGCCGCCGCCCGTGTCCTCGCCTACCTCTTCCCGGAGCGGCCCGCACTGCGTCTCGACGAGGCCGCGGACCAGGCCGCCGACTCCCGGGTGCAGGCGGGCGTCAACCGCCGCAGCGACGTCGAGGCCGGCCTGGACCTCGGCCACAAGGTGGCCGAGAAGGTCATCGCCTACGCCGAGGCCGATGGCTCCGCCAGGCCGTGCAACAAGAAGGTGCCCGGTCCTGCGCCGCGGTACTGGGCCCCGCCTCCGGGCAGCGTCGCCAACCCGGTCCAGCCCTGCGCCGGCGAGTGGAAGACCTGGGTCATGACGGCCGGCAATCAGTTCCGGCCGCCGCCCCCGCCGGCCTTCGGGTCCCCTGAGTTCCTGGCTCAGGCTCGGGAGGCGGTGGCGGTCCAGAAGGCCCTCACCGACGAGCAGAAGAAGGCGGCGACGTTCTGGGCCGGAGGCCAGGGCACACCGCTGCCGGCCGGCGTCTGGATGAACGTGCTCCTCGCCTACCTCCGCGACGAGCTGCCGAGCGAGCCGAAGTCGGAGCGGACACTGGCCCTGGCTGCGGTCGCCATGTCCGACGCCGGGGTGGCGGCCTGGGATGCCAAGTTCGCCTACTGGGATCCACGCCCCCAGAACGGCGTGCGTGACTCCGGGGTGGACAGGAACTGGGTCCCGTTCATCGACACGCCCTTCTTCCCGTCCTACATCTCTGGCCACGCCACGTACTCGGGAGCGGCGGCGGAGGTGCTGTCCTACCTCTTCCCCGAGGACGCGGCCGACTTCCGCGCCAAGGCGCAGGAGGCATCCGACTCGCGGCTTTGGGGCGGTATCCACTGGCGGGCCGACAACGAGGTCGGCCTGGCCGTCGGCAAGCGGGTCGGGCAGCTGGTGATCGAGAGGGCCAGGACCGACGGCGGAGGCACCGGGTAGCCGGGAGCTGCTCTCAGAGGCGGGGGCCGGGGTGCTAGCTGATGCAGGGGCCCGTGCTCACCGGGCCGCTCCTCGGCTGGGCGAGCACGGGCGACAGCTCTTCGCTGGCCACGGCGAAGGCGGTTGAACGGCGCAGGTTGGACACCGCGAAGGCCACGCCGACCACCTTGCCGGCGCCGTTCACCAGCGGCGCCCCCGAGTCGCCGGGGTGCAGGTGGGAGTCGAGGACCAGGATCTGGCGGGGGCGGGAGGGCCGGTCGTAGATGTCGCCGACGTCGGCCGTCACCCGCCGGAGCACCCGGGCGGGGGACACCTCGACCGGCGCCCGCCCGAGCGGGTGGCCGAACACGGCGTCGATCTCGCCGACGACGGCCGAGCCCAACCCCAGCGACGGCTGCCCGAGGCCGGGCACCGTGAGCACCGCCAGGTCGCGCCCAGGGTCGAAGGTGGTGACGGTGGCCGGCAGCGTCCGGCCGTCGGGCCTCAGCACCTCGGTGCGGGTGGTCCCGGCCACCACGTGGGCGTTGGTCACGATGGTGTCGGTCGCGGGGGAGAAGCCGCTGCCCTGCAGGCGCTGGCCGCAGGCGATGCCGCTCACCCTCACGGTCGAGGCGGTGACCTGGGAGACAAGGCCGGGGGTCATGCCCGGGATCGCCGGCGCCGGCACTGGCAGCAGACGGGCCACCAGGCCGTCCAGCAGGGCCAGCAGGTCGTTGGCCGGCGCCGCCGCCGGCCTGGTGCCGACGGGGGCGGCCTGGACAGTGCCGGCGGTGACCAGCGTCGGGACTGCCAACGCCACGGCGAGGATGGCGGCTCGAGCCCGCCGACGGATTCTCAAGGACACGACGACCTCCACCTGCTCCCGGCGATCCTGACAAGGTAACCACTCCCATGGTCCCAATGAGGTCGCGCCGGTGCGGCATCCCCACGCGCCGCCTCCGTGAAACGCTGTCCGGTATGTCCGACGGCGACGCCCGCCGGCCCAGCCTCTCCGGGTGGACCCTGGGCGGTCGCCGACCACTACGCCGGCGGCAGCCAGCAGCCGTGTGACCACTGGCGGCGAGACGCGACGAAGGGCCATGAGCGGCGTCGTTGGCGCTCATGGCCCCTGTCGGCCGGGGACTGCGAAGGGCTAGTTCCTGCCGGAGTTGCCCTTGCCGCTGTTGCCCCTGTTGCCCGAGTTCTCGCTGTTGCCCTTGCCGCTGTTGGCGCTACCGGGCCCGGAGTTCGAGGTGGTCAGACCGGCGATGGTGCTCGAGGTGCTCGACGTGGTGGGGGCGACGGTGGTCGTCGGGGCGACGGTGGTCGACGTGGTCCCGGAGTTCTTGCCGCAGTCGCTACGGGCCACCGAGCTCACCGTCTTGCCCTTGTCGGGGCCGCCGGGGGTGTTCTTGGCCACGGTCGACACGCAGGCGCCGTGGTTGACCTTGCGGGTTCCGCCGGCGGTGCCGTCGGTGTCGCCGTCCTCATCGCCGCCGGCGATGGTGGTCGAGGTGACGAGGGTCGTGGTGGTGGTGACCTCGTCGATCACCTCGTCGACGTCGCCGGTGACCTCGTCGGCCGCGGCGGTGGCGTTGGGGATGCTGAAGGGGGTGGTGGCCTCGACCACCGAGGCGACGACCTTCTGGGCCGGGTCGGGCAGGACGCCGGCGGCGCCGGCGGCGCTCACGGTGGCTACGGCCAGGCCCGTCGCCATGGCCAGCTTGGCGGCCAGGCTTGCGAGGAGGGTGGTGACCAGCATGTGCTTCTCCCGAGTTGTGTGGTGGCTTTTCGTCGCCGCTGCGGCGGCGCCGTCCTTACAAGGTCGTAAACGCCCTGAGCGGTCAGAGGGGTACGGCCCGTCACCGAAATATCTACCGATGGCCAATTCCGGAGACCCTGCGTGCTAGTTTCCGGTTGGTCGGCGTGTGGCGGCCGGAGAATCCCTGACCCGATGCTCTCCAACCGACCTGCCCCCGCCCGGGGCCCGGAGCCGGGCCCCGCGGCCTCCGCCCGGGCCCCTCGTGCCTGGCAGGCGGCGGCGGCGTTCGTGGCCGTCGCCGCCGTGCTGTACCTGGTCATGGGCGTCGCCGCCCCCCGCCTTCCGGAGGCGTCGGGCCAGCGGCTGGCGCCGGCGTTCACCGGCCCGGACTGGCTGGCCGGGTGGGCCCAGTGGGACTCGGGGTGGTACCACCGGATCGCCTCGGAGGGCTACTCCTACGTCGCCGGCCAGCAGTCGACGGTGGCCTTCTTCCCGGCCTATCCGCTGGCCGTCCGGGCGGCCCGGGTGCTCGTCGACGACCCCTACCTGGCCGGCATCGCGGTCACTTTCCTGGCCGGGCTGGGCGCGGCGGTGCTGTTCGCGGCATGGCTGCGCCCCCGGCTGTCGCCGGCGGCGGCGTGGGCCGCCCTCCTGGGGTTCCTGTGCTTTCCCTACGCCTTCTTCCTCTACGGCGCGGTCTACGCCGACGCCCTGTTCGTGGCCGCCCTCCTGGGCGCCTTCCTCCTCCTGGAAGACGACCGGCCGGTGCTGGCCGGCCTGGCCGGCGCGGTGGCCACCGCGGCCCGCCCGGTGGGCGTGGTCCTGGTCGTCGCCCTGGCCGTGCGGGCCCTGGAGCGGCGGGGCGCCCTGCGGCCCGCGGCCGGCGGATGGTTCGACTGGCGCCGGGCCCGGTGGGCCGACGCCGGCGTGGCCCTGTCGGTGCTCGGGGTGGCCGCATGGTGTCTCTACCTGTCGTCCCGCTTCGACGACCCCTTCGCCTTCGCCAGCGCGCAGGCCGCCTGGGACCAGGGCGCCGGCCCCGAGACGTGGCTCAAGTTCCAGTTCTTCCGCGACATCGCCGACCTGCGCAGTCCCGGAGCGTGGCTCCTGTTCATGGCCCACCCGGCGCTCACCATCGCCGCCGCCTGCCTGCTGCCCCGGGTCTTCCGCCGCTTCGGTGCCGGCTACGGCCTCTACGCCGCCTTGGTGATCGGCGTGTCCGCCCTGTCGACCAAGAACTTCTTCGGCATGGCCCGCTACCTGCTGGCCGCCTTCCCGTGCTTCGCGGCCCTCGGCGAGGTGCTGGACGAGCGGCCGGGGCTGCGCCGGCTGTACATTCCTGCCGGCGGAGTCGGGCTGGTGACCCTCACCGCCATCTTCGGCACCGGGTACTACTTGTCATGACACTGGGAGACGCACTCTTTTGACCCGGCTGCTGATCGTGAACGCCGATGACTACGGGCTGACCGAGGGCATCTCCCGCGGCATCCTGCACGCCCACCGCGAGGGCATCGTCACCAGCACGTCGACCATCGCCCTGGGGCCGGCGTACCCCAAGGTGGCCAAGTGGCTGGGCGACGAGGACAACCTCGGCGTCGGCGTGCATCTGGCCGCGGTGGGGGAGGACCCGCCCCTGCTCAGCGCCCGGGAGATCCCCTCGCTGGTGGGCAAGCGCGGCCATCTGTGCGAGACCTACGGAGAGTTCCTGAAGCGGGCGCTGTCCGGGCGGATCAACGCCGAGGAGCTGCGCCTGGAGTTCACCGCCCAGCTGGAGTCGGTGCAGGAGCTGGGCGTGGCCATCACCCACCTCGATGCCCATCAGCACCTGCAGCTGTGGCCCTCGGTGTGCTCCGTCGTCATCGACCTGGCCACTCGCTACCGGATCCCAGCCGTGCGGGTGCCCCGGTTCCGGGCCCGCAACCCCGTCGCCCTGGGCGTCACCGTGCTCGGCGCCCAGCTGGCCCGGCGGGCCAAGCGGGCCGGCCTGGCCTTCCCCCTCGACGCCGTCGGCATCGAGTGCGCCGGCCACCTCGACGAGCAGCGTCTGCCGGCCGTCCTCGCCCGCCTGGCCGCCCACGGCCACGCCAACGCCGAGCTCACCGTTCATCCCGGCGAAGGTGAGGATCACGACCGGGCCCGTTACCAGTGGGGCTACCAGTGGGAGGACGAGCTGGCCGCCCTCGTCGGCCCCGTCGCCAAGCAGGCGGTCCTCGACGCCGGCTTCACCCTGGCCACCTACGCCGACCTTCCGGCTCCGGCGGGGTGACCTACGGGCGGTTGGCGCCCGATTCGCCCCGCCGGCGGGTCCTGGCGCTCTACCGCGGCGCGGCGCCGACCGTCCGGGCCCACGTGGCCGTGCGGTGGGCCACGTGCCCGTTCCCCGCCGTGGCCGCCCAGCTGCCTGCCGCCGGCCGCATCCTGGAGGTGGGGTGCGGGCACGGCCTGCTCTCGCTCTACCTGGCCCTCACCTCAGCCGACCGTGAGGTGGTCGGGATCGACGTCGACGAGGACAAGCTGGCCGCCGCCCGGGCCGCAGCCGCCGGCGCCGGCCTGGGGGTCGGGTTCGAGGTGGTGAAGGGTGCCGAGCTGCCGGAGGGCCCCTGGGCCGGCATCGCCATCGTCGACGTGCTCTACCTGCTGGCGGCGGACGACCAGCGGTCGCTGCTGCGGGCGTGTGCGGGACTGGTGTCTCCCGGCGGGACCTTGGTGGTCAAGGAGATGGCGCTCGAGCCCAGGTGGAAGGCGACGTGGAACCGGGTGCAGGAGACGGCGTCGGTCAAGCTCCTGGGCATCACCGAGGGCGAGGAGCTCACGTTCCTGTCCCCGGCGGACATGGCGGCGGCCATGCGGGACGGCGGCGTGACCGTGCGTGACCGGCCCATCCACCGGGGGTACCCGCACCCCCACCACCTGCTGGTGGGCACCAAGCCGGCATGAGCCCCCTCGGCCGCGGCGTGGTCGTCGCCCCCGGTGCCGAGCCGCCGGCGGGATGGGAGGGCGCCCCGGTGATCCGGGTCGACGACGAGGGCGCCGCCGCCCCGCTCCACGAGGCCTGGTCGCAGCGCCGGCCGGTGGTCGTCGAGCTCGGTGTCGACGCCGGCGAGCTGAAGCGGCCCGAGACCGACCACCGCCCGCCCTACGTGTTGGGCCCAGGCTTCGAGTTCGCCCGTGAGCGGCTCCACTTCCTGGTGTGGGCCAACACCTACGACGCCCGCGCCGGAGAGCCGGTCTGGTGGCACGGCGTGCGGGCCGGTCGCCTGGGGGCCGAGGTGGGTGGCCCTGCCGACGTGGTCCTGCCCGACGGCACGCCGGCGTGGTGCGACGGCGGGCCCCGCCAGGCCCTTCACGGTGTCGACGACGCGGTTGTGCACCGCGACTCGATCGATGCCGGCCACCTCACCGTGGCCGGTGACCGGCCGCCGTCGGCCGCCCTGGCGCCCGACCAGCTGGCCGCCGTCTCCCACCCCGGCGGTCCGGCCCGCATCATCGCCCCCGCGGGCTCGGGCAAGACGCGGGTGCTCACCGAGCGCCTCCGCCACCTGCTCGCCGACCGCAGCCACGAGCCGGACCTGCTCACCGCCGTCGCCTACAACGTGAAGGCAGCCGAGGAGCTACGGGAGCGCACCGCCGGCCTCCGCCCCACCATCCGCACCCTGAACTCGCTCGGCCTGTCCATCTGCCAGATGGCGGGACCGGTCAAGGTGCTCGAGGAGCGGGAGTGCCGCAACATCGTCCAGTCGCTGGTGAAGATCCCCCGCAAGGCCAACGCCGACCCCGTCGCCCCGTACCTGGAGGCGCTGTCGGCCATCCGCCTCGGCCTGGTCGACCCCGAGGCGGCCGAGACCCGCTTTCCCGACGCCGCCGGCGTGTCGGTGGCCTTCGACGCCTACCGGGCCGCCCTAGCCAAGCGGGGAGCGGTCGACTTCGACGAGCAGATCTACCGGGCCGTCGAGATCTTGCTGACCGACCCCGACATCCGGGCCCGGGCCCGGGCCGGCTGCCGCACCCTCCTCGTCGACGAGTTCCAGGACCTCACGCCGGCCCACGTGCTGCTCATCCGCCTGCTGGCCGGGCCGGCGGCGTCGGTGTTCGGCGTGGGCGACGACGACCAGGTCATCTACGGCTACGCCGGGGCCGATCCCGGCTTCCTCATCGACTTCGCCCGTTGGTTCCCGGGGGCCGCCACCTATGACCTCCAGGTCAACTACCGCTGCCCGCCGGCCATCGTCGCCGGCGCCCAGACCCTGCTCGGGTACAACCGCCGGCGCATCCCCAAGGCGGTGTCCCCGGCGCCCGGGCGGGCGGAGGAGGCCGGCGCCCTGATCACCCAGCCGGTGGCGGCCGACGACCTCACCCGGGCGGCGCGGGACCGGGTGGTGGCGTGGCTCGACCACGACGTCGAGCCCGCCGACGTCGCCGTGCTGGCCCGGGTCAACGCCGTCCTGCTTCCCATCCAGGTACTGCTGGCCCAGACCGGCATCCCCTGCACCCGGGCGGTGGGGGTTGAGCTGCTCGGCCGCACCGGCATCGCCGCCGCCCTGGCCTACCTGCGCATCGGGACGGCGCCCGGTGACATCTCCCGGGAGGACGTGGCCGCCACCGTGCGCCGGCCGTCGCGCAAGATCGCCCGCAACGTGTTGGAGATGATGGGCCGGCGCCCCCGCACCTCCATCGCCGACCTGCGCAGCCTGGGCGACTGGCTCTCGGGCGACGACGCCGAGCGGGTCCACACCTACGCCACCGACCTCGAGCTGGTGGCCAAGGCGGTGAGCCACCCGCAGGCGACGACGGCCAAGGTCTTCGACATCGTCCGCCGGGGCGTGGGCCTCGACCGGGCCATGAACGCCCTCGACAACTCCCGGGGAACGGCCGACCGCTCGGCCCACGGCGACGACCTGTGGGCCCTCGAGCAGCTGGCCGCCCTCCACCCGGATCCCGCCGGCTTCGAGCCGTGGCTGCGCAACGCGCTGGTAGCCCACCCCGACGACGGCCGCCCGCGCGTCCATCTGTCGACCGTCCACAAGGTCAAGGGCCGGGAGTGGCCGAACGTCATCGTCTTCGGTGCCTCGGGCGACCTGTTCCCGCACCGGCTGGCGGAGGACGTCGAGGAGGAGCGGCGGGTCTTCCACGTCGCCATCACCCGAGCGGCGCGCACGGTGGTCGTCCTCGGCGACGCCGATGCCCCGTCGCCCTTCCTGGCCGAGCTCGCCGGTACCGCCGAGGCGCCACATCGGCGCGCCGGCGGGGCTGGGGCCCCCGCCGGCAACGGCGGGCGTGGTCCGAAGGACCCGGGTGCCCGCCGGGGGAGCACGGTCCCCGCCGCTGGGGAGTCCCCGCTCTGGGACGCCCTGCGCGAGTGGCGAACCGGGATCGCGCGCCGCGACAAGGTGCCGCCCTATGTCGTCATGAGCGACGCCCACCTCAAGGGCATCGCCGACCGCAGGCCCGCCACGCTCGCCGAGCTGGCTCGCTGCGCCGGCATCGGGCCGCTGAAGCTCGAGCGCTACGGCGAGGACATCCTTGCCGTCATCGAGGCTGCCGCCGGCGCAGAGCCGCCGTCGAGTTCAGGGTGACAGCCGCTCGATGACCCATCGGTCGCCGTCGCGCCGGTAGCGCAGGCGGTCGTGGAGCCGGTCGTCACGGTGGTGCCAGAACTCGACCGTCTGGGGGACGATGCGGAAGCCGCCCCAGAACGCCGGCCGCGGCACCTCGTGCGGGAACCGCTCGACCGCCTCGGCCAGCCGGTGCTCCAGGACGCCACGATCCTCGATGACCTCGCTCTGGCGCGACGCCCACGCCCCCAGCTGGCTGCCCCGCGGCCGGCTGTGCCAGTAGGCGTCGGATTCCCCGGGCTCGACCAGGCCCACGCCACCGGTGACCCGGACCTGGCGGTCCGGGGCCCAGAAGAACAGCAGCGAGGCCCGGGGGTTCTCGATGAGGTCCCGAGCCTTGGCACTCCCGTAGTTGGTGAAGAACACGAAGCCCCGCTCGTCGGCCGACTTCAGCAGCACCATGCGGACCGCCGGAGCACCGTCCGCCGACGCGGTGGCGACGGCGACCTCCGGCGGCGAGCCGGCGCCGGCGTGCCAGGCGTGGAACTGGCGGATCGGATCAGCGTCGACGTCGCCCTCTGAAAGCCCGGTCACCGCCGAGATCATGGCCGGTGCTGGGACACCACGATGCGCTTCGGGATCAAGACCCAGGTGGTGATCGGGCTGCTGCGGGACGAGGCTGCGGGCGGTCGCCCGCTGGGCCCAGCACTGGAACTTCTCCGGCGGCGGCGTCGACGTCTGCGCGTCCCGGGCGACGGCGACGGGCGAAGCTGGTCGACGAGGCCGCCGCCCTGGCCGAACACGGCCTCGACCTGGGGTTCGTCTCCCTGAGCCCGCCCACACCCCCAAGGTGCTCGAGCCCCTGGCCGAAGCCCTACAGCCCCTCACCTGAAGCCCGGCGGACGCGACCGAGCCCCCCTCGAAGGAGAGGGGGGCTCGGCACTACGGCTGCTGCATCGAGGAACGTGGGGGGGTTACTCGAGGGTGCAACCGCAGGAGTTGATCTCCCTGGTGATGATGCCCTTCCCGGTGTCCATGTGCGTGGTGCACGGCATGCAGGGGTCGAAGCTGCGGATGGCCCGCAGGACGTCGATGCCCTTGATCTGGTCGTCGGGAACCGACTCCAGGATGGGGGTGTCGACGACGGCCTGCTCGTAGGGGCCGAGGCCGCCGAAGGGGTCGGTGGGAGATGCGTTCAGCGTGGACGGGGTGTTGATCTGGTAGTTCACGATCTTGCCCTTGTCCATGACCATGTGGTGGGTGAGGTACCCACGCCCGGCCTCCCAGAACCCCGCCGAGACGCGCTCGTCACGGGGGATCTTGAAGGGGGTGTGGACCTTGGTCTCGCCCATGCGCCAGTACTCGAAGGCCTTGAGGAGGCAGTTCATGCCGATGGTGGCGGTGAAGGCCATGGAGTAGGCCCGGGCCCGGTTGCGCTCGAGGGCGCACAGGGTGCGGGGCAGCGGCCAGAACAGCTCGGTCTCCGGCAGGGCGTGGCGGGGCAGCAGCATGCGGATGCCGTCACCGGTGGGCTCGCAGAAGGGGTTCTCGGTGTAGTCGCCGCGAAGGGCCGTGCCCCACAGCTGGCCGTAGGCGCCGGTCTCGACCACCTGGCGGTCCCACCGGGGGGCGGTGTCCCAGGTGTACTTCTCCTTGAAGTTGGTGCCGGTCGGCTTGGGCAGCGTCGTCTTGTTCCAGGCGTGGTACGGCGAGAGCGGGTTGCCCAGGGGGTCGGTCTTGTAGCGCTGGGGCCCGGTCTTGGTCCAGTCGTCGTAGAAGGAGTGCTCGATGAACTCCTCCATGCCCATGTTGATGGCGGTGAGGTCGGTGGTGACCAGCTTGCCCTCGATGATGACGGCGGGGGTGGCCCAGCGGGCGTTGCCCCAGCGGTCCATGTTGGCGTAGGTGGCGTCGTAGACCTCGGAGTTGTCCCAGATGCCGGTCTGGCACAGGTTGGTGGGACGGGCGCCCACCTGCTCGTAGGCCGGGTTGGCCTCCAGGAAGAAGTCCACCAGGTCGTCCCAGATGCGGCAGATGACCTTGCACCAGTCGATGATCTTGCCCAGCTGGGCGTAGTACTCGTTGAACGTCGACGTGGTGACGGTGGTGGACATGCCGCCGGGGACGATGGTGCTCGGGTGCGGGAACTTGCCGAACATCAGCATGCACATGATCCGCCCCACCCGGGTCCACTCGAGGGCCTCGAGGTAGATCTTGCCCGTCAACGGGTTGAGGGCGTCCATGATGTCCTTGATGGTGGTGTAGCCGTGGATGTCGCCGTGGGGGGCGAGGGTCTTCTCGGCCCGGGTGACCAGCTCGGGGTTGGTGACGCTGACCAGCGCCGTCGAGTAGTCGGGGCCGGCCAGCAGACCGAGGTGCAGCGGGCGGTCGTAGAACATCTCGCCCACCTCGCCCAGGTTGCGCACCTCGACGCCCAGGGGCGGCGGGCACACGCCGAAGGCCTGCTCGATGTTCAGAGCGGACACGGTGGCGTGCACGCCGCCGCACACCCCGCAGGCCCGGGAGGAGATGTCGATGGCGTCACGGGGGTCACGCCCTTCGAGGATGACCTCGTAGCCCCGGAACAGCATGGCCCGGGAGTGGGCGTCGACGGCCCGGCGGTTCTCGAGGTCGAGGACGGTGTGGACGGCCAGGGCGCCGGCCACCCGGGTCATCGGGTCGATGTTCCAGTCACGCAGGCGGGGCGGGGCGGCCAGCTGGGCGCCGGGGCCCTCCTTGCGGCGGACGAAGCCCTTGGGCTCGGCCATCGTGACGGAGTAGGGGTCGGCGACGCCGGCCTTCAGGGAGGCCTTGCCGCTGGCGTCGAACTCGATTGGCAGGTTCTTGAAACACATGTGGCAGGTTCTCCTCTGTTACCAGTTGTGGCCGGCTTCGAAGCGGTTGCGGCCCCGACCCTCGTGGGTCTCGCCGTAGGTCTTCCCGTTGCCACCCTCGTGGCTGTGCTGGTACTTCGAGTACACCTTGTGGACGACCTTGGCCGCGCCACGAGGCCCGATCTTGCCCCGGCTCCAACCGGACGGGGCGTCCTTCTCCCAGCGCACGGTCATGTTCTTGTCCTGGCGGGAGAGGTAGCGCATGCGGCGGATGAAGCCGCCGACGGCCCGCGAGGTGGTGGAGGAGATCAGCGAACCAGGGGCGATCTCGGTGATGGGGCTGAACTTGTCGGGGAAGCCGGGCATGGTGCAGCCGATGCAGATGCCGCCCATCTGCATGCAGCCGCCGTGGCCGTCGACGATGCCGCGCTCGGCGATGTTGCACTGGACCACAGGGCCCCAGCAGCCCAGCTCGACCAGGCACTCCTTGTCGCCGTACTCCCGGGCGAAGACGCCCTCCTCGTAGTAGCCGGCCCGGGGGCAGTGGCGGTGCACCGTCTCGCCGAACAGCCAGGCCGGGCGGCCGAGCTCGTCGAACTCGGGCAGGGGGGCCAGGCCGTTGAGGAAGAGGCACACGGCGGCGGCGGTCTCGATGTAGTTGTCACCGATGGGGGCACAGCCGGGGACGTTCACGACGGGGACGCCGAAGGCGGACCGGAAGTCCTTGCCCAGGTAGTCCATGACGGCCATGGCGTTGGTGACGTTGCCCTTGGCGCCGGGGATGCCGCCCCAGGAGGCGCAGGTGCCGATGGCGATGACGGCCGCCGCGCCGGGGGCGAGGCGGTCGAGCCACTCCAGCGAGGTGATCTGGCGGCCGGTCTGGGGGTCTTCGCCCAGGCCCATCCAGTAGCCGTCACCGGCGATGGACTCGTCCATGATCGAGCCCTCCCAGGTGATGACGTAGGGAGCGTCGAGCTCGCCGCGCTCGGCCATGAAGAGGTTGTGGGTCCACTCGGGGCCGACCTCGGTGGAGACGACCGTGTGGATCAGCTCGACGCGGGGCAGGCCGGGCACGATGCCGGCGAGGAGGTGCTCCACCCGGGGGTGGACGGCGCCGGTGACGGCGACGGTGCAACCGTCGCAGGACGCGCCGACCATCCAGATCAGGTAGATCTTCTCCAGCGGCCCCAGGCGGATGCGGCTGGTGTCGGGCTCGACGGCCCGCGAGCGGACGCCGATGGGCGCCATGGGGTCGAGCGGGTTGTCGCGCCAGTCCTCGATGCCGGCGCCGGCGGCGGGGGCAACGGTCTGGCTCCGGTCGCGGTCGGGAACGAGTTCACGGGTGCGCGCCGTCGAACGGCGCGTTCTCACGTCAGCCATGCACAGATCTCCTGCGGGTCATCGTGGTCGGGATGGCCGACCGGTAAGTGCTTCCTACCCGTGTTTCGGGCTTATAGATGTAATCTACATCTAGTGAAAATGAATTTCAGGAGGAACTTGGTCTCCTGAACCGAGATCCCGGTGCGACACTGGAGCCGTGACCATGGTTGCCGAGCACACCGCGATGGGCGACGCCGGCCGCGTCGCCGACGACCTGGCCCGAGCCTCGCTGGCCCTGGCCCGACGGTTCTCCGCCGGCGCGACCATGTGGTGCGCGTCGCCGGACTGGCCGTTCCACGCCCACCACGTGGCGGTGGAGTTCGTCCACCCGGTGATCGTCGGGAAGCGGGCGCTGCCCGCCGTCACCGTGCCGCCGGCGGCGGACATGGTCGCCACCCTGCGGGCTTCGGTCAACCCCGGCGACATCGTGCTCGTCCTGGCCGACGCCGATGATCCCCGGGTGCTCGACACCATGCGCCGGGGGCCGGCGTGGGGCGTCGAGACCGTCTGGATCGGGGCCGGATCGCACCGCCCGGCGCCCGGGGCGGCCGACCACGTCATCTGGGTCGACACCGACGTGCCCCTCGAGGCCTCGGAGCTCTTCGTGCGCATCTACCACCTGCTCTGGGAGCTGACCCACGTCTGCTTCGAGCACCCCGGCCTCCTGAAGCCGGAGCCCGAGTGCACCGACGAGGTCTGCATCACCTGCTCCGACGAGGGCCGCCCGGCCGAGGTGGTCACCGTCGACGGTGACGAGGCGGTGGTGCGCACGCCCGACGGCCACGAGCGCATCGACGTGTCGCTCATCGACGCGCCGGCGCCCGGCGACCTCGTCCTCATCCACGCCGGCTTCGCCATCACGAGCTCCTGATGCCCGAGACCACCGACTTCCTGTACCCCTTCATCGAGGGCGACGAGACCGACTCCGAGGAGTTGCTGGAGGACCTGGCCCGCTCGGCCCAGGGGAAGTGGCGGCAGAGCTGGAAGCTGCGCCAGGTGACGCTGTCCCAGCACGAGGCGCAGCTGCAGGCCACGGCCGCGGCCATGGCCGAACGCTTCGCCGCCGGCGGCCGGCTGTTCACCTTCGGCAACGGCGGCAGCGCCACCGACGCCGAGGCGGTGGCCCACCTCTACACCCAGCCGCCGGCCGGCCCGGCCGATCTCCCCGCTCCCGGGGCCGCTCGGGCCCTGCCGGCCCGCTCGCTGGCCGAGGACCAGGCGGTGATGACCGCGCTGGGCAACGACGTCGGCTTCGAGCTGGTGTTCTCCCGCCAGCTCATCGCCCATGGGCGCGGGCACGACATCGCCATGGGCTTCTCCACCAGCGGCAACTCCGACAACCTGATGCGGGCCTTTGCCGAGGCCCGCAAGCAGGGCATGCTCACCGTGGGCATCGCCGGCACCGACGGTGGGCGCATGGCCGCCGAGGGCAGCCCGGTGGAGCAGTGCTTCGTGGTCCGCTCCGACAGCGTCCACCGCATCCAGGAATCGCAGGCCGCCCTCAACAGCGCCCTCTGGGCCGCGGTACAAGCGGCGTTGGCCGGCACCCGCTGAGCGATTGGTCAATGGGTGGCCCCATGGTCGCCCCGATCGACCAAACGAAAGCTGCTAGCCCGGTTTGGGGCCGATCTGCAGGGGCGACCGGCAGGTGCAGAGGGCTTCCTCGCATCGGTGCACACCCTCGTTGCTGGCCAGGCGGTCGAGCACGGTCGTGAGCGTGCCCCGCAACGACTGGAGCTCGCCGATGCGCTGCTCCGTCTCGGCCAGCTTCTTCTCGACCAGCTCCGCCAACTCGGGGTGGTGGTCGCCACAGCAGCCCTCGGCCACGTGGAGGAACTCCTTGGCCTCGGTCAGGCGGAGGCCGAGGACCTTGGCCCGGTTGACCAGCTCGATGCGCCGGAGGGCCTCGCTGTCGTAGAGGCGGTAGCCGGCGCCGGTACGGGCGGCCGGCGCCACCAGGCCCAGCTCCTCGTAGAGGCGGAGGGCCTTGCGGGTGAGACCGGTGCGCCGGCCGATCTCGGCGACACCCAGGAGACCTTCGGGGGCCATGCCGCCAGGATACCGCGCAACCCGGCCCTTAGGGCCGGCTCGTGACGCTCAGGACGCGGGACCGTACGGGCGGCCGGCGTTCTCGTAGCAGTCGACGTGGTAGTGCTCGACGCGGTCCCAGACCCCGTCGTTGTACACGTTGGCGATGACCTGCTGGAGCTTGCTCTTGGCCCGGAACTTGACCGGCAGCTTGCACACCGCGCAGGTGGCGGTGTTGCCCGCCTCGATGTAGCGCGCAACGGCACGGCTGGTGAAAATGCTCTGAACGGCCATGTTCGACCTATCGGCATCTCACCGGGAGTGGTTGAGACATTCCCGCCCGCCGGCCCGCGAACCGTCGGGTCGAAGCCCGCTGGTTCGGGGGAAAAAAAGCAGGCCCCGCCGAGGCGGGACCGGGGAATCGCTCGACCGAAGGCTGAGAGTGCCGGGGCTGGGGTGCACGGCGGACGCACCCCGAGCCCCGACTCGCTAAAGGTGGCAGACCCGGGCGGAAGGCGTCAAATCGGCAACGCTGGGCCGGCCGGCGGGCGCTCGGCGTCTTCGTTTCGCGCCGCCGACTACTACGTCGCAGGGGGCTCGAAACTGCGTTGGAACCTCTCCATGAAGGCTTTGACGATGTTCCAGTCGGCCTGGCGGGCTTCGAAGTTCAGGGTGAAGCCCTTGGCCCCGGTCACCACGCCGAGGTCGAGGTTGTGGAGCTGGACGTTGCGGCGCTCGTAGGTGAACTCCCATACGGCCGCGTTGTGGCCCTTGAACTCGGTGGGCTCCAGGCGGATGCGGCTGTAGCCCTGCTGCTCGGTCCGGAACCGGCGTTCCAGATCGAGCCACGCCGCTTCGGCCGAGCGGGCGTTGGAGTCCTGCACGACCACTCGAAGGGCGGCGGCGGAGTCGGGGTGCCGGAAGTCGGTGTAGTTGCCCTCCCTGGTGATCCGCCAGTCCGAGGGGTGGTCGATCCTGAAGCCGGTGGCAGGGTCGGTGTACTTCAACCAGTCGACCGAGGCGATGATGCGGGCCGAGCGCCCCTCGCTGGTGAAGATCTCCCGGCCGTTGGTGAACAGGATGGCGACGAGGACCAGCGTCACGGCCGAGGAGATCGTCACGATCCACTTGCTGCGCTTGCGGGGCACCGGCCAGGGTGCCGGAGGCTCCCGGTGCTCCTCTTCGGGCGTGAACACCACCAGCGGGCGGCCGGGGTCGGGGGAGAACATGCGGGCCAGGGCCTCCCTGGGGGCCAACGGCGCCGGCGGGGGCGGTGGCTCGGCCGGCTCCTCCTCCTCGGCCACCTCTCCCTCGGCGGTGCCGGGCACGACCCGGGTGACCGGCGCCAGCCCGTCGACGGGCCCGAGGCCGAGGTCCATGGGCGCGTCGGCGTGGTGGCCGTTGCCGCTGCGTTCGCCCAGGTCGCCGTCGCCCCACGTGATGGCGACGTCATCGAACGCCGGCTCCGGCTCTGGCTCCGGCAGCATCGACCCGGCGGCCACCTCGAGGAGGCTGCGCAGCTCGTCAGCCGACGGCCGCTCCGACGGGTCCTTCTGGAGGGTGACCTCCAGCACGCGGGCCAGCGGGCCGGCGTCGACCGTGGGGCGGGGCGGCTGGGAGGTGATTGCCTCCAGGATGGCCTCGGCGCTGTCGCCGCCGAAGGGCGGCTCCCCCTCGGCCGCGTAGTAGAGAACGGCGCCCAGGGACCAGATGTCGGCCTCGGTGGTGCCGGCCTGTTCGGGGGCCATGAACGAGACGCCCCCGACCTCTCCACTGCGGGCCACGGTGGGGTCGCCGATCAGCGAGGCGATCCCGAAGTCGGCCACGTGCACGTCGTCGCCCTCGCCGACGAACACCTTCGTGGGCTGCAGGAACCGGTGGACCATGTCATGGTCGCCGGCCGCGTCGAGGACGTCGAGCAGGCGGAGGCCCAGCACGGCGACCCGCTCCGGCTCCATGGGCCCGTCCCGGCGGATCAGATGCTCGAGGGTGGGATCCTCGATCAGCTCGGTGACGACCCACGGACGGTCACCGTCGTCGACCACGTCGATGATGCGGGCCAGTCCGGGGTGGCTGACCGCCGACATGGCCCTGGCCTCGCGGCGGACGCGGGCGGCCAGCGCACGGCGCTGCATATGGTCGAGCGGGTCGGGGAACCGCAGTTCCTTCACGGTCACCAAGCGCTCGGCGATGAGGTCCTCGGCTCGCCAGAGGATGCCCATTCCCCCCTCTTCGATCGGTTCGATGAGGAGGTAGCGGTCGTCCACCACGCGGCCGGTAGTCACGACACCCGGCATGTGGGCAGAGCGTACCCGTTCAGGCACTCAGGGGGGTGCCGGTAGAATGGGGCCCGATGTCACAGGAGCGCCAGGCGAGCTTCGGGCCGAACGCGTGGCTGGTCGACGAGATGTACGAGCAGTACCGGGCCGACCCGGCGTCGGTGGCCGAGAGCTGGCGCGACTTCTTCGCCGACTACCGCACCGAGGCCCCGCCGGCGCCAGCACCCGCCGAAGCGGCACCGGCGGCGCCCTCGGGCCCGAGCGGCCCCGCAGAGCGGAGCGTGAAGCCTCCGGCGACCCTTGACGCATCCGGCGTCCGGCCTCTGCGGGGCGGCGCCGCCCGCCTGGTGGCCAACATGGAGGCCAGCCTGGCGGTGCCCACCGCCACCAGTGCCCGTGCCGTGCCGGCACGGCTGCTGGAGGTCAACCGCAAGGTCCTGAACGGGTACATGGCCCGCACCGGTGGCAGCAAGGTCAGCTTCACCCACCTCATCGGCTACGCCGTCGTGCGGGCGCTCGACGCCGTGCCGGCCATGCGCTCGGTGTATGTCGGGGGAGACAACGGCCAGGCCGGCGTCTCCAGAAAGGACCACGTCGGATTGGGTCTGGCCATCGACGTGCCCAAGTCCGACGGGTCGCGCACGCTGCTGGTGCCCTGTATCCGCGAGGCCGACACCCTCGACTTCGCCGCCTTCCTCGCCGCCTACGAGGAGGTCGTCCGCAAGGTCCGCAACAACAAGGTGACGCCGGAGGACTTCGCCGGCGTCACCATGACCCTCACCAACCCCGGCACACTCGGCACCGTCAGCTCGGTGCCGCGCCTGATGCCGGGCCAGAGCGTCATCGTGGGTGTGGGGGCGCTCGACTTCCCGGCCGAGTACCGCGGCGCCGACCCCCAGGTCATGGCCCAGCTCGGGATCTCCAAGGTCCTGACCCTCACCTCCACCTACGACCACCGGGTGATCCAGGGCGCCGAGTCGGGCCTGTACCTCCAGCGCGTCGAGCACCTGCTGCTGGGCGCCGACGGCTTCTACGACGGCATCTTCCGCTCCCTCGGCGTCCCGTACGAGTCGGTCCGCTGGCGGCGCGACACCAATCCGCTGGACCAGATGGCCAACGGGGCGGTCCAGCGGGAGAAGCAGGTCCACGTCCAGACCCTCACCAACATGTACCGGGTCCGTGGCCACCTCATCGCCGACCTCGACCCGCTGTCGTGGAAGGAGCCCCGCACCCACCCTGAGCTCGACCCCGCCACCTACGGGCTCACCATCTGGGACCTGGAGCGGGAGTTCTTCACCGACGGGGTCGCCGGCCGTTCGGTCATGCCCCTGGGTGACCTCCTCGGTGTCCTTCGCGACGCCTACTGCCGGCGCATCGGCGTCGAGTACATGCACATCCAGGAGCCGGACCAGAAGGCGTGGATCCAGCAGCAGGTCGAGGGTGTGCACACCGTCTTCACCACCGACGAGCAGCTCCACATCCTCGGCCGGCTGAACGCGGCCGAGGCCTTCGAGCGCTTCCTGCACACCAAGTACACCGGTCACAAGCGCTTCGGCCTCGAGGGGGCCGAGAGCCTGATCCCCCTCCTCGACGAGGTCCTCGACTGCGCGGCGTCGACGGGCTACCAGGAAGCGGTCCTCGGCATGGCCCACCGGGGCCGGCTGAACGTGCTGGCCAACCTGGTGGGCAAGTCGTTCCCCCAGATCTTCCGGGAGTTCGAGGGCGACCTCGACCCGTCCACCACCCAGGGCACCGGCGACGTGAAGTACCACTTGGGGGCCTCGGGGAAGTTCGTGGGCCGCTCCGGGGTCAGCCTGCCGGTCACCCTGGCGTCGAACCCGTCGCATCTCGAGGCGGTCGACCCGGTGGTCGAGGGCATGGTCCGGGCCCGCCAGGACCTCATCGACGACCCCGAGGCCTTCTCGGCCCTGGCCGTGCTGATCCACGGCGACGCCGCCTTCGCCGGCCAGGGCGTCGTGGCCGAGACCCTCAACCTGTCGGCCCTCCGGGGCTACCGCATCGGCGGCACCATCCACGTCGTCGTCAACAACCAGCTGGGGTTCACCACCGCACCGGCCGAGGCCCGGTCGTCGGTCTACGCCACCGACATCGCCAAGATGGTCCAGGCGCCGATCTTCCACGTCAACGGTGACGACCCCGAAGCCGTGGTGCGGGTGGCCCGCCTGGCCTTCGGGTTCCGCCAGCGGTTCCACAAGGACGTGGTGATCGACATGGTCTGCTACCGCCGCCACGGCCACAACGAGGGCGACGACCCGTCCTACACCCAGCCGCTGATGTACAAGGCCATCATGGCTCGGCGCTCGGTGCGCAAGCTCTACACCGAGGCCCTCGTCCGGCGGGGCGACATCACCCTGGAGGACGCCGAGCGGGCCCTCGACGACTTCCTGGCCCGGATGCAGGTGGCGCTCGAGGAGACCCGCCACTCGGCGCCGCCCGTGGTGGCCGACACCGCGCCGGCGCCGGTTCCCGGACCGCTCCAGTCGGTGGAAACCGGGGTGGCCCGTGAGGTGCTCGACCGGGTGGCGACGGCCATGGACGAGGTGCCCCCCGACTTCACCGTCCACCCCAAGCTGCGCAAGACCCTCCGGACCCGCCGGGACCTCTACGACGCCGGCGAGGTCGACTGGTCGATGGGCGAGGCGCTGGCGTTCGGGTCGCTGCTGGTCGAGGGCACCGACATCCGGCTGTCGGGCCAGGACTCACGGCGAGGCACGTTCTCCCAGCGCCACCAGGTACTCGTCGACTACGAGACCGGCTCCGAGTGGCTGCCGCTGTCGAGGCTCTCGCGCCACGGCGGGAAGCTGTGGCTGTACGACTCGCTGCTGTCCGAGTACGCCGCCCTCGGCTTCGAGTACGGCTACTCGACGGTGCACGAAGAGGCGCTGGTGGCCTGGGAGGCGCAGTTCGGCGACTTCGCCAACGGCGCCCAGATCGTCATCGACCAGTTCATCACCGCCGGCCAGGGCAAGTGGGGCCAGGCGTCGGGGCTGGTCATGCTGCTGCCGCACGGCTACGAGGGCCAAGGGCCGGAGCACTCCTCGGCTCGCATCGAGCGGTTCCTGACCCTGTGCGCCGGCGACAACCTACAAGTCGTCAACGCCACCACCGCGGCCCAGTACTTCCACGTGCTGCGGCGCCAGGTGCGCCGGCCGGTCCGGCGCCCCCTGGTCATCTTCACCCCCAAGTCGCTGCTGCGGGCTCGCCAGTCGCGCTCACCCGTCGCCGACCTGGAGACCGGTCGGTTCAGGGAGGTGCTCGATGACCCAGGGCTCCTCGATCCGGCTTCGGTGGGGCGGGTGATCCTCGCGTCGGGCAAGGTCGCCTACGACGCCATAGCTCATCGCGACGAGCAGGAGGTGCCGGTCGCCGTGGTGCGGGTGGAGCAGCTGTACCCCTGGCCGGAGGTGCTGGTGCTCGACGCCGTCTCCCGCTACCCCAACGCCCGTGAGGTCGTGTGGCTCCAGGAGGAGCCGGAGAACATGGGCCCCTGGAACTTCGTCCACGGGCGCCTCCACCGCCTCCTGCGGGACGACTACACCCTCCGCCACGTGAGCCGGCCGGAGTCCGCCAGCCCGGCGACGGGTAGCGCCACCGTGCACCAGCGCCAGCAGGCCGACCTGCTCTCGGGGGCCTTCGACGGCTTGTAGTCACGGGGGATCGCAGTTTCGTGGTCTGCGGAATGCTTGACTGAGCACGACATGGCACCGCGCCCGCCCTCAGGTCATCGAGTGGTCGTCGACGGCTCGAACCTGGCCACCGAGGGCCGAAGCACCCCGAGCCTGGCCCAACTCGACGAGGCCGTCCGGGCGTTCCACGCCGAGCGGCCCGACGACGAGATCATCGTGGTGGTCGACGCGTCGTTCGGCTACCGGATCGACGAGTCGGAGCGGAAGATCTTCGAGGAGGCCGAGGAGGCGGGCGAGATCGTGTCGCCGCCGGCGGGGGCCATCGGCCGGGGCGACGGCTTCCTGCTGCGCATCGCCGACCGCATCGACGCCGACGTGCTGTCCAACGACTCGTTCCAGGAGTTCCACGGCGAGTACACCTGGCTCTTCGACGAGGGCCGCCTGGTGGGGGGCAAGCCGGTCCCCAACGTGGGGTGGATCTTCACGCCCCGCACCCCCGTGCGCGGCCCCAAGAGCCGGGTCGCCACCCGTGACGCAGACCGCGCCCGCCGGCGAGCCGCCGCTGCCGAGAAGGCCGCCCCGCCCGAGCCCACGGCGGCCGCCATCGCCGAAGCCACCGCCGAGGCCATCGCCCCCGAGGCGCCGAAGTCGTCGAGAAGAGGTCGCCGGCGCCGGGCCGGCGCCGGCGCCGAGGGCGGTACGGCCGCCGAGGGCGGTGTCGGTTCCGAGGGCGGGGCCGGAAGCGGTCGGGGCCCGCAGGCCATCAACGAGCCCCTGCCGTTCATCACCTTCATCGCCGACCACCCCCTGGGCACCGAGGTGGAAGGGATCGTGGAGGGATTCACGTCCCACGGCGCCTTCGTCATCGCCGGCGGGGCTCGCTGTTACGCGCCGGTGTCGGGCCTGGGTGACCCACCGCCTCGAAGCGCCAAGGAAGTCCTGGCCAAAGGCGAGACGCGGGCCTTCGTCATCCAGGCCCTCGACCCGCCCCGGCGCGGTATCGAGCTGGCGCTGCCCGGTCTGGCGAAGGTGGCGGGTGCCCCCACTGAGGAGACCGTCGAGGCCGTGATCGACGTGGGTGCCCAGCCCCTGGGCGACGTGGAACCGGAGCCGGAGGCCGAGGCGCTCTTGGCCAAGCCCCGCCGACGGAGCCGCAAGGCGGCGCCGGCGGCGGTGGGCCCCGTGCCCGAGCCGGCGCCGGTGGCCGCCGAGCCCGAGGCTGTCGAGGCTGCGGCCAAGCCCCGCCGGAGCCGCAAGGCGGCGCCGGCGCCGACGGCCGAGGAGCCGGGCGCGGATGCCCCCCCGGCCAAGCCCCGCCGGAGCCGCAAGGTGGCGCCGGTCCCGGTCGAGCCGGCAGTCGATCCCGCTGCCGAGGCCGAGCCGGCGCCGGCCACCGCCGAGGTTGCCGCCCGTCCCCGTCGCAGCACCGTGCGCAAGTCCCAGGCCGCGCCCGAGGTGGCGGTAGAGCCGGCGCCGGCCAAGCGGGCCCGGAAGAAGGCGGCCGCCCCGGCCGTCGAGCCGGCGCCGGCGAAGAAAGCTGCTCGGTCCCGTAAGAAGGTTGCCGTCGAGCCGGTGGCGGCGGAGCCGGCGGCGGTGGAGGTGCCGGCCAAGAAGGCGACCCGGAGCCGCAAGAAGGCGCCGGCCGCGCCGGAGCCCGAGACCGTCGAGCCGGCGCCGGTGAAGGCGGTGAAGAGGGCGACCAGGAAGGTGGCCCAGGCGGTGAGCAAGGAGTCCTGAGCCTTCCTGGGCATGGGAGCGGCGCCGCAGTCGTCCCCTGCCCCGAGACGCCGCCGTCGTAGAGTCGGGGCGTCATGCGCATCGCCACCTGGAACGTCAACTCGCTGAAGATCCGCCTGCCCAAGGTGGAGGAGTGGCTGGACTACGCCCAGCCCGACGTCCTGTGCATGCAGGAGACGAAGCTGGCCGACAGCGCCTTCCCCGCCCTCGCCTTTTCGGCTCTGGGCTACGAGTCGGCGCACTGCGGCGAAGGCCGGTGGAACGGGGTGGCCATCGTCAGCCGGGTGGGTCTTGAGAATGTGGTGGCCGGCTTCTCCGACCAGGAGGAGGACGAGACCACCGAGGCACGGCTGCTGTGGGCCACGTGTGCCGGCGTGCGGGTGGCCAGCGTGTACGTGCCCAACGGGCGCCAAGTGGGCAGCGAGCACTACGAGGCCAAGCTGGCCTGGCTGAACCGCCTGCACCGGCACGTGGCGTCGGGCTGCGATCCCACGGCTGACCTGGTGGTCTGCGGAGACTTCAACGTCGCCCCCGAGGACCGTGACTGCTGGGACCCCTCCAAGCTCCACGGCGGCACCCACATCAGCCCTCCGGAGCGGGAGGCGGTGGCCGCCCTGCAGCAGTGGGGCCTGACCGACGTGTTCCGTCGCGTCTACCCCCAGTCGGGTATCTACTCGTGGTGGGACTACCGGGCCGGCGACTTCCACCAGGGCCGGGGGCTGCGGATCGACCTGATCCTGGCGACGAAGTCCCTCGCCGACCGGGCCACCTGGGCCCTCATCGACCGCCAGGCCCGCAAAGGCAAGCTCCCGAGCGACCATGCGCCGTTGCTGGTCGACTTCGACCGCTGACCGAACTGGTTGCACCTACCCGCGGTATGGGTGGTGAGATGCAACCAGAACGGCGGAGCTACTCGGCCAGGGTCGTCCGGAGCTTGGCCAGGCCGCCGGCCAGCGCCTCCCGGAGCTCGGCCCGGGGCAGGCCGGTCTCGTGGTGCAGCTCTTTCATGGTGCGGGGCGGCGTGCCGTCGAGACCGTAGTGGGCGGTGATGACCTGGCGTTCGAGGGGGTCGAGGAACTCGAACAGGCGGGCGCCCATGTTGCGGAGCACCATGGCGTCGTCGTCGATCGTGGCGTCGAGGTCCACGATCTCCGCCCGCTTGGTGTCGGGATAAGGCCAACCTTCCTCGGGCCACAGATACGGACGCATAACCCGTTCTCGCGCCGATGGGAGCCCGTGTCAACGGGCCGGAAGTCCCTTCTCAGCCGGCCGCGGCGGCCACCACCGCCAGCAGGGCGTCGCCGTAGCGGTCGGCCTTGACGGGCCCCATGCCGGGAAGGGCCAGCAGCGAGTGCCGGTCGCGCGGTCGGGCCTCGGCCACCGCGGCCAGCGTGGTGTCGTGGAAGACCACGAACGCCGGCACCCCCGACGCCCGGGCCGTGTCGGCCCGCCACGACCGCAGGGCCTGGAGGACGGCGGGATCGGCCCGTTCCCCGGCCCGGGCGACCCGCCGCCCGCCGGTGCCGGCTCGCAACCGGGCCCGCCCTTGGGCCACGGAGCCCCGCCACGCCTCGGTGTCGGGCCGGCCGCCGGCCAGGGCGGCGACGGCCGACTCGACTTCGGCCAGCCACGGCGACGGCGATCGGGCCATGGTGCCGGTCCCGAACCTGCGGCGCCCGGCCCAGGAAACGTGCAGCTCCCGCTCGGCCCGGGTGACGGCGACGTAGAGCAGCCGGCGCTCCTCGGCCCGGGACTCGGGTGTGGTGGCGTGGCCGATGGGCAGGAGGCCCTGCTCGAACCCGACCAGGAACACCGCCGGCCACTCCAGGCCCTTGGCGGCGTGGATGGTGGCCAGGTCGACCGCTTGGCCGGAGGTGGCCGGCTCCTCCCGGGCCAGGCGGGCGGTGAGCCAGGCCACGAAGCCGCCGACCGACCCGGTGCGGTCGAGGACGAGGAACTCACGGGCCTGGCGGGCCAGCACGTCGAGGTCGGCGCCTCGCTCGCCGCTTTCCGCCGCCTCGATGGCGGAGGCGTCGAGATCGGGAAGGACGCCGGCCAGCGGCGCTCCGGGGCGCCGGCGCAGGAAGGCGAGGGCCTCCCGCACGGCCGGCTGGTCGAGGAAGGCCGAGGAGCCCCGCAGCCGGTAGGGGATGGCCGCCGCCTTCAGCAGGTCCTCGAACACCACCAGCTGGGCATGGGTGCGGGCCAGGACGGCGAGCTGTGACCAGCGGCCCGACGCGCCGCGCCGGCGCAGGGCCCGCACGACGCTGCGGGCCTCCTCCTCGTCGCTGTCATAGGAGGTCACCGTGGGCAGGGGGCCGTCGGCGCCGGGAGCACGCAGCGGGCGGCCGCCGATGCCCTCGAGGACGGCGTTGGCCACGGCGACGACCTGGGGCGTCGAGCGGTGGTTCTCGTCGAGGTGGACCACGGTGGCGCCGGGGAACCGGTCGGCGAACCCGGTGAGGTAACGGGGGTCGGCGCCGTTCCATGAGTAGATGGCCTGGCGGGGGTCGCCCACCACGCAGAGATCGTCGCGCCCGCCCCGCCACGCCTCGAGGAGGCGGAACTGAAGGGGGTTGACGTCCTGGAACTCGTCGACGAAGAGGTGCCGGTACCGCCACCGCTGGGTGGTGGCGAAGGCGGGATCGGTCTCCAGGGCCCGGGCACACTCGAGGAGCAGGTCGTCGAAGTCGACGAGATGCTGGCGGCGCTTCTCCTGCTGGTAACGCTCGTAGACCGAGGCCACCGCGGCGGCCGGCATGGGCGGCTTCCGGCCGGCGGCGGCCACCGCCTCGGCGTAGCCGGCGGGCGACACCATGCGGGCCTGGGCCCACTCGATCTCGCCGGCCAGCTCCGTGGGGCCCGGGTCTGACGGCGACCGCCGGGCCGGGAGCAGGCGGAACAGGATGCGAGTCTTGCGGTCGAGCAGGGCCGGCGGCCGCTGGCCACTGTCGGCCCAGCGCCGGCGCAGCTGGGCATAGGCGATGGCGTGGAAGGTGCCGGTGGCGACCTGGTCGCGCACGCCGAGGGCGGCCAGCCGGGCCGACAGCTCGTCGGCCGCCCGGCGGGTGAAGGTGAGGGCGAGGACGTGGGCGGCGACGGCATGGCCCTCGGCCACCCGCCATGCGATGCGACGGGTGAGGACGCGGGTCTTGCCCGAGCCGGCGCCGGCCAGGATGCACAGGGGCTGGCCCGGCGTGGTGACAGCCTCCAGCTGGGCCGGCGTCAGCCCGGTCAGCAGCTCGGTGGCCGGCGCAATGCTCATGACCGATCGAACGTACAGTCGGGGTGAGACAGGATGGTGGATGGTCGGTGCAACGGCCGCGGCGCCGGCGGACCGGCAAAGGTCCTGTCTCACCCGGCCGGTACGCTTCACGTGATGCTCTGCGGTCTCGACCTCGACGGTGTGCTGTGCGACCTCGGCCCTTCCGTGGCCGAGCGCATCGCCGACCGCTTCGGCGTGGCCAGCCATCCGTCCACCTGGCGCAGTTACGACCTGCGCCTGCTGCGCCTGGGCATCCCCGAGGACCGGTTCTGTGAGTTCCTCGACGAGACCTTCGCCGATCCCGGCCTCTACTCCGGAGCACCCGTGTGCGACGGGGTGCGGGCCGCCCTCCGCCAGCTTGGCGACAGCGGCTGGGATCTCGTCGGCATCACCGCCCGGCCACCGCACCTGGCTCGAGCCACCAAGGCGTGGCTGGCCCGCCACGGGCTCCCCGTTCGAGAGGTCCACCACACGCCCGTGGGAACCAAGTCCGAGGTGGCTCGGGATCTGGGCGCCGACGCCACCATCGAGGACAACCCCACCGAGGCGGAGCTGCTGGCCGAGGTGTGCGAGTCGTGGCTGCTCGATCGGCCGTACAACCAGGGATCGCCCGTCGTGCGAGCCCGCCGGCTGTCGTCGTGGGACGACGCCGTCGGCCGGCTCTGCCAGCTTCGCCTGTTCGCCTGATGACGCACTTCGCGGTGACCGCGGTGGGCGCCGACCGCCCGGGCATCGTTGCTGCCGTGACCGGGGCGCTGGCGGAGCACGGCTGCAACCTGGAGGACAGCTCCATGACCATCCTCCGGGGCCAGTTCGCCATGATGCTGGTGGTCGACGCGCCGGCGGCCCTGAGCGCCGGCGAGCTGGAGGCCGCCCTCGCCGGCCCGGCGTCGGAGCTCGACCTCGTTCTCACCGTCCGCCCGGCGGGCGATCCGTCCGGCGGTGGGCCCGACGCCGGCTCCTGGACCGTCTCGGTCTACGGCGCCGACCGTCCCGGCATCGTCCACGGGGTCACCGCCCTGCTGGCGGCGAGGGCGGTGAACATCGTCGACCTGAGCACCCGGGTGATCGGCAGCCCCGAAATCCCGGTCTACACCATGCTCCTGCAGGTCACGCTGCCATCCGGCGGTGATCCTCAACAGCTCCAGGCCGACCTGGAGGCCAAGGCCGGCGAGCTGGGGGTGACATGCCGGCTGCACCCCTCCGAGGCCGACATCCTCTGAGGCAGGCGGCCTGATGGCCGTCCGGGCGGTGATCGCCCTGCCCGACTCGTCCCTGCAGCGCCCCTCGGCCACCGTGGGCACGGTCGACGACGCCGCCCTGGCCCTGGCCACCGATCTGCTCGACACCATGCGGTCCAGTCCGGCCTGTGTCGGTCTCGCCGCTCCCCAGATCGGCGTCGGCCTGCGGGCCTTCGCCATCGACGTCACCGGCCATCGCAAAGCGCGCTCCTGCGCCGGCGAGCTGGTGCTCTTCGACCCCGTCCTCGTCGCCGCCCACCGGCCCGTGACGGGCCGGGAGGGCTGCCTGAGCATCCCCGACCTCACCGGCGACGTGGCCCGGGCCACCGAGGTCGTGATCCGAGGCGTGGGGGTCGACGGCGCCGAGCGGGTCATCGAGGCCGACGCCTTCGAGGCCCGGGCCTTGTTGCACGAGCTCGACCACCTCGACGGCTTCCTGTTCCTCGACCGGGTGGCGTCCCCGCATGCGGTGTACCGGCGCAAGGTCTACCGGTAGATTCGGAGAGGCATGGCCTTCCCGAAGAAGTACCTGAACGACGGTGAGGAGATCATCGTCGACCTGCGGCCGCACTGGTTCTTCCTCTTCGGCCCTTCCGCGGCCCTGGTCGCCGCGCTCACCCTGGCCGTCTGGGTCGGCTCGCGTGACGACCCCCCGGACTGGCAGCTGTTCCCTGTGATCGCGCTGGCCGTGATCGGCCTGCTCTTCTTCCTGGTGCGCCTGGCCCAGTGGATGACCACCGACTTCGTCCTCACCACCGACCGGCTGATCTACCGCAAGGGCATCGTGTCCCGGCACGGCCGGGAGATCCCCCTCGAGCGGATCAACGACGTCAGTTTCACCCAGACCCTGTTCCAGCGCATGCTGCGGGCGGGGGATCTGTTGGTGGAGTCGGGCGGTGAGCGGGGCCAGTCCGCGTTCGGCCACTTCGCCGACCCCCAGGGCATCCAGAACGAGATCCACCGGTCCATCGAGGCCGCCGCCGCCCGCGACGCCGACCGCATGGCCGGCCGGCGTGAGCTTTCGCCCCTCGAGCAGCTCGAGAAGCTGGAGGAGCTGCGCCAGCGGGGCGTGATCTCCCAGGCCGAGTTCGACCTGAAGAAGCAGAACCTGCTCGACCGCCTCTGACCCCCCGAGCTGGCGGCAGCCACGGTCGCATACGACCGTCACTGCGGCCAGAGCGGGAGAGGGCTCAGAGCACCGAGCGGTCGCCGGCCCGGAGCCCGTCGGCCAGCCGGCGGTAGCCGCCGGCCGCGTCGGCGCCCATCGAGTCCAGGTCGCTCCACCGGCAGTCGCGCTCCCGGTCGATGCCGTAGAGGCCGAACCGGGGCTCGTAGGAGCCCCACTCGTAGCAGTCGGCCAGCGTCCAGTGGAAGTACCCGGTGACCGGCAACCCCTCGTCGAGGGCGGCGACCACGGCTTTGAGATGGGACCGAAGCGAGCGGGCCCGGTCCCAGCCGTCGCTCCGGGGCCAGGCCCGGCCTCGCCGCACCCGGTTGCAGAGGCCGTTCTCGGAGACCTCGATGTCCAGGCCGGGGTGGTGGTTCACCCGCAGGTAGGGCAGCAGCCCCTCGGGATGGATGGCCATGTCCCACTGCTTCCCGACCGGCGACCATGTCCGCCCGCCGGCGGTGCGGTGCCCGGGCACTCGCAGATGGTCGGCGGCCACAGGGTCGTAGTAGTTCACCGAAACCAGGTCCAGAGGCCGCTCGAACTGCCCGTCGTACACGGCCGCCACCGCCCGGGGCAGGGCCTGGTCCAGGGGCAGGATGGACCGGGTGGCGCGCTGGATCGGTGCGTCGGCGTGGCCCCGCCCGCCGAGCGCGACGTGCTGGTCCTGGCGCCGGCCGGCGAGCCATTCGCCCAGGTCGGTCCGGGCCACGCCCTCGGCGCGGGCGACCAGGACGTCGAGCAGCATGCGGTCCAGCTCGTACAGCGACGAGGCGTGGTTGTCGGTCGACACCACGGCGTCGGGCTGGCGCCGGTGGATGGCGGCGTGGGCCAGGACATGGGCGGTGAGCAGGTGGTCGAGCGACCGCACAAGGTCGCCGAAGGCCAGGAACCGACCCGGCGGCAGGGCGCCGAACACGTAGGCCTGCACCGCATACCCGTTGATCTCGTTCAGGGTGAGCCAGTTCCGGCACCCGCCGCCGAGGCGGTCGACGGCAGCAGCCACCCACCCGGCGAAACGCTCGGGGCTGTCGAGGCGGAGCCAGAAGTCGGGGCCCAGCCAGTGTGGGTGGGTGAAGTGGTGGAGGCAGACGGTGGGGCGCAAGCCCCGCTCCGCGCAGGCGGCCAGGATGGCCCGGTACCGCTCGAATGCCGTCTCGTCGTACACCGCCTCCGACGGCTCGCACCGGGCCCACTCCACCGACAGCCGGAAGGCGTCGCAGCCGGCGGCCACCGCCCGGTCGAGATGGTCCTCGTACCGGTCCCAGAACCGCACCCCGACCCCCGACGGCTCCACCCGACCCGAGCGCTCCCAGTCCCGCCAGTCGTTGGCCGGCTCACCGGGCCCGTTCAGGCCCCCCTCGGTCTGGAACGCCGACGTGGCCACGCCGAACCGGAACCCCGCCGGCAGGGCGACGGCGGACGGGTCGGGCACCGGCCCACGTTAGGGGGTCGCCACCACCGGTCAGCCGATGCCGCGCCGGCAGGACACCCCCGCACATCCGGTTGACGGGGCCGGCCCAGGCGGGCCCCCGATCCGCTCATCCCACCTCGCGTTCGAACGCATCGTTCCTCCCGCTCTCGTTCCTCCCGCTCCCGTGTGCCGCCCCAGCGGAGCATCGTTGCGTCCTCGATCGGCGGGACAAGACCCCTGACGCCCGGTAGCGTCGCCGGGCGATGGCCACGCTCGTGACGTTCCACGCCCATCCCGACGACGAGTCGATCGCCACGGCCGGCGTCATGGCCAAAGCCGCCGCCGAGGGCCACCGGGTGGTGCTCGTGGTGGCCACGAGGGGCGAGCACGGCGAGGTGGAGGACGGCTTCCTGACCGAAGGGGAGGCGCTGTGGCAGCGCCGCGTCCAGGAGACCCACGCCAGCGCGGCCATCCTGGGCGTGGCCCGGGTCGAGTTCCTGGGCTACGTCGACTCCGGCATGATCGGCGCCCCGGAGAACGACCTGCCGGAGTCGTTCTGGCAGGCCGACGTGGAAGAGGCCGCCGCCCGCCTGGCCGCCATCCTCACCGAAGAGCACGCCGACGTCCTCACCATCTACGACGAGAACGGCAACTACGGCCACCCCGACCACATCCAGGTCTACCGGGTCGGGTTGCGGGCGGCCGAGTTGGCGGGAACGCCGCGCGTGTACATGAGCACCGTCAACCGGGACTACATGAAGCGCTCGTTGGCCCAGATGGCCGACGCCGGCGGCGAGGTCCCTGGCGACCTGGACCCTGAATTCCTCGACACCCTCGGCGTGCCCGAGGAGCGGATCACGACCACTGTCGACGTCCGCCGGTGGTTGGCACCCAAGCGGGCGGCGATGGCGGCCCACGCCAGCCAGATCAGCGAGACGTCATTCTTCCTCGCCATGGCCCCGGAGGTGTTCGAGGGCGGCTTTGGCCAGGAGTGGTTCATCCGCTGCGACGCCCGACCTGGTCTGGTGGAGACCGACCTCTTCGACGGGCTGGAGTGATCGAGGACTTCCACGGCGCGTGGGCGTGGGTGGTCATCGTGGGCAACGGCCTGGCCGGGTTCTGGGCCCTCGGCGCCGAGCGGTGGCCGGCGCTGCGCACGCCGGCCCTGTGGTGGTTCACCGCCGGCGCCCAGGTGTCCGCCTTCGTGGAGGTGACCCTCGGCGTGGCCATGGTGGCCGGGCGCGACGTGGCCGACCTGCAGTTCCACATGTTCTACGGGTTCGTCATCCTGGCCGCCATCGGCATCATCTACTCCTACCGCCAGCAGCTCCGCCACCGCCTCTACCTGCTCTACGGCTTCGGCGGCCTGTTCATCGCCGGGCTGGCGATCCGAGCATTGCAGGTCGGCCCCCGCTGATCTCGCCGTCGCAACCCTCTGGTCGCGGCGGCGAGGTCTCTAGAGGTGGACGACTGAGCAGGTGGCGGTTCGGGTGATCCCGTGGATGAGCTGGATCTGGTTGACGACCAGGCGGCCCAGGTCGTCCATGGAGCCGGCCTCGGCCAGCACGATGACGTCGTAGTTGCCGGTGACGTTGTGGGCGGCGATGACGCCGTCGATCTTGCCGACCTCCTCGGCCACCTGGGCGGACTTGCCGACGTCGGTCTGGATCAAGACGTACGCCTGGGCTGCCACGTTGTTTCCCTCCATGCTCATTCGGCCGACAGGCGCTTCTCGAGGATGTCCAACTCGTCACGTAGCTCCACGGGGAGGCGCTCGCCAAGACTTGCATAGTGCTGCTCGATGGACGGCACCTCGGCCCGCCACTCCTCAGTGTCCACCCGCAGGAGCTCGGCCATGTCCTCGGGCTTCACGTCCAGGCTGTCGACGTTGATGGCGCCCTCGGCGGGCACGAGCCCGACCGGGGACTCGACGGCCTCGGCGGTGCCGGCCACCCGGTCGAAGATCCATGCCAGGACCCGGCTGTTCTCGCCGAAGCCGGGCCACAGCCATTTGCCTTCGGAGCTCTTGCGGAACCAGTTGACGTAGTAGAGCTTCGGCAGCTTGGCCGGGTCGGCGGACGCGCCGATGTGCAGCCACTGGCCCAGGTAGTCGCCCATGTTGTACCCGCAGAACGGGAGCATGGCGAAGGGATCGCGGCGCAGCTTGCCCACCGCGCCGGCGGCCGCTGCCGTGGTCTCCGAAGCCATGATCGAGCCCATGAAGACGCCCTGCCGCCAGCTGCGCGCCTCCTGCACCAGGGGCACGACCGAGGAGCGCCGGCCCCCGAAGAGGATGGCCGAGATGGGCACGCCCTCGGGGTCCTCCCACTCGGGGGCGATGGTGGGGCACTGGGCGGCGGGGACGGTGAAGCGGGCGTTGGGATGGGCGGCCGGCGTGCCGGACGCCGGCGTCCAGTGGTTGCGCCTCCAGTCGGTGAGGTGCGCCGGCGGCTCCTCGGTCATGCCCTCCCACCACACGTCGCCGTCGTCGGTGACGGCGGTGTTGGTGAAGATGCAGTTGCCCCAGAGCGTCTCCATGGCGTTGTGATTGGTTCGGTGCGACGTGCCCGGGGCGACCCCGAAGAAGCCGGCCTCGGGATTGATGGCCCACAGGCGGCCGTCGTCGCCGAACTTCATCCAGCAGATGTCGTCGCCGACCGTCTCGACCGTCCACCCGGGAAGGGTGGGCACGAGCATGGCCAGGTTGGTCTTGCCGCAGGCCGACGGGAAGGCGGCGGCGATGTACTTGGTCTCGCCGTCGGGGTTCGTCAGCTTGAGGATGAGCATGTGCTCGGCCAGCCAGCCGTCGTCACGGGCCATCGACGAGGCGATGCGCAGGGCGAAGCACTTCTTGCCCAGGAGGGCGTTGCCGCCGTAGCCGGACCCGTAGGACCAGATCGACCGCTCCTCGGGGAAGTGGACGATGTACTTGTTCTCGGCGTCGCACGGCCACACGACGTCGGCCTGGCCCGGCTCCAGCGGGGCGCCGACCGAATGCAGGCAGGGGACGAACTCGCCGTCGGGGCCGAGGGTGTCGAGCACCTTCTGGCCCATGCGGGTCATGATCCGCATATTGACGGCCACGTAGGCCGAGTCGGTGATCTCCACGCCGACGTGGGCGATGTGGGAGCCGATGGGGCCCATGCTGAAGGGCACCACGTACATCGTGCGGCCCCTCATAGAACCCCTGAACAGCTCGGTGAGGCTGGACTTCATCGCCGCCGGGTCGCGCCAGTTGTTGGTGGGGCCGGCGTCGATCTCCTTGGCCGAGCAGATGAACGTGCGGTCCTCCACCCGGGCGACGTCGCCGGGGTCGGAGGTGGCCCAGTAGCTGTTGGGACGCTTCTCGTCGTTCAGCCGGGTGAGGGTGCCGGCGTCGACCAGCAGCTGACAGAGGCGGTCGTACTCCTCCTCGGATCCGTCGCACCACTCCACCTGATCGGGCTGGCAGAGCTCGGCCACCTCTTCGACCCAGTCGAGCAATCGCCGGTTGGTGGTGGCCGGCGGAGGCGAGGTCGGGGTCATACCGTCCTTCCGTCGGGTCGGGGAGGGAAGCCCGGGGTGCCCATGTCGACCTCCGAACCCAGGCGCAGGCGGGTGGCCCGCCCCTGGCTGTCGACGTCGAAGACGACGCGCTGGCCCTGCCGGAGCATCCGGAACACCGAACCGGTGAGGGCTTCGGGCGAGAGGTCGTACTCCGAGCGGTCCGTATCGCGCATCACCACGCCTTGCGCCGTTCCCGGGTCGTAGGACTTGATGACTCCCTGCAAGGAACCTCCCGGTGGAGCGCGTAACCTGCTCTTCCTGACGATATCCGAGTTCGCCCTCATCGAACGGTTGCGGCAGCGCCTTGTCGGACCTCCGGACCAGATCTGGGTGGGCGACGACGTCGCCGTGGTTCCCGGGCCTCGCGGTCCGATGCTCCTGGCCGCCGATGCGGTGGTGGCCGGCGTCCATGCCGACCTCAACCTCGTGGGCCTCGACGACATGGGCTGGAAGGCGATGGTGGCCAACGTCAGCGACATCGCCGCCGTCGGCGGCCGGCCCAGCTGCGCGGTGGTCACCGTGGCCGGACCCTTGGGCGAGATCGACTTCGACCTGCTCTACGACGGGCTGACCGCCGCGTCCTCGGCGTATGACTGCCCGATCGTCGGTGGGGACCTGGCGTCGTCGGCCACGTTGGTGGTGTCGGTCGCCATCGTGGGGGACGGGGGCGCCGGCGAGCTGCCGGCGCCTGTGCTGCGCTCGGGAGCGCAGGCCGGCGACACCATCTTCGTCACCGGGCCGCTGGGGTCCTCGGCCGCGGGCCTGTACCTGCTGCGGAAGGGCCTGGTCGCCGAAGCGCCGGACCTCGTGCTCGCCCACCGCCGGCCCCGGGCCCGGCTGGACGAGGGCACCGCCGCCCGGTCCGCAGGGGCGACCGCGATGATCGACGTGTCCGACGGCCTGGCCGCCGACTTGCGCCACATCGCCGCCGCCTCGGGTGTGGGCGTGGTGCTCGACCGCGTTCCCGTCGCCATCGGCGTCAACCGGGTGAGCGACGATCCCGAGTCGCTGGCCCTCGGGGGCGGCGAGGACTACGAGCTGCTCTTCACCGCTCCCGACCCGGACCTGGTTCAGACCACCTTCGCCGAGCGGGGCCTGGGCAAGCCCCTGCCCATCGGGCGCTGCACCGCGGACGCGGCCGAGCGCCGGCTCCGCGACGGCGACCTGCCGGCGCTCGGCTGGGAGCACACGTGAGCTCGCGGTCCCGGCCGGTGGCGCTGACCATCGCCGGCTCCGACTCCAGCGGCGGCGCCGGGATCGTCGCCGACCTCAAGACCTTCGAGGCCCACGGCGTGTGGGGGACGGTGGCCCTCACCGCGGTGACGGCCCAGAACACCCTGGGTGTGCAGGCGGTGGAGACGCTCACGCCGGAGATGGTGCGGGCTCAGATCGCCTCGGTCGTCTCCGACCTGGGGGTCGACGCGGCCAAGACCGGCATGCTCGGGTCGGCCGAAGTGGTGGAGGAGGTGACCCGGACGGTCGCCGAGCTCGGTGTGCGTCCGCTGGTCGTGGACCCGGTCATGGTCGCCTCGACGGGCGGGCGGCTGCTTGACCCCGACGCGGTCGACGCCGTCATCGCGCTCCTGCTGCCCCGGGCCGCAGTCGTGACCCCCAACCTGGCCGAGACGTCGGTGCTGGTCGGTTTCGAGGTGTCCGACCGGGCGGCGATGGAGCGGGCCGCCCGGGTGCTGGCCGAACTGGGACCGCAGGTGGTGCTGGTCAAGGGCGGCCACCTGGCAGGCGACGACTCGCCGGACTGCATGCTGGTCGCCGGCGAGGAGCCGGTCTGGTTGGAGGGACCCCGTGTCGCCGACCGCGGCGCCCACGGGTCGGGCTGCGTGCTGGCGGCGGCCGTCACCGCCGGGCTGGCCCGGGGCATGGAGCCGGCCGACGCCTGCGTGGCCGCCAAGCGGTTCGTGGCTCGGGCCATCGAGGCCGGCCCGGTCCTCGGCGAGGGCGTGGTGCCGGTGGAGCCGGCGTGGGAGGCCCGCCAAACCGAGGGCATCCCGTAGAGGTACCGTCGGAGCCGGTGGATCGTGACCGCCTCGACGACGAGCAGATCGCACTGGTGCTCCGCCGGGCCAGCGAGCTCGACGGCCAGTCGCCGGCCGGCCGGCCTGGCCTGGATCTCGACGTGCTGGAGGAGGCGGCCGTGGAGGCCGGGCTGTCCCGGGAGTCGGTGCGCCGGGCCGTGGCCGAGCTCCGGGCCGGCGCTCTCGACCTCGACGGCGCGCCGGCGCCGAGGCGCATCGCCCTGGGCCCACCCAGTCTCACCGTGTCGCGCTGCGTGCCGGGTCCCTTCGCCGCGGTCGACGACATCCTCCGGCGCTTCCTCGCCAAGGAGCAGTTCCACCTCCGCCGCGACTTCGGGACCAGCTCCATGTGGACCCGCCGCCAGGACGTGGGGGCCCGGATGCGGGTCCAGTACGACAAGAGCATCCACCGCCGGCTCCTCCTGCGCGACGCCGAGCAGGTGGAGCTCGCGGTGGTCGAGGAGCCGGGGGACCGGGGGATGGTGATGGTCAAGCTGACCGTCGACGTGAAGTCTCTGCGGCGGGCCCACCGGGTGGCGGTGGGCAAGGGGGCCTCGGCGGGCGCCGCGCTGGCCGGCGTGGGCCTCCTCTATTTCGGCATGCCGGAGGCCGTGGTCGTCGTGCCGGGGGCCACCGCAGCCGGCGTGGCGCTCGGCCACCGGCGAGGCGCCAACCGCTACCGCGACATGGTGGCCGACGTCGAGACCGCCCTGGAGGGCTTCCTCGACAGCGTGGAACGCCGGCGGCGCTAAGCGCCGGGGGCGCCGAACACCAGCGGGGGCGGCTCCACGAACCGGATCGATTCCACGTTGGCGCGGAGGTTCTCGGGCAGCAGTTCCAGCGGGAGGTCGAGGTCGCCGGCCTCGGTGGTGACCGTCGTGACCAGGTTCTCGTCGCTGACGACCAGCATCACCTCGAAGGTCTTCTCGAACTGCGACTTCGGGCCGGCGATGCCGAAGCTCGACCCGAGGGGGGCGTGGACCTCGAAGCCGGCGCTGGTGAAGTGACCCTTGACCGGGGTGATGGCGGCAAGGTCGTTGGCGGGCACCGACAGCGTGACGACCGCCGAGACCCAGGGCTCCTGCATCATGACTGGGGGCCTATCGGACCGACTTCTGGACCTTGCCGGCCTTGATGCAGGACGTGCAGACCGACAGGCGCTTGGGCGTGCCGTTGACGACGGCGCGGATCCGCTGGATGTTCGGGTTCCACCGCCGGCGGGTGCGGCGGTGCGAGTGGCTCACGGCCATACCGAAACTCGGGTGCTTTCCACAGAGCTGACAGACCGCGGCCATGGGGGTCAAGGGTAGTCGACCGGGGTGCCAACTACGATTCCGCCGATGGAGAAGCTGGCCCCCGAGCACCTGCGCGCCACCATGGTCGCCTACCGAGACCTGCTGCGGCGCCACCGCGAGCGGCTCAACCGGCTCAACGTCTACCCGGTCCCCGACGGCGACACCGGCACCAACATGGCGCTCACCCTCGAGTCGGTCGTCGCCGGCTTGGAGGACGCCGCAGATGGCGCCGCGGTGCAGAAGGCCGTCGTCCACGGGGCGCTCATGGGCGCCCGGGGCAACTCCGGGGTCATCCTGTCCCAGATCCTGCGGGGGCTGGCCGAGGGACTCGGTGGTGGGGAGGTGGGCGCCGGCGGTGTGGCCGACGCCCTACTCGGCGCCAGCCGGCTGGCCGACGCCGCCGTGATGCGTCCCGTCGAGGGCACCATCCTCACCGTGACCCGCGACGCGGCCTGCGCCGCGGACAAGGCCCGTGCCGCCGGCCTCGTCGAGATGCTGGACGCGGCGGCCGCCGCCGCGGCCGCGTCCCTCGAGCACACGCCCGACCTGCTGCCGGTACTGGCGGAGGCCGGCGTGGTCGACGCCGGCGGCGCCGGCTTCGTGCTCCTGATCGACGCCCTCCTTCACGTGGCCGACGGGCGGCCGCTGCCCGAACCGGTCGACGACGGCTGGCCGGCGGTGGCCGTCACCGCGGCTATGGACCCCGACGATGCGCCGCACGAGGCCGGCGAGGGCGGCCGCTACGAGGTCATGTACTTCCTGGAGGCACCCGACGAGGCCGTCGAGGGCTTCAAGCAGGCGTGGGACGCGGTCGGCGACTCCATCGTCGTGGTGGGCGGCGACGGGCTGTGGAACTGCCACATCCACACCGACGACATCGGCGCCGCGGTGGAGGCCGCCCTCGACGCCGGCGGCCGGCCCCGCAAGGTCCGGGTCACCGATCTCCACCAGCAGGTGGCCGACGAACGGAGGAAGCGCGAGCACGTGGCCACCGCGGTCGTGGCCGTCGGTGCCGGCGCCGGCATCGACGACATCCTGCGCTCGCTCGGCGTCCAGGAGGTGGTGGCCGGCGGCCAGTCGATGAACCCCTCGACGGCCCAGATCCTCGACGCCATCGAGGCGGCGACGGGCGACGGCGTCATCGTGCTGCCCAACAACAAGAACGTCGTCCCCGTGGCCGAGCAGGCGGCCAAGCTCGGGTCCCGCCCCGCCCGGGTCGTCCCCACGAGGAGCGTGGCCGAGGCCCTCGCGTCGCTGCTCGACTACGACCCTGCGGCCGACGTCGACAGCAACGTCACCGCCATGGTGGAGGCCGCCGCACGGGTGGCGTGGGGGGAGGTCACCCGCGCCGTGCGGGACGCGACGAGCACGCCGGCCGGCTCGGTGAAGGAGGGTGACTGGCTGGGTCTCGACCACGGCAAGATCGCCGTCGTCGCGCCCGACGTGGCCGGCGCCGCCTGCGGCCTCCTCGACCGCCTGGTCTCCGACACCCACGAGGTGATCACCCTGATCGCGGGCGAGGGGTCCGAGCCCGACGTCACCGAGAAGATCACCGGCTGGCTGGCCGAGCACCGACCGGACGCGGCGGTGGAGGTGCACGACGGCGGCCAGCCCCTCGCCGCCTACCTCTTCAGCGCCGAGTAGGCACGTGCCGGGAGGCCGCAGGCTCGGCCAGCTGGCGATCATCCCCGTCACCGAGCTCAAGGGGGTCGGGGAGAAGAAGGCCGAGGGCCTCGAGGCCATGGGCATCAGGACCGTCCTCGACCTGCTCACCCACTACCCCCGCCGGTACCTGGACCGCACCCGCCAGGAGTCGATCGCCGGCCTCAAGGAGCAGGAGGAGGCCATGGTGCTGGCCACGGTGAAGCGGGTCCAGTCCCGCCGCACCCGCCAGCGCCGGGCCATGGTCGACGTCGACGTCTTCGACGGCTCCAGCTACCTCCACGTCGTCTTCTTCAACCAGCCGTGGCGGGCCAAGCAGCTCTCGGTGGGCACCCAGGCCGTCTTCTTCGGGAAGATGGAGCGCTACAAGGGGCGGCCCCAGATGACCAACCCGGTGGTGGACCTGGTGGGGGACCGCACCGGCAAGATCGTGCCCATCTACCAGCAGTCGGAGAAGGCGGGGCTGGCCACCTGGGAGCTGGCTGCCTTCGTCGAGGAGGCCCTGGTCCGGGCCGGCCCCATGGCCGACCCCCTCCCCGAGGAGTGGCGCGACCGCCTCGACGTCGTCGGCCGCACGTGGGCCTTCCGTTCCATCCACGCTCCCGAGTCCATGGCCGCCGCCCAGGCCGCCCGCCGGCGGCTGGTGGTCGACGAACTGCTGCGGCTCCAGCTGGCCCTGGTCATGCGCAAGCGGGCGGTCGAGCGGGAGTCGAAGGGCATCCGCCACGTGGTCGACGGCGAGCTGGTGCAGCGGTTCCACGGCGGGCTGCCCTTTCCGTTGACGGGCGCCCAGCAGCGGGCCATCGCCGAGATCGCCGGCGACCTGGCCGGCGTCCACCCGATGCACCGCCTCCTGCAGGGCGACGTCGGGTCCGGCAAGACCCTGGTGGCGGTGACCGCCCTCCTCATCGCCGTACAGGGCGGCTACCAGGGGGCGTTCATGGCCCCGACCGAGGTTCTGGCCGAACAGCACGGGCTGTCGGTGCGCCACGTCCTCGGCGGCCTGACCGTCCCTGATCCGGGCACGCTCACGGGCGACCGCCCGCTGCGGGTGGAGCTCATCACCAACCGCACGCCGGCGGGGGAGCGGGCGAGGGTTCTCTCGGCGCTGGCCGACGGGTCGGTCGACCTGCTCATCGGCACCCACGCCCTGCTGGAGGAGAAGGTCGGTTTCCGGGCACTGGGCGTCATAGTGATCGACGAGCAGCACCGCTTCGGCGTGGAGCAGCGGGCCGCCCTGCGGGGCAAGGGCGACGACCCCGACGTCTTGGTCATGACCGCCACCCCCATTCCCCGCACGGCCGCCATGACCGTCTACGGCGACCTCGACGTCACCGTCTTGGACGAGATGCCCCCCGGGCGGTCGCCGGTGGTGACCAAATGGGCCCGGGGCGACTTGGAGGTGGCCGCGGCCTACGGGCGGGTGTCGGAGGAGGTGGCCGCCCGCCGCCAGGCCTACGTGGTGTGCCCGCTGGTCGAGGAGTCGGAGAAGGTGCAGGCCAAGGCGGCGACGGTGGAATTCGCCCGCCTTCGCGACGAGGTGTGGCCCGACCTGCGCCTGGCCCTGCTCCACGGCCAGATGCCGTCCAAGGAGAAGGAGGCGGTCATGGCCTCCTTCCGGGCCGGCGAGGTCGACGTGCTGGTGGCCACCACCGTGATCGAGGTGGGGGTCGACGTGCCCAACGCCACGGTGATGGTCATCGAGGACGCCGACCGCTTCGGGATGGCCCAGCTCCACCAGCTGCGGGGCCGGGTGGGACGGGGCGCCGAGCAGTCGTGGTGCTACCTCCTCGGCGCCGCCACCACGCCGGACTCCGAGAAGCGGCTGCAGGCGATCGAGGCCAGCACCGACGGCTTCGAGCTGGCCGAGATCGACCTCGAGATCCGAGGGGAGGGCACGGTGCTGGGCACCCGCCAGAAGGGCCAGAGCGACCTCAAGCTGGCCAGCCTCCGCCGTGACAAGGAGTGGGTCGCCCGAGCCCGCGAGGTCGCCTTCTCCATCGTCGATCGGGATCCCACGCTCGCCGGCCACGACGTGCTGCAGGAGGAGCTGCGCCTCCTGGTCGAGCCCGAGGAGGCGGAGTTCCTGTTCAAGAGCTGACGACTACCAGTTGCGGTGGTGGCGCCGGAGGCGCCAGTGACGGTGCCCGTGGTGGCCCATGCAGGGCCTCGTCGCCGCCAGATAGAGGGTGCCAGCCGAGACGACGATGGCCAGGGCGAGAAGGATCGGCATGTCGACTCAGCCTCCCTTTTGGCGCGTACGCGTCCCCCAGAATCCTATTGCACCGTTTCCGGCTGTGCGCCGGCGGGGAGGAGCACTCGATGAGCGCCAACGACAGCACCGACCAGGACACTGCCCTCGCCGGCACCGGCGGCGACTCCAAGAGCGCCGGCACGTCGGTCAGCGGTGTCGGCGGCGAGCTGGGGAGCACGGAAGATGCCGACGCCGGCCTTCGGCCGGTCGCCGAGCGGGCCGCCGAAGTCGCATGGGGCAGGGACGTGGCCGAGAGCGGCCAGCAGCCGCCGGCCACCCACGACGGGACCGGCCAGTCGGAGAAGCCGGCTTAGGCCCGCTGGCGGTTGCGCACCGCCAGGAACACGCCTCCTGCGAAGACCATGGCAAGCCCGGCGATGAGCAGGGCCGGGTTGCTGACCGCGCCGGCCGACTGGCTGTCTCGAGCCGGGCTCCGCACCGCCGCAGTCTCGCCGCCGTCCCGCGCCGGGGGCACGGTGGGCGCGGCCTGCCCCGCCACCGGGATGGTCCCCGTTTCGGCGCCGGGGAGCGGCGGGAGTGTGGGGATGGCGTCCGCCGCCACGCCGGCCGCAACCGTGGTCGCCGACGATGTGACCGTGGCGCCGCCACCGGCCGACGGGCTGGCGCCGGCGCCGCCGCCGTTGGTCGTGCCGATCGCGCCGCCGTCCACGCCGCCGTCCACGCCGCCCGCCAGGCCGCCACGGCCCGCCGTCGGCGGCTCGACCGCACTACGACCGGCGGGGGGTGCCGTGCCGGGAGGCGCCATCGTCGGCGGCTCTGTCGTGGTGGTGGATTCCTCGGGCGCCGGCGCCGGCGGAGCGGGCGCCTCGCCGGTGGTCACCTGAAACGAGGCGCTGGACGAGGACACCGCGCTGCCGTCGGTGACCATGGCCACCACCTGATGGGAGTTCGGCGGCGCGTCCGGCGGCACCTCCGCACTCACGGAGAAGTCCGGGCCCGACGCCGTGGCGATCACCGGCCCCGATGACCCGCCCCAGCGGATCTCCACGGGCAGGGCGGCGAAGCCGGTGCCGGTGACGACGAACTCGGTCCCGGGCGGCCCGCTCGCCGGCGAGAGCGCGACCTGGGTCTGCGCCGCCGCCGGCCCCACGCCGGCCACCCCGATCGTCACCACCACGGCGAGGACGAGACCGGCCGCCGCCCTACGCCACACCGCCGGTTCCCCGATTCGTCAGGTGGCCTGCACGGCGCAGTCGGCACCGGCCAGCAGCTGGTCGTAGCGGGCGTTGCCCGTGGCCCGGGCCTGGTCGAGAGCGGCCAGGTATGCGGGGCCGTACTGTGCCCCCAGGGCCGCTCGGGCGTCCATCTCGGCATTGAACGCCGCCCTCTGCTGCTGGAGGGTGGCGCACGCCGCCGGTGCCGTGGTCGTCGTGGTCGTCGGGATGGTTGTGCTCGTCGTGCTGGTCGAGGTGGTGCTGGTGCTGGTCGTCGTGCTGGTGCTGGTGCTCGTGCTCGTCGAGGTGCTCGTGCTGGTGCCGGCGCCGGTCACGACGATCTGGTACGTCCGCGTGGCGGTGGCGATGGAGTTCGGGTTGCCTGGCGTGCACGCGAAGTCACCGGTGGCTCCGACCGGGCAGTCCGGCGGGGAGAGCGCGGTGGAGGCAGCGACGGTGAACTCGTAGGTGCCGGGGGTGGTGGGAGTGCCGGTCAACTGGCCCTGCGGGGTCAACGTCACGCCGGGCGGCAGGCTGCCCCCGACGACCCTGTAGGTCGGAGCCGGTGTCAGGGTGGTGGCCATGACCAGCTGGAAGTTGTAGGGGGAGCCGACGGTGCCCCCAGGCGGCTGGGTCGGGCTCAGCGAGGGTTGCACCCTGCCCGCGGCATTGTTCCCCCAGCACACCGCCGGCGGGCCGCTGACGGGCATGGCGCAGCTGTGGAACGTGCCGGCGCTCACGTGGGTGTACTGACCGGCGGGGGGGCTGCTCTGCCCTTCGGTGTTTCGGCCCCAGCAGGTGATCGTGCGGTCGGGGCGGAGCCCGCAGACGTGGGCGAAGCCCACGCTGATCTGGGTGAAGGCGCCGCCGGGCACGTTGAGCTGGCCGCCGTTGTTCCGGCCCCAGCAGACCACCGTCGAGTCAGTGCTGCGGATGGCGCAGACGGTGAAGTTGCCCGAGTTCACCGCGCTGTACGTCCCCTCCGGCACGTTGAGCTGGCCGTCGGCGTTGGCTCCCCAACACAGGATGGTGCCGTTCGGGCGCAAGCCGCATGCGTGCCGGATGCCCACGGTGAGCTGGGTGAACACTTCGGTGGTCGGGGTGCTGAACACCTGCCCGGCATCGTCGGCTCCCCAACACACCGGTGTGCCGTCGAGGCGCAATGCGCACACAAAGTTGAACCCCGGCGCCACGTGGGAGAACATCCCCACCGGCACATTGGTCACCTTGCCGTTGTTGTTGTTGCCCCAGCAGACGATGGTCCGCTCGAAGGTGATGCCGCAGGCCGTGTTATAGCCAGCGTTGACCTCGATGAAGCGCACGCCGGCGGGAGCAGTCGCTTGGCCGGGGCCCTCGCTCACATTGTCACCCCAGCACGTGGCGGTGAGGTCGGGTTGCACGCCGCAGGTCATGTAGCCGCCCGCGCTGATCGAGGGGAGCGGCGGAGGAGTGGAAGAACCGAATCCGGCCGCCTGGCCACCGGTGAAAACGACCGTTCCTGCGACACACATCAGTCCGGCAAGAACGGCGATTGCTGACCGGGGCCGCGATCCCAGGATCCTCATTTTGAGTGGTCTAGTCGAGAGCTCGACCCGGGAGCAAGGGTTTTGGCGGTGGCTCCGGACCGTCAATAACTGCTCTCGACATCTACCCATTTGACAGTGTCCGGGCGTTCGTCGGCGGGATCGGCCGACGCACGGAGGCGATTCCGCCGCACGAACCACACACTGCCGGCCATGACCATGCCTATGCCGACCAGCAGTTGAAGCGCCGACGACGAGTCGCGTGACGGTTGGCCCGTGGACGAGGGATCCGTCCCTTGGGCGTCGCCAGGAGTGGCTCCGTGGCCTGGCGATCCGCCGCTCGTTCCGGCCGAGGGCTGGGTGGGCGGCGCATCCGCGGTCTCCTCCATGCCGGGATCCACCCGCAGGCCCCCGGTGGTGGTGATGGGCTGGGATCCGCCGGCCTGCGCATGCCGCGCCTCGGCCCCCGCCGGCGCCGGCCCGGCGCCGAGGACGAACACCACCGCCAGCATGGTCAGGGCGACCGCGGCCGCCCCCGGCCTACGCCACATCGGCGAACCGGAGGAGGTCGACCATGGTGAACGTGCCGGCCTCGACCGAGGGCAGGTCCGGCTTCCACGCCGGCGCCTGGCGCAGGAACGACGAGGGGTCGCCTTTGAGCAGCCCGACGAGGACCTCGGCGACGATCCGGCCACCCGTCGGGCCGAGCCGGCGCCCCTCGTGGAGCGCCTCCGCCTCCCGTAGGACGTAGAACCACAGTGGCGTCTCGCCGGTGAGGCCGAGCTCACCGTTGGGCACCTCGCTGTCCATGGCGGCGGCGACGGCCTGGCCCGACGGCAGCTGGAGCGAGCGGCCACGCAGCATGTTGAGCAGCCCCAGCGACCGGCGGGCGTTGTCGATCGCCGGCGGGAGCTTGCGCATGGGCTCGGCCAGCTTGGTGTCGATGCGCCGGGCGAGCTGGGGCGTGGTGGCGTCGTCGAGGTCGAAGAGGTGCTTCCACTGCACCGACCAGCCCTTGGGAAGGGTGCGGAAGCCGCCGAGGTGCTGCAGGGGGTTGGCCACCCGGATGTCGGTGAGGATCGGCAGGACCTCCAGCGTGTCGTTGATGCGGTACTCGCCCCGCACCATGCTGTGGCCGAAGCGGTAGGCGGCGGCGGAGAACTCCACCGGCACGAACGGCCTGTTGCGCCAGGTGAAGAACGACAGGTCGGCCCTGGCCTTGCCCGTCCGCTTGCCGGTGACGAGCACCTCGCCCAGCATCTCGGCGCCGACCAGGCGCACAAGGAAGTCGTGGACGACGACCCACTGGTAGTGCCAGGTGACCGTGCGCCGGGCCTCCTCGAACAGCGACGACGGTTCCACGCGGAAGCGCAGGTGGTCCACGACGGCGTTGTGGAACCGGATGAAGGCCAGGTGGAGCTGGCTGACGATGAAGTGGACGTCGTTGCGTGGGTCGCCGATGAGGGCCCGTCCCTGGTGGTTGCGGGGCAGGTCGACCGGCTCGTGCTCCACGGTGTCGGTGTTGCGGCCCACCAGCAGCGACGCCGGGTCGTCCTGGTCGTAGAGGTAGGGGCTGTCGGCCTGACCCCGGCCGTAGAGGGAGTCGAGGTCGAAGCGGGGCGTGCGGAAGGTGTTCAGGGCATCGGGGTCGTTCACCCGGTCGAGGCTGGACACCGGGTCGAAGGTGATGTCGTGGTCGACGAACTGACCCAGGTAGGTGTACCCGGAGGGAAGGTCGGGGTTGTCGCCCGCCGCCCCCGCCGGCGCGTCGGCCATGGAGTCGGCCAGGGCCTTGAGGGCGGAGTCGGAGGGGGCGAAGGCCGGCAGCTCCCGGAACATGCGCCCGTACCGCCCGTCGAAGGAGGCCGAGCGCGGCAGGTTGTCGAGCCCCCGGGGGCGGCTCCCGCCGTGGTGGTCGAGCGACACGGGCTGCGGTGGTCGGTCCGTCGTAAGCGCAGTATTGCAGCCTCGCGTTACCCTCGCCCGGACAACGACCACGACGGAAGGTGGGTCCACGTGGACTACGGCAAGTTGAGCCCGGCGCTGGCGGCCGCCTTGGCGGACTTCGAGACCGGCGGGCGCCCTGCGCTCGCCTTGCACGCCCGTACTCTGGGGCTGGTCTCCACCGAGGTGGTGTCGAAGCCGCCGCGGATCGTGGTGTTCGTCCACTGCGACGAGGAGGCGGAGCCCGCCGACCTGGCCGTGTCCGGCGTGGAGATCAACCAGGCCGCCGGCGGCGTGCGCACCGGCATCGTCGACCTCGACGCCCTCGATGCCCTGAGCGAGAACCCGGCGGTGACCCGCATCGTCCCCGCCCGCCGCCTGCGCCTGCTGATGGACGTGGCCAAGACCAAGGTCGGCGTGCCCGCCTTCCGCAAGAAGACCAAGCTGTCGGGCAAGGGCGTGGTCATCGGCGTCGTCGACACTGGCATCGAGACCGATCACCCTGCCTTCGCCGGCCGCATCCTGCGCGTCTGGGACCAGACGCTGAACGGCCCCGGGGTGGCCGAAGGCGGGTACGGCGCCGAGTTGCAGCCCCCGATGGTCGACATCTCCCACGACACGGTCGGCCACGGGACCCACGTCGCCGGCATCGCCGCCGCCGAGGACCCGGTCTACGAGGGAGTGGCGCCGGAGGCCGAGCTGGTGATCGTGAAGTCGGATCTCATGACCGCCCACATCGCCGACGCCGTGCGCTACATCTTCCGGGTGGCGGCCACGTTGGGGCGGCCGGCGGTGGTCAACCTCAGCCTGGGCGGCCACGGTGACGCCCACGACGGCACGGACTCGCTCTCCATGGTCATCGACAGCCTCACCGGGCCCGGCCGGATCGTGTGCTGCGCGGCGGGCAACGAGGGCAACGACAACATCCACGCCCAGGGCAAGGTGCGCAAGGGCGGGGTGCGGAACTTCGCCGCCTCCATCCCCCGGCCGGCGGCGGAGCAGCGACCGTGGGTGGCGGCGTTCAACGGCTGGTACAAGGGGCGCGACCGCATGACGGTGTCGGTCATGGCGCCCAACCACGAGTCGACGCCGGCCCAACCCGTCATCACCGGCAACGAGAACCCGGCGAAGATCTACCAGCTGGAGCTGGGAGCGGTCCGGGTGACCACCCCCGGGCCCGACCCAGCCAACGGCGACATCAACTTCTTCGTCGAGATCCAGCCTGCGCCGGCGCCTACCGCGCCCCCGGGCACGCCGCCGAGCGCCCCGGGCACGTGGCGGATCAAGATGAAGGGGGTCAAGGTCTCCGGCGACGGGCTGGTCGACCTGTGGTCGATCGACGAGCGGGTCGGCCAGTTCACCGGCATCGCCGTCGAGGACAACATGAAGGTGGGCTCGCCGGGCTGCTGCACGTCGGCGATCACGGTGGCGTCCTTCACCACCAAGGACAAGTGGGAGGACTTCTTCGGCAACCCCCACCAGTCGGCCCTCGAGCTCAACACCATCTCCGACTTCAGCAGCGAGGGGCCGCGCCGGGACGGCGCCAGAAAGCCCGACGTCGCCGCCCCGGGGGCCATGATCGGCGCCTCGCTGTCGGGTGACTCCGGGGTGGGCCCCGCCGTGCTCCTCGACCAGCTGAACCGGATCAACGCCGGCACCTCCATGGCCTGCCCCTTCGTCGCCGGCATGGTCGCCCTGCTCCTGGAGCGTGATCCCACGCTCGACCCCGAGGCGGTCAAGGCGCTGCTGCAGGCCAGGTCCGCCATCCCCCGACGGCCGGCGGGCACCTGGGACGAGAAGTGGGGCTACGGGTTGATCTCGGCCAAGGGCTTGTAGCCTGGGCCGAGTGGACTGGAGAAAGGTCGACGCACCGCTGGCCTCGGCGCTGGCCGGCGCCGCCGCCGATGAGCCGTTGTCAGTGTTCGTGAAGATCGACCGGTCGCGAGGCGAGGTCGACGAGGAGGCGCTCGACCGGCTCGGCCTCGGGCCCGACGCCGCCGGCACCAGCACGGCCACCCTGTCGCCGGCGCAGGTCGACGCCCTCACCGACGAGGACTGGGTCCTCCACGTGCGCCTGTCGGGCCAGCTCCGCCTGCTGCGCCAGCCCGACCAGCTGCTGGCGCCGGCGCCCCAGCGCCTAGCGCCGGCGGGCGACCAGGAGGCCGGCGCCGGCGACCAGCGCCGCCGTCCCGAGCAGGTAAAGCGGAAGCCGGGTCCCTCCTGAGGAGACCGGCTCCTCGACGGAGGCGTCGAGCTCGGGGAAGTCGATCTTCGTGATCGCGGCGTCACAACCGCTTTCGCCGTTCCGGACCGTGTCGGCGCATCCGACTGCGAACGCCGTCGTCGGTGAGGCGAAGTCGATGGAGGTGAAGTAGCCAACGTCGGGCTGAGGGAACTCTGTCCAGCTCTCGCCGCCGTTGTTGGTGGCCAGAAGGACGGCGCGCAGGTCACCCTGGAAGTTGATGCCGCCGACCGCGACGCCGCGGCGCCTGTCGGCGAAGGCCACATCGTGCAGGTTCTCGGTGGTTCCGCTGCGGCGGATCCTCCACGTCTTGCCCTCGTCGAATGTCACGAAGACCCGCCCCGCGTCGCCGACGGCGACGGCGTGCATAGGAACGGTGACGGCGACGCCCTGCATGTTCAGGGCAGAGGCGTCGTCGTCCGTGGCGGCGAGGTTGTGCTGCCAGGCGGCGCCGGCGTCGTTGGTGCCCAAGGTGGTGTACCGGATGGCGTCGGGCCGGCCGGTGTTGCGACCGACGATCTGGCCGTGGAACGGGTCGACGAAGGCCACGTCGTGAAGGATGCCGTAGCGAGGATCGCCTCGGTACTCCCACGTTCTCCCGCCGTCCGCTGTGGCCAGGATGAGTCCAAGATGACCGACGACGTATCCGTGATCGCGATCGGTGAACGACACGCCGTTGAACGACCATGCCGCGGGCGGGCGGGCCTCCGGCCACGTGACCGGTACGGTGCTCGGCGCCGGCGTCGCCCGCGCCGTCCAGGTCGTCCCCCCGTCGTCGGTCACCACGACGCTGCCGCTGCCCGACACGGCCACACCATGTGCCGGATCCACGAAGGACACTGCCGTAAGAGCCAGTACGCCGGGATCGTCGACACCGATCCGGTCGGGGCCTGGATCCCGGGTTGGCAGTGGGTTTTGTTGCCTGGCCCACGTTGCGCCCCCATCGGTCGTCTTGAAGATGGTGTGGTACGACCCGACGGCGTAGCCGACATCAGGATCAGGAAATGAGACGCCCCACAAGGTCCAGGGAACGTCGAGCGTCAGAGGCGTCACGGTCAGCTTCGGGGGAGGGATGCGCTGGGCCAGCCCCGGGGCCGGTGCGGCGGCGGACAGGGCCAGGCCGAACACCAGCCCGGCGGCGAGCCGCCGGCTCACTCCGAGGCGCCGTCGTGCGCTGAGGAGTTGTTGGTGCCCGCCGGCGTGCGGCTGTGCGAGTTCCGGGATGGGGGGCGCCGGACGGTGTCCAGGTAATCCCGCAGCCGGTCGCCTTGGATGGTCTCCGCCGCCGCCAGCGCGGAGGCCAGGTTCTCCAAGATCTCTCGGTTGGCGACGAGGATGGCCCTTGCCCGGGATTCCTGCTCGTCGAGGATGCGGCGGACCTCGGCGTCGAGGTGCTCCAGGGTCGGTTGCGACACGTCCTTGGTGAGGAGGTAGTCGCGACCGAGGAACACCTCCCGCTCCTCCCGGAGGATGCGCACCCGGCCGAGGCGGTCGCTCATCCCGAAGCGGCCGGCCATGTCTCGTGCCGCGTTGGTCGCCCGCTCCAGGTCGGACTCCGAGCCCGTGGAGATCTGGCCCAGGACCAGCTCCTCGGCGGCCACGCCGGCCATGGCGATGGCGATGCGCGACTCCAGGTCGTCGCGGGTGGGGAGCATGGAGTCCTCGCTGGCCAGGGCGACGTGGCCGACGCCTCGGCCCCGGGCGATGATCGACAGCTTGTCCAGGGCCATGGCCTGCCCGGCGGCGGCGGCGACGATGGCGTGGCCGCCCTCGTGCACGGCGATGCGGCGCTTGTCGGCGTCGGGGATGATGACGGCCTTGCGGCGAGGGCCGCCGACCACCCGCTCCACCGCCTCCTCCAGGTGGGCGGACGATATGGCCTGCGACCGCTCGCGCACCGCCAGAAGAGCGGCCTCGTTGAGGACGCTGGCCAGGTCGGCCCCGGTGAAGCCGGGGGTCTGGCGGGCGATGATCGGGAGCTGGCGCTCGGCGTCGGCCAGTCGCCGGCCTTTGGCGTGGAGGTACAGGATGTCGAGCCGGCCGGCCCGGTCGGGCTTCTCGATGGTGATGTGGCGGTCGAAGCGGCCGGGCCGCAGCAGCGCAGGGTCGAGGATGTCGACCCGGTTGGTGGCGGCCAGCACGGCCACGCCCTCGGTGGGGGAGAAGCCGTCCATCTGCACGAGCAGCTCGTTCAGGGTCTGCTCCCGCTCGTCGTGGCCGCCGCCGATGCCGGCGCCCCGCTGGCGCCCCACGGCGTCGAGCTCGTCGATGAAGACGATCGAGGGCGCCGACGCTCGGGCCTGGCGGAACAGGTCACGCACCCGGGCGGCGCCCACGCCCACGAGGGACTCGACGAACTCGGAGCCGGAGATGGAGAAGAAGTTGGCATTGGCCTCGCCGGCAACGGCGCGGGCCAGCAGGGTCTTGCCGCATCCCGGCGGGCCGATCAGCAGCACGCCCTTGGGCGGCAGGGCGCCCATGCGCTTGAACGCCGCCGGCTCGGCCAGGTAGTCGCGCACCTCGGCCAGCTCGGTGACCGCCTCGTCGGAGCCGGCGACGTCGAGGAACGTCGTGCGCCCCCGCCCGCCTTCGCCGAGCATCTTGTCGCCCACCGAGCCGAAGTCGAGGAACTCCTCGGTGCCGCCGGCGTTGCTCCGAACCAGGTAGAAGAGCAGGGCGAACAGGTTGGCCAGGATGACCAACGGCATCAGGAACTGGGCGAGGAACCGGACGAGGCCCTTGGTGGACTGGGGGTCGATCTCGACCAGGGCGTCAGAGTCGAGCAGTGCCTTGAGCAGGTCGTTGGTGGCGGCGTCGCTGCGGGGATACGACACCCAGTAGCGCACCAGCGGTTCGTCGGGTACCAGGAGAATCTTCCCGGTGATTCGGGAATCCTGGTCGAGGAACTTGGCCGTCTCGACGTCGCCGTTGGGGATGCGCTCCTGGAAGGCGTCGAGGGTGATCTCCCGCCCGGGCGCCGCCGGCTGTACATATGCCAGTGCGGCGGCATAGAGCAGCCCCAGCACGACGAGCGAGGTGCCGAGGACGACGAGCGCCGGCTTGACCCGGCGGCGAGGCTTGGTCTTGGTGGTCTTCGCCATCTAGTACGCCCCCTTGGGCCTCGGCCTCGGCTTCGAGGACGCCCCGGGGGCGACGAACATCACACAGAGGAAGATGGCGACGACGGCGCCGGCACCGGCCATCGCCAGACCGGCGATCGACTGCTCGTCGTCGTTGCGGACCATGGCGTAGCGGGTGGCGCCCCGCGACGGGGCGGCCGAGTCGCCATGCGCGAGGCCGACATTGGACACGGGCTGCGGCGCGGCCGGCGGGGGAGCCGAGGCCGGCGCCGGCGGTGCTGCGGCCGGCGCGGGCGGTACCGCAGGGGCGGTGTCGGCGCTCACGCCGGCGGTAGATGTGCCGGGGTCCGCTAGGGCGCCGGCGCCGGCGTCCGGAGCCGGCGTCGGAGAAGGAGAGGGAGTCGGGGAGGGCGTGAACTGGGCGGTGGGTGACGGCGTGGGAACGGCGTCGACCGTCGGCCGCGCCGCCTGCTCGGGCGTCGTCAGTACGTTGCCCGGATCGATGATCCGCAACTCGGTCTGCGCTTGCGGCTGCACGTTCGTTTGGCTTCCGGGGACGATCTCCGTGCGTGCGCCGGTATTGGCCGACTGTTGGCCGGCGGCGCCTGTCTCTGTCTGCGTGCCGCCGTTGGTCGCCCCCGCTTGGTCGGGGGCGGTCTTGTCCGCATCCCCCGTCCTGCTCCCTCCGGTCGGTGCAGTTGTGTTCGTCACCGCCGGGGGATTTGTCACGACGGTATTCAGCCTGAATGCGGGCGGCGTCTGAAGTGCGAAGACGGCGCACTGCTCGCTGTCGGCGATAAAGACCTGCCCGGCCATGTTGGCAGCCAGCGATAAGCCCAGCGGCTCCAGCTTGGCGGTCCGCGCGTCGGAGGTGGTGGTGCTGACGAACGTGGAGCCCCCTCCGGCCACTGTCGTGATAGTAGGCGGCTGCGTCTGGAGGTCTGCCCGAACGACACGACCGTTATCCGCTATGTACAAGTACCTGGCTCCCACGGTCTTCCCATCGGTCTCGTGGCCCAGGGCCACCGCCCTGGGATTGGTGACCGCGGACGTCCCGTCCGCATGGGTGACCGTCCTGCCGGCGACGAGTTGCTTCGAGCTCCCGGCGAGACGGTAGACGCCCTCAGCTCCCGCAACGTAGATCTCAGTGCCCATCACGTCCACGGCAATGCCGGTCGGCCCGGAGACCGGTTGGAGGGCCATTCCTCCGCTGCCGACCATGTAAACGTCCCCGGTGTGCTCCGTGACGTAAAGGTTCCCTTTGCCGTCCGCCCCGACTGCGGTGGGTTCTCGCCCTGTCTGTGCGACTGTCGTGACTTCGTGAGTTGTGAGATCGACGTGGCGCACGCGACCGGGAGCCCCGTCGCCCCTGTACGCCTGCACGACCCAGAGAGAGCCACCCAAGGGATGGACCGCCATCCCGGTTGTGTAGTACCTCCCTGCCGAGGCAGTGTCGTCTCCGACCGTGAGGCTTTCGGCGATGATCTTCGTGCCCTGGAAGATCTGCCCGGCCGAAAGGACGTACGGGTCGGCCGAGGAGAGATCCGAGGCGATCGCCTGTATGCCCTGGCTCTTGCTGAAGCCGGGAGTGATGTAGGTCCTTTTCAACCGTTCTGCCTCAGGCTTTCGGAGGTCTTCCAATATCTCAGCGTCGGTGGGACAGCCGGCGGAATTGCCCCCGATCCTTGTCAGCTGCCCGTCTGCGGCGCCGGCAGAGGTGGTCCAACAGACAGCGCTCAGGACCAGAGCCGTCGCTCCGATGGTGAGCACGGTCCTTCGACGTCGGGTGGACCTCACGCCGCTTCCAATGCGTTGCGCCGGCCCCTGACCACCGTCACGCCGGCGGCGATCAGCACCACCACGCCGGCGGCGGCGCCGAAGAGCATCCAGTCCGGGCCGGCGTCGTCTTTGCCGGGCAGGAGGACCTCGGTGGCGAAGACGTCCTGCTGGGTGCTGCCGAAGGTGGCGTTGCGGGTGTCGGGCCAGGCGGCGAGGGCGGCGGTGGGGCGGGAGAGGATGGCGAGACGGGAGCCGAACTCGACCAGGCCCTGGGCCGAGGGTACGTAGTAGGCCTGTCCGATGCGGGAGTCGGAGCTCTTGGCTGTCAGGCGGAGGTTGGGGGCGAAGGTGCGGCCGTTGTCGGTGGAGTAGGTCAGGTAGGCGTCGTTGCTGAGGTTGCGGGGGTCGTTGCGCCGGTCGAGGAAGACGGCGTCGACCCGGCCGTTGCCGGCGACGGAGAGCCGGAGCAGGTACTGGTCGGAGCCGGAGCCGACCGCGTCATCGTTCAACCGGACCGGCGCCTCCCACGAGCGGCCGCCGTCGGGCGAGCGGGCCACGAAGACGTCGGGGTCGCCGTTGCGGGAGTCCCACCAGCCGGCGAAGAGGCGCCCGTCGCTGTCGGCGGCCAGCGCCGGCGGCGGCATGGTGAAGATGAGCATCACCCGACCCGGAGGGACCAGGCGGTCATCGACGACCACGCCAGGGCTCCACCGCTCGCCGCCGTCGGTCGAAGAGGTCACCACAACCGACCATTCTCCCTGCCAGACGGCCCCTTCGAGGCCCTGGTAGTCGACGGCGTCGTCACGCAGGTCGAAATAGGCCACGTGCACGGCACGGTCCGGGCCGAGAGCGACGCTGGGGGCGACGGCTCGGGGCCGCGCCGGGTCGCTGATCTGGACGGGCTCGGTGAACGTGCGGCCGCCGTCGTCGGAGTGGGCCGTCACGATGGGATTGGCGCCCGCCGGCAGGCCGCCGAGGCCCGGGCGGGAGGACGTCCTCAACCAGACCAGGTGGATACGGCCGGCATCGCCCCTGGTGCGGTCGATGACCATGCGGACCATGTAGTTCTCCGGCCCCAGGACCATCTGGGGCGGGGAGAACGTGCGGCCACGGTCGGTGGAGCTGGTGAGGAACGCTCCCATCGGGCTGTTGCCCAGGCCCTGGAGGCCCAGGAACAGGTAGTACAGCCGGCCCGTGCGGTCGAAGGCCACCTCGGGGGCGTAGCATTTCTCGGCGCCCTCGGGCAGTGCCGGGACCGGGTTGGCGGGCTGCCAGCCCCGCCCGCCGTCGCCGGATACCTGGAGCCCGCAGGAGAACTCGGGGGCATCGGAGCGGTGGGCCAGGGCCACGAAGCGGGGCTGGGTGGGATCGGCGGCGAGCGCCGGCGAGTTGTTCGCTTCCCCACGGCGCAGGTCGGTGGCGGTCACGGGTACCTCGGGAATGACAGACGGTCGGTCAGCGGCGGCGACACCGGGAAGGGGAAGGAACGCCCCTCCCAGCAGGCAGAGCCCAGCGGCGGCCACGAGCGCCGGACGGGTCACACCGGCCCGGCGATGCACCACACCCAGGCGGGAGGCCCGCCTGGGTGTGGCCGAGCGAAAAGCGTCGATCCGGCCGGAGCTAGATGACAGTGAACGTGGCGCCGCCGGTACCCGTCGAGTTGTTGGGCGTGGCGTCCTTGAAGCACAGCTGGTACGTGCCGGGCGCGGTGGTGGCGCTGACGGTGCCCCGCACGGTGCCGATGAGGCCGTTCGCCCCGGCGAAGACGTGCGTCGGGTTCAGGACGTCGAAGGTCACCATGCAGGCGTGGGTGTCGTGGCCGGTGTTGCCGGCGCCGCCCAGCACCAGGTGGTAGGGCACGCCCTGGATGGCTCCCGTGGCGTAGGCACGGATGGTGGTGCCCACGGGGCCGCTCTTGGACTTGGTCCCGTCGGAGTACCAGGTGCTGCCGGCCACGACCGTGCAGGCCCAGGCCAGCGACGCAACCGCGATGACGCCGGCGAGAGCGGAGAAGACGATTGCCGCCGCCCCACGCGCGCCAAGGCGCCTTCTTCTGCTTCGTGATTCCACGTTTCCTCCCTAAGGGTCGGCCGTCTCGGGACGGCCAACACCGTCAAACCCGGCCACCAGCCACTTTGTCTTACGTTCACCGATCATCGAGCACCTTGTGACGGATGGTCAATGAGTGTGTAGTGCATATAGATGCGAACCGTTACTAGGCGACGCGGAACTCCGAGCTCATGCCCTTGAGCGAGTGGGGCACGCCGTCGGGGCCCCGCACGAAGCAGATGAAGGCGTAGCGGCCGGGCCCGAGGTCCACGGCGAAGGTGTCACGGCTGCCCGGGGGACGCTCCGGCACCTGGGCGTAGGTGGGGGCCCCCCGGCGGTTCGGTGACCGCAGCTGCTCGTCGATCGGTGGCACGTCCGCCTCCAGCTCCACCAGCACCAACGAGTGGGGCTCGGCGCCGGCGTTGACCACCCGGAACACGGTCCGCCCGGGCGGGATCTCGACCTGGTGCTCGAAGCGGTACTCCGTCATGACCACGTCGACCGACGTGGGACTCGGAGGTAGGGCGGCGCCGTCCGCGCCTCCCGCACAGGCGGAGGGAAGCGCGGCAGCCAGAAGGAAGGCCGGAGCTCTCCAGCCCGTCAGGACCGGCCTACGGCGCCGGGCAGCCCGCCAGGAGGGCGTCGAGCTGGGCGTTGCCCTGGGCCCGGATGGCCTCGAGCTGGGCCAGGGTGGCGGCCTGCTGCTGCGGCGAGAGGCCGGACTGGATGATCGAGACTCTGGCGGCATCGATCTGAGCGTTGAGCTGGGCCCGGGCGGCACGGATCTGGGCGCACTGTGTCGGCCCCACCGTGGTGACGGGACCACCGCCGATCGTGGTGGTCGTCGGCGCCACCGTGGAGCTGGTGGTCGTCGGGGCGATCGTCGAGCTGGTCGTGGTCGGCGCCACCGTGGAGCTGGTGGTCGTCGGGGCGATCGTCGAGCTCGTGGTCGTCGGCAGAAGCGTCGTGCTGGTGGTGGTCGTCGGCAGAAGCGTCGTGCTGGTGGTGGTCGTCGGCAGAAGCGTCGTGCTGGTGGTGGTCGTGACGGCCCCGCCGGCGAAGGAAATGGTGTGCAGGGCTTGGAACTGGCCGCTGGTCGACGTGGCTTGGACGTAGCACTGCACGCCGGGCGCATTGCAGTCGATGGTCTCGCCCGTGCCGGCGGCGACGAAGGTACGGGTCACGGTCGCCGTCGTGGTGAAGGCGCCGGCGGCGTTGGACGTGAACGTGCCCAGGGTGTTCGAGAGGGCGGTGGTCCCGTTCGGCAGCTCGGCAGCCTGGACGATCAGCCCGCTCTGGTTCGAGCCGAAGCCGGCGCCCGTCACCGTGACGGTCTGGGTGTCGGGCAGGTTCTGCCCGTTGTTGGGGCTGACGTCGATGGTGACACCCGGCTGCTCGCCCTGAGGGTCTGCGAGGGCCACGCCCACACCACTCACGGTCAAGGCGATGAACAGGGCGAGCGCTGCTCTTTGGCGGCGTACGAGACGGTTCATGGGGCGGTCCTGACTCCTGAGGGGTACGTGGTGGTGGGCATCAGAGTTCTATGAAGGCGCGTGACCGGACGTCACGGTATTCCCGGCGGCTCGGCGAAGCAATCATGCGCCGGCGTTGCACCCCCGAGCGGCCAGTTCCTGGTCGATCCGGGTGTTGACGACGGTCCGGTAGGCCTCGATCTGTGGGGCTATCGACGGGTTCGCCGCCCTGGCCGCGTCGAGCTGGGCGTTGACGACCGCCCGGTGGAACCGGAGCTGGCCGCAGACCGAGACGGTCGGTACCGACGTCGTCGTCGTCACCGGCGCCACGGTGGTGCTGGTCGAGGTGCTCGTGCTCGTGGTCGGGCTCGTGGTCGTCGGGGTGGAGGTGGACGTCGAGGTCGACGAGCTGGTGGTGGTGGGAGCCACCGTGGTGGAGGTCGACGTCGACGTGGACGTGGATGTCGAGGTGGACGTGGATGTCGAGGACGTGGACGTCGAGGTGGAGGTGGACGTCGAGGTCGTCGTCGCCTCACTCCGGAAGCTGATGTGGTGGGCCGCGGAGCGGGTTTCCGTCCCTGTGGTGACGGTGGCGAAGATGACGCACGGCGTCACCACGCAATTGACCACCGTGCCGTTGGTGGCGGTGAAGGTGGACATCACCGTGAAGTCGACGGGGATGGTGGCGGGGTCGTTGGGGCTGTCCGGTGCCCCGATGGGGTTGAACTCGCCGTTGCTGCCGGTGGTGAACGAGCCGCGAGGCGCCTCGCACAGGCTCAGATCGGCCGTGCACTGCTGGAGGGTGCCGCCGACGGCGTTGGCCCCGAAGCGCCGACCCGTGACCTGGACGACCTGCCCCGACACCAGGTCGTCGCTCGGCGTCACCAGCAGCTGGGGGTCGGTGAAACGCGGGTCGGGGAACGGCGGCAGGACGGGCTCGTAATCGTGTGCGAACGCTGCTCCCACGAGGCCGACGAGCATGGCGATGACAACGGCAAGGAAAGCCGGCTGACGTGCGCTCCGCCTGGTCAATTTCGTGTCCTCCCGTGGTCCGGCGCTCCGCAGGCTAGGCGGCAACCGGCGACTGTTGCAACGATCATGGCGTCGGCACCCTCCGGCCGGTGCCGGCGCTGGTCTGCTGGCTCAGAAGGAACCCACCGTAGGCCAAGGCTGCGGCCAGGCAGATCCCCGCCCACGCGCCCATACCCAGAAAGTCGTTGTTGGCCAGCAACTTGGCCACCACCAGGCCCAGGACGACCGCTCCGCCGACCAGGTGCAGCTGTTCGGCCCGGGGGACCGACGAGGAGAACTTGGCCGCCACGATGTGCACGACCATGAGGGCGGCGAGCACCGCAGACGCGATGCCGAAGAAGGCCTGTGGGTTCTGTATTCCCCGGCGGTCCATGCGGAACGACGGAAGGGCGATGCCGAACTGCTCGAGATCGACGTCGATGGCGAAGCGGTGCCAGGGCGCGAACACGAGGTCGACCACGAGCAGGGTCCCGGCGAAGACGATGATCATCTCGCCGCGGGTCCACGCCCGCCCGCCCGGTGCCGGACCGTCAGTCGCCATGGTTCAGATGGTGCAGGTCTGGCTCCCCGTCCTCATGCCGTCGTCGGGCCCGTCCTTCCCCGCGCGCGGTCGAATGATGCTCGTCGGCGAACGGGCGGAATGCAATAGTGGCGAATCACATCTAGGTGCCGGATGGAAGTATCCGGTCCGGGCTACCGTGGAGCCATGAGGGTGGTCGCAGGCGTGGCCGGTGGGCGACGGCTGCAGGCGCCGGCCGGGCGCCAGGTCCGGCCCACCAGCGAACGGGTCCGCGAGGCCCTGTTCAACGCCCTCGGGAGCATGGACGCCATCGCCGGCGCCACTGTGCTGGACCTCTTCGCCGGCACGGGCGCCCTGGGAATCGAAGCGCTGTCCCGTGGCGCCACGGCAGCCACCTTCGTCGACGCCGACGCCCGGGCGGTGGCCGCCATCAAGGCGAACCTGCAGGTCACCGGCATGGCGGAGCGGGGTCGGGTCGTCCAGGCCGATGCCATCCGCTACCTGACGGAGCGGGCGCCGGCAACCTTCGACGTCGCCTTCGCCGACCCCCCGTATGCCTTCGACGGCTGGCCCCGCCTGCTCGCGGTGCTCCCCGCCCGCTTGGTCGCCATCGAGGCCGCCGCCCACATCGATCTCCCGCCGGACTGGCGCCCGCTCCGTTCGAAGCGCTACGGCGATACGGTGGTGACGCTCGCCCGGTCCGAGGCCGGCGCACGGCCGGTAGACGATGCAGTGCCGGAAGAGGGGTAGATGCCGAAGGCGCTCATACCTGGTTCGTTCGACCCCGTGACCTTCGGCCACCTGGACGTCATCGAACGCACGGCCCGGCTCTTCGACCACGTGCTGGTGGCCGCGGTCGGGAACCCCAGAAAGGCGGCGCCGCTGTTCAGGCTGGAGGAGCGCCAGGCCATGCTGGCAGAAGTCACCGCCCACGTGGAGAACGTCGAGATCGCCTCCTTCGACGGGCTCCTGGTCGACTTCGCCATGGCCAACGGCGTCCAGGCCATCGTGAAGGGCCTTCGAGCCGTCTCCGACTTCGACGTCGAGCTGCAGATGGCCCAGCTGAACGAGCGGATGTCGGGGATCGCCACCGTGTTCTTCCCGACCGCCCCCGAGCACTCGTTCCTGTCGTCGAGCCTGGTGCGAGAGGTCGCACGGTTTGGTGGCGACGTATCGTCCATGGTGCCTGCCCCCGTCGCCCAGAGGCTGAAGGAGCGCTTCAACCAGTGATCGTCCCGGATCGCCACAGCGAGGCCATGGACACCGAGGTCCTGCTCCGGCGGGTACTGGACCTGGTGAACTCCGCCCCCAAGATGCCCCTGTCCTCCACCGTCCGGCTGGAGAAGGACGAGGTCGTGGAGATGCTGGAGGAGGCCATCGCCCGCCTCCCCGAGGAGATGCGCCAGGCGCGTTGGCTGCTCAAGGAGCGCCAGGAGTACCTGGCCAAGGTCCAGCGGGAGGGTGACGAGATCCTCAACGCGGCCCGGGAGCGGGCGGAGCGCATCGTCCAGCGCACCGAGCTGGTGCGGGAGGCCCAGCGGGTGGCCAGCCGCACGCTCGAGGAGGCCAACGACGAGGCCCGCAAGCTCAAGCACGAGGCCGAGGACTACGTCGACCAGAAGCTGGCCAGCTTCGAGATCGTCCTCGAGCGGATCACGAAGACGGTGGTGGGTGGAAGGCAGAAGCTGCGGGTAGCACCTCTGCCCGAGGCCGACAACAGCGACCAGATCGCGGCCAACGCCGAGCCGGACACCGGCGAGGTGTTCTTCGACCAGGATCAGTGGTGATGTCCAATGAAGCCGTTCGTCGTCAATGTCGCCGGCCTGGTCAACAAGCCGGGCTCCCGGCGTAGGGAGCGGGTCGAAGGGCGGCTGCCCGGGCCGGTGATCGTCGTCGACTCGACGCTGCGAACCGAGCTCCCAGTCGTGGTCGACGTCCTCCTGGAGTGGGTGTCCGACGGGCTCCTGGCCACCGGGACGGTGGAGGGCGCATGGGAGGGGCCGTGCCGGCGGTGCCTGAAGCCGGTCCAGGGCAGCCTGCGAGCGGATGTCCAGGAGCTCTTCGAGGCCAACCACCGTGAAGGGGAGACCTACCGGCTGGGCCACGACTTCATCGACTTGGAGCCGCTGGCCCGGGAGGCGCTCGTGCTGGACCTGCCGCTGGCCCCACTGTGCCGGGAGGACTGCCGGGGGCTGTGCCCGACGTGTGGGGCCGATCTGAACCTGGGGGCCTGCGACTGCCCACCGGCGGAGACCGATCTCCGGTGGGCGGCGCTCGATGTGCTCCGCCTCGCCGCCGACGAGTAAGATCGTCCCCTCATGGCTGTCCCGAAGAAGAAGACCTCCAAGGCCAAGAGCCGTAGCCGGCGAGCGTCGGCGTGGCGCCTGGGCAGCCCGCCTCGCAGCATGTGCCCCCAGTGCCGGCAGGCCAAGCTGCCCCACGTGGTGTGCGGGAACTGCGGCTGGTACGGCGGCCGCCAGGCCATCGAAGTTGAGTAGTCGCCTTCGGAAGCGGAGCTTCCTCGGCGAGGCAGTTGCGCTGCGGGTGACCGGCAGAGCCGGCCACCCTTCGCCGTGCCTTTCTGGCCGGTAGCCGGGGGGGCCGCCGTTGGCGGCATCCAGCGGCCACCGGCAATTCTGGCGCCATGACCGGCGCCTCTCTCGATGTGAAGCTGCCTATCGCCGTTGACGTGATGGGGGGCGACAAGGGGCCCTCGGAGATCATTGCCGGGGCTCGGGAGGCGGCGGAGAAGTTCGGGGTGCCGGTCGTGCTGGTCGGGCGGCCTGAGGACATTGCCGACCCAGGCGGGCTGGAGGTGTGGGCGGCCTCCGAGGTGATCGACATGGCCGACGATGCCATGCAGGGGGTGCGGCGGAAGAAGGATGCCTCCATGGTGCGGGCGGCGGAAGCGGTGCGGGACGGGCGGGCCTCCGCCATGGTCAGCGCCGGCAACACGGGTGCGGCCATGGCCAGCGCGTTGCTGCGCATGGGGCGGATCAGCGGGGTGGCCCGGCCGGCCATCGCCACCATGCTGCCGGTGCCGGGCTCGAGCCCCACCGTGCTCCTCGACAGCGGGGCCAACGCCGAGTGCACGCCGCCGTGGCTCCTGCAGTTCGCCCAGATGGGCGCCGCCTATGCCGTCCTGCGCCTGGGAAAGGACGAGCCCACCGTCGGGCTCCTGTCCATCGGCGAGGAGAAAAGCAAGGGCAACGACCTGGTCAAGGCGGCCCACCTCCTGCTGGCCGAGCAGGGGGTGCTCTCGACCGGGCGGTTCGTGGGCAACGTGGAGGGCCGCGACGTGCTCACCGATGCCGCCGACGTGGTGGTCACCGACGGTTTCACCGGCAACGTGGTGCTCAAGACCCTGGAAGGCTCGGTCCGGGTGGTCGTCGACGCCCTCCTCCGGGCCATGACCTCCACCGAGGAAGCCAAGGCGGCCACCAAGGTGCTGCTCCCTGCGCTCCTCCCGCTCCAAGCGGAGCTCGACCCCGACACCTACGGGGGGGCCGCCCTGCTCGGGGTGGACGGGATCTGCATCATCAGCCACGGGTCGTCGTCGTCCCGGGCCATCGTCAACGCGGTGGGTCTGGCGGCGGAGATGGTGGCCGGTGACCTGGTCGGGAGCATCCGGCGGGCCGTCACGCCGGAGTAGCCCCGTTCACAAGCGCACAAAGTCGGGTGCCGGTACACTCTCGCCGGTTTCTTGTCCCCGAAGTGAGGAGCGTTTGCGGCCGTGCCTGCCGAAACTGATGTCGAGCAGGGCCCGCTGGAGCGCCCCGAGGTCCTCCAGCTGGTCCGTGACCGCCTCGCGGACATCCTCGAGATCGACCCGTCGAGCATCTCGGAGGGCGCGTCGTTCACCAACGATCTGGGCGCCGACTCCCTGGCCATGATCCAGCTCGTCGAGGACCTCGAAAAGGAACTCGGTGAGCGCGTCGGCGAATTTCGCATCCAGGACGAGGACCTCGAGGACCTGAAAACCGTGCGCGACGCCGTCGACTACGTGCTGGGGCGCGTCGGCGGCGCGGCGTCCAACTGAGCCGCCCGCCCGACCCGGAGGGCTTGATTGAGCGGTTGGGGCGGCCCTTTGGTGACCGTGAGCTTCTGGCGCGCGCCATGGCCCACCGCTCCTGGTGCGCCGAGGTGCCCGGCAACCTCTCCAACGAGCGCCTGGAGTTCCTGGGCGACGCCGTGCTCGGCCTGGTCGTGACCGACTACCTCTACCGCACCTACCCCGACCTGCCCGAGGGCCAGCTGGCCCAGGTCAGGGCCTCGGTGGTCAATGCCGAGGCGCTGGCCGAGGTGGCCGAGGACATCGATCTCGGGTCGGACCTGCTCCTCGGCAAGGGCGAGGACGCGTCGGGCGGCCGGGAGAAGCCGTCGATCCTCTCCGATGCCATGGAGGCGGTCATCGGCGCCGTCTACATCGACGGTGGCTGGGCGGCCGCCGAGGACCTGGTCATGCGGCTGCTCGGGGAGCGCATCATCGAGGGCGCCGCCGGGCCGGGAGGCCACGACTACAAGACCCGCCTGCAGGAGCTGTGCGCCCGGGTCTACGACGAGCTGCCCCGCTACCATCACCAGTCCGAGGGGCCCGACCACGCCAAGCGCTTCCTGGCCACCGTGTCCGTCAAGGGCGAAGTGGTCGGCCAGGGCGACGGCCGCTCGAAGAAGCAGGCCGAGCAGGCCGCGGCCCGCATGGCCTGGGAGCGCCTCGCCGGCGCAGGCCTGCCCACAAATCTCGATCCACCCCCCACTGCTGAAGAGGACGATGCCTGAGCTGCCCGAGGTCGAAACCATCCGCCGCGACCTGGACAAGGAGGTGGTCGGCAAGCGGATCAAGCTGGTCGACGTCACCGGGATGCGGTCGATCCGCCGGCATCCCAACAAGAAGCACTTCATCGCCAAGCTGGAAGGCCACAAGATCACCGGCGTCGAGCGCCGGGGGAAGTACCTCCTCCTGCGCCTGGAGGGTGGCGACATCCTCGTCGCCCATCTGGGGATGAGCGGTCAGTTCCTGCGGGCTCGCAACGAGACCCGTGACCCCCTGACCAAGCACACCCACGTGGTCATCACCTTCACCCAGGGCGGCCAGCTGCGCTTCATCGATCCCCGGACCTTCGGCGAGCTGTTCGTCACCACGCCCGAAGAGCTGCCCGACGTGGTCCCCGAGCTGGCCCACCTCGGCTTCGACCCCGTCGAGGACATGATGAGCTGGACCAAGTTCGGCGAGCTGCTGGTGGCCCGCAAGGCCAAGCTGAAGGCCCTGTTGATGGACCAGAAGTTCTGCGCCGGCATCGGGAACATCTACAGCGACGAGATCCTCTTCGCCGCCGGGTTGCGCTACGACCGCTCGTCGGAGACGTTGTCGAGCCAGGAGGTCCGCCGGCTCTACCGGGCCATGGTGGAGACCCTGCAGGACGCCATCAAGCACCGGGGCTCGTCGCTGTCCGACGAGCAGTACCGGGACCTGTTCGGCAACACCGGTGAGTACCAGAACATGCACAAGGTCTACGACCGGGAGGGTGAGGCGTGCCGGCGGTGCCGGAGCACCATCGCCCGGGTGAAGTTCAACGGCCGCTCGTCCTTCCTCTGCCCCCAGTGCCAGGTTTAGGTTTCGTCCTCGCTGGCGCTCGGACGAGTTGCAAGGCGCTCCAGGCGACCGGCGGAGCCGGTCGCCCTCCGCCGTTCATTCCTGGCCGCCAGCCGAGCGGGGCCGCCTCACGGCGGCACCGGCGGCCGGCGGCATGAACCCGGCAGTCGTCGCCGGGGGGCCGGACGACTACATGGAGGTCCACCACCTCGTCCTGAGTGGGACGAACCGGGAGATCGGGGCCCAGTTGGCGGCCATGGCGCTGGAGCGGCACGGGGTGGCGCCGGCCACCGGCGGCGATCCGCTGGTGACCCGGTCCCGCCGGCGCTGGTACCGGCGGGAGTGGCCGGCGCATTTCGAGCGCATCCGAGGCGTGGCCGACGTACACGGGCTGGCGGTGGACGACGACTCGGTGGAGCTGGGGCTCCTCGCCTACCTGGGCGCGCCGCCGGGGTGCTCCGTGGCCTGGCTGCCATCCACGGCGTCCGGCCATCCGACGTTGAGCCGGAACTACGATTTCCCGACCGGCACGTTGACGGAACTCCTCGGCGGCCAAGCGCAGCCCGGCGAGCTGCCGATGACGGCCCGGCCGTACGTCGTCGAGACCCACCCGACCGACGGGGGGCCGTCGTGCCTGTTCCTCTGCGCCTACGAGCTGCTCGGTGGCTGTATCGACGGGGTGAACTCCGAGGGGCTCGTCGTGGCCCTGCTGGCCATCGACGAGGCTGTGGGAGGAGACCCGACGCTGGCGCCGGCCGTGGGCCTGAACGAGATCCAGCTGCTGCGGTTCGTGCTGGAGACCTGCGCCACGACCGGCGAGGCCCGGGAGGCGCTGCTGGCCGCCAAGTACAGCTACATGTTCCTGCCGTGCCACTTTCTGGTCGCCGACGCCGCGGGCGACTCCTTCGTCTTCGAGCGCACCGCCAACGCCGACCACCTGGTGGAGGGCGGCGGCGACGCCCAGGTCGTGACCAACCACATCCTCCACGGCCGGGCGTCGCTCGACGACCTGCCGGCGGAGGACGGCCCGTCGGCCACCTATGCCCGGGCCCGCCGGCTCACCGCCGCGGTCGCCGGCCGCTCGGGGCTGTCGCCGGCGGAGATGAAGGCCGCCCACGCCTGCGTGCACCGCGAGGACCCTGCGTCGCCGTCTCGCACCCTGTGGCACGGGCTCTACGACGCCGTCGACCGCAGCCTGGAGGTGTCGTTCTACCTGGGCGACGACCCCGGCGGCGGCGTCCGGCGCTCGGAGTACCTGCGGTTCAGGCTCTGAGGGTCCGCGGCATCCGCCACCCTCGCCGGTAGCGTGGATTCGATGTTCCTGCGGTCGCTCACGCTCAAGGGGTTCAAGTCCTTCGCGGACCCCACGACCCTCGAGCTCGAGCCCGGCCTGACCGCGGTCGTCGGCCCGAACGGGAGCGGCAAGTCCAACATCGTCGACGCGGTGGCATGGGTGCTCGGCGCCCAGGGCCCCCGCTCGATGCGCTCCACCCGCATGGACGACGTGATCTTCGCCGGCACCGGAAAGCGCTCGGCGCTGGGGCGGGCCGAGGTCACCCTGACCATCGACAACACCGCCGGCCTGCTGCCCATAGGGCTGAGCGAGGTGACGATCACCCGCACGCTCTTCCGCTCGTCGGGGGAGAGCGAGTACTCCATCAACGGGGCGCCATGTCGGCTGCTCGACGTGCAGGAACTGCTGTCCGACACCGGCGTGGGCCGCCAGCAGCACGTCATCGTGTCGCAGGGCAACCTCGATACCGTGCTCGACGCCCGCCCGGAGGACCGCCGGCTCATCATCGAGGAGGCGGCCGGCATCTTGAAGTTCCGGCGGCGCAAGGAGAAGGCCGAGCGCCGGCTGGAGGCCACCGAGGCCAATCTGGTGCGCCTCGCCGACCTCAACCGGGAGGTGGGCCGCCAGCTGAAGCCCCTGGAGCGCCAGGCCGACGCCGCCCGCCGCCACGACGCCCTGGCCGCCGAGCTGCGGGCGCTGCGCCTGCACCTGGCCGGCCGGGAGCTGGCCGCCCTGGCCGCTCGCCGGCAGGCCGCCGCCGGCTCCCGCACCCGGCTGGCCGCCGAGGAGGCTTCGATCCGCACCGAGCTGCGGGGCCTGGACTCCTCGGTCGTCGCCGCCGAGGCGTGGGTCGCCGCCGCCGCCGGCCCGGGACTGGGTGAGGCGGTGGGTCGGCTCGAAGCCCTGCGGGAGCGGGCGCGGGGGCTGGCCGCGGTGCTGGCCGAGCGCCAGCGGTCGCTCGGGCGCGACCGGCAGTCGGCGGTCGATACCAACCTCGTCTCCTCCCTGGAGTCCGAAGCCGCCCGCCTCGCCGCCGAGCTGGCCGAGGTCACCGCCGAGGCCGCCGAGCTGGCGCCCCAGCGGGCCGAGGTGGCGGAAGCGGAGGCCGCGGTGGCCCGGGAGCTGGAGGCGCTTGCCGTGCCGAAGCCCCGTCCCGACCGGGCCGCCGAGGCCCGGGGCGAGCTGGCCGCCGTGCGGGCCGGCGCCGATCGGGGCCGGGCGGAGATGGCCCGCCTGGAGGCCCGCCTGGTCGCCCTGGAGGCACAGGCCGCGGAGTTCGACGCCCAGGTCACCGGGCGGCGGGCCGAGGTCGACGGGGCCACCGTCGAGGAGCGGGCCGCCGTGGCCGGCGCCGAGGTGGCCGAGGAGGCGCGCACGGAAACCGCGGCACGGCTCGAGACGGCCCGGGCCGAGGCCCGTGAGACGGCGTCGGCCGAGAAGGTATGGACCGCCCGGGCCGAGGCGCTGGCCATGGCCCTCGCCGAGTCGGCCGGTGAGGCCGGCGCCGTCCGGCTGGCGGGGGAGGCCGGCGTGCTGGGCCCCCTCGTCGAGCTGGTCGAGGTCGACCCCGGCTGGGAGGAGGCTTGGGCGGCGGCGGCGGCCGAGCTGGCCTACACCGTGGTGGTCGACGGCGTCGGCGCCGCCCGCCAGGTGCTGGCCGGCCTCGACGACGCCGGCATCCTGGCCCTGGGCGCGCCGGCAACGGCGCCGCCCGCCCTGCCCGCCGGCTGTCCCGGCGAGCCGCTGCGAGCCCACGTCCGCTCCCCGCACCGCGGTGTCGACCGGCTGCTCGACGTGCTGCTCGCCGGCGCCGTCGTCGTCGGCGGGGGCTGGACGGAGGCGCTCGACGCCAGCCTGGCCCATCCCGATGTCGTGGCCCTCACCAGGGCCGGCGACCGTTTCGGGGCCACCGCCTGGCGGCGGGGCAACACGGGCACGGCCGCTACGCGCATCGCCCTCGACGAGGCCCGCAGCCGCTGCCAGGAGGGGGTCGCGGCCGCCGCCCGGGCCGCCGCCCATCTGGCTGAGGTGTCCGTCGAGGCGGAACAGGCCGTCGCCGTGGCCAGGGACGCCGGCCACCGCCGTGACGCCGCCGTCCGGGCCGCCCGCACGGCACGGGCGGACTTCGAGCGGGCCCAGACCCGCCGGCGGGAGACGCTCGCCGAGGCCGAAGGCGTCCGCTCCCACGTCGAGCAGCTGGCCCGCCGGCTGGCCCAGGAAGAGGCCCGGATCCACGAGCTGGCCGCCCTCCTGCCCGTCCTGGAGGCCGAGGCGGCCGCCGGCGCCGAGGAGGCGGGCCGCCTGGCCGCGGCCCGGGCCGAGGCCCAGGACCGTATGTCCGCCCTGCGCAGCCGGCGCACCGGCCTGGACATGGCCGCCACCGCCCTGACCGACCGCCAGGCGTACCTGGCCCGGCGCCTCGGCGAGGTCGAAGACCGCCTGGCCCGCTACACCGCCGAGCGGGAGGCGGCCGGCGCCCGGCGCCGGGAGATCGAGCTGCTGAGCACCCGCACCGGGCGGTTGGCGGCCGTGGTCGACGACCGGCTTACCGTCCTCGAGGCGGAGCTGGTCGACGTGCGGGCCCGCCGCGAGCGCCAGGCCAGGGCCCTGGCCAGCGCCTCGGGGCGGTTGGACGACCTGCGCCGCCGGCGCCAGGACGCCGAGCGCCGGCTGGAGGAGGTGCGCGAGCGGTTCCGCCGGGCCGAGCTCGACGAAGCGGAGTCCCGCATGCGCCAGGAGGCGGCGGTCGAGAGCCTGCGCCGGGAGCTGGACTGCGAGCCCGAGACCGCCACCGCCGCTGAGTGCCCGGAACTGAAGGACGGCACCAGCCCGGCCAGCAGGGTCCGGGAGCTGGAGCGGGAGCTGCGCCTGATGGGCCCGGTCAACCCCCTGGCTCTCGAGGAGCTGGCCGCCCTTCAGGAGCGCCACGCCTTCCTGGCCGCCCAGCTCGACGACGTCAAGGGCACCCGGCGGGAGCTGACCAAGGTCATCCGGGCCGTCGAGACGGAGATGGCCCAGCTGCTGGCCGCCGCCTACGCCGACGTGGCGGACCACTTCGTCCGGCTGTTCGAGACCCTTTTCCCCGGCGGCCAGGGGCGCCTGCGCCTCACCGACCCGGACAACCTGCTGGAGGCAGGCATCGAGGTGGAGGCCCGGCCGGCGGGCAAGAACGTCCGCAAGCTGTCGCTGTTGTCCGGCGGGGAGCGGTCGCTGGTGGCCCTGGCTTTCCTGTTCGCGGTCTTCCGCAGCCGGCCGTCGCCCTTCTACCTGCTCGACGAGGTGGAGGCGGCGCTGGACGACGTCAACCTCACCCGCTTCCTCGACCTGCTCGGTGAGTTCCGCCAGGAGGCCCAGCTGCTGGTGGTCACCCACCAGAAGCGGACCATGGAGGCGGCGGACTGCCTGTACGGGGTCACCATGCAGCCCGGCGGGTCTTCGCGGGTGGTCAGCGAGAGGGTGACCGCCACCGCGTAAGGCCGGATCGGGCCTCCGGGGGGGCTGCCGTTACCGGTACCCTTGTCGCTATGGAGATCGCGCTCGGACTGCTGGCCGTGCTCGTGGTCAGCGGACTGGTGGCCGCCTTCATCGCCGCCCGTCCCCGCCGGCGTGATGTGGAGCTGGAGCCGCCGCCGGCGGCTCCGCTGCCGCCGCCGACGGAGTCCGGAGCCCCCCCGGCGCCCAAGAGGGAGAAACCGAAGCGGCCGAGCATCCCCTCCGAGGAGGAGCTGGCCCGCCAGGCCGCCGAGGTCGTCGCCGAGGCCGAGGCCGTTCTGGCCGGCGCCCGGGAGGCGCCCGTCCCGGAGGCCGAGCCCGAGGAGGCGCCGGCGGCGCCGGTCAAGCCCCGCTTTCGCGACCGTCTGGGCAAGGCCCGCGGCCTGCTGGCCGGTTACCTCGGCTCGGTGCGGTCCCGCGCCAAGATCGACGACGAGACATGGGAGGAGCTCGAAGAGGCCCTGATCCGGGCCGACGTCGGCGTCACCGCCACCACGGCCCTGCTCGACCAGCTCCGGGCCCAGGTCAAGGCCGAGGGCATCCAGACCTCCGAGCTGCTGGTCGATGCCCTCAAGGACAACCTCAAGAAGCGCCTCTCCATCGCCGACCGCAGCCTGCGCATCGAGCCGGGCATGCCCAACGTCTGGCTCTTCGTGGGGGTCAACGGCGTCGGCAAGACCACCACCATCGGCAAGGTCGGCCACCAGCAGGTGGGGGAGGGCCGCACGGTCATCATGGCTGCCGGCGACACCTTCCGGGCCGCCGCCGCCGAGCAGCTGGAGCTGTGGTCCAAACGCGTCGGCGCCCAGCTCGTGCGCGGCAACGAGGGGGGTGACCCCGGCGCAGTGGTGTTCGACGCCGTGGAGCGGGCCGCAGCCCGCCAGACCGATCTGGTCCTGGCCGACACCGCCGGCCGCCTCCACACCAAGGTCAACCTCATGGAGGAGCTGAAGAAGGTCCGCCGGGTCGCCGACAAGCCTCCCGGCAAGGTCACCGAGGTCCTCCTGGTCATCGACGCCACCACCGGCCAGAACGGCCTGGTCCAGGCCAAGCAGTTCACCGAGGCGGTGGAGGTCACCGGCGTGGTCCTCACCAAGCTCGACGGCACGGCCAAGGGCGGCATCGTCCTGGCCATCCAGAACGAGCTCGGCATCCCCATCAAGCTCGTCGGCCTGGGGGAGACCGCCGACGACCTGGTGGCCTTCGATCCGGAAGAGTTCGTCGACGCCCTGTTCGCCTGACCCCCCGCCGTTCTGGTTGCGTTCACCCGTCATATAGGCGGTCAGGTGCAACCAGAACGCCGAGGAGCGATCTGGACGGGCCTGGTCTCGCCTTCCGGACAGGGGACAGGGGAAGGCGGCCGGCGTCCAGTACCCTGGGTCGAGCCATGTTCGACAACCTGTCCGACCGTTTCGAGGGGATCTTCAAGCGCCTGCGCGGCCGCGGGCGCCTCGGTGAGGCCGAGGTCGACGAGGTCCTCCGCGAAATCCGCGTCGCCCTGCTCGAGGCCGACGTCAACTTCAAGGTCGTCAAGAACCTCGTCGGGCGGATCAGGGAGCAGTGCGTCGGCGTCGACCTCTCGGCCAGCCTGAGCCCGGCCCAGCAGGTCATCAAGATCGTCCACCAGGAGCTGATCAACGCCCTGGGCGGCGAGAACCTCAAGATCACCTACGCCTCCAAGCCGCCGACGGTCGTCATGCTGGCCGGCCTCCAGGGCTCCGGTAAGACGACGGCCTGCGGGAAGCTGGCCAAGTGGTTCCGGTCCCAGGGCCGCAACCCGCTGCTCGTCGGCTGCGACCTCCAGCGCCCGGCCGCCGTCGAGCAGCTGCGGGTCCTCGGTGGCCAGGCCGGCGTCCCCGTTTTCTCCGAATTGAGCAATCCTGTCGCGGTGGCTCACGCCGGCCTCGAGGAGGCCCGCCGGCTGGGCAAGGACGTGGTGATCGTCGACACCGCCGGCCGCCTCCACGTCGACGAACAGCTCATGGACGAGGCCCGGCGCATCTCCGAGGCCGTCAACCCCAACTACACCTTCCTGGTCGTCGACGCCATGACCGGTCAGGACGCGGTCAACGTGGCCGAGTCCTTCCACCAGACCCTCGAGATCGACGGGGTCATCCTGTCCAAGCTGGACGGTGACTCCCGGGGTGGTGCTGCGCTCTCCGTCAAAGAGGTCATCGGCCGGCCCATCGCCTTCGCCTCCGTAGGCGAGAAGCTCGGCGACTTCGAGGCCTTCCACCCGGATCGCATGGCGGGGCGGATCCTGGGCATGGGGGACGTCCTCACCCTGATCGAGAAAGCCGAGCAGGCCTACGACCAGGACGAGGCGGCGAAGGCGGCGGAGAAGCTCCAGAAGGGCAACTTCACCCTCGAGGACTTCCTCGAGCAGATGCAGCAGGTGAAGAAGATGGGGCCGATCCAGAACCTTGTCGGTATGCTGCCCGGAATCCCGAAGGAACTGAAGAACGCCGAGATCGACGAGAAGGAGATCGGTCGCATCGAGGCCATCATCCGCTCCATGACACCCGAGGAGCGGCGGGAGCCCCAGATCATGAACGGCTCGCGGCGCCTCCGGGTGGCCCAGGGCAGCGGTACCACCACCAACGAGGTCAACCAGCTGCTCAAGCAGTTCAAGGACATGCAGAAGATGATGCGGATGTTCGGCGGCAAAGGCGGCGGCAAGGGCCGCCCCCGGGTGCCGAGTTTCGGATAGAGGAAGAGAGAACAACTGTGGCCGTCAAGCTCCGCCTGATGCGGATGGGTAAGAAGAAGCAGCCGACCTACCGGCTCGTCGCCGCCGACGGGCGGTCGCCTCGCGACGGCCGGTTCATCGAGATCTTCGGGACCTACGACCCCCGCCAGGAACCCTCGCTGATCAAGGTCGACAACGACAAGGCGGTCGCCTGGCTCCAGAAGGGCGCCCAGCCCACCGACCGGGTCGAGCAGCTGCTGAAGATCTCCGGCGCCTGGGAGCAGTTCAAGCCCGGCTCCGGCGGGGCGCCGGCGCCGACGGCGGCTCCGTGAGCGACGTCGAGGTCGACCTCGACGACGACGTCGACGACGGCAACCGCCTGGAGGGCTCCGTCCCCCGCGCCGTGCTGGAGTACCTGGCCAAGGCCATCGTCGACGACCCCGACTCCGTGGTGGTCGAGGTGGACGAGGGCCGCACCACCAGCCTGCGCCTCAACGTGTCACCCGACGACATGGGCCGGGTGATCGGCCGGCGGGGCCGCACGGCCCAGGCCATCCGCACCGTCGTGCGCGCCGCCGCCGCCCGGGAGGGCATGGACGTCCACGTCGACATCGTCGATTGACAGTCGACCATGTCGACGGGAACTGCTTCGTCGCCGCCTCCGGCGGCGCACCTTGCCGTTCCGACGAACCAAGCTCGCTTCGTTCGACGGTTCGCCGGTGCTTGAGGTCGGCCGGATCGTCAAGGCCCACGGGATCCGGGGCGAGGTGATCGTCGAGCTGATCTCGAACCGGCCGGACCTGCGGCTGGCCTCCGGCTCGGTGCTGGCGTCGTCTCGGGGCGACCTCGAGGTGCTGACCGCCACCCCCCATCAAGGGCGGTGGATCGTGGCCTTCCGGGGGGTCGAGGACCGCAACCGGGCGGAGACATACCGCGACGTGGTGCTCTCGGCCGAGCCCGTCGAGGGCGACGACGACACGCTCTGGGTCCACGAGCTGATCGGCTCCGAGGTCTTCGACCTCGAAGGCCGGAGCTACGGGCCGGTGGAGGCGGTCGAGGCCAATCCCGCCTCTGACCTGCTGGTCCTGGCCGGCGACAAGCTCGTTCCCCTGGTGTTCGTGAAGATCAAGGCGCCGGGCCGTGTGGTCATCGACCCGCCGGCCGGCCTCCTCGACTAATGCCCCCTGCGCACCCACTCCTCGATGTGGGGTGATTCGGCGCCGATGGTCGTGGAGTCGCCGTGGCCGGTGTGGACCACGGTCTCCGGCGGCATGTAGAGGAACAGCCGGCGCAGGGACTCGATGATGGTCGGGAAGTGCGAGTACGACCGGCCGGTGGCGCCGGGTCCGCCCTGGAACAGGGTGTCGCCGGTGAAGACCACGCCGGTCTCGCCCAGGTGGAGGCACACGCCGCCGGGGGAGTGGCCCGGGGTGTGCCACACCTGGAGCAGCGTGCCGCCCATCTGGAGCACGTCGCCGTGGGCCAGCTCGACCTCCGGGGCCCGGCCGGGGTGGACGACGTCCCAGAGCATCCGGTCGTCGGGGTGGAGGGCGATGGGCGCACCGGTGGCCTCCGCCAACTCCACCGCGGCGTTGATGTGGTCGTTGTGGCCGTGGGTGCACACGATGCCGTCGACCTGGCGGCCCCCGACGCCCTCGACGATGGCGCCGGCGTCGTGGGGGGCGTCGATGACCACGACCCGGTCGTCGTCGCCGACCAGCCAGACGTTGTTGTCGACTTCGTAGTCCTTGCCGTCGAGGGAGAAGATGCCCGACGTCACGATCCTGTCGACCCTCATGACCTGTAGGCCCCCGATCCCTTGAACATGCCGCGGTGCCAGCGGCTCGGTGTCATGACGGCGGCGCGGGGATAGTCCTCGAACAGCCAACGCCCGAAGTTGCGGCGGGTCCAGTCGCTGGAGCCCGCCACCCGGAGGGCGATGCGGACGCCCTTGCGGTGGCTCAGGGCCCGGCTGAGCAGACGGGCCAGGCGGTGGTCGGCGAACAGCTCGTGTTCGACGACCCGTTCATATGTGCGAGCGGCATCGCCGCCGGCGATCACGGCCTCCGCCGCCCGCCGGCCGGTCAGGAGGGCCTGGGCGATGCCCTCGCCGGTCATGGGATCGGTGGCGCAGGCCGCGTCACCGACGAACAGGGCCCGGCCACCGCCGGCGGTCAGGGGCATCTTGTCGACCCGGGCGGGGATGGGCCACGCCTTGTGGACGCCCTCGGGCACCGCCGAGGCGCCCAGCACGTCACGCACCGCCGGCCGGGCCAGCAGCTCGGGCCACATGTCCTTCATCTCCCGTATGGGGATGCCGGCGTCGCGCCGGATGCCGAAGCCGACGTTGGCCCGCCCGCCGGGCAAGGGGAACGACCAGGCGTAGCCAGGCAACAGGTCGGGCTCGAACCAGATCCACAGGCCGGCGGCGGCGGGCCCGACGCCCGAGAAGTACTGCCGGAAGGCGTGCCAGTCGCCGAGGTAGCCGGGCTGGTTGGCGCCCAGGGCCTTGCGCAGCGGCGACCACGCCCCGTCGGCGCCGATGGCGTAGGGCGTGGTCACCGTGCCCAGCCCGTCAACGTCGAGCTCGAGCCCGCCGGCGACCGCCCGTGCCCCGGTGAGCGCGTGCCCGTCGGCCACCTTGACGCCGGCCGCCCGGGCCACGTCGAGCAGGGCGGCGTCGAGCTCGGCCCGGGGGGCGACCACGGCGTACAGGCCGTCGCCGGGCAATGGGAAGGACACGGTGCGGCCCACCGGAGAACGGACGAAGACCTCGTGGACGGGCTGCCAGTCGGGGACGGAGTCGGGGCGCAGGCCCAGGGCCTCGAGTTGGCGCAGGGCGTCGGCGGTGAGCCCGTCGCCGCAGCACTTGTCGCGGGGGAAGCGAGCCTTGTCGACCAGGAGCACGGGCCGGCCGGCCCGGGCCACGGTGATGGCCGCGGCGGCGCCGGCCGGCCCGCCACCGACCACGACGACCTCTCCGGAGGCGGCCTCAGCCAACGGTGCGGGCGAGCCGCCGACCGGCGGCCGCGGTCCCCAGGGCGGCACCCAGCATGAGGATGGCCCTGGTGCGGGGGAGGTGGCGGAAGGCGAAGACGATGCTGACGGCGTCCAAGACGTCCGCCAGCATGGCCGCTTCCAGCCACCCGCGCACCGGAGCGCCGTGCCTTTGGGCAAGGAGCGCCCCGACCCCGAGGCCGATGTCCCGACCGCCTGTGTGACGGGCCATCATGCGCAGCAGCGCCTCGTCGTGGTCCGTGCTCCCGGCGCGGCCCGGCCACACCTTCGTCGCCAGCCCGGGCGTGACGAGGTAGGAGAGGCCCAGGCCGATGCGCCCGAAAGCCACCGCCTTCACCGTGGCGTCCACGTCGATCTCCGTGCCCGCTACTCGCACTTCACGCCTTCCTCTGGGGAGTACAGCCCGCTGAAGCGGTCGGTGGTCCTGCGGCCGTCGACGTAGGTCCGGGTGCGCTCGGTGGTCACTGCGGTGCAGACGCCCTTCTTCTCGGTGGTCTGGTTGGTCTGCTCGCCGCTGACGTACTTGGTGGAGTACATGGTCACGGTGATCGACGTCCCCGTGTAGGTGGGCCAGATCAGCACCCCATAGGGCGTGTTGTTGCGGATCCGGACGTCGGGTGACGGGAAGGAGATGGTCGACTCCCGCCCGTAGGGGTACCTGGAGATGTAGATGCCGTGCATGTAGTAGCTCGGGATGTCGAGGCCGGCGAAGAAGGCGGCGTTGAAGATGGTGGTGGCGAACTGTGAGATGCCGCCGCCGACGTCGTCGGTGAAGTTGTACTCGTGGTCGATGATCGGGGCGGCGACGAAGCCGTTGGCCGTGGTCCGCCGGCCGACGTAGTCGTTGACCGAGAACGTGGCGCCGGGGGCGATGACCGCACCACGGATCAGGTCGGCGATGCGGTGGATGTTCTGGACCCGGGGCTCGCCGGCGGCGTGGTTGGTGGTGAACGTGCCGATCGACTCCGTGATCCCGAGCTTGCGGGCCGCCTCCTCGTCGCGGCTGGGCGCCACCGGCTTCAGGGGCAGGGCGACGGCGGTGTCGGCCGACGCCCGGTTGAGCAGCGCCGACTGGATGGCCGCCGTCGCCCCGGCGGCGCAGCACCCGCTGCCCGCCTTGGCCGGCGTGATCGACACCCGGCCGGCGTTGACCGTGAAGCCGGCGTTGACCGGCTGCACCGCCGGCTCGGGGAACAGCTCCGCCAAGGCGTCGGGTGCGGTCGACGCGTCGACCGTGAGCTGCAGCTCCTCCTCGGTGGCCTGGGTACGGAACCAGCCGCGGACGACCGACGCCGGCACCGTGGCCGACGCCGGCCCGGCGGTCACCGGGAGGCCGCCGGCGCTCAGCGCCTCCGCCCGCTCCGCCAGGCGCCGGGCGTCCTCGATCGGGAAGCGGGGCGGGACGCTGTCCCGGTCCACCGAGATCCGCAGCGGCAGGCCCTCGGGCCCGGCCTTGCGCAGCGCGGCCAGCACCGATGGCGCGGCGATGCCACGCCCCGGTTCACCCGGCTTGGCAACCACCTTGTCGTCCTTGACCGTGACCGAAGGCTCGACCGGTGCGGTACGCTTCGGGTCGCGCTCGCGCACGATACGCTCCATCGCGTTCTGGTCGACGTCGATTCGCACCGGCGCCGGCCGCTCGGCCACGAACCCGCGGGCCCACCCGAAGATCCTGGTCATGACGTTGCCGGTCCGCCCGATGGCCATGGCGTCGGTAGCCGTCGCAGCCTGGTCGACCGAGAGCCCCAGTTCGGGCGCCGTCGCCTCGAACCCGGCTTCGGGCGCTTCCACGACCACCGGAGCCTCCTGGTAGCGAGCGGCCAGCTCGGCGACGGCACCCTCCAGCTCCGTCGGGTCCATGCCCGCGATCGACCGGCCGCCGAGGCTGACCTTGCGGCCGACCCGGTCCTCGGACACCTTGGTGTCGATCGCCCACAGTGCGACGACGACCACCAGCGTGAGCGCCGCCACCACCAGCACCTGCACGACCTTCCGCCCTGAGGAGCGGCGCGGCGGCTGCTGGATCGCGGGCGGGCGGCCGGTCGCCTCCAATTGATGCACGGCGTACAGGCTAGGGGCTGGGGGAGCGGTTGCCGGAGCGGCTAGCGTCGCCGGGTGCCTCCCAGAGCGTTGATCACCGGAATCACCGGCCAGGACGGCCGGTACATGGCTCAGTTGCTGGTCGAGAAGGGCTACGACGTCTTCGGCATGGTCCGGGGCCAGGCCAACCCGAAGATCCGCATGATCCAGGAGGAGACTCCCAAGCTGGAACTGGTGGAAGGAGACCTCCAGGACCTCTCGTCGCTGATCGCCGCCGTGGAGCAGGTCCAGCCCGACGAGGTCTACAACCTGGGCGCCATCAGCTTCGTCGCCCTGTCCTTCCGCCAGCCCGAGCTCACCGCCGACATCACCGGCCTCGGCGTGCTGCGCATGCTGGAGGCGGTCCGGATCGTCGGCGGCCCGTCCAACCAGGGTGAAGGCAACCGGATCCGCTTCTACCAGGCGAGCTCCTCGGAGATGTTCGGCAAGGTCCGGGAGACGCCCCAGACCGAGATGACCCCCTTCCATCCCCGCTCGCCCTACGGGGCGGCGAAGGTGTTCGGCCACTACATCACCATGAACTACCGGGAGTCCTACGACCTCTTCGCCTGCTCGGGGATCTGCTTCAACCACGAGTCGCCCCGCCGGGGCCTGGAGTTCGTCACCCGCAAGGTCTCCAACGGTGTGGCCCGCATCAAGCTGGGCCTGCAGGAGAAGGTCACCCTCGGCAACCTCGACGCGGCCCGGGACTGGGGCTTCGCCGGCGACTTCTGCGAGGCCATGTGGCTCATGCTCCAGCAGGACGGGCCCGAGGACTACGTCATCGCCACCGGTGAGACCCACAGCATCCGGGAGCTCCTGGAGCTGGCGTTCGCCGCCGCCGGCATCGACGACTGGGAGCACCTGGTGGAGAGCGACCCCCGCTTCACCCGGCCGGCGGAGGTCGACATCCTCACCGGAGACGCCTCCAAGGCCCGTAGCAACCTCGGATGGAAGCCGAGGGTGGACTTCCCGGAGCTGGTGCGGATGATGGTCGAGTCGGACCTGGAGATCGAGGCCGGCGACCCCAGCCGGCGCCCCTGAGCTGGGACGCCCCCGGGGACTTCGCACCAACGGTCGCCCAAGCCGGCAAGAGCCGGCGTGGGCGACCGTTCTGGCGCGTCCTCGGCGTGGTGCTAACCGGTGGGGCGAGTACCGAGGTTGACCTGGACGGTGCGGCGGGCGCCGTTGCGGTTGTAGGTCACCGTCACCCGGTCGCCGGGCTTCTTGGCGCCGATGGCCTCCGACAGGTCGTCGGGGTCGTTGATCTGGGTGTTGTCCAGGCCGACGATCACGTCACCGACCTGGATGCCGGCGCCGGCGGCGGGCGTGCCGGCCCCGACATCCACGACGGTCGCGCCGGGAGTGCCGTCGGCGGCGATCTGGCTGCTCACGCCCAGGTACGCCCGGGGCGTGGCCGCCGTGCTCTGGCCACTGCGCAACCGCTCCACGATGGGCTTGGCCTTGTCGATGGCGATGGCGAAGCCGATGTTCTGGCCCTGGCCGTCGATGGCGGTGTTGATCCCGATCACCTGGCCGGCGCTGTTGACCAGGGGACCGCCCGAGTTGCCGGGGTTGATGGCGGCGTCGGTCTGGATGAGCCCGCTGAGCCGTGCCCCGTCCACGGCGCCGATGGACCGGTTCAGGGCCGACACGATGCCCCGGGTCACGGTGAACCCGCCCCGGAGGTCCAGGGCGTTGCCGATGGCGACCACGTCGTCGCCGACACGGAGGGCGTCGGAGCTGCCGAGCTCGACGGTGGGCAGGTTGCTGGCGCCGGTGATCTTGAGCAGGGCGAGGTCGTTGCCGCTGTCCGCTGCGATCAGGGTGGCGTCGCGGGACTGTGTCTCCCCGGGCAGGTTGATCCGGATCGACGAGGCGCCGGCCACCACGTGGGCGTTGGTCAGCACCTCACCGTCAGGGGTGAGGATGACACCGGTGCCTGCGCCCTGGGTCGGGAAGAACCGCCCGCCGCGGGACGCCTGGCTGTGGATGTAGACCACGCCGGGCTGGACCTTGGCCAGGATGCTCTGGACGTCGCCGGTCTGGGTGATGACCGACCCGTTGTTCGACGTGGCCAGCACGCCGGCCGGCGGCGGCGTGCCGCCGTCGGCCAGCCGACCGCCGATGGCGCCGGCCACCCCTCCGCCGAGCAATGAGACGACGGCCACGGCGGCCAGCCACTTGGGGGCGATCCCGTCGCGACTCGGCGCCGGCGGGGGAGTGGGGGCCGGGGCCGAGTCGCGACGGGATC
>Ga0247719_1000025_pt1 | contig 107568 bp, 118 predicted proteins | sample 41E_DmetaG_FD_189046 | JGI IMG/M metagenome (GOLD analysis project Ga0247719, IMG submission 189046) | Soil microbial communities from hillslope of Landscape Evolution Observatory, University of Arizona, Oracle, AZ, United States - 4-1-E_D | ecosystem: Engineered > Artificial ecosystem >...
ACGGGAAGACCACCGACATCGCCCCCGAGGATTGGAAGCATTTGTTCCGGCGCCCCCCGCCCCCCGGCGCGCCGGGGGCGGGGGCGCGCCGGATGAGGTTCGCGGTCTCGACCCGGCGCGCCGATCCGCTCCATTGAAGGAACACGCAACCCCGAGGTGCGCTTCTGCGTCAGAGGGGAAAGATGGTCGTGCAGCAGGGAACGACCGGACCCATCCGGGCGTTGTACGACATGAGAACAAAGAGTGCGGACGGTCCCCGGCACGGGTGCGGTCCCGAAATAGGGGGAGGCTAACGCCCTCCTTCGTATAATCGACAGACACCGGCACCGGTGTGGCCCCCGGTCGCACCGGACGAGCAGAGATTGGAGGCGGAGCCCAAGTGTTCGAACGATTTACGGATCGGGCCCGCAGGGTGGTGGTACTCGCGCAAGAAGAGGCGAGGCTTCTCAACCACAATTACATCGGCACCGAGCACATCTTGCTCGGGCTGATCCACGAAGGCGAGGGAGTCGCGGCCAAGGCCCTCGAGCAGCTCGGGATCTCCCTCGACAAGGTCCGGCAGCAGGTCGAGGACATCATCGGCGCCGGCCAGTCGCCGCCGTCGGGTCATATCCCGTTTACCCCGCGCGCCAAGAAGGTGCTCGAGCTGTCGCTCCGCGAAGCGCTCCAGCTGGGGCACAACTACATCGGGACCGAGCACATCCTCCTCGGCTTGATCCGCGAGGGCGAGGGCGTTGCCGCGCAGGTGCTGGTGAAGCTCGGCGCCGATCTCGGCCGGGTTCGTCAGCAGGTTATCCAGCTCCTGTCCGGTTACTCCGGCGGCAAGGGTGAGCCGTCGCCGACCGGCGGGGGTTCGGGCGAGCAGCAGGGCTCGCTCGTGCTCGACCAGTTCGGGCGGAACCTCACGCAGCTCGCCCGCGAGAACAAGCTCGACCCCGTCATCGGCCGCGAGAACGAAATCGAGCGGGTCATGCAGGTGCTCAGCCGTCGGACCAAGAACAACCCGGTCTTGATCGGCGAGCCGGGGGTCGGCAAGACCGCGATCGTGGAAGGTCTCGCACAGGCGATCGTTAAGGGCGAAGTGCCGGAGACCATCGAGGGCAAGCAGCTCTATACCCTCGACCTCGGTGCATTGGTCGCCGGGTCGCGATACCGGGGCGACTTCGAGGAGCGCCTCAAGAAGGTGCTGAAGGAGATCAAGACTCGCGGCGACATCATTCTTTTCATCGACGAGCTCCACACGCTGGTGGGTGCCGGCGCGGCCGAGGGCGCAATCGATGCCGCAAGCATCCTCAAGCCGATGCTGGCGCGCGGCGAGTTGCAGACGATCGGTGCGACGACGCTCGACGAGTATCGCAAGCATCTCGAGAAGGATGCGGCGCTGGAGCGGCGCTTCCAGCCGATAAAGGTCCCGGAGCCGTCCGTCGCGCACACCATCGATATCTTGAAGGGCCTGCGCGACCGATACGAGGCGCACCATCGGGTTCACATCACCGACCGGGGTGTGGTCGCGGCCGCCAACCTCGCACACCGCTACATCTCCGACCGTTACCTTCCCGACAAGGCGATCGACCTCATCGACGAGGCCGGCAGCCGGCTGCGCATCCGCCGGATGGGACAGCCGCCGCACTCGAAGGAGCTCGACGACAAGATCGTCGAGACCAGGCGCAACAAGGAAGAGGCGATCGAGCAGCAGGACTTCGAGAAAGCCGCCGGTTTCCGCGATGAGGAAAAGCGCCTTCTGGAAGAGCGCTCGCTCAAGGAGACCGACTGGCGAACCGAGCAAGGCGCATCGCTCGCCGAAGTCGACGAAGAGGAGATCGCCGAAGTGCTGTCGTCGTGGACGGGCATTCCGGTCACATCGCTCACCGAGGAAGAGACGGCGAAACTCCTGCGGATGGAGGACGAGCTGCACAAGCGCATCGTCGGTCAGCAGGATGCGATCTCGGCCGTCTCTCGTTCGATCCGGCGCACGCGGGCCGGCCTCAAGGACCCGAAGCGCCCCGCGGGCTCGTTCATCTTCCTCGGCCCCTCCGGAGTCGGAAAGACCGAGACGGCGAAGAGCCTCGCGGAGTTCCTCTTCGGCGACGAGGATGCGCTGATCCAGCTCGACATGTCGGAGTACATGGAGAAGCACACCGTCAGCCGGCTCGTGGGTTCGCCGCCGGGATACGTCGGCTACGAAGAGGGCGGACAGCTGACGGAGGCCGTTCGGAGGAAGCCGTATTCGGTCGTGCTTCTCGACGAGATCGAGAAGGCCCATCCGGACGTCTTCAATACGTTGCTGCAGATCCTCGAAGACGGGCGCCTCACCGACGCACAGGGGAAGACGGTCGACTTCAAGAACACGGTCATCATCATGACCTCGAACCTCGGGACGCAGAACCTCAGGAAGCCGGCGATGGGCTTCGGCCAGGCCGGCGAGGAGCTCACCTACGAGAAGATGAAGGAACGGGTGAACGAGGAGCTCAAGCGCTCGTTCCGCCCCGAGTTCCTCAACCGGATCGACGAAACGATCGTGTTCCACGAGCTCAGCCGCGAAGAGGTGCACTCGATCGTCGACCTCCTCATCCGGAGAGTCGTCGAGCACCTCGCCGGCCAGGACGTGACCGTCGAGCTGACCGAAGGCTCGAAGGATGTCCTTGCCTCCACCGGGTACGACCCGGCGCTCGGCGCCAGGCCGCTCCGGCGGGCGATTCAGCGCCTGGTCGAGGACCCGCTCGCGGAAAAGATCCTGTGGAAGGAGTACGAGGCGGGCGACGGCATCATCGTCGACGCCGAGGAGTCGGACGGCGAGAAGAAGATCGTGTTCCGCAAATCGGAGCGATCGCCCGACGTCCTCCCGGTCGAGATGGTCGGCGCGCCGGGAGATTCGGGAGAAGAGGCCTGAGGGCGCTCGAATTCCTTTAGGAGCCGTAGCCGGCGCCGGTGCGGCCGTCGATTTGTTCGCGAATGATGTCGGCATGGCCCGCGTGTCTCGCGGTTTCTTCGAGCATGTGGACGACGACCCACCGTACGTTGTAGCGGACGTTGCGGCGGGGGACATCGACCGGATCGTCTAGCGACGCGGCTTCGAGCGCGGCGCGCGACCGGCTGCAGGCGTCGCGATAATGCTTGAAGATGTCCGCGGTCGTCTCGTGTTCTTCGATTCGTAAATCGGCTTCGGGATCGTCGGTGTCGAACGGGTACTTGTACTCCTCGCCCGCCACGACCTCCTGAAACCATCCCCGCTCGACGAACGCGAGGTGCTTCACGAGGCCGAGCAGCGTCGTCCCGGACGGCACCAGCGGGCGACGCAGCTCTTCATCGGACAACCCCTCGCAGATGTCCATGAGCGTCTTGCGGTAATGATCGAGGAATCCCGCCAGGACGGCTTTCTCATCGCCGGCTACCGGTGCTCCGTAGCGGATGTCCATGGTGGCAAGGATAGTCAAGGTGGGGCGCCGCCCGCTAAACCGTCACACCCGATCGCTACCCTGATTTTCATGTCGGCCCGAACGCTTTTTCGTTGCGATGCGTGCTCGTTCTCCTCTCCCAAGTGGTTCGGGAAATGCCCGTCGTGCGGCGTGTGGAGCAGTGCGGCGGAAACGGCGGCGCCGAACGGTAGATCCGTGGTTGCCCCCGTCACGGTCTCGTCTCTCGGCGCGCCGGCAGAGGAGGCGCTTCGCTTTTCCACCGGAAGCGCCGAGGTGGATCGCGTGCTCGGCGGCGGGCTCGTCTCGGGAGGCGTCGTGCTTCTCGCGGGTGAGCCCGGTATCGGGAAGTCCACGCTCGTCTTGCAACTGCTCGACGGCATTGCGGCGCGCGGGCGGCGCCCGCTGCTCGTCACCGGGGAGGAGTCGCTGGGGCAGGTGTCTCTTCGCGCCCTGCGCCTCGGCATCGACGCAACGCGCGTCAGGGCGGTTGCATCGTCGTCGCTCGAAGTCACGCTCTCCGCGGCGACCACCGAGCGACCCGACGTTCTCGTCGTCGACTCCATCCAAACGCTCCACAGCGAGGCCGCGGAACAGGCTCCGGGTTCTGTGGTTCAGGTGCGCGACTGCTCGGCCGCGCTCATTCGTTATGCGAAGGCCACCGGTGCCGTCGTTGCCCTCGTCGGTCACGTCACCAAGGACGGTTCCGTGGCCGGCCCGAAGACGCTCGAACACCTCGTCGACGTCGTGCTTGCCCTCGACGGCGAGCGCACCGGCACGCTTCGCCTGCTGCGCTCGGTGAAGAACCGGTTCGGGTCGTGCGACGAGACCGGCGTGCTCACCATGGGTGAAACGGGCCTCGAGCCGGTCCCCGATCCGTCGGCCCTGCTGCTCGCAGATCGTCGTGACGGCGTCGCCGGATCGGTGGTGTTCCCGTCCCTCGAGGGGACCCGCCCCGTTCTCGTCGAGTTGCAGGCGCTTGTGGCCAGGGCCGATACCCCGCAGGCGCGCCGGGTGGCGATCGGTCTCGATGCTCGTCGCGTCGCCTTGTTGCTGGGCGTCCTCGACGGGCGCGCCCAGACAAGCTTTGCGCAGCAGGATGTATTCGCCGCGGCCGCCGGCGGAATGGCCGTGAAAGAGCCGGCCGCGGACCTTGCGCTCTGTCTTGCTCTTCATTCGGCGCGCCACGGTCGTCCCGTGCCCGACGATCTCGTGGCGATCGGCGAGATCGGTCTGGGGGGCGAAGTGCGGCGCGTGCCGGGTGTCGCGCGCCGTCTTGCCGAGGCCCGCCGGTTCGGGTTCCGGCGCGCACTCGTCCCGCGCGGAGTAGAAGATGTCGGGCGCGGCATCGAGGTAACGGCGGTATCCGACCTCTCGACTGCGCTGTCGTACTGTGATTGATCCCGGTGCCCGCTCTGCTTCGAGGACGCCCGTGCTACCCTTGATAAACCGAACGGCTCCGCTGCGAGCCCTCATCTCGAGCGAGAGACGCCGTTTTGGTGCCCGCGTGGTCGACGTGCAGGAGGTTAGGTCCTGGTGAGCTTTTCTGTTGGGGACAAGGTGGTCTACCCGCATCACGGCGCGGCCGTGATCGAGGACCTCCAAGAGAAGGAGATGTTCGGCGAGAAACGCCAGTACCTCATCCTGAAGCTGGCATACCAGGAGCTGACGCTCATGGTGCCTACCGACTCGACGGAGGAGGTAGGTCTTCGCAACGTCACCCCGGCGCGAGAGATGTCGAAGGTCTTCAAGGAGCTCAAGAAGGTCGAGCCCACCCAGAACACGACCAACTGGTCGCGACGCTTCAAAGCAAACGTCGAGAAGCTCAAGTCGGGAGATATCTACAAGGTCGTCGAGGTCGTCCGGAGCCTCCACCAGCGCGACAAGGAGAAGGGTTTGTCGGCCGGCGAAAAGCGGATGCTCACCAAAGCCCGCCAGATTCTCGTGTCCGAGCTGTCGTTCGCGAAGAATGTCGGGGAGGAAGAAGCCGACCAGATGCTCGATGAGGTGCTCGGCTAATTTCTGCACCGACGCCCGCACCCGCGGCGGTGCTGGTGGCGGGGGGTCGCGGCGAGCGAGCTCGCGGCGCGACGCAGGAGACGCCCAAGCAGTTTCGGCCCCTCGGTGGCCGCGCCCTCGTGGCGCGCTCGTATGACCTCCTGATCGACGCGGGGTGCTCCCCGGTAATCGTCGTGGTCGCGCCGGACCTCTTCGAGCTCGCCCGGACGCTCCTTCCGCCCGAGGTCGTCCTCGCTCCGGGACGAGCGTCACGGGCCGGATCCGTTGCCTCCGGGCTCGAGCGCGTGTCGAGCGAGCGCGTGGTGATTCACGACGCGGTCCGCCCCTTCGCGCCCCCCCAATTGGTGCGAAGCGTGGTGGCTGCGCTCGCCGATGCCGATGGAGCGATTGCCGCGATTCCCGTCGAAGAGACCTTGAAGCAGGTGGAGGACGACCGCGTCGTCGAGACGGTGGACCGTGCCGGGGTGTGGCGGGCGCAGACACCCCAGGCTTTTCGAACAGGTGCGATTCGCGCGGCCCACGAGTGGGCGAACCAGAACGGTGTCACGGTCACCGACGACGCTCAGCTGCTCGAACACGCCGGTCGGCGGGTCGTCGTCGTACCGGGGAGCCGAACGAACCTCAAGATCACTTTTCCCGAGGACTTCGCGGTCGCGGAAGCTTTCTTGCGGGCTCGGGTCATCGCCTGATGCGTGTCGGTCACGGCTTTGACGTACACGCGTTCGACGAGGAACGCCGGCTGGTCTTGGGCGGCATCACCATCCCGGATACGCCCGGGCTCGCGGGGCATTCCGATGCCGACGTCGTGAGTCATGCGGCTGCGGACGCGTTGCTGGGGGCGGCGAGCCTGGGCGACCTCGGCACTCACTTTCCGCCAAACGACAGGTGGCGCGACGCATCGAGCCTCGAACTCCTGCGTGAAGTGGCGGCTCGGTTATCGAAGGCGGGATTCCGGATCGTGAACGTCGACGTCACCGTCATCGCGGAACGCCCGCGCCTTGCGGCCCACCTCGGCGCGATGGCGGGCGCGGTTGCCGGAGCCCTCGGCGTTCAGGGGAGCGCGCTGTCGATCAAAGCCACGACCACCGACGGTCTCGGTTTTACGGGACGGGGCGAGGGGATCGCGGCGGCAGCCGTTGCGCTGATCGAGGAGACGTAGGCTAACCCGATGCCGATCCGCATCTACGATTCGCAGCGACGCTCGGTCGTGGCTCTCGAGCCGGGCGAGCCGGGTCGCATCGGGATGTACGCGTGCGGACCGACGGTCTACAACCTCATTCACATCGGCAACGCGCGCACCTTGCTGTGGTTCGACTTCGTCAGGCGGTATCTCGTCTACCGCGGCTATGAGGTGACGTATGTGATGAACTACACAGACGTCGACGACAAGATCATCGAGCGCGCCCGGATCGAGAAGATCCCACCCGATGCGGTGACGAAGAAGTACGAGCGCGCGTTCGAGGACGATATGGCGGCCCTCGGTGTTCGTCCGGCCGACATCGTCCCGCGGGCGACCCAGCACGTCGAAGACATGGTCGACGCGGTCCAGGGTTTGATCGATGCCGGTGCGGCCTACGAGGTCGAAGGCGATGTGTGGTTCGCGGTCGATAAGTTCGACGGCTACGGCAAATTATCCGGTCGTTCGCTCGATGAGCTGCATGGCGGCGAACGAATCGAGCCCAATCCCAACAAGCGGCACCCGATGGACTTCGCCCTGTGGAAGGCGGCGAAGGAGGATGAGCCGTCGTGGTCGTCGCCGTGGGGCCCGGGGCGGCCCGGGTGGCACATCGAGTGCTCGGTGATGTCGACGAAGTCTCTGGGGATGCCGTTCGACATCCATGCCGGGGGGAGCGACCTCATCTTCCCCCATCACGAGAACGAGATCGCGCAGGCGGAGGCATTAACGGGAACGGAACCGTTCGCGCGCTATTGGATGCACGCGGGCATGGTCCAGATGGGTGAAACAAAGATGTCGAAATCGCTCGGGAACACGGTGCTTGCCCACGATGCGATCGCCGAAGTCGGAGGCATGCCCCTTCGCTACTGGGCGCTCGGCGCGTCGTACCGGAGCCAGAGCTCCCTCACCGAGGAGGTTCTGCTCGACGCGCGCGCGTCGCTCGAACGCTGGCAGACGTTCTTCATCGCGGCGCGCCACCTGCTGGGAGACGATTTTCCGGGCCCGGCCCCCCTCCGTCCTCGGCCCGACGGCGACGAGGGCTTCGACGGCCCGGCGGCCGACTACCTCCGCCGTTTCGTCGCGGCGATGGACGACGACTTCAACTCGGCCGCGGCCTTTGCCGTCGTCCACGAGCTGGTGAGCGAAGGCAACAGGCTCATCGATGCGGAGGACAAAGAAGAGCTCGGCGTGCTCGCGGCCGCGTTCGCCGAGCTCATGGAGGTTCTGGGGTTCTCCTTCGCCGATGTGACGGGATCGTCGGAGCTAACCGGACAAGTGATCGACTTCCTCCTCGAGCTGCGCGAGCAGGCGCGCGCCGAGCGGGCCTTCGAGCGGGCGGATCTCATCCGAACTCGTCTGGGCGAGCTCGGTGTGGTCATCGAAGACACGCCCGCCGGTCCTCGGTGGCGCCACTCGATGTCGCAGGCCGGTGCCTCGGACTCCTGATCGCTCCCGGAACGACGGGAGGCCCCGGGCGGCCGACGACGACCGAACGGTGCTCGCCGGGCGTCGCCCGGTCCTCGAGCTGCTACGAGCGGGCCGCGGAGCGGAACGGATCCTCATCGCCCAGGGACTCGATCCATCCCACGTGTTGGGCGATATTCGCCGTCTCGCGTCCGCGGCCTCGGTCCCGGTGCGTACGGTTCCGCGCGGGGAGGTCGACCGAATCGCGGGCGGGGTCAATCATCAGGGGATCGTCGCCGTCACGGGCCGCTACCGCTACGTGCCGCTCGACCGCCTCCTCGGCGTAACGTCGCCGCGCCTCGTATTTCTCGACGGGATAACGGATCCCCATAACCTCGGGTCCATCTTGCGCAGCGCCGACGGAGCGGGATTCTCCGGGGTAGTCCTCCCGGCGCGCCGATCGGTGGGCGTGACGGCCGCGGTTCGCCGTGTGTCGGCCGGAGCCGCCGAAGTGGTGTCGGTGGCGCGCGTGAACAGCATTCGCGGCGCCCTTGCCGAGGCCCGCACCCGCGGCGTCTGGATCGTCGGCTTGTCGGAGAAGGCGGGCGAAGATATTTGGTCGTCGCCGCTCTTGGAGCCGCCGGTCGGGCTCGTTCTCGGCGCGGAGGATCGGGGCCTGTCGAGGGCGGTCGCCGACGCCTGCGACGCGCTCGTCAAGGTGCCGACCGCGGGAAAGATCTCATCCCTCAACGTTGCCGTCGCCGGCGCGGTGGCGATGTTCGAAGTCGCCAGGCGCATGGGCGAGCAGCGCAGAACATGATTCCGTTACGCTGAGGGCTCACATAGCGATCGGGGGAGGCATGCCCGCAGCGAGCCCGCGCCCGTCGTCGCTCGACATATCCGACGAGGACCTCGTCGAGCGTGCGGTAACAGGTGACGACCGCGCTATCGAGGTGCTTCTCGGTCGTTATCGCCACTACGCGCGCGCAAAGGCCCGCTCCTACTTCCTCGCGGGCGGCGACAAAGAAGACATCGTTCAGGAAGGCATGATCGGGTTGTACAAAGCGATCCGAGATTTCCAGCGACAGCACAACGTGGCATTCCGGGCGTTCGCCGAGCTGTGCATCACCCGGCAGATCATCAGTGCGATCAAGGCGGCGACCCGCTACAAGCATTTGCCGTTGAATTCTTACGTGTCTCTCAATCGGACGAGCACGTCGGAGCGCGACGACGAACGCGCCTTGGTCGACGGGTTCGTGAACATCTCGATGACGGATCCGGCGGACCTGGTCGTGTCCGCCGAAGAGATAGGAGCGATTCGTGCATCCATGGGACGGGTGCTCTCGGATCTGGAGACGGAGGTTCTTCAGCTCTACATGGACGGGAAGTCCTACCAGGAGATTGCCGACGTGCTCGGCCGTCACGTGAAGTCGATCGATAACGCCATACAGCGCATCAAACGCAAGCTCGAGCACCATTTGGTTCGGGACGCGGGCGGCGCCGTACGTAGCTGACAATCCGCCCAGAAAGGGATATACCTCTCGGCGGAGGCACGACGACGAGGTTGTCCGACCGAGGAGGAGCTACATGCGCAGAACGCTGACGGCACTCGCACTGGCCGCGGGTTCGCTGGCAGTCATGGTTCCCACCGCTCACGCGGGGGTAAGCGCCACCGTGTGTTATTCGGTGCAGGTGACCGTTAACGGCGAAAGTGCGGTCAACGAGGCGGGGTGCCAGGAAGCCGCGACCCCGTAGCCGGGCATGAACAGAGAGGCCCCGCCGGGATTTGGCGGGGCTTTCTCGCGGCCGCCGGACACGTGATCGCAGGCGTTACGCTGATGGAGTGCTGGAGTAGCTCAGCCCGGTAGAGCAACCGCCTTGTAAGCGGTCGGTCGCAGGTTCGAATCCTGTCTCCAGCTCTGGCCGAATAATCGATCGCCAACGGAGGCGAAGTGGAGTCCGAGCCCGAGAACGATCCCGGCGTCGATCCATCGTACGAATCCGCGTGGGAGACCGCTCTCGCGCAGCTCGACGAAGTGGCCGAACTGATGGGCCTGGCGCCGGGCGTCCACGAAATCCTGCGGTCGCCGAAGCGAGCGCTGATCGTGTCGGTCCCCTTTCGGATGGACGACGGCTCGACCCGTGTCTACGAGGGTTACCGCGTCCACCACAACGTGACGCGGGGGCCGGCCAAAGGTGGCATTCGCTATGCGCCGCAGGTCGATCTCGACGAGGTCAAGGCGCTCGCGATGTGGATGACGTGGAAATGCGCCATCGCCGGGATTCCCTTCGGTGGTGCTAAAGGGGGGGTGGCCGTCAACGTTCGAGAGCATTCCCGCGACGAGCTCGAACGAATGACGCGTCGTTTCGCATCCGAGATCTTGCCCTTCATCGGCCCGGAACGAGACATCCCCGCACCCGACATGAACACGAACGAAGAGGTCATGTCCTGGATCATGGACACGTACTCGATGAACCGGGGCTATTCCGCTCCGGGCGTCGTGACCGGCAAGCCGGTTGCGATTGGAGGCTCCAAAGGACGGGGCGGCGCCACCAGTCGCGGGGTCATGTACGTGCTCTTTTCGGCGCTCAAGCAGCTGGGGCGCGGCATCGATGAAGTCTCCGTAGCCATTCAGGGATACGGGAAGGTGGGAGGGATCGCGGCGCAACTCCTCCACGACGCCGGTTGCCGCGTGGTCGCCGTGAGCGACATCGACGGGGGGCTCTATCGGGAGAAGGGCCTCGACCCGGAGGCGATCAACCGGCACAAGCGGGAAGCGGGAACCGTCTCCGGGTTCCCGGGGGCCGATCCGATTTCGAACGAGGAGCTTCTGCAGGTCGAGTGCGACGTGCTCGTGCCGGCGGCGATCGAGGGTGTGATCACCGTGAAGAACGCGGACGCGGTTCGCGCCCGCGTCGTGTGTGAGGCGGCAAACGGTCCGGTGACGTTCGAAGCCGACAAGATCCTCGGCGACCGGGGCGTCTTCGTGGTCCCGGACATCCTCGCGAACTCCGGAGGCGTGACGGTTTCGTATTTCGAATGGGTTCAGGACATCCAGGCTTACTTCTGGACCGAGGAGGAAGTGAACGACCGGTTGCGCTTGATCATGGAACGCGCATTCCTCGAGGTCCATGAGTTCGCCGCATCAAAGAACCTCACTATGCGACAGGCGGCCCACTGGATCGGCGTCGAGCGCGTCGCCGACGCCCACCTCACCCGCGGCCTCTTTCCCTGACCCGGGACTCCGGGAAATCCGGCGCCGGCGCCTCGGCCGCCACTACCCTGGAGGCATGAGCGAGAGGGAACAAATCCAGGAGGCCCTGAGCGAGCGGGACACCGACATCCTCGACTTCGAGCGGTCGTGGTGGAAGCACGCGGGAGTGAAGGAGCAGGCGATTCGCGAGCGCTTCGATATGTCCGCGACCCGCTACTACCAGCTTTTGAACGAGCTACTCGAGCGGCCCGAGGCGCTTCAGTACGATCCCATTCTCGTCAAGCGTTTGACCCGCCTCCGCACCTACCGGCAGCGCCAGAGGGTTGCACGCCTGCTCGGCACCGAATACGTGCCGAACGACGGCAGGCGGTGACCCCGATCCTGCAGGAGGGATAGCAGCGTGGGTCGGCATTCTTCGGGTGCCTCGTGGCCCTTCGTTCGCTCGGTGCTCGGGTGGATCGTTCCGTGGCTCGTAGGAGCGATTCTGATCGGCGGGGCCGCATGGGGCTCCGTCACGTGGGTCGGCGGCGACGACGCCGTTGCTCCCCCGGCCGCCCCTTCCTCCTCGGCCGCGCCCGAGCCCGATCCGTCTCCGACCCCCGTGCCGACCCCGGCAAGCTCGGCATCCGCCACACCCGAACCGGAACCGAGGAAGCCGGACCGGAGAGGGGAGAAGGAGGACGGCGACCGCCCGGCCTCGTTCGCGGGGACGAGCGTTCAGGTCCTGAACGGGACCGGAGGAGTGACGGGGGCCGCCGAACGGATGGCGGACCGGCTCGCCCGCCTCGGATTTGAAGTCATCGCCGTCGACGACGCCCTCGGCAACTTCCCGCACACCACCGTGTACTGGACGAGCGACTCGTCACGGCCGCAGGCGGAGGCGCTTGCGGTGCGATACGGGTGGCGGGCCGAGCCGCGGCGCACCAATCTTTCTCCTACCGTCGACGTCCACGTGATCGTCGGGCTCGACGAGGCGTAGCCTTCGGGCCTGCGGGCATACACTTTCCCGCCATCCGCCGACAACCTCGGAACAAAGCCAAACGTCTCCTACCCATGCGACATTACGGTTGGAAGTCCAAGCCTCAAAACATCGTCTTCGTGGCCGCGTTCCTGCTGTCGTCGGGCGCAGGCACGTTCGAGGCCGCGACCGCGGGGTCGCGCCCCCTCTCGGAGCATGCCGCGGCGCTGCGCTTTTCGAACATGACGAAGCAGGCTGGGATTTCGTATCCGAACACTCCCAGCTACGGGGTCATCGCGCTCGATGCAGAGCGAGACGGCGCCATCGAACTCATCCTCAATCGTCACAAGCGACGGGCTCAGTTCTACACATGGACGGGTGAGCGATTCCGCGAGCGCCACAAGACCGCGATTCAGAGGATCCCGCCCGGGCGGAGCTATTACGACCGTCACTCGTGCGTGTGGGGTGAGGCCACCGGGGACGGACGCCTGGACCTTTACTGTGCCTCGGGTGCAAAGGGAGGGCTGGGAACGGGGGCCAACCAACTGCTGGTCGCGCGCGGCGACGGGTGGCGCAACGAGGCTTGGGGCCGCCGCGTCACCGACAGGTTCGGACGGGGTCGGTCGGTCAACTGGATCGACTACGACGGCGACCTCGATCTCGACCTCTTCGTGGCCAACGAGGTTCGCCTCGGCTACCCCAACACGTTGTTTCGGAACAGCGCCGGTCGGTTCGAGCGGGATCTCGACGCGGGGCTGTCGCGGACGATGCCGTCGGCTTCATCGGCGTGGTCCGACTGGGACAACGACGGCGACCCCGACCTGGTCGTAGCCGCGAGCCGCGCCGGAGGCGGGGCGGTCGCCTTTCGCAACGACGACGGACGCTTCAGCATGGCCGATTTAGCAGGAGTGACCGGCGTCCCTTCCGTATCGGCGGTATTCGGCGACTTCAACGGAGATGGGTGGACCGACCTTCATCTCGTTTCCCAGGAGCGATCGATGATCCTCGAGAACACCGGGGGCACCTTCTCGATGGTCGATGAAAGGCCCGTGCGGAACGGGCGAGCGAGCGTGTGGTTCGACGTCGATAACGATCGCGACCTCGACGCCGCCGTCGTGCAGGGAGCGCACGCCAAAGATGGTTTTCAGGTCGGGCGAGATCGCGCCGACTTCCTCCTGGTGAACACCGACGGTGCGTTCCGAGCGTCACCTCGCCCTTTGCTGGCCTCGGTGCGCGGAAGCGGTGATGCGCTGGCGGCGGCGGATTACGACCGGGACGGCCGCGTCGATCTCTACGTCGCCAACGGCTACCAGGAGACGCGCGGGCGTCCGGTTCTTCTCAGGAACACGAGCGACGCGGCGGGCTGGGTCGCGCTGCGGCTGCTGGGGGCCGACTCGAATCCGCTCGCGTTCGGCGCGCGCGTGACGGTGACGGTAGACGGGGTCGCGCGACGCATGGAGGTCACAGACGGTGCGGCGACGCGCGCCCAGGTAGACCTCGAGCGACTCCATTTCGGAGTCGGTGACGGCCGGTATGCAAACGTCCGAGTCGACTGGCCCGACGGGACGAGCGACTGTGTGATTGCGCTCGAGGGTCGTGAGACTCGGATCGAAAAGGGGATCCTGCCGTGCCGGCTTATTCCGCTCGGGGTTGAAGCTCCAGCCGAAGGGTGAGCTCGAGGCTTCCCTCGAGCGGTCCCTCCGCCCCCTCGGCTCGCACGCGGAATCTCCCCCGCGTCTCGGATGTGGCGCTATGTAAGACCCCCCGATCGAGATTGAGCACTGCATCGGTTTCGGTCGTCGACCTTCCGGTCAACTCGGCCTCGCCCTGCGGGAGCGACGTCGACCACACGAGTGGCCCTCCGCCCTCGAGATGCAGATGGGCGGCCGCGGCACCGTCGACGACGTTCAGCTTTTCCAGTTCGCCGATCGTCACGAGTTGCTGAAAGACCTTGCCCAGCTCCACCTGCTGGTGTGCCTCCCACGACGCCCGCAGCCCCACGCGATCGAGCGGGAGCGGCGGCCGGTATGTGCCGATGAATGCAAGCTCGTCGGGGTCCAAGTCGACCGCCGGTACACCGCCGACCTCGAGCACCTCGAGCACCTCGCCGTTGAGGCCGGCCCTTACGACGAACGAACGCTCCTCCGTCCCCGGCGATGGAAGACCGTTTTCCTCGACGTCAATCGGCGTCATGGTGACGCGGACGAGCGCGGCCTCGGAAGTTGCTTCTTCGATCTCTTCGCGGACGGCGAACGAGGTGCGGTAGGAGCCACTGCCGGCACTACCGCCGATATCCCAGGACGCGGCCGCACGCGCGGTCACGAGATACGACAGCACCGTGCCGGCCTCGAAGCGGTAGGCCAGGTCCACCGTCGCCGGTCGGCACCCTGCGAAAGCAAGAAGGGCTACGGCAATGAGCGTGCGGCGCATCGGCGGAGCATAGAGGCACTACCCTCCGGGGATGCACGAGTTGGTCCGAGAGTTCGCCGCCGCGCCGGAAACGGCAGGGATCTTTCTCGACTTTGACGGGACGCTGTCGGAGGTCGTGCCCGTCCCCGCCGACGCGCGGCCGGTGCCGGGCGCGCCGGATGTCCTCGGCCGGCTGACGCACGCTTACGGCGTTGTTGCAGTCGTCTCGGGACGGAGCGCCGGTGACCTCGTCACGTGGCTGGGGCGCGACATCGAGATCTGGGGGACGCATGGTGCGGAGCGGGCGGTCGGCGGGAAAATCTCACTGTCGCCGGAAGCAATGCGCTACCGCGATGCAATGCGACTGGTCCGCGACGAGGCACGACGACAGGTCTCGGCACTGGCTTTGGAGGGCGTGGTGATCGAGGACAAGAGCGTCATGATCGGCCTCCATTGGCGGAATGCCCGCGACCGCGAACGGTCGGAAAGCGCACTGAGGGCGCTCGCCGATCGCCTGGCCGGCATGCACTCGCTGGTGGTCTCGGACACGAAGATGGCAGTTGAAATCCGGCCGCCACTCGATTTCTCGAAGGGCGACCCGGTGCTCGCGCGGGCCCGCGCGGAACGGTTGAGCGCGGCGATGTTCATCGGCGACGACGTCGTCGACCTGCCGGCGTTCGATGCGCTCGACGAACTGGCGGCCGACGGTGTCGCGGCGCTAAGGGTGGCGGTCGACTCGGAGGAGTCACCCGATGAGCTCGTGCGGCGCGCCGATTTGATAGTCGCCGGTCCCGCCGGCGCGATCGCGCTGCTCGAGGAGCTGGCGGAAGCGGCCGGTTACGGCGGCTGAGCGTCGGCGGTAGTCCGAGGAGCCTCATGCGCATCGTCGTTGCTCCGGACAAGTTCAAGGGAACGTTGAGCGCGCGGGCCGCGGCGGTCGCAATTGCCGCCGGGCTTCGGCGCCGGCGCGGTCGGATCGAGATCGTCGAGCTGCCGCTGGCGGACGGGGGGGATGGGACGATCGACGCAATATGCCGGGCGCGCCGGGCGCGCCTCGAACGGTGCCGGGCGCGCGACCCCCTCGGTCGTCCCGTCGAGGCGCGGTTTGCGATCCTGGACGACGGGCGCGCGGTGGTCGAAGTGGCCGAGGTGGGTCTGGGGAGAATTGCGCCGGCCGAGCGTGATCCCGTGGGGGCAACGTCGGCGGGCGTGGGGGACATCCTCGTGGCCGCGGTCGAGGCGGGCGCGCGGTCGATTCTCCTCGGCATCGGGGGAAGTGCCTCGACCGATGGAGGTACGGGGATGGCGGCGACGCTCGGGTGGCGTTTCGTCGGATCCGACGGCTCCGAGGTACCGGCGGGCGGCGGGGGGCTGCGCGCGCTGGTGCACATCGAACCTCCACGCTCGCCGCTCCCCGTCGATGTCGTGGGCCTTTACGACGTGGACAACGCCCTCGTCGGCGATCGGGGCGCGGCGAAGGCGTTTGCCCCGCAAAAGGGTGCCGGTTCCGAGGACGTGGATGTCCTTGAAGGGGCACTCATGCGTCTGGCGGAGCTCGTCCCGGAGGCATCGGCCGGTGTCGGCGCCGGCGCAGGCGGCGGCATCGGTTTCGGGATCGTGTCGTTCTTGGGCGGCCGCCTCGTTTCGGGCTTCGACGCGGTCGCCGATCTCGTGGAACTCGACGAGGCGATCGCCGGCGCCGATCTCGTGGTCACCGGAGAGGGGCGCCTCGACGAGGGCAGCTTCGGCGGGAAGGTCCCGATCGGGGTCGCTCGGCGCTCCCAACGTAAGGGGGTCCCATGCGCCGTGCTCGCGGGCGAGGTCGCGGCGGAGCCGCACGCCCTTCGCCGGGCAGGGGTCGCGCGGTGGACTTCGCTCGTCGACGCGTTCGGGGAACGGGCGCGAACCGACACCTTCCGTACCCTCTCGGATGCGGCCGCGGACCTCGTCGGCTAACGGATGGAAGAGGCCTGAGCGGGGATACTGCCGCGGATGACGACCCCGATGCGACCGCACCTTCCCGCCGGCGAGCGACTTCGGCGCGCCGGCCTGGCCGCCTGGTCGATGATCGGGGTACTCATCGTCGCGGCCATCTTCGTGTGGCTCCTCGGGAAGATCCGCATCATCTTTCCGCCGCTGGTGCTGGCGCTGCTCATCATCTATCTGCTCAACCCGCCGATCTCGTGGCTCGAGCGCCGCGGTATCTCGCGCCTCTTCGGAACGCTTGGGTCCTATGTGGTAATTCTCGGAGGCATCACGCTCCTTGGCTTTCTGCTCGTGCCGTTGATCGGCGCGCAGATCGATAACTTCGCCGCCGAGTGGCCGCAGTTCCGCACCGAGCTTGCGGGTCTGACGGAGGACGTCGCGACGGGTCTCGAGGATCGTGTCGGGATCGAGTACGACACGACACAGATTCAATGTCTGCTGGGCGAGGAAGTCGAAGGGCGCAATTGTCACCGGGTCGTCGAGCGGTTCGGCGACCGCATTGGGGAGCGGGTCGGGAACCTGACCGAGATCGGCGGAACCGTGCTTGAAGGGCTTCTGGTGTTCATCCTCGCGCCGCTGCTCGCCCTCTACCTACTGATCGACTTGCCGCAGTTGCAGCGCGACGTCCTGCATCTGTTTCCGGAGACGCTGCGCGAGGAGGCGGCGGACGTCGGCTCGAAGATCGGACGGGCGGTGGGCGGTTTCTTCCGCGGCCAGTTGTTTGTGGCGCTCATGGTCGGGGCGCTGTCCGCGTTCGGGTTCTGGATCATCGACTTGCCCTTCTGGCTTGTGATCGGAGCGATAGCGGGGTTCTTCAATTTGGTTCCGCTGGTGGGGCCGTTTATCGGCGGAGCCATCGGTTTCCTCGTCGGCACCGTTACCGGCGGGGTCGGCCTCGGCCTCAGGGCGGCCCTCGTGGAGCTCGTCGTGCAGCAACTCGACAATCACATCGTGAGCCCGATGGTGATGAGGAGGACGGTTCAGCTCCATCCGGCAACCGTGGTGCTCGCGCTGCTCGCCGGCGGGACCCTGGCCGGCTTTTGGGGCGTGCTCCTCGGCGTTCCGGCGGTTGCGGTCGCCAAGATCCTGCTCGGGCACGTGTGGATCACCCGGGTGCTGGGGGAGCGGGTCACGCCGTTCGCGCGCGCGGCGTCGGAGCGAGAACCGCCGTCGGTCGTACCCCCGGACGATGGAGCCGAGGGCAAAGAAGAGGAACCCGCTCCGCAACACCCCCGCTGACGTGGAGCGGCCGCTATCGCCGCACGTCCTGCATCGGCGGACGCTCGACGACGTTCGCCTCTATCGGCACCATGACCTGCCCGACCGGCGACCGAACAAACTGAACCAGTTCACCCGGAAGCTCGTCGGGCAGCTTGATCCGCCCCAGTGTTTCTAGGCGCGTCAGGAGAACGTGGAGGATCTCGTGAGCCATTGCGCCCAGCTCGAGCGTCCCGCGATTGCGGTGCACGAGCCATCCGAGGTCTGTTTGCGCGATCGAATCGAGCCCGAACGCATCGACAAAGTCGACGAGGAGCAGAGCATCGACCGCGTAGCCGGCTGCGAACGGCAGCTGCCTCAAGACCGACGTGCGCCCCGCACACTGGCCGGACAGTGGTTGCACTACTCGCGCCAGTTCCGGGAACAAGAGGTGCAACAGCGGTCGCACGACGAGCTCCGTGACGCGCCCCCCGGTGTCCGAGCGGCCGTTGCCGTCGGACAGAAGCCGTTCGTGAAAGCCCTTTACGAACGCGATGTCGCTGTCCTCCAGCAGCGGCGCAATCAGCCGGGCCACCCAGGAAGGATCGAAGTTAGCGATGTCGGCATCGATCCACACGATGATGTCGGCGTCGGCCACCGCCAGCGATTTCCACAGGGCGTCGCCCTTTCCTCGCACCTCGCCCAGATGCGGCAAGATGTCGGTGGTCGCGTGCACCGTCGCACCGGCCGCGGCAGCGACCGCGCGGGTGGCGTCGTTCGATCCCGAGTCGACGACGATGAGTTGGTCTACGAGGCCGGCGTCGCGGATCAACGTGGACCGCACGGTGCGGCAGATGGCGCCGATCGTCTTCTCTTCGTCAAGGGCGGGGAGGCAAACGGCGATGTCGATGCCTCGGGAGAGTCGATGTTTCGCGACCGCCTCGATGCTCGCGAAGGGCGGTTCGAACGTGCGCCGAGAGAACCACGATGCCGGGTCGGTCGAGTGTGGTCGCCGTGACATGGGCGACAGGGTAGCCGCATGGGAGGAGCAAGACCGTGAAGTACGTGCAAGGCCTGCGCTGCAGGGAATGCGGCCGCGACTATCCGGTGGCGCCGACGCACGTCTGCGAATTTTGCTTCGGCCCCCTTGAGGTGAGCTACGACCTCGAGGCGATCTCGGGCGTCGTCTCGCGCGCGAGCATCGCCGCCGGACCCGCGAGCATGTGGCGCTATGCACCGCTTCTTCCGGATCCCGAGGAATGGCGGGTAGACATCGGCGCGGGGTGGTCCCGCATGCGGCGCGCACCGCGGCTCGCCGCGGAGTTGGGACTCCGGAAGCTATGGGTGAAGACGGAGGGGACGAACCCGACGCATTCGTTCAAAGATCGCGTCGTGTCCGTCGCGCTGTCGGTCGCCCGGTCTTTCGGGTTCGAGGTTGCCGCTTGCCCCAGCACGGGAAATCTCGCCAATGCGGTGGCGGCACATGCGGCCGCGTCCGGGATGCAGAGCGTCGTGTTGATCCCATCCGATCTCGAAGCGGGAAAGATCGGTGCGACGATCGTCTACGGAGGGGTCGTGCTCGCAGTCGACGGAACGTACGACGACGTCAACCGGCTTTCCGCCGAACTGGCCGATTCTCATCCGTGGGCATTCGTGAACGTAAATGTGCGTCCCTACTATGCGGAGGGCAGCAAAACCCTTGCGTTCGAGATCGCCGAGCAGCTTGGGTGGCGCAGCCCCGACGTCGTCGTCACTCCGATCGCGTCCGGCTCGCTCATGACGAAGATCGGCAAGGGCTTGCGCGAGCTTCACACCGTCGGGCTCCTCGATGATGCTCCCCACACGACGATCCACGGAGCACAGGCAGAGGGATGTTCGCCCGTTGCGCGGGCGTTCGCCGCCGGCGACAACGAGGTTCGGCCGGTGCGGGCCAACACGATCGCGAAGAGTCTTGCGATCGGGACCCCTGCCGACGGGTTCTACGCCATCGAGGAGGCGAGGCGGACCGGCGGCAGGATCGAGGCCGTACCGGAGGCTGCGATCGCCGACGGGATGCGCCTACTCGCCCGGACCGAGGGGCTCTTTACCGAAACCGCAGGGGGCGTGACGGTCTCGGCTCTGGAGCAGCTCGTCCGGGCCGGCGCGGTCGATCCCGATGACGAGGTTGTCGTGCTCATCACCGGCATCGGGCTGAAGACGCTAGAGGCCCTCGGCCCGCTGCAACCGACGCGAACGATCACCGCCGACGTCGCTGCGGTCGATGATGTGATCGAGATGATTGCAAGGGAGGAATCTGGATGAGCGTGACGGTGAAGATCCCGACGCAGCTCCGTGCCTTGACCGCGGGCGCCGCCGAGGTCGAGGCCGCCGGCGCCACCGTCGGCGAGGTGATAAACGACCTCGAAAGACGCCATCCCGGTCTGAAGGAGCGGCTGGTGGACGACGACGGCGGCCTCAGGCGTTTCGTCAACGTCTATCTCGACGACGAAGATGTTCGATTCCTCGGGGGAATGGGGACCGACGTTCCCGACGGGGCCCGCGTTGCGATCATCCCCGCGGTCGCGGGCGGTTGAGCCGCGGCCGCGGCCGCGACACCTCGGCCGCTCGGTAACCTGGCCCGACATGAAGCGTCTGAAGACCACCGGCGGCCCGGCTCCGAGAGAGCTCGTCTCGCCCGATCTCATCGAGCGGTGTACCCGCGGCGACGAGGCGGCGTGGCGGGAACTCGTGGAGGCGACCCACCGGGACGTGTACACGTTGTGTCTGCGCATCCTGGGAGATCCGCACGACGCCTCGGAGGCTACGCAAGATACGTACCTCAAGGTGTGGCGGAACCTCGGCGGGTTCCGCGGGGACGCAATGTTCAGCACGTGGCTGTACCGGGTGGCGACCAACACCGCGATCTCGAAGCACCGCGGGCGCTCTCGGCGAAGGGCCCGGGAGGCCGGCGTCGGGGAAGAGGTGATGGAGCAAATTCCCGCAACCGGCTCGGTCGAGGCGGCGGCGGGGGCGAAGGTCGAGGTGGCACGTTTGGAAGATGCACTTGCAGCGTTGCCGCCGATGTATCGGGAAGCCGTCGTGATGCGGGACGTGTACGGGCTCGGGGTCGACGAGCTGGCGGCGCAGCTCGGGATCAGCGAGACCGCGGCAAAGGTGCGGGTGCACCGGGGACGCAAGAAGTTGAAGGACATGCTCTTTTCGGAGGACGACGAATGAAGTGCCAAGAGATCAAAGAGATGCTTCCGGCGTACGGCGACGAGCAGCGGGCGACGCTCGAGCTCAGACGTCACCTGTCCCGCTGCTCCGACTGCCGCGCGGAGGTCGATCGCTACGAAGCGCTGGCCGGGGGCCTGCGCGCGCTCGTGTCCACGACCGCGGAGCCACCCGCCCGTCTTCTCGGAGCGCTGATCGCGATTCCGTCGCAGCGCACGCGCATCGAGGAGGCGCGGGCCCATGTATTGCGGCACCGCAGCCGGTATCTCGGCGGCCTGGCCGGCGCCGCAGCGGTGGCCGGAACCGCGGCCCTGTGGCGCACCCGGTCGCGCCGTCTCGCCGCGGCCTGAGGCCAACGCGAAGCACTACACTGAGAGAGCCCTAGGGCGGTAGCTCAGTTTGGTAGAGCGCTGGTCTCCAAAACCAGTGGCCGGGGGTTCGAATCCCTCCCGCCCTGCTTTTTTCGTCCCGTTCTGTCCGAAGGCATCCTTACCCCGCGTTTGCAAATTCGTTAGCAGAACGGATCACTCTGGCAGCCGCGTCACCTCACCTGATGCATCGAGCTCGAACAGCGTCCCCTCTGGCGGCGAGGCCAGAAAGTTCCTGAGCGCCTCATGCCATATTCGGACGCGGTCGTCCATCGGCATGCTCTGACTGAGCCGCGAGATGATGACGCTGCCGCCCCGAAGGATCCTTACCTTCTCGAAGTCGGGGTCCTGAGTGACCAGCAGCAGGTCGTCGTTATCCGTCAGGCGTCGGATGATCTCGGCGTCCGATATCCCCCGTCGATCGAGCGCGAGGTGCTCGACGTTGAAGTTGCCTTCTTGGAGGCGGCGGTAGAGGCGAAGAGGGACGTTCTCGTCTAGCAGGACCCTCACGAGTCTTGCTTGACCGCCGGGGGTGCATGGTCGGCAAGGTGCGTCGCGTATCGGAGCGCCGCGTTCACCTGCTCGACGGTTAGGCCGTACTCGTCCTGGATCGTGGCCAGCGATTCGCCGGCGGCGACCGCCCCTACCACCGTAGCGACGTCGACCCGGGTGCCGGCGATGCAAGGCTTCCCGAAGCGGACCTCCGGATCCATCGTGATACCGGGGAAGACCTCAGCGGGATGGGCTTCGGCTCGAGCCATGGAATCAGTCTATGGAGTTGGGGCGAAAGGTGCACATCTTGCTAACGGACTGCTAACCAACTCCCGCAGTCGCAACCGATGCTTCGGTTCGTGGCCGGATGGAATCGGAGGGAGGGAGGCCACGCCAGGGTGGAATGGAGTGGTGCCGTGTGGCCGGTTAGGAACTCCAAAACCAGTGGTCGGGGGTTCGAGTCCCTCCCGCCCTGCTTTTTGGTCATGCTCGGATACCACCCGACACCGGTACCGGTAGACGCGGTATCGCCCCCCACCCAGCCCTGCGGACCGTTGTTGGTCCCGGCGCGCCTAGCACCGATAGCGTAGGCAATGCAAGCCAATTACTGACATTGACTTCGGGAAGCAAACCAGGCATATAGGGCTTAAGTGTTCGCGGGGACTTTGACTTAGGAGGGGACAGTGATAGGGGCGGCTCTCCCAACGAAGGCGCGGGACCAAGGCTCCCGACGGCCGGTTATCGGACGTTTTTCCCTGTTGTTCGTCTTGGCGCTGAGCATATCTACGGCTCTCGGAGGGCGCGCTCTTGCCGCCCCCCCGTATCCTTCATCGCCTCCGGACTTTGCTCATCCCGGCTCTCCGCACGACCCCCTTTACTCGTTCGCCGGCGGCCGCACCGATCGGCCGATGGTCGTCCTGTATCTTCAATTCGACGACGTTACGGCTCCCGCCGGGCGGGATGCGGCATGGGTAGCCGACCGCTTCTTCGGAGCATTTCCGAGCGTGGCCGACTACTTTGCGGACGACTCTTTCGGCCAACTCATTCTGACCGCGGCTCCGGAAACCAACACCGCAGACAATGGGGCGGTTAACGACGGTGTTGTCGTTCTGAACATGGGCAACCGGGCCACTTTCTTCTCGAATTCGGAGGGGCAGCGCAATCGACTGGCGGTCGATGGGGCCGACCCCTTCGTGAACTTCGCGGCGTTCGACTCCAACGGCAACGGAACCATCACCGACGATGAGTTGATCGTCCAGGTGCTGGAGGAGGACGCAAATGCATCCGGGGGATGTGGAATCGCGAGGGGGGTGGCCTCCGGCGGACAACTCGACGGAAAGAACGTCGGGTTCTCGGTGGCGATGGACAACACCGCGACCAACCTCATGACGATCATTCATGAGACCGGTCACATTGCGTTCCATATGCGCGACCTGTATGGGTTCGGGGTCGGCTCCTTCGACATCTCGGGCCCAACCTGCGGGCCCGGGGACGATCTTCTCTTCCGGACCAGTGCGTGGCAGAAGATGCACATCGGCTGGAGCGCGCCGACGGTGGTGGTCGAGGACGGGTTCTACGAGGTGAATCGAGCCGCGCTGGCGGGCGAGTCCTTCATCCTCTACGACCCCAGTGAGGGGACCAACGATTACTACATGGTGGAGAACCGGGCTCGATTGGCGGGCACGTACGACCAGGCGGCAAGCGACACCGGCCTGGTGGTGTGGAAGATCGACGAGGCAGAATATTCGAGCGGCGACGACAACGTTCGTCCGATCGAGATTCAGCGACCGGACGGGACCACTCCCCCGGGATGTGGGCCCGGCGGCTGCTACGGCGGCAGCAATATCGACGCCTGGAATCCCGAAGACGTGAGCACCCCGCAGCGAACCTTCGATCCGACGGGGGGTCCGGAGGTGGCGGTGCGAGCCGTTCCCGCGGCCCAAGAAGTCATGCGAGTGTTCTTCGACGTGCGGGGACCCGGCGTGTTGGTCGATCCCAGCACCGCGCAGGGCCGGCCGATCCAGGTGAACGTGACCCCCGAGGAGTCGAACCCAATCACCTTCCCGGTTCTCAACACCGGGGAAGCCACCGACACGTTCGGCTTCACCCTCACCGGCCTGCCCTCCGGGTGGACGGCGAACACCGATACGAAGTCGCTGGGCGACCACGTAGGGGCGGTGGCGTCGGTGTCCCTCGTGCCCGCCGCCAACGCGCCCACCGGCATCGCCGAGATCGCGGCGCTCGGACGCAGCACGTCAAGCTCGAGCATCGCGTCCAGCTCTCGATTCCGCGTCAACGTGGTGTTGGATCGGACCGACCTCACCTACACCGGTGCAACCAGCGTTCCGACGGGTGAACCCGCCGGCTTCGAAGCACGCGTCAACAATCCCGACGATCCGGGTAACCCGACGGTGCAGGGCGTGCCGGTCACCTTCCTCCTCTCCAACGGCGCCGACACCATCTCGACCACGGTCAACTCGAATGCGGCGGGGATCGCCGCCGCCAATCCGCTGCTTTCCGTCCCGCCGGGCAACTACGACCTGACGGTCAGCTCCCCCCGGGTGGGTAAGCACGCCCCGGCTTCGATCATGGTTCCCTACACGGTCGAGCGGCGTCCGACCGTGCTCGAGTACGGCGGCGACGCGACCGCCGACTACTCGGATCCGGCGAACGTGAGCGCCACGCTGACCGATGGCCTCAGCGGCAGCCCCCTGGTCGGCAAGTCGGTCGACTTCACCATCGGCACGCAAGGCACGAGTGCGGCGACGGACTCGTCGGGAATCGCGGCGGGGTCAATCGTTCTCTCCCAAGCTGCGGGCAACTACGCGGCCGATTCGTCCTTCGCCGGAGACGCCACTTACTTGCCGTCGTCCGATTCCGACCCGTTCGAGGCGACGAAGGAGACACTGAGTTTCACCTACGACGGCGACTCACTGGTCGAGGCCGGCACCACACCTACGCTGTCGGCCCAGGCTACGGAGGAACCCGACGGAAGCCCCGGTGATCTGGCCTTGGGGGAGGCTCGTTTCGAGCTCAGCCCGACCCTGACCACGGTTCCGTTCTCCTTCCTCTCCGGTCTCGACGCGAGCGGCGATGCAACGGTCGCGGCGGCGGGGCTGCCCGTCGATCTGTGGACGGTGGACGTCAAGGTGCCGAACTCCAATCTCTTCTGGACCGGCTCCTCGTCGTCGCTTGCAGAACTCGTTCTCTACGATCCGGACGCGCATATCTCTGGGGGCGGCCACGGCAACGACGGCGCGGGTAAACGTGCGAAGGTGAATCTGACCGGCAAGTACATGGGCTCGCAGCCCAAGGGGCAGGCACAGCTCGACTTCAGCGGGGGGACTTTCAAAGGCTCGAAGTTCGCCTGGATCGTCTCGGTGGGCGACCAGGCGATCTTCCAGGTCGAGGGGGCGATCGGGCCGCTGCCGATGACGCTCCGGCTCCGGATGCTGGATGCGGGAGAGCCGGGCGTGGGGGCGGACCAGTTCCGAGCCGTCGTTCGGGACCTGCTTCAGTCGGTCGTGTACGACTCTGACGTGGTCACCCTCCGGGGCGGCAATCTCCAGACGCGGTGAGCCGACAGATCGATGGAGCGCGGGAACAACCAGGCGAGTCGGTACCGTCCGAAGAACCATGAGTTGGTCTGAAGCATCGAGAATCGGGGCGGCGACTTCGGTCGCCGCCCTGCTCCTCGTGGCCGCCGCGGGATGCTCCTCGCAAAACGCGGGGAGTCCGGAGGCCGGGCCCGGACCGGACGCGACAAAGGCTCCGGGCATGGTGATGGAGGAACCGAGCGCGCCGGGTGAGCCGGATGAAAGAAACGACGACGAGCCTGCGGACGAGGCCCCTACCCCCAACGAGGATCCCGGGGTGTTCGAGGAGGAGTCGCCCCCGGTCAGAGCGTCCAAGGAGCCGGCTCGGCGCGGTCGCCCTGCGCCGGATGCCAGGTCCGGGCCCCTCCGGTTTACTCAAGTGTGGGTGCAGGGACAGAACGGCATGTTCTCGGTGAGAGCCAACATCACGAACGAGAGCTCACGCTATTTGAACCGCGTTGAATTCGACTGGAGAATCGTTCACAAGAACACCGGTAGCGAACTGGATCGAGGCCACGCGTCCGCTCCCATGCTGGCTCCCGGGGAGACCGCCACGACTTCCTTCCGCGGCTCCCGGGATTACATCGACGCCCCGGTGCGCGTCGAGTTCGAGTACACCTAGGACTGGACGTTCTGGATCCCGCGCCCGCGCCGGAGCGCTTGCAGCCGTCCGCCTTTCGTGGCTAGATATAGCCATGAAGGTCGTGAAGATCGCCGAGCTGAAAGATCGATTGTCGGAGCATTTGCGCGCGGTCGAGAAAGGGGCCGAGGTGGTGGTGACCCATCGCAATCGGCCGATAGCTCGCATCGTGCCTCATCCCGACCCGCATCCGCGTGTCCACGTCGTCCCTCCGAGTCGCAGCTTCAAGAGCATCCGCGGCCGGCGCCATACGGCGGCGGGCTGGAAGATCACATCGACCGAACTCCTGCTCGAGGAACGCTCGGAGCGTTGAATGTCTACGTCGATTCCTCGGTCTTGCTTCGCGTGGTGCTCGGGGAGCCTCGCCGACTCCGCGCGTGGTCAAAGATAACCAACCCGGTTTCGAGCGAGCTGATTCGACTGGAGTGTCTGCGGACGATCGATCGGGCTCGAATCAGGCTCGCCCTGGCGGACGAAGATGTCGCCCGGTACAGGGCAGAGGTGCTGGAGACCGTCGAAGCCTTCCATCTGGTTGGGCTGAACCCGTCGGTGCTCGAACGCGCGGCGGAGCCCTTCCCGACCACGATCGGATCTGTGGATGCGATTCATCTAGCCAGCGCCCTCCTGGTGCGGCGACAGTTCGAAGGACTTGATTTGGCAACCCACGACGACGAGTTGGCGACCGCCGGACGGGCGGTCGGCTTCCGGGTGCGCAGCTGATCGCAGGCGGCCGCCCATCGGCGCCGGGGCCGGCCGGCGGCAGGTGTGGCCGTGCAGCCACCGATCCGGTGGTTTGCGGCGCACACCTCGTCTTGCGCCCGATCGTGCTACTCTGATCGTTCGTTTCTCCCCCCCGGCACCGACCCTTACGAAGCGCGTCCGGGGGTGGATGCACAAGAGCGAAAGGGCTCCCGTGAACAGGCAGTACAAGCGAGCGATGAAGAAGCAGGAGGCTCAGCGTCAGAAGGCGCCCCGGCCTCAGGTGAAAGCGGCGGGCGCGCCCACGAAGAAGGAGCGCACCAAGCCGAGGCAGTTCTTCAGGGAAGTCGTGGCCGAGCTGAAAAAAGTGGCGTGGCCGACGCGTCAGGAGGTCGTGAGCTACTCGATCGTGGTGCTCGTCTCGACCATCGTGATCGCGGCGTTGATCTTCGGGATGGATTTCGTATTCGCCAAAGCGGTCTTTTCGCTCTTTGGGGTGGAGATATGAGTGAGATTCGAACGGAAGAGGAATCGGCCGAGCAAGAGGCAGCACAGGCGCCGGCCGGACCCGAGGCCGATGCGTCCCCGTCGATCGCCGGGGATGTGGCGAGTCCCGCGCCCGATGCCGAGTTGACCGAAGTGCCGGAAGTAAGTGACGAGGAAACGCCGGCCGCGGCCGAGTCCGATGATGACCTCGACGATGAATTCGATGAATCGTTCGTCCCTCCGGTCGAACGTCCCGGCGATTGGTATGTCGTCCATACGTATGCGGGTTACGAGAACAAGGTCAAGGCGAACCTCATGTCTCGCATCTCGTCGATGAACGTCGAGGACAAGATCTTCGAGGTCGTCATCCCGATGGAAGATGTCATGGAGATCAAGCAGGGCAAGAAGCAGGTCGTTCAGAAGAAGGTGTTCCCCGGCTACCTGCTCGTTCGCATGTACCTCGAAGACGACTCCTGGTACGTCGTCCGGAACACCCCCGGCGTGACCGGTTTTGTCCAGTCCGGTGCCAAGCCGACGCCGCTGTCGGACCGCGAGATCAATCGCATCCTGCAGGTCAAGCCCGAAGACAAGAAGAAGCTCAAGCCGCGCCTCGAGTTCGATGAGCAGGAGAGCGTCCGCGTCATCTCGGGTCCGTTTGCGAACTTCACCGGCACCATCTCGGAGATCAACGTCGACCAGTCGAAGCTCAAAGTGCTCGTGAACATCTTCGGCCGGGAGACGCCGGTCGAGCTCGGCTTCGATCAGGTCGCCAAGCTGTAGCAGCGGAAGGAGGCGGGCGAGCGCGTCCGCCGTTTGAACTTCGACAGGAGGAGAAGAGGGATGTCACAACCAGCAGGCGGGCGCCGCAAGAGGGTCTCTCAGGTGTTGAAGCTCCAGATTCCCGCGGGGCAGGCGACGCCGGCGCCGCCGGTCGGGCCGGCCCTCGGCCAGGCCGGAATCAACATCATGGAGTTCTGCAAGCAGTACAACGCGGCCACGCAGCAACAGACCGGGACCATTGTTCCGGTTGAGATCACCGTCTACGAAGATCGGTCGTTCACCTTTGTAACCAAGACCCCCCCCGCCGCCGTCCTCCTCCGCCAAAAGGCCGGGCTGGAGAAGGGTTCGGGTGAGCCCAACCGCACGAAGGTCGGATCTGTCACGCACGACCAACTGCGAGAGATCGCGGAGATCAAGATGCCGGACCTCAATGCCAACGATATCGACGCAGCAGTCAAGATCGTGGAGGGAACCGCCCGGTCTATGGGCATCACGGTCGCCTAGGCACCTTTCGGCGGCAAGTGGGAGGCGGTCCCATCCGGTACCGCCGCGAACCACAAGGAGAAGAGAATGGCGAAAAACGGGAAGCGGTTAAAGGAAGCGTCGGCGCACGTCGATCGCGACAAGCTCTATTCGCCGCGGGAGGCGATCAAGGTCCTGAAGAGCCTCCCGACTGCGAAGTTCGACGAGACCGTCGAGCTGAGCATCCGTCTCGGCGTGGATCCGAGAAAGGCAGATCAGATGGTGCGCGGCTCGCTGTCTCTGCCCAAAGGAACCGGTAAGACGATGCGGGTTGCGGTCTTCGCCAAGGGTGAGAAGGCGACGCAGGCGCGGGATGCCGGCGCCGACATCGTGGGCGACGAAGACCTGGCGGGCCAGATCCAGGCCGGAATGATGGACTTCGATGCGGTGGTCGCAAGCCCCGACATGATGCCGACGGTCGGAAAGCTGGGCCGTGTTCTCGGGCCGCGCGGCTTGATGCCGAACCCCAAGTCGGGAACGGTCACCGACGACGTGGCGCGTGCGATTCGAGACATCAAGGGCGGAATGGTCGAGTACCGCACCGATCGCCACGGGAACCTCCACCTGATCCTCGGCAAGAAATCGTTCGAGGAGGCCGACCTCATCGAGAACTACGTTGCGGTCCTGGATGAGGTGATCCGTGCCAAGCCCGCGGCGGCGAAGGGGAGATACCTCAAGACGATTGCGCTGTCGTCCACGATGGGTCCCGGCATCCGCATCGATCCCATGCGGAGCAAGGACCTCGACGACCTTCAGGAGATGGCGACCGCCGGCAGCTAGAGCGGCCGCGTGCAGGTAGATACCCGCGGCCGGCGAATCCCGAGACCGCGAGACTCGTCCTTATCAGGGGGGTTCTTGAACATGCGCGTCCGTTCCGTCGCACTGCTGCTGGCCGTGCTGTTGTGCCTCCCCGGAGCCGCCGCAGCCGCCCCGCAGACGGGCGAAGCGGGCTCGGCGATCGTGGGAGGCCGGCCCGCGAGCGAGCCCTACCCGTTCATGGTTTCGGTGCAGCGCAAAGGCGGGAACCACTTCTGCGGAGGAAGCCTCGTTCGCAAGGCGTGGGTCCTCACGGCCGCCCACTGCGTCCAGCAGGAATCTCCCGACGAGATCCAGGTGATGCTCGGGTCTGAAAATCAAACGACGCCCGGCCCGATCTTCATGATCCGCGAAATTGTCGTCCATGAGCATTATTCGGGCGACGGAAACGACATCGCCCTGCTCCGCCTCGACAGGAAAGCGAAGTTCCAACCCATCAAGCTCGCCGGGAAGAAGCAGGCGGACCTGTGGGAGCCGGGCGACACTGCGCGGGTCATCGGATGGGGCAGCAGCATCTACCTCGTGGGACCCGGATCGAACACGCTGCAAGAGGTCGATGTGCCGATCGTGGGCGATGCCGATTGCTCGCAGACCAACGGTCCCTTTGGCTTCGATCCGACCACCGAGGTGTGCGCCGGCGAGGACACCGGCATGAAGGACTCGTGCCAGGGCGACTCCGGCGGACCGCTGCTGGTGAAGGATCCCAACGGCCGCTGGTTCCAGATCGGGGCGGTGTCGTGGGGGATGGGATGCGGATTCCCGCTGCTGTACGGGGTGTACGCCAAAGTGGGCGCCGGTCGCCTGCGCACCTGGATCCTGACCAGAATCTAGTCGCCCGCAGCCGCTGGTACTATGCAGCGAGCCCGAGACCGCCGGGGAGCCGTGAGGCTCTTAATCAGCCGGCGCAGGTGATCTGCAGCACTTTCGTGCGTGCGGCCGCCTGTGGGCGGCCGTTTTTTTGTTGCCTCACGAGCGAAGGAGCGATGCCGATGGCGAGACCGGAAAAGGTCGCCGCGGTGGCGGAGATCACCGAGCGGTTCCGAGAGTCGGGCGCGGCCCTTCTCACCGAGTACCGCGGGCTCGGCGTCGGCGAGATCGGTGAGGTGAGAGGTGCCCTCCGAGAGGCGGACGCCGACCTCAAGGTCCTGAAAAACACCCTTGCGCGGATCGCCGTGCGAGAGGCGGGCCACGACGAGCTCGTCGAGATGCTGGTCGGCCCGACCGCGATCGCCTTCGTTCGCGGCGACGCGGTAGCGGCCGCCAAGGCCCTCGACGACGCGTCCAAGAAGTTCCCGGTGCTCGTCCTGAAGGGCGGAATCCTGGAAGGGAAGATCCTCGACGGCGACGCCGTGAGGGAGCTGGCACGCCTGGAACCACGCGAGGTCCAGCTCGCGAAGATCGCCATGCTCATGAACCAGCCGGCTCAGCTCGCGGTCAACGTGCTCGCGGCGCTCCTGCGAGACCTGGGGTCGATGCTGGCCCAGGTGGTCCACAACAAAGAAGCCGGCGACGAGAAAGAGGAGGAGTAAGCGATGGCAACCGTGACGAAGGACGATGTGCTCGATGCGATAGCGAACTGGACGGTTCTCGAGCTGTCGGAGTTCGTGAAGGCATTCGAGGAGAAGTTCGGGGTTTCCGCCGCGGCTCCCGTGGCGGTGGCGGCACCGGGTGCGGGTGGGGGCCCCGGCGCGGGTGACGGCGCCGCGGTCGAGGAAAAAGACGAGTTCGACGTCGTCCTCACCGCCGCCGGCGACAAGAAGATCCAGGTCATCAAAGAGGTCCGCTCGCTCACGAGCCTGGGACTGAAGGAAGCCAAGGACCTGGTCGACTCGGCGCCGAAGCCGGTGCTCGAGAACGTCCCGAAGGAGCAGGCCGAAGAGGCGAAGGCGAAGCTCGAAGGCGCCGGGGCCAGCGTCGACCTCAAGTAGGCCCAGTCCCCGCCGGTCCGCGAAAAAGGGTTGACCGGCGGGGACGAGGGGTCTACAGTCTGATCCGAACCGCTCAGAGGAGCACTCATAGAGGTTTTGCTCGGATCAAGCAGCATGCTTGACGCCGGTGTAGGTCATCGCCTACACTGGCTTTTCGCTGTGCTCAGACTCCCTGTCCGCTCTGTACGCCCTGTCGCGCGGCTAAGAACCGCCCACGGCGCGCCGGCCAGGGGCTGTCACCGCGATCGGTCATCGTCGACCGGCCCTAACCGCCGTACCGCCAGCTAGAGAACCGAAAAACCACACAGGGAGGCTCGCTTGTCGTCTAATGCCCTGCGCGAACGTCGTTCCTTTTCGAAGATCGACGAAGTGCTTCCGCCGCCCAACCTCATCTCGGTCCAGAAGGAGTCGTTCGACTGGTTCGTGAATCAGGGGCTGGGCGAGACGCTGAAGGAGATCTCGCCGATCGAGGACTTCACCGGGAACCTCGCGCTGCAGTTCCTCGGCCACGAGTTCAAAGATCCGAAGTTCGACGAGGACGAGTGCAAGGAGAAGGACATGACCTTCTCCCGTCCACTATTCGTCACCGCCGCTTTCATCAACAAAGAAACCGGTGAGATCAAGGAGCAGACGGTCTTCATGGGCGACTTCCCCATGATGACCGACAAGGGCACCTTCATCATCAACGGCACCGAGCGCGTCGTGGTCTCGCAGCTCGTTCGCTCGCCCGGCGTCTACTTCGACAGGGCGATCGAGAAGACGTCCGACAAAGACATCTTTTCGTGCAAGATCATCCCCGCCCGCGGGGCGTGGCTCGAGTTCGAGACCGACAAAAAGGACATGGTGGGGGTCCGCGTCGACCGCAAGCGGCGCCAGAACGTGACGGTTCTGCTGAAGGCGCTCGGCTACGGCGGCGATGCGGAGATCCTCGACCTGTTCGACGGGGCGGAGTCGATTCGGCTGACCCTCGAGAAGGACGCGATCCAGACCGAGGAAGACGCCCTAATGGACATCTACCGAAAGCTCCGTCCGGGTGAGCCACCGACGGTCGAGAGCGCGCGCTCTCTGATCGAGAACCTGTTCTTCAACCCCAAGCGCTACGACCTCGCACGCGTCGGTCGTTACAAGGTCAACAAGAAGCTCGGCCTTCCTTACGACGAGAAAGTGATCGACGACATGGGGACCGTTCTTCGCAAAGAGGACATCCTCGCGACGATCCAGTACGTCGTTCGTCTGCACGCAGGTGATCCGGAGGTCGAGACAGACGACATCGATAACTTCGCGAACCGCCGGATCCGTCCTGTAGGTGAGCTGATTCAGAACCAGATCCGCGTCGGCCTCTCCCGGATGGAGAGAGTCGTTCGCGAGCGTATGACGACGCAAGACGTCGAAGCAATCACGCCACAGACGCTGATCAACATCCGGCCCGTCGTCGCCGCCATCAAGGAGTTCTACGGGTCCAGCCAACTGAGTCAGTTCATGGACCAGACCAACCCACTCGCCGGGCTGACGCACAAGCGACGCCTCTCGGCCCTCGGTCCCGGTGGACTGTCGCGCGAACGCGCCGGCTTCGAGGTTCGCGACGTTCACTCCAGCCACTACGGCCGGATGTGTCCGATCGAGACGCCCGAGGGGCCGAACATCGGCCTCATCGGTTCGCTTTCGACGTACGCGCGCCTAAACCGATACGGATTCATCGAGACTCCGTATCGCCGGGCGTCCGACGGAAAAGTGACGAAGAAGATCGACTACCTCACTGCCGACGAGGAGGCGCGGGCGATCATCGCCCAGGCGAACGCCGAGCTGAATTCCGACGGCACGTTCGCCGATGCGAAGGTGCTGGTGCGCGGCCGCCAGAACGAAATCGAGTACGTCGACCCGTCGGAGGTCGACTACATGGATGTCTCTCCCAAGCAGATCATCTCGGTCTCGACTGCATGCATCCCGTTCCTCGAGCACGACGATGCCAACCGTGCCCTCATGGGTGCAAACATGCAGCGCCAGGCGGTTCCGCTGGTTCGACCTCAGGCGCCGTATGTCGGCACGGGGCTCGAGTTTCGCGCCGCCGTCGATGCGGGGGACGTCATCGTCGCGAACGAAAACGGCACCGTCGAGGACGTGACCGCGGCACGAATCGTCCTCGCGACTCCCTCGGGAGACCGCATCACGTACCGCCTCGATAAGTTCCGCCGGTCGAATCAGTCAACCTGCATCAACCAACGACCGGTCGTGAAGGAAGGACAGAAGGTCAAGAAGGGCGACGTGCTGGCCGACGGCCCGTCCACCGACAACGGTGAGATGGCGCTGGGCGCCAACCTGCTCGTCGCGTTCATGTCGTGGGAGGGCTACAACTTCGAAGACGCCATCATCGTCTCCGAGCGGCTCGTCAAAGACGACATCCTCACCTCGATTCACATAGAGGAGTACGAGGTAGACGCCCGCGACACGAAGCTCGGCGCCGAGGAGATCACGCGCGATATCCCAAACGTGTCCGAGGAGGTTCTGGCCGACCTCGACGAGCGAGGCATCATCCGCATCGGTGCCGAGGTCGGTCCCGGCGACGTCCTCGTGGGCAAGGTGACGCCTAAGGGTGAGACCGAGTTGACCCCCGAAGAACGTCTCCTGCGTGCGATCTTCGGTGAGAAGGCTCGCGAGGTGCGCGACACCTCGCTCAAGATGCCGCACGGAGAATCCGGAAAAGTAATCGGCGTTCGGGAGTTCTCACGCGATAACGGCGACGAATTGCCCCCGGGTGTAAACGAGCTCGTGCGCGTGTTCGTCGCGCAGAAGCGCAAGATCTCGGAAGGCGACAAGCTCGCCGGCCGGCACGGCAACAAGGGCGTGATCTCGAAGATCCTGCCCGAGCAGGACATGCCGTTCCTGCCCGACGGGACTCCGGTAGACATCATCTTGAACCCGCTCGGCGTTCCGTCGCGAATGAACCTGGGCCAGGTTCTCGAGACGCACCTCGGGTGGGCCGCAAAGATGCGGTGGGAGGAGAACGGTCGCGGGATCGAGCCCGGCAAGTGGCGCGACGAGGATCCATCGTGGGTGTCGACGCCGGTGTTCGATGGGGCACGCGAGGACGAGCTCGTCCAGGCGCTGAAGGACGCAGCCGCGAAGCCGATCGAGTACAAGCTCGTGAACGAAAACGGTAAGGCGCAGCTTTACGACGGCCGTTCCGGGGAGCCGTATGACAACCCGATCACGGTCGGCTACATGTACGTCTTGAAGCTGTCGCACATGGTCGACGACAAGATCCACGCACGCTCGACCGGTCCGTACTCGATGATCACGCAGCAGCCGCTCGGCGGTAAGGCGCAGTTCGGCGGCCAGCGATTCGGAGAGATGGAGGTGTGGGCGCTCGAGGCGTACGGAGCTTCGTACTGCCTTCAGGAGTTGTTGACGATCAAGTCCGACGACGTCCTGGGCCGCGTCAAGGTCTACGAGGCGATCGTCAAGGGCGAGAACATCCCCACCCCCGGCATCCCCGAATCGTTCAAAGTCCTCATCAAGGAGATGCAGAGCCTGTGCCTGAACGTCGAGGTTCTCTCGGCGGAGGGTGAAGAGATCGAAATGAAAGAGATCGACGAAGACATCTTCCGTACCGCGGAGGAGTTGGGCATCGATCTGTCCCGTCGGGAGCCGTCTTCGGTCGAGGAGGTCTAAGCGACAATATGCTCGACGTCAATTACTTCGATGAGCTTCGAATCGGTCTTGCCACGGGCGATCAAATCCGCGCCTGGTCCAACGGTGAGGTGAAGAAGCCCGAGACCATCAACTATCGCACCCTCAAGCCGGAGAAGGACGGACTCTTCTGCGAGAAGATTTTCGGTCCCACGAAGGATTGGGAGTGCTACTGCGGCAAGTACAAGCGCGTCCGCTTCAAGGGCATCATCTGTGAGCGCTGCGGCGTAGAGGTGACGCGTGCCAAGGTGAGGCGTGAACGAATGGGCCACATCGAGCTCGCGGCTCCGGTCACTCACATCTGGTACTTCAAGGGCGTCCCCAGCCGCCTCGGGTATCTCCTCGATCTGGCGCCCAAGGAGCTCGAGAAGGTGATCTACTTCGCCGCCTCGATCGTTACGTCCATCGACGACGCCAAGCGCCACAAGGATCTGTCCAAGCTCGAGGAGCAGATCCAGAAGGAGATTGCCAAGATCGAATCTGATCGCGACGGGCGCATCGAGGAGATCTTGAAGGAGACGGAGTCGCGGCTCGAGGAGATGGAGGGCCGCAAGGCGCGTTCCTCGGAGAAGACCGCGGCGAAGAATCAGGCCGAGCGCCAGATGAAAGAGGTGCGTGAGCGGGCCGATCGCAACATCGGGCTCGCCCAGGCGACGATCGACAAGTTCCGGGATCTCAAACCGAAGGAGATCGTGGACGACGAGATCCTGTGGCGCGAGCTCAAGGACCGTTACGGCGATTACTTCCACGGCGGCATGGGGGCCGAAGCAATCAAGGAATTGCTGGCAAACCTCGACCTCGACGCGGAGTCCGAGAGCCTGCGAGACGTCATCAAGAACGGGAAGGGACAGAAGCGGCAGCGCGCGATCAAGCGGCTCAAGGTGGTTGCGCCGTTCACGGACGCGACCAAGAAGAACTCCCCGCTCGGCATGGTTCTCGACTGCGTGCCGGTCATCCCGCCGGACCTTCGTCCGATGGTCCAGCTCGACGGAGGCCGGTTCGCGACGAGCGACCTGAACGACCTTTACCGGCGCGTGATCAACCGGAACAACCGGCTGAAGCGTCTGCTCGACCTCGGCGCGCCGGAGATCATCGTCAACAACGAGAAGCGCATGCTTCAGGAGGCCGTCGACGCGCTGTTCGACAACGGCCGCCGCGGCCGCCCGGTGACCGGACCCGGCAACCGCCCGCTCAAGAGCCTGTCCGACATGCTCAAGGGAAAGCAAGGACGCTTCCGTCAGAACCTGCTCGGAAAGCGAGTCGACTACTCGGGCCGAAGCGTGATCGTTGCCGGGCCGAAGCTCAAGCTCCACCAGTGCGGGCTTCCGAAGCAGATGGCGCTCGAGCTGTTCAAGCCGTTCGTGATGAAGCGCCTGGTCGACCTCGGACACGCACAGAACATCAAGAGCGCAAAGCGGATGGTCGAGCGGAGTCGTCCGCATGTGTGGGACGTGCTCGAGGACATCATTCACGAGCACCCCGTGCTCCTCAACCGGGCGCCGACGCTTCACCGCCTCGGGATTCAGGCGTTCGAGCCGATCCTCGTAGAGGGAAAGGCCGTCCAGATCCACCCGCTCGTGTGCGTCGCGTTCAACGCCGACTTCGACGGCGACCAGATGGCGGTCCACGTGCCGCTGTCGTCGGAGGCGCAGGCGGAAGCGCGCCTGCTCATGCTTTCGGCTCACAACGTGCTTTCGCCTGCTTCGGGCGACCCGATCGTGACGCCTACGCAAGACATCGTCATCGGCGCCTACTACCTCACCGCCGAGCACGAGGGTGAGGAAGGCGAAGGACGTGTGTTCGCCAACGTGGATGAGGTCTTCAAGGCATACGACGCCAAGGCAGTCGGCATACACGCGAAGATCAGGGTTCGGGGGCTCAAGCGCTTCGAGGACGAAGGCGAAGAGGAATACGCGGCCAACCCGCGCCGCCTGAAGGAGACGACGCCCGGCCGGGTCATCTTCAACGCTGCGTTCCCCGACGATTTCCCGTTCCAGAACACGCCGCTGCGCAAGATCGAGGTACGGAACCTCATCGACCGCTGCGTCCGTCGCTACAACAAGGCCGACTTGTCGCGCATCCTCGATGCGGTCAAGGACGTGGGCTTCCACTATGCGACCAAGGCCGGAGTCACGATAGGTCTCGAGGACGTCGTTACGCCACCGGACAAGCCGAAGATCTTGGCCGAGCACGAGAAGCAAGCGGACAAGATCGAGAACCAGTTCCGCAAGGGCATCATCACTGAAGACGAGCGGCGGCAGGAGCTCATCGAGATCTGGACCAAGGCGACCGACGAAGTGCGGGACGCGATGGTCGGCAACTTCGACGAGCTCAACCCCATCTGGATGATGGCCAACTCGGGTGCGCGCGGAAACATTCAGCAGATCCGGCAGATCGCGGGTATGCGAGGGCTGGTGGCGAACCCGCGCGGCGAGATCATCCCCCGGCCGATTCGTGCCAACTTCCGCGAGGGCCTGACGGTTCTCGAGTACTTCATTTCGACCCACGGTGCTCGAAAGGGTCTTGCCGATACCGCTCTCCGGACGGCCGACTCCGGCTACCTCACCCGACGCCTTGTCGACGTGGCGCAGGAGGTCATCATCCGCTCCGAAGACTGCGGCACGGACCGCGGTATTCGCGTCAACATCGAGACCGAGCGCGCGTACCTCAAGCAGAAACTCATCGGGCGTGTGTTGCTCGAAGACGCAATTTCCCGCGACGGGACCGTCGTCGGCAAAGCGGGCGACCTCGTCGACGCCGAGCTTCGAGACCGGATCGAGAGCGAGGGCGTGCAAGAGGTGATCGTGCGTTCCGTGCTGATCTGCGAGGCGCGCTACGGCGTCTGTCAGAAGTGCTACGGCATGTCGATGGCGACGGGGCAGATCGTCGAGCTGGGCGAAGCTGTCGGTATCGTCGCCGCCCAGTCGATCGGCGAGCCCGGAACGCAGCTCACGATGCGGACCTTCCACACCGGCGGAGTCGCGGGTGAGGACATCACCCACGGCCTGCCGCGCGTCGTCGAGCTGTTCGAGGCACGGACCCCGAAGGGCAAGGCGGAAATTGCAGGGGCGTCCGGCCGCATCGAGCTCCAGGAAGACGAACGGACTCGTAAGATCACCCTGATTCCCGACGACGGCAGCGAGGTGATCGAGTACAAGATTCCCCGCCGCGCCCGGCTGCTCGTTCGAGACGGGGTCGAGGTGGCGGCCGGCGATTCGCTGACCGACGGCTCGAAGGATCCGGACGAGATTCTCGAGGTGCTCGGCACGCGCGACGTCCAGTCGTACCTCGTCGGCGAGGTGCAGAGCGTGTACCGCAGCCAGGGGGTCCCCATTCACGACAAGCACCTCGAGCTGATCGTGCGGCAGATGCTGCGCAAGGTGACGGTCATCGAGCCGGGCGACACGGAATTTCTCCCCGGCGAGATGGTCGACGCCCGGACGTTCGCGGAGGCGAACGAGACGGTGGTGACGAACGGCGGCGAGGCCGCCACCGCGCGCCCGGTTCTCATGGGCATCACGAAGGCGTCGCTCGCGACCGAGTCGTGGCTCTCGGCGGCGTCGTTCCAGGAGACGACGAGGGTTCTCACCGAGGCGGCGATCAACGGAAAGCGTGACGCATTGCTCGGTCTCAAGGAGAACGTCATCATCGGCAAGCTGATCCCGGCGGGCACGGGGATGACCCGCTACCGCGCGATCCGGGTCGATGTCGAGGGTGAGTCGTACTCCGACGAGGAGGCACGGTCGTTGTGGGGCCTTCAGCCGCGCGACGACAGTGTCGGCGAGGAGGAGGCGCGCGAACTGCTGGGCGCGGCCCCCGACCTGTCGGCCGTTGCGGACGAGGAGGAAACGGCCGCCGTCAGCGAGTAAGAGACGGTTTGCGGACCCCGGGGAGGACCCTGAGCGGTCGGTCATGCTATCCTTGCCGACCGCGTCCTCCCCGGAGGACGTGTAACGCGCGGAAAGAGTTTCGGCGCGGAACAAGAGATACACCACGAAGTTCGGTGAGCCTCGGCAGGCCCGGTCGCCCCGGGAACCATCGAGGTCGGATGAGATCGCCGGACGACGCGTCACCGAGAGGACAATCCGACGGCTGCGCGCCGTCGGCCACCTATCTCTCGACGTGACCGGGACAGAGGGTCCCGCCGCCGCGCTATCGCGCCGGGGCGGGGCTCATAGAGGTGAGGTTGCGCCCGGGATGCGCTGCATCTCCGGGCCCGAGCAAGGCGGCGGCACGACGACCGGTGTCCGGGCGAGCGTGTGCGTCGCACGAAGGGGAAGAGTGCCGACCATCCAGCAACTGGTCCGCCAAGGGCGGCAGTTCAAGAAGGAGAAGTCGAAGTCGCCGGCCCTCAAGGGCTCGCCGCAACGCAGGGGCGTGTGCACCCGCGTGTACACGACCACCCCCAAGAAGCCCAACTCGGCCCTTCGCAAGGTAGCTCGCGTCCGCCTCACCTCTGGAATTGAAATCACCGCTTACATCCCCGGCGTCGGCCACAACCTGCAGGAGCACTCCATCGTTCTCGTGCGCGGCGGCCGGGTGAAGGATCTTCCCGGAGTCCGCTACAAGGTCGTGCGCGCCGCACTCGATACCGCCGGGGTGAGGGATCGCGCCCAGTCGCGCTCCAAGTACGGCTCCAAGAAGGCGGGAGGTGCGGGCTGATGCCGCGCAAGGGAGCTGCACCGCGCCGGGAACTTCTTCCCGATCCGATCTACAACTCGTTGCTCGTCACGCAGGTGCAGAACCGCATCCTCATGCGGGGAAAGCGCACGCTGGCGGAACACATCGTCTACGACGCCCTTCAGAAGGTGGGCGATAAGACCGGCAAGGACCCGCTTCAGATACTCAAGAAGGCGATCGACAACATCAAGCCCTTACTCGAGGTGAAATCCCGCCGCGTCGGCGGTGCCACCTATCAGGTGCCCGTCGAAGTGCAGGGCCGCAGAGGCACCACGCTTGCCATTCGCTGGCTGGTGGGTTTCTCGCGCAAGCGCCGTGAGCGCAGCATGGCCGACCGTCTGGCGGGCGAGATCCTCGACGCATCTGGCGGCACCGGTGCCGCCGTGAAGCGGCGTGAGGACATGCACAAGATGGCCGAGGCGAACAAGGCGTTTGCGCACTACCGCTGGTAGGCGCACAGCCGAGGAGAGAGATGGCAGAGGCAGCTCAGCAACAGCAAAAACAAAAGCAGGAGCGACCCCAGCTCAAGCAGGTGAAGGGCGGGGGGAGCCCGACCATCCGCGAGTACCCGCTCAACCACACCCGGAACATCGGGATCATGGCGCACATCGACGCGGGCAAGACGACGACGACCGAGCGGATCCTCTACTACACCGGCAAGACCTACAAGATCGGTGAGGTCCACGAGGGCGGCGCGGTGATGGACTGGATGGTGCAGGAGCAGGAGCGTGGGATCACGATCACCTCGGCGGCCACGACCTGCAACTGGAAGGGCTACTGGATCAACATCATCGACACGCCGGGCCACGTCGACTTTACCGTCGAGGTGGAGCGGAGCCTGCGCGTCCTCGACGGCGCGGTCGCGGTATTCGATGCGGTCGCGGGCGTGGAGCCCCAATCGGAGACGGTCTGGCGGCAGGCCGACCGTTACCGCGTTCCGCGCATTTGCTTCGTCAACAAGATGGACCGGACCGGGGCCGACTTCTATCGCTGCGTGCAGATGATCGATGACCGGTTGAACGGACAGGCGGTGGTCATTCAGCTGCCGATCGGTCGGGAGGCGGACTTTCACGGGGTCGTCGACCTGGTCACGATGTGCGCCCACTACTGGCCCGACGAAGGCATGGGCGAGGAGTGGGAGGACCGACCGATTCCCGACGACCTCGCCGAGCAGGCGGAGCAGTACCGCCACGACATGCTCGAGGCGCTGGCCGATCACGACGAGAACATCATGGAGAAGTTCCTCGAAGACGCCGAGGTTTCGGCCGACGAGATTCGCAAAGCGCTCCGGAAGGCCACGATCGCGAACGAGATCACCCCGGTGTTGTGTGGGACCGCGTTCAAGAACAAGGCGGTTCAGCCGCTTCTCGACGCCATCACGTGGTACCTGCCGAGCCCGCTCGACCTCCCGCCGTACCAGGGGAAGCATCCCGTCACCGGCGAGGCCCTCCAGCGCAAATCCGACGACCACGACCCGTTCTCGGCTCTCGCGTTCAAGATCATGAGCGACCCGTACGTGGGCCGCCTCACCTACATGCGTGTTTATTCCGGGACGCTTCGGTCGGGCGAGAGCATGCTGAATGCAACCCGCGATCGCAAGGAGCGCATAGGCCGCCTCCTGCAGATGCACGCCAACCACCGAGAGGACAAGGAGGCGGTGTTTGCCGGAGACATCGTTGCCGTTGTGGGGCTCAAGCAGACCCTCACCGGCGACACGATCTGCGACCCGTCCGCGCCGGTTCTGCTCGAGGAGATGACCTTCCCGGCACCGGTGATCGACGTCGCGATCGAGCCGAAGTCGAAGGCCGACTCCGAGAAGCTGGGCACTGCCCTCCAGCGGCTCTCCGAGGAAGACCCGACGTTTCGCGTGCACACCGACGAGGACACCGGCCAAACGATCATCTCCGGGATGGGCGAGCTTCATCTCGAGGTGTTGGTGGACCGCCTCATTCGGGAGTTCAAGGTCGGCGCCAACGTCGGGAAGCCGCAGGTCGCGTATCGCGAAACGGTGAAGAACCCGGTCCAGAAGGTCGAGCTTCGCTACGTGAAGCAGACCGGCGGTAAGGGTCAGTACGCCCACGTCGTCTTGAACGTCGAGCCACTCGGCCCGGGTGGCGGCTACGAGTTCATCAACAAGATCACGGGCGGACGCATCCCGAACGAGTACATCCCGGCGGTCGATCAGGGGGTTCAGGAGGCGATGGCTTCGGGCGTCCTGGCCGGGTACCCGGTGGTCGACCTTCGCATCACCCTCACCGACGGCTCCTATCACGAGGTCGACTCCAGTGAAATGGCGTTCAAGATCGCCGGTTCGATGGCTCTCAAGGAGGGCGCGCGCAAGGCCAAGGCCGTGTTGCTCGAGCCGATATTCGACGTCGAAGTCGTGACTCCGGAGGAGTACATGGGCGATGTCATCGGCGACCTGTCGGGCCGGCGGGGCCGCATCGAATCGATGGATCAGCGCGGGGGCGACCGCATCGTCAAAGCGCAGGTCCCGCTCGCGGAGATGTTCGGTTACGCGACCGAGCTTCGTAGTCGCACCCAGGGACGCGCCACCTACACCATGCAGTTCGCGTCGTATCAGGAAGTTCCGAGGAGCATCGCAGACGAGGTCGTCGCGACCGTTCGCGGCGAGCCCCAATAGGCCGGTTCAGGACAGGAACAAGAGGGAGAGGAAGCGATGGCCAAGGCCAAGTTCGAGCGCACCAAACCGCACGTGAATATCGGCACGATGGGTCACATCGACCACGGCAAGACGACTTTGACGGCGGCCATTACCAAGGTGCTGCACGACAACAACCCGAACGTGGCATTTACCGCGTTTGACCAGATCGACAAGGCTCCTGAAGAGAAGGAGCGCGGGATCACGATCGCGATCGCGCACGTCGAGTACGAGACGGAGAACCGTCATTACGCGCACGTCGACATGCCGGGACACGCCGACTACATCAAGAACATGATCACCGGGGCGGCTCAGGTCGACGGTGCCATCCTGGTCGTGTCGGCGGCGGACGGGCCGATGCCGCAGACGCGGGAGCACGTGCTGCTCGCACGTCAGGTCAACGTTCCCTACATCGTGGTCGCGCTCAACAAAGTAGACATGGTCGACGATCCCGAGCTTCTCGACCTCGTGGAGCTCGAGGTGCGTGAGCTGCTGAACGAGTACGAGTATCCGGGTGACGACACGCCTGTGGTTCGTGTCTCTGCGCTCAAGGCGCTCGACGGCGACGCGGACGCCGCCGGGGGCGTCATCGAGTTGATGCAGGCGGTCGACGAGTACATTCCCGAGCCCCAGCGCGAGACCGACAAGCCGTTCCTGATGCCGATCGAGGACGTCTTCACGATCACGGGTCGCGGCACGGTGGTGACGGGTCGCGTCGAGCAGGGACAACTGCGGGTCGGTGAGGAGATCGAAATCGTCGGCATCGAGAAGCAGACGAAGAAGACGGTCGTCACCGGCATCGAGATGTTCCGCAAGATGCTCGACGAGGCAGTCGCCGGCGACAACGCCGGGATCCTGCTGCGCGGCACGAAGAAGGACGAGGTGCAGCGGGGGCAGGTTCTCGCCAAGCCCGGGTCGGTCACGCCTCACACGAAGTTCAACGCACAGGTGTACATCCTCAGCAAGGACGAGGGTGGACGGCACACGCCGTTCTTCAACAACTACCGGCCGCAGTTCTACTTCCGTACCACCGACGTCACCGGCTCGATCAAGCTGCCGGACGGCACCGAGATGGTCATGCCCGGCGACAACACCGAGATGGAGGTGGAGCTCATCCAACCGATTGCGATGGATGAGGGTCTTCGTTTCGCCATCCGTGAAGGAGGCCGCACCGTAGGTGCCGGCCGCGTCGTCAAGATCACCGAGTAATACCTAAGAGGAGAACTCGAATGGCGAACGGAATGAAGATCAGGATCAGGCTGAAGGCGTACGACCACGAGGTCATCGATCAGTCGGCGAAGAAGATCGTCGAGACGGTGACCCGAACCGGTGCAACCGTCAACGGCCCGATCCCCTTGCCCACGGAGCGATCCGTGTACACGGTGATCCGTTCGCCGCACAAGGACAAGGATTCGCGCGAGCACTTTGAGATGCGCACGCACAAGAGGTTGCTCGACATCGTGAATCCGACGCCGAAGACCGTCGACTCGCTGCAGCGCCTCGATCTTCCGGCGGGTGTCGACATCGAGTTGAAGCTGTAGCGAGACAGTTGTTCGCTGATACGACCGGCACGACCGGAACAGGAAAGAGGAGCAAATGGCAGAGGTGAAAGGCATCCTCGGTCGCAAGATCGGGATGACCCAGGTCTTCGACGAAGACGGGCGCGCCGTGCCGGTTACCGTCGTCGAGGCCGGCCCCTGTCGCGTCGCGCAGGTGAAGCGGCCCGACAAGGACGGCTACTCCGCCATTCAACTGGCATTTGGAGCTGCCGCACGCGTGAACAAGCCGTCGGCGGGGCATTTTGCCAAGGCGAACATCGACCCGGCGCGCCATCTCGTCGAGCTTCGCCTCGACGAGGCGGCCGACTACCAGCCGGGAGCCGAGATAAAGGCAGATGTGTTCGAAGCCGGCGACCTCGTCGACGTCGTCGGGGTGACGAAGGGACAGGGTTTTGCCGGCGGCATGAAGCGCCACAACTTCAAAGGCCTGTCCGCGACCCACGGCACGCAGCGGAAACATCGGTCCCCCGGCTCTATCGGGGGCGCGTCGACGCCGGCTCGCGTGTTCAAGGGGACGCGCATGGCCGGTCATCTCGGGCACCGCCGGGTCACGACGCTCAACCTGAAGGTCATCAAGGCAGATCCCGAGCGCAACCTCCTCTTGCTCCGGGGGGCGGTGCCGGGTCCTAAGGGCGGCCTCGTCATGGTGCGCTCGGCAGTTCGTCTGCGCCGGGTCGAAGATGGAAAGAAGGCAAGCTAGTGGCACTCACCGCGAAAGTCATCGACGCTGCCGGTGCGACCACCGGCGAACGCAATCTGCCGGAGGAGCTCTTCGGCGGTGAGGTGAACGCCGCAGTCCTTCATCAGGTTCTCGTCGCGCAACTCGCGGCCGCCCGTTCGGGGACGGCGTCGACCAAGACCCGCTCCGAGGTGCGTGGCGGCGGGAAGAAGCCGTGGCGCCAGAAGGGAACGGGACGGGCCCGCCACGGTTCGAGTCGGAGCCCGATCTGGGTCGGCGGCGGCACGGTCTTCGGGCCCAAGCCGCGCGACTACACCCAGCGGGTCCCGAAGAAGATGCGCCGTGCCGCGCTCCGTTCGGCCCTTGCCGACAAGGCTCGAAACGAGCGGGTGTGGGTGCTGGATGCGTTCGACGACGCCAAGACGAAAACCGCTGGGGCCGCGCTCAAAGCCGCCGGCATCGACGGCCGCGTCCTGTTGGTGCTCGATCCGGGCGATCAGGTCTCCGCGCGCGTCGACCGCGCCTTTCGAAACTTGCCCACGGCCGCGTTCTCGCTCTTCCGGTCGCTGTCGACTTACGACGTTCTCGTCGCCGACGACGTGATCTTCACCGGATCCGCTCTCGAGCGGTTCGTAAAGAAGGATGCAGTTTCTGCATCGCGACCTGCGGAGGACGATTTCGTCGTCGAGGGCCGGGCCGATGTGGATTCGGGTTCCACCGGTGAGGAGGTGTCGGCGTGAGCAGCACCAAGCGCGATGCGCGCGACGTCATCCTGGCCCCCGTGGTCAGCGAGAAGTCGTATTCGCTTCTGGATTCGAATGCGTACACGTTCAAGGTTCATCCCGATGCCAACAAGACCGAGATTCGACAAGCCGTAGAGCACATTTGGGGTGTGAAGGTGCTCGGGGTCAATACGGTCAACCGGAAGGGGAAGACGAAGCGTTTTCGTCTCCAGACCGGGAAGCGGCCGGATACCAAGCGCGCAGTTGTGAAGCTCGCCGAGGGCGACAAGATCGAGATTTTCGAGCAGCAGGGTTAAGGGGTTCCACTATGGCGATTCGCAAAGCAAAACCCACCTCTCCGGGGCGACGTTTTCAGTCGTTTCCCGACTTCTCGGATGTCACGCGGGACGAGCCCGAGAAGTCGCTCGTCGAGCCGAAGCCGCGGAAGGCGGGTCGTAACAACTACGGCCGGATCACCACGCGTCATCAGGGCGGCGGCACGAAGGTCCGCTACCGTGTGATCGACTTCCGTCGCAACAAGGACGGGATTCCTGCGAAGGTCGCGCACATCGAGTACGACCCGAACCGGAACGCCCGCATTGCGCTTCTGCACTACAAAGACGGCGAGAAGCGCTACATCCTGCACCCCAACCGGGTGAAGGTCGGCGACGTCATCCAATCCGGTCCGGGGGCCGACATTCGCCCCGGAAATGCGCTGCCGCTGCGGAACATCCCGATCGGAACGGTGGTCCACAACGTGGAACTCAAGCCCGGCGCCGGCGGAAAGATGGCTCGCTCGGCCGGCTCGTCGGTGCAGTTGGTGGCGAAAGAGGGGCAGCGAGCAACGCTGCGCCTCCCATCGGGCGAGATGCGGATGGTCGCCCTCGACTGCCGCGCGACCGTCGGTGAAGTCGGCAATGCGGAGGCCGAGCTGATCTCGATCGGCAAGGCGGGGCGGGCGCGGTGGAAGAACAAGCGGCCGTCGGTGCGTGGTGTGGTGATGAACCCGGTGGATCACCCCCTCGGAGGCGGCGAAGGCAAATCCTCCGGCGGTCGCCATCCGGTGAGCCCGTGGGGCAAGAAGGAGGGCCGGACGAGGCAAAAGAAGCAGTCCGATGCGCTGATCGTCCGTCGGCGCGGCAAGAAGCGAGGGCGATAGGCGATGCCGAGGTCTTTGAAGAAGGGTCCGTTCGTCGACGACCACCTGCTGGTCAAGGTCGTCGACATGAATCAGAAAAACGAGAAGCGGGTCATCAAAACATGGTCGCGCCGGTCGACGGTCATCCCCGAGATGGTCGGACACACGATTGCGGTGCACGATGGGCGCAAGCATGTGCCGATCTACATCACGGAATCGATGGTCGGGCACAAACTGGGTGAATTCGCCCCCACGCGCTCGTTCCGTTCTCACGCCGGCGGCGATCGTTCGACGAGGGTGAGGTAATGGCGTACAAGGTTTCTCCCGAGGCTCAGCAGGCCGTCGCCACGGCTCGATACGTGCGGATGTCTCCGACGAAGGCGCGCCAGGTGATCGACTTGATCCGGGGCCGACACGTCGACGACGCTCGCCGGGTTCTCACGTTCAGCGGCAAGGCCGCCGGCGCGCCCGTGAAGAAGGTGCTCGACTCGGCGGTGGCGAATGCCGAGCACAACAGGGGCCTCCCCGGTGATGAGCTGGTCGTCGCCCGCGCATGGGTCGACGAAGGACCGACCCTGAAGCGCTTCCGGCCGCGTGCCATGGGACGGGCGACGCGGATTCGCAAGCGCACGTGCCACATTTCGGTCGTCGTCGGTCGACCTGCGGAACTCGACGAGCCCGCGCGTCCGGCGAGTCGTTCCGCCGACCAACCCACCGCGCGGAAGAAGACGACCGCCAAGAAGACGACCGCCAAGAAGACGACCGCCAAGAAGACGACCGCCAAGAAGACGACCGCCAAGAAGACGACCGCCAAGAAGACGACCGCCAAGAAGACGACCGCCGAGAAGACGACGGCCGAGAAGCCCGCGCCTTCCGAAAACGTCCACGAGAAGACCGAGGGGGAGTCCTAGATGGGTCAGAAGGTCCACCCGTACGGCTTCCGCCTCGGTATTCACACCGACTGGAAGTCGCGCTGGTTCACCGACAAGCAGTACCAGGAATATCTCGAAGCCGACCTCCGGATTCGCCAGTATCTCCTGAACGAGCTGCCGCACGCCGGGATCAGCAGGGTCGATATCGAACGCACGCGCGAGCGGGTCCGGATCGATACCCACACGGCGCGCCCGGGCATCGTCATCGGCCGGCGCGGATCCGAGGCCGAGCGCCTGCGCAGCCATCTGGAAACGATGGAATCGAAGGTATCGGGCAAGCCCACCGACGTGCGCCTCAACATCATCGAGGTGAAGCAGCCGGAGCTCGACGCGCAGCTCATCGCGCAGGGCGTGGCAGAGCAGCTTGCCAGCCGGGTGTCGTTCCGTCGGGCGATGAAGAAAGCGGTCGGCACCGCAATGCGCCACGGCGCCAAGGGGGTTCGCGTGCAGTGCGGCGGCCGCCTCGGCGGTGCCGAGATGAGCAGGACCGAGTGGTACATCGAGGGTCAGATGCCGCTTCACACGCTGCGGGCCGACATCGACTACGGATTGGCGGAGGCGCGCACGACCTTCGGGCGCATCGGTGTCAAGGTATGGATCTACAAGGGGCCCTTCCAGGACCTCTACGCCTCCGCCCGTGACACCGCACGCCTGCGGCGCGAGGCGGCGCTCGCCGCGGGCGAGACCGTCGGTCGCGGCGCCGAGGAGCGCTCCCGTCGCGGCGAGACCGCACGCGGGCGGCGCCCCAAGGGCGCGGCGACGCGGCCGGGAACGACTTCGAAGGCCGCGCCGGCATCGGAAGAATCGCCGGCTACGCCGGCGGCCGAGAGCGACTCCGTCGATGCGCCCGCGCAAAACGACGTCACCGGGTCCCCTACCGCCGACGCACCCAAGGTCACGCCCGCATCGAGCGACGACTCCCGCGGCGAAGCCCCGGGAGGCGGTGAGTCGTAATGCTGATGCCCAAGAAGGTGCGGCATCGCAAGCAGATGCGCGGTCGCATGCGAGGCCGGGCGAAGGGCGGGACGACCGTCAACTTCGGCGACTTTGGGTTGATGGCGATCGAGCCGGGATGGATCAGCAACCGCCAGATCGAGGCCGCCCGTATCGCCATGACGAGACACATCCGGCGCGGCGGGAAGGTCTGGATCAATATCTTCCCGGACAAGCCCGTGACCAAGAAGCCGGCCGAAACTCGCATGGGGTCCGGCAAGGGAAACCCCGAATCCTGGGTCGCCGTCGTCAAACCCGGCCGCGTGATGTTCGAGATCGCCGGTGTGGCCGAGCCCCTTGCGCGTGAAGCGATTCTGCGCGCCGCGCACAAGTTGCCCATCAAGACCAAATTCGTCACGCGTGAGCAGACGTTGGAGGTGCAGTGATGCAGGTGACGGAATTGCGGGATTTGTCCGCCGAGGAACTCACCCAGAAGCTTGCGGAGACAAAGGAAGAGTTGTTCAACCTGCGTTTTCAAAACGTGACGGGACAGCTTGATAACTACCGGCGCCTGGGCCGCCTAAAGAAAGACGTCGCGCAAATCCGGACGATCCTGCGACAGCGAGAGCTCGACGCGGCCGGCGCAGAGGAGTGAGTGAGAACCAATGAGCACTAACGCAGGTGAGTTGGAGACGACGAGCCACAGGGGGCGGCGAAAGTCCCGGACGGGGCGCGTGGTGTCGAGCGCCATGGAGAAGACGGTCGTGGTCGAGGTCCTGGATGCGGCGAAGCATCCGACGTACGGCAAGATCGTGCGCCGCAACAAACGGCTCAAGGCGCACGATGAGCGTAACGAGGCGGGCATCGGGGACACCGTCCGGATCGATGAGACGCGCCCTCTGTCGAAGACCAAGCGGTGGCGCGTCGTCGAAATCTTGGAAAAGGCAAAGTGATCCAGCAAGAGAGCAGGTGCAGAGTCGCAGACAACACGGGTGCACGCGAGGTGCTCGTGATCAAAGTGTTGGGCGGGTCGCGGCGCCGGTACGCCGGTGTCGGCGACATCGTTGTCTGCGCCGTGAAGGATGCGATCCCCGGAGGAGTCGTCAAGAAATCCGACGTCGTCAAGGCGGTCGTCGTACGCACCGCCAAGGAGCGGCGTCGTATCGATGGGTCCTACATCAAGTTCGACGAGAACGCAGTGGTGATTGTCGACAACCAGATGCAGCCCCGCGGAACGCGCATCTTCGGACCGGTTGCCCGTGAGCTGCGCGAAAAGCGGTTCATGAAGATCATTTCGCTTGCACCGGAGGTGTTGTGATGGGTCGGCCGCGGATCAAGAAGGGTGATGAGGTGGTGGTGATCTCCGGGAAGGACCTGGGAGTACGCGGCCGCGTGCTCGAGGTTCTGCCGAAGAAGGAACGGGTGATCGTCGAGGGCGTGAACCGGATCACGCGGCACGAGCGCGTTCGGATGGCGCAGGGGCGTGGAGGGCAGGAGGGTGGGATCGTGCATAAGGAGGCACCGGTCCACATCTCCAACGTTGCGATCGTCGACCCCAGCGAGAGCAAGCCCACACGGATCGGCTACCGGGTGGAAGAAGCAACGGGAGCCAAAACGCGTATCAGCAAGCTGACGGGGACGGAGCTGTAGACATGGCCGCCACCGCCTACGTACCTCGCATGAAGGAGCGTTATCGCGACGAGGTCATTCCGCAGCTGACGAAGGAGCTTGGCCTGAGGAACGTCATGCAGGCGCCCAAGCCCGTCAAGGTCGTGCTGAACATGGGTGTGGGTGAGGCTCCGAAAGATGCCAAGCTGATCGAGGGTGCGGTGCGGGACCTCACCACGATCACCGGGCAGAAGCCGTCGATTCGTCGAGCACGTAAATCGCTCGCCACGTTCAAGATCCGAGAGGGGATGCCGATCGGTGTTGCCGTCACGTTGCGCGGCGACCGCATGTGGGACTTCCTCGACCGGTTGATGTCGATCGTTCTGCCGCGCATCAGAGACTTTCGCGGGTTGAATCCGACGTCGTTCGACGGTTCCGGCAACTACTCGTTCGGGGTCACCGAACAGCTAGTGTTTCCCGAGATCGACTACGACGACGTCGACGCGACGCGCGGGATGGACATCACCATCGTGACGTCGGCAAAGAACGACGACGAAGGCCGGGCGCTGTTACTCGCGCTCGGACTTCCGCTCAGGCAGACGAAACAGGCTTCTTAAAGACGAGTTGGAGGCATCGAATGGCGAAGAAAGCTCTGCGGATCAAGGCCGAGCGGAAACCCAAGTTCAAGGTGCAGGCATACACACGCTGCAGGCGCTGCGGGCGCCCGCGCGCCGTTTACCGGCGTTTCGGGCTATGCCGCCTCTGCTTCCGCGAGATGGCCCACGAGGGAGAGATCCCGGGAATCACGAAGGCGAGCTGGTGATCCAATGACGATGACCGATCCGATCGCCGACATGCTGACTCGAATTCGCAATGGTTCTTCGGCGATGCACGATGAGGTAGTCATCCCCGCGTCCAAGATCAAGGAAAACATCGCGAGGATTCTCGTCGACGAAGGCTACGCGGATTCCTACGAGAGCTTGGATGAGAACGGGCATCCCGCCCTCAAGATTCGCCTTCGCTATTCGGACGAGCGCGAACGTGCTATCTCCGGAATCCGGCGGATCTCTAAGCCGGGCCGCAGGGTCTACCGCAGCGCTCGTGATTTGCCCCGCGTCTTGGGTGGGTTGGGGATCGCGATCGTGTCGACGTCGCACGGCGTCATGACCGACAAGGAGGCTCGCCGTACGAAGGTCGGCGGCGAGATCCTTGCATACATCTGGTAATCGGGAGTAGAGGAAAATGTCACGAATCGGGCAGACGCCGATCGCCATCCCATCCGGGGTCGATGTGACCGTCGCCGACTCCTCGGTGGTGGTGAAAGGTCCACGGGGAGAGTTGTCACGTACGCTTCCTCAGGGGATCGCCGTGGAGCAAAGCGACGGTGAGTTGCGTGTCGTGCGCGACCGTGAGACCCGCGAGGTGAAGGCCTTGCACGGCCTCATTCGCTCGCTGCTGGCGAACATGGTCCAGGGAGTCACCGAGGGATTCGAGAAGCGGCTCGAGATCCATGGAGTGGGGTATCGAGCCGCAAAGCAGGGCAACGATATCGAACTGTTGGTCGGTTTTTCGCATCCGGTTCGCAAGCGGGCGCCGCAGGGGATCGAGTTGGATGTGCCGCAGCCGACGAGGGTCACCGTCAGGGGCATCGACAAGGAACTGGTGGGGCAAGTGGCGGCGGAAATTCGAGCTATCAAGAAGCCCGAGCCGTACAAGGCGAAGGGGATCCGGTACGAAGGCGAGCACGTTCGCCGGAAGGCCGGCAAGGCAGCCAAGGCGGGAGGTTGATGAGCATGACGTCGAAAAAATTCGAGGGATTGTCCCGCCGCCACCGGCGCGTGCGCAAGAGCATCATCGGGACTCCCGACCGGCCCCGCCTGGCCGTTTATCGATCCAACCGGCACATCTATGCTCAGGTCATCGACGACTTCGCCGGGAAAACGCTCGCGGCGGCCTCCACGCTCTCGGCCGGTGCCGCCGGCGACGGCGAGCCCAAGGAGGACGCGAAGAGGGTGGGCCTTGCGGTCGCGGAGAAGGCGAAGGCCGCCGGGGTGACCCGAGTTCGGTTCGATCGCGGCGGGTTCATGTATCACGGCCGGGTCCAGGCGCTCGCCGACGGCGCGCGCGAGGGCGGGCTCGAGTTCTAGCGGGATCGACGAGGCGAGAGGAAGAGGAGTCTTATGGCACGAGGAGGAGGCAGCCCGCGCGGAGGTCGCGGAGGTCGTGACGACGACCGCAACCAGTACGAGGAGCGCGTCGTCTCGATCAATCGCGTCGCCAAAGTCGTCAAGGGAGGCCGCCGGTTCTCGTTCACCGCACTGGTCGTGGTCGGAGACACCCAGGGCCAGGTCGGGGTCGGCTACGGGAAAGCTCGTGAGGTCCCCGCCGCCATCCAGAAGGGGATAGAGGAGGCGAAGCGCAACTTCTTCCGGGTGCCGATGGTCCATTCCACGATCGTTCACGAGGTCATCGGCGAGGATTCGGGCGGAGTCGTCTTGTTGAAGCCCGCCTCTCCCGGTACCGGCGTCATCGCCGGGGGGCCGGTGCGGGCGGTCGTGGAGTGCGCCGGCATCCGCGACATCCTGTCGAAGTCGCTGGGTTCGGACAATGCAATCAACATCGTTCGCGCCACCGTGGCCGCGCTCAACAGCATTCGCACGCCGGACGAGGTCGCCCGCAGGCGGGGAAAGACCCCAGAGGAGGTTGCGCCTCCGTATCTGCTCGGCGCAACTCGTGGCGCGCCCGGGCACAGCCAACCGTAGGGGACGAGGGAGAATGGCGAAGTTGAAGATCACGCAGGTGCGCTCCGCGTTGGGCAGGGGCGCGAAGCAACAGGGAACGATGCGCGCGTTGGGCCTGAGACGGCCGGGTCAAAGCGTCCTCCACGAGGACAAGCCGGAGATTCGCGGGATGATACGCAGGATCGAGCACCTGGTCCGGGTCGAGTCCGCGGACGACCAGTCGAAGAGCAAGAGGGACTGAGGAATATGAAGCCGCATGAGTTGAAACCTCCCAAGGGATCCCACACGGCGCGCACGCGTGTCGGTCGTGGCGAGGCTTCGGGGAAAGGCAAGACGGCGGGAAGGGGAACCAAGGGAACGCGCGCGCGCGGATCGATAAAACCCTTCTTCGAAGGGGGCCAGATGCCGCTGGTGCGGCGCGTTCCAAAGCTCAAGGGCTTTACGCCGCCGAATCGCATCGTCTACGCACACGTGAACGTGAAGGATCTCGATCGGATAGAGACGGCATCGATCGGACCCGCTGAGCTTCGGCGCGCCGGACTGATCGGCGGCCGGGATCCGAAGGTCAAGATTCTCGGGACCGGTGACGTGGTGCGCGCGCTCACCGTGCGCGCGCACGCATTCTCTGCAACCGCCCGGGAGAAGATCGCATCTGCGGGCGGAAGCGTCGAGGTAATCGAAGTCGTTCCGAGCCGGAAGAAGGGTCAGCCCAAATGAACCTTCTAGGGTCGTTCGTCAGCGCGTTCAAGATTCCCGATCTTCGCAAGAAGATCTTGTTCACGCTGATCATCATCGCGATCTATCGCTTCGGTGCACACGTGCCGACTCCGGGAATCGACGTCGAGGCGGCCCAGCGGTTTGCCGCCAACGCCTCGGGCAGCGTCTTCGCCTTCATCAACCTGTTCTCCGGCGGTGCATTGACGCAAATGGCGATCTTTGCGCTCGGGATCATGCCCTACATCACCTCGTCCATCATCATGCAGCTGCTCACCGTGGTTATCCCGAAACTCGAGGCTTGGTCGAAGGAGGGGGAATCCGGCTACAAGAAGATCAACCAGTGGACCCGTTACCTCACCGTCGTCCTGGCGACGCTCCAGTCCACCGGGCTGGCGTTCCTCTTCCATCAGGGCGGGATCACGGATGCAACCGGCGCCGGCGTCGATCTGATCCCCAATTTCACCGCGCCTCGGGTGATGCTCATCGTTCTCTCACTCACGGCGGGAACGGCGCTGATCATGTGGCTCGGCGAGTTGATCACTTCGCGCGGCATCGGAAACGGAATGTCCATTTTGATTTTTGCCTCGATCGTCTCGACGCTTCCGAGCGAGGGAGGGGCCATCCTTGCGCAGAAGGGGATGGGCGTCTTCCTGGCGGTGGTCGCGATCGGACTGCTGATCATCGTCGCCATCGTCATTATGGAACAGGGTCAGCGTCGCATCCCGGTTCAGTACGCAAAGCGGGTGGTGGGACGCAAGATGTACGGAGGCGGTCAGGTTTACATTCCCCTCAAGGTCAACCAGGCCGGCATCATCCCGATCATCTTTGCGTCGAGCGTTCTATACATCCCGAGCCTGCTCCAGAACACGATCCAAAATCCCACGATTCAGAGCTTTATCGAGAACAACCTGGTAAACCCGGCGGCCCCCGCTTACATGATCATCTACGGCTCGATGGTCGTCTTCTTCGCCTACTTCTATACGGCGATCGCCTTCAATCCGGTCGATCAGGCAGACAATATGAAGAAGTACGGAGGTTTCATCCCCGGGATCCGGCCGGGACGGCAGACCGCCGAGTACCTCGACCGCATTCTCACCCGCATCACGTTGCCGGGAGCGCTGTTCATCGCGGCGATCGCCCTGCTTCCGTCGATCTTCCTGGCCACGCAGAACATCCAGCAACTTCCGTTTGGGGGAACTTCGATTCTCATCACGGTCGGCGTCACGCTCGAGACGATGAAGCAGATCGAATCGCAGCTGACCATGCGCCATTACGAGGGATTCCTCAAGTAGTGCGGCTAATCGTATTGGGTCCTCAGGGAGCCGGAAAGGGCACCCAGAGCAAGCGGGTGGCCGACAAGTTCGGGATCGTGCCGATCGCCACCGGCGACATCTTCAGGTGGGCGATCTCTTCCGGGACCGAGTTGGGCCAGAAGGTGAAGCAGTACGTCGAGAGCGGACGGCTCGTGCCCAACGATCTGACGATCGAGGTCGTGCGCGAACGGCTTGCGGCCGACGATGCGGCGAACGGGTTCTTGATCGACGGGTTTCCGCGCACGATCGAACAGGCCGCCGCGCTCGATGAGATGCTCGAGGCCCGCGGCGCGTCGCTCGACGCGGCCCTCGTCCTCGAGGTTCCCGAGGAGGTGTCGCTTCGCCGGATCACCGGCCGACGCGTGTGCATCAACTGCGGGCGTAACTATCACGTCGATTCGCCGCCGGAGCATGACTGGACGTGTGACACGTGCGGCGGCGACGTCGGCCGGCGGTTCGACGACGAGGGCGAGGAGATGGTCCGGGAGCGCCTCCGCCTCTATCACGAGCAGACCGAGCCGCTGAAACAGCACTACGCCGAGCGCGGCCTGTTGCGGGCGGTCGACGGTGAAGGCACCGTGAACGAGGTGTTCGATCGAATCGTCGCCCTCCTGTAAGGCATCCCGATGATCTACAGGAAGTCACCCGAGGAGATCGCCGCGATGCGGCGCGCCGGTGAGGTCGTGACGGAGACCATGGCGCGCCTCGAAGACGCACTCCGTCCCGGCGTAACCACCAGAGATCTCGACGAGGTCGCGGAGGAGACGATCACCCGGCGCGGCGCACGCCCGTCGTTCAAGGGATACCGTGGATTCCCCGCCTCGATTTGTGCATCGCCGAACGACGTCATAGTCCACGGCATCCCCGGCGACACGGTGCTCGACGACGGCGACATCATTTCGGTCGACGTGGGTGCTTTTCTCGACGGGTTTCACGCCGATTCCGCGTGGACGTTTCCGGTCGGCGACGTCTCGGCGGAGGCGGCGGCCCTCCTCAAGACCACGGAGGAGTCGCTGCTTGCCGCGATCGAACGGTGCCTTCCCGGCAGTCGTCTCGGCGACGTCGGATTTGCGGTGGAAGAGGTCGCAACCGCAGCCGGGTACGGCGTGGTTCGCGAGTACGTCGGCCACGGCGTCGGGAGGGCCCTCCACGAGGAGCCGCAAATCCCGAACTATGGGCCCCCCGGCCGCCGCGAGGTGCTGGCAACCGGTATGACCCTCGCCATCGAGCCGATGATCAATCTGGGGGGAGCGGAGACGCGGGTGCTCGCCGACGGATGGACGGTCGTAACCGCCGACGGCAGCCTGTCTGCCCATTTCGAGCACACCGTTGCCATCACCCCCGACGGTCACGAGATCCTCACCGAGCGATCCCGCTGACCGCGCCCACGCTGTTCGACGCTCCCGGACCGGCCTGCTATAGTTTTCTGCCGGTCCGGTTCCGGTGTTGCCCCGCGCCCCGTGTGGGGCGCGTTGCGCGAGCCGGACGCTGACGCCATTGACTGAGAGGGTCGGGATTCGCCGCGTGGCCAAGAACAAAGAGAAGCAGTCGAGCGGCAAGGAAGAGGGTATTCAGGTCGAAGGGACGGTAATCGAGCCCCTCCCGAATGCCATGTTCCGCGTCGAGCTCGACAACGGTCACAAGGTTCTCGCCCACATCTCGGGAAAGATGCGAATGCACTACATCCGCATCCTTCCGGGAGACCGGGTGCTGGTCGAGCTGTCGCCGTACGACCTGACCCGCGGGCGCGTCGTTTATCGCTACAAGTAGGAGAGGAACGCACGATGAGGGTTCGGCCGAGCGTCAAGAAGATCTGCGATAAGTGCAAGATCATCCGTCGCCGCGGTGCGGTCAGGGTGATCTGCACAAATCCGCGTCACAAGCAGCGCCAGGGTTAAGGAGAAGGAGTCGGCGTGGCACGAATCGCCTGCGTCGACAAGCAGCGCCAGGGCTAAGGAGAAGGAGTCGGCGTGGCACGAATCGCCTGCGTCGACAAGCAGCGCCAGGGCTAAGGAGAAGGAGTCGGCGTGGCACGAATCGGAGGAGTAGACCTGCCCCGTGAGAAGCGGCTAGATACCGCCCTCACGTACATCTATGGAATCGGGTCGACGAAAGCGTTCGACACGTGCGTAGGTGCGCGGGTCGACCCCGCTACGCGGGTGCGCGACCTCACGGACGAGGAGGTCGTGCGAATTCGCGACTGGATCTCGGCGAACTACCGGGTCGAGGGTGATCTGCGACGCGAAGTGAACCAAAACGTCAAACGCAAGATCGAGATCGGTTCCTACCAGGGTATTCGCCATCGCCGTGGACTCCCGGTACACGGGCAGCGAACGCACACGAATGCACGAACGCGTAAGGGGCCGAAGAAGACGGTTGCAGGCAAGAAGAAGGTCAAGAAGTAGTCCGAGTGTTTGCTGAAGAAGGGAACTGACGGTTGGCACCTCCCAAGGGCAAGGCGAAGAAGACTCGCCGCAAGGAAAAGAAGAACGTCGTCCACGGCGTTGCGCACATCAAATCGACGTTCAACAACACGATCATTTCGATCTCGGATACCGAGGGCAACGTTTTGTCGTGGGCGTCCGCCGGCAACGTCGGTTTCAAAGGATCGCGTAAGTCGACTCCGTTCGCCGCGCAACTCGCCGCGGAGGCCGCGTCGCGTCGTGCGCAAGAGCACGGTGTCCGCCGGGTCGAGGTGCTGGTGAAGGGCCCCGGGTCGGGACGCGAGACCGCCATCCGGTCGTTGCAGGCATCCGGCCTCGAAGTCCTCGGGATCAAAGACGTGACCCCCGTTCCCCATAACGGCTGTCGCCCCCGCAAGCGGAGGCGCGTCTGATGGCTCGCTATTCGGGCCCGGTCTGCAGACTCTGCCGACGGGAGAAGACCAAGCTGTTCCTCAAGGGGACGCGGTGCGAATCACCCAAGTGCCCGATCGAGAAAGGGCATCCACCTCCGGGTCAACACGGGCGGGGGCGAGTGCGCGAATCGGAATACCTGCTCCAGCTCCGCGAGAAGCAAAAGGCGAAGCGCTTCTACGGGATCCTCGAGAAGCAGTTCCGCCGCTACTACGAGGAGGCGTCGCAGTCGAAGGGCGTCACCGGCGAGGAGCTCATGCGCATCTGCGAGTCGCGCCTCGACAACGTCGTCTACCGTGCCGGTTTCTCGATGAACCGGCCGATGGCTCGTCAGCTCGTGGGTCACGGTCATTTCGAGGTCAACGGCAACAAGGTCAACATCCCGTCTTACCGGGTCAAGCCGGGAGACGTGGTGTCCGTGCGCAGCAAGGCGAAGACGATGGGACGAATAGTCGAGAACGCGTCATACGCCGAGGGGCGAGTGATTCCGGATTGGCTGTCGTCGAACCTGAGAGAGCTGTCGGTTCAGATCAGGTCGCTCCCCGAGCGTACGCAGATCGATGCGCCGGTCCAGGAGCAGCTCATCGTCGAGTACTACTCGAAGTAGTCACAACGCAACAACACGGTGCTTTCGCGGGCCGCCGCGCCGGAGTGCCGCAGAGAGGAGCTTGATGAACCTGCTAATGGTCCAACGCCCGCAGATCTCCGAGGAGGAGGTCACAGCCGAGCGTTCCAAATTCACGATTGAGCCGCTGGAGCCGGGCTTCGGTTACACGCTCGGGAATTCCCTTCGTCGGACGCTTCTCTCGTCGATCCCGGGCGCATCCATCACTCAGATAAAGATCGACGGCGTGCTTCACGAGTTTTCGACGATCGACGGGGTCACGGAAGACATCACCGACATCGTCCTCAACCTCAAGGAGCTGGTGATCCGGAGCGAGAACGAGGAGACCAACACCGTTTACCTCAAGGTGACCGGTCCCTCCGAAGTCACGGCAGGCGACATCGAGCTTCCCGCCGGGGTCGAGATCCTCAATCCCGATCACCACATCGCCACACTGAACAAGAGGGCGACGCTGTCGGTGGAGCTGACCGTCGAGCAGGGAAGGGGTTATGTCCCGGCCGCCGCGGCGGTCGACAAGGCGATCGGGACCATACCGATCGACGCGTTGTTCTCTCCGGTGAAGCGCGTGACGTACGAGGTGGAGCCGACGCGGGTCGAGCAGATGACGAACTACGACCGGCTCATCCTCGATGTCGAGACAAACGGCGCAATGACGCCGGGAGATGCGCTGTCTTCGGCGGGATCGACGCTCGTGGAACTGCTCCAGCTCTTTGCCGGGGTCGGCGAGGGCCGCGCCGGCCTGGTTCTCGGACCGGAGCCGGGCGAGGAAGAGGCGTCGGGTGTGATGGCGACCCCCATCGAGGAGCTGGAGTTCACCGTCCGTTCCTACAATTGCCTGAAGCGCGAGGGTGTGCAGACGGTTGGCGAGCTGGTTCAGAAGAGCGAGGAGGATCTCCTCGAGATTCGGAATTTCGGGCAGAAGTCGATCGACGAGGTCAAGGCGAAGCTAGAGGAGCTCGGCCTCGGCTTGAGCAAAAAGGAGTTCTAAGCCGTGCCTCAGCCGAAGAAGGGGCCGCGCCTCGGTTCCGGTCCCAAGCACCAGAAGCTCATGCTTTCGAACCTCGCGTTGTCGCTGTTCGAGCACGAGCGCGTGAAGACGACCGAGTCCAAGGCCAAGGCGCTCAGGCCCTTCGCCGAGCGGCTGATCACGAAGGCGAAAAAGGACGACGTTCACCAGCGCCGCCAGATCCTGTCGGTGATCGAGGATCGCAGGATCGTTCACAAATTGTTCGCCGATATCGGCCCGCGCTTTGCCGAACGCAACGGTGGCTACACGAGAATCCTCAAGCTCGGCCCGCGTGCCGGGGACGGTGCCGCGATGGCTCTGATCGAGCTGGTAGACGGTCCCTCGGCGCCCCCGACCGAAGCGCCCGCCGAGGCGGAGGCCCGTTCCCGGCGGCTAAGGCGACCGGCGAGGGGCCGGAGGACCGAGACCGCCGCTCCGGCCGGCGCCCCCGAGGTGGCCGCATCGGCCGAACAGGATTCGCCCGCCAACGAGCCGGCCGAAGCTCCCGAAGACGTGGTGGAAGAAGACCCCAGCGGCGCTCCCGGTGACGCCGTCGCCGAGACGTCGCAGGACGAACCCGGCGAGGGCGAGGACGAAATCGAGGACGAGAGCCGCTCCTGAACCTCCGGCTGGACCTGGCCTACGACGGAGCGCCCTTCCGCGGGTTCGCCCGGCAGCCCCACGTTCGTACGGTTCAGGGCGACCTCGAAGCCGCGCTGAGCAAGCTCTTCCGGCGCGAGATAGATACCGTCTGTGCCGGCCGGACCGACGCCGGGGTGCATGCGCTCGGGCAGGTCGTTTCGGCAACACCCGCGCCGGACGATGCCGACGTCGACGGCGTACGGGGCGCACTGAACGCTATGTGCGGGCCTTCGATCGCCGTGACGCGGGCACAGCGTGCCGCGCCGGACTTCAATGCGCGCTTCTCTGCGCGGTCGCGCACCTACGTTTATGCGCTGTGGGATGCAGATGTTCACGATCCCTTCCTTTCCCGCACCGCATGGCATCGTCCCGGGCGGCTCGACGTCGCTGCGATGAACGAGGCGGCGGGCCACCTGACCGGCCCTCACGACTTTCGCTCGTTCGGGCGGCTTCCGGAGCCGGAAGCATCGGCGGAGAGGGTGCTGTTCGAACTGAAAGCGGTGCGCCAAGGAAGCTTGGTTCGCATTCGGGCTCGTGCCAATGCCTTCATTCATCAGATGGTCCGCTCGCTCGTCGGGACCCTAGTCGAGGTGGGAGAGGCGCGCCGCGATCCGGGTTCGGTGGCGGACGTTCTCGCCGCCCGCGACCGCGCCGCGGCGGGGCCCGTCGCTCCTCCGCACGGTCTCTGTCTCGTATCGGTCGAGTACGATGACGGCTGGAGCGTGCCGTTTGACCCATACCTATAACGGCGGGTATCCTGCTGGCTCCCCTGACCGGCTGCTTCTTGCATGCCGCCCGGAAGGAAAACATGAAGACCCATTCAACAAAACCGAGTGAGATCACCCGCGAGTGGCATCTCGTCGACGCCGACGGCGTGGTTCTCGGTCGGCTTGCATCCGAGGTTGCGACACGGCTGCGGGGTAAGCACAAGCCGAACTTCGCGCCCCACCTCGACTGCGGGGATCACGTCATCGTCGTCAACGCGTCCAAGGTCGTGCTCACGGGGAACAAGCTCCTTCAAAAGCAGTACCACCGGCACTCGGGGTACCCCGGTGGCCTCCGGACGGTGCCGTATTCGAAGCTGCTGCGGCAGCGACCGGAACTGGTTATCGAAAAGGCGGTCAAGGGGATGCTGCCGCACAACCGGCTGGGCAGGCGGATGATCACGAAGCTCAAGGTCTACGCGGGTTCCGAGCATCCGCACGGCGCTCAGTCGCCGCAGGTGCTGGACCTGAAGCCGGTCGCGGCGCCGCACGATCCCGAGCAGGCTCACACTATCGAGGAGGTCGTCGGTGGCTGAGGCCCTCACGCGCGCAACGGGTCGTCGCAAGGAGGCGATATGCCGCGTCCGGCTGCTGCCGGGAAGCGGTCGCTGGGAGGTCAACGGGCGTCCGCTCGAGGACTACTTCCCGAGCGCGACCCACCGGATGATTCTCACCGAGCCCCTCAAGATCACCGAGACCGACGGCCGCTACGACATCATCGCCAAGATCGAGGGCGGCGGCGTCTCGGGTCAGGCGGGATCTCTTCGCCATGCGATTTCCCGTGCCCTCGTCGAGCTCGACCCGGACCTCAGGCCGATACTCAAGAAGGCGGGCTTCCTCACGCGCGATGCGCGCGAGAAGGAGCGCCGCAAGTACGGGCTCAAGAAGGCGCGCAAGGCGCCCCAGTACTCCAAGCGCTAGACGCATATACGCCTTCGGCTAGGTTGCGCCCATGCGGATAGTTGCGCGCCTGTTCGCGGGGCCGGTGATGATCCTTCTCGGCCTCAACCACTTTGTCTCGCCCGACGCATACGCGAAGATCATTCCTCCCGCATTGCCGGCGCCCTATGCCCTCGTCTACATCTCCGGCGCCGCGGAGGCACTGGGGGCGGCAGGGACACTTCATCCCAGAACCCGGCGCGCCGCGGGGTGGTTTCTGATCGCGACCCTGGTCGCGATCTTTCCGGCGAACATCTACATGGCGCTGGAGGCGGAGAGCTTTCCTTCCATTCCACGGTGGGTGCTCTTGGCTCGCCTGCCGCTGCAGGCGTTGTTCGTCTACTTCGTGTGGCGCGCGGCGCTCGCGCCCGATCCCCTCGGCGCGCCGGGTGAAGGTGCGTCGTGATCAGGTGGCGTCCGCGAGCATGCGGCGCAGCACGTACTGCAGTACGCCTCCGTTGCGGAAGTACTCCAGTTCGACGGCGGAGTCGATCCGGCACTCCACCTCGAACTCGATGCTCGCGCCGGCCTCGTTATCGGCGGTGACCGCCAGAGTCTTGTGAGGCTCGAGCCCGTCGGAGATGCGCGTGATCGACAACGTTTCGGTGCCGTCGAGCCCGAGGGTCCCGGCGTTCTCACCCGGCAGGTACTGGAGGGGAAGGATACCCATGCCCACCAAGTTGCTGCGGTGGATCCGCTCGAAGCTCTCCGCGATGACCGCGCGCACGCCCTGCAGGCTCGGCCCTTTCGCCGCCCAGTCGCGCGACGATCCCGAGCCGTATTCCTTTCCGGCGAGCACTATCAGCGGCGTGCCGTTCTCCATGAACGTCACCGCCGCGTCGTAGATCGGCATGACCTCGCCGCCCCGGCCCGGCGGATACGTGGTCCACCCGCCCTCCTTGCCGTACGCGAGGTCGTTTCGCAGCCGGATGTTGGCGAACGTGCCGCGCACCATCACCTCGTGGTTCCCGCGCCGGCTGCCGAGCGAGTTGAAGTCGCGCACATCGACGCCCTGATCCAAGAGGTAGCGCCCGGCCGGCGACGACGGCGCAATCGACCCCGCGGGCGAGATGTGATCGGTGGTAACGGAATCGCCCACCTTGGCGAGAACGCGCGCCCCGGTGATGTCCTCGGGGTCAGGGGGGTCCGCACCGACGTTCTCGAAGAACGCCGGTTCCCGCACGTAGGTCGAGGCGGGATCCCACTCGAAGAGATCGCCGGTGGGGCTGGGGAGGTTCTGCCAGTGATCGTCGCCGTCGAACACGCGCGCGTATTCCTCGGTGAACAACTCGCTCACCACCGACGCCATCGCCTTTTGGATGTCTTCGGGCGTGGGCCAGATGTCGTTCATGAACACGTCGTTGCCGGCTTGGTCCCGGCCCAGCGGCTCGGAAGTCAGGTCGATGTCGACGCGCCCGGCAAGCGCAAACGCCACCACCAGCGGGGGCGAGGCGAGGTACGAGGCGCGTACCTGCGGGTGGATCCGCCCCTCGAAGTTGCGATTGCCGGACAGCACCGAGCACACCGCGAGGTTGTGCTCGTCGACCGCCGCGGCGATCGGCTCGGGCAGAGGTCCGGAGTTGCCGATGCACGTGGTGCAGCCGTAGCCGACGACGTGGAAGCCCAGCGCCTCGAGCGGCTCGATTAGCCCGGCGCCCTCGAGGTACTGCGTGACGACCCGGCTGCCGGGCGCCATCGAGGTCTTCACCCACGGCTGGGACCGGAGCCCCTTCTCCACCGCATTCTTGGCGAGAAGACCGGCCCCGAGCATCACCGACGGATTCGACGTGTTGGTGCACGAGGTGATGGCCGCGATCACCACCGATCCGTGTTTGAGATGGATCTCGTCGTCGTCGGCCGTGACGACGGCTTCTTCGTCGGGATCGATGTGGGAGACCGGGTGGGGCTGCTCGGAGCTTCCTCCCTCGGCGACCCAGCGGCCGATGTCGACCTTCACCCGTGTGTCGGGGCGTTCGAGATCGGCCTCGTAAACATCGCGGAAGCTCTTCCAGACATGCGGCAGGGTCACCCGATCCTGGGGCCGCCGCGGCCCGGCGAGCGACGGCTCGACCGTGGAGAGGTCGAGCTCCAGCGTTTCGGTGAAGTGCGGGTCGGGGGTCTCGTCGGTCCGGTACAGAGCCTGCGTCTTGGCGTAGCGCTCGACGAGGTCGATCAGGCCGGGGGCGCGGCCGGTGAGGCGAAGGTAGACCAGCGTCTGGTCGTCGATCGGAAAGAGCGCCGCGGTCGCCCCATACTCGGGGCACATGTTCGAGAGTGTTGCCTTGTCGGCCACGGTGAGGCTCGACAACCCGGCGCCGTAAAACTCGACGAATTTTCCGACCACGCCGTGGGCCCGCAGCATCTCGGTGACGGTGAGGACCAGATCGGTGGCGGTGACTCCGGTGTTGAGTGCGCCGCCGAACTTGAACCCCACCACTTTGGGAGCTCCGAGCGGAAGCGGCTGACCGAGCATGGCCGCCTCGGCTTCGATCCCGCCCACGCCCCACCCGAGCACGCCGAGGCCGTTGATCATCGTGGTGTGCGAATCGGTGCCGACGAGCGTGTCCGGTACCGCTAGGTTGCCGTCGAGGGTTCGCACCACGGTTGCCAGGTGCTCGAGGTTCACCTGATGCACGATCCCCATGCCGGGGGGAACGACCCGAAAGCCGTTGAACGCCTGCTGCGCCCATCGCAGGAGCTGGTAACGCTCGCCGTTTCTTTCGTACTCCCGCGTCACGTTGATCTCGTAAGACCGATCGGTTGCGAAGGAATCGACTTGAACCGAGTGGTCGATTACGAGATCGACCGGGACGAGAGGATCCACCCGCGTCGGATCGCCGCCCTCCCGCTTCATTGCCGAACGCATCGCGGCGAGGTCGACGACCGCGGGAACCCCCGTGAAGTCTTGCAGGATGACGCGGCTGGGGATGAACGGGAACTCTTGATCGTCGATGGGTTTCCGGCCCCACCCGGCAAGTGCCACAACCTGTTCCTCGGAGGCGTAAGGGCCCCCCGCGAACCGCAGCAGGTTCTCCAGCAAGATCTTGACGGTCACGGGGATGCGGTCGAGCTCCGCCACGTGGGCGTCGGCGAGCGCTTCGAGGCGGACCAATTCGACGGTGCCGGATGCCGTCTCGAGGGACCCGCGGGCGCCGAACGCGCCGCCGGGCTGGGCCATCGTGTCTCCTGTTCCGGGGCGCGCGCGGCCCCGCGTCGATCCGGGCGGTGAACGGCCATTCTAGTGGCCGCGCACCGGCGCGGCCGCATGGTCGCCGGACGCGGTTGTTTGGCGCTTCTTACTTGCCGAGGTTCGGACAGTCGGCGCCGAACTGGGCGATGATCTGGTCCTTGACTTCCTGAGGCTGTCCCTGGAGCTGCTTCTCGAGCTCGGAGCAGAGGTCCTCGGGAACCTCGCCGCCGCCGGTTTGCGTGTCCGGCTCCAGGCCGCCGCGCATGCCGCCCAGGAAGCCCTGCATCAGCTGCTGGACGTCGATCGCGGTTGCGTCCTCGGGCGCCTCGACGTCGGCGGTGAACTCCTCGACGCCCAGTCGGAGCGCCAGCCGGTCGACACCCTCGGGGATACCCTCGCCCTCATCGAGCGTGCGGGCGAGCGTGACGAAGTCGAGCTCCACCTGCGTAATGCGCTCGTCTTCGATCCACACGTCGACCTCTACGTTCTCATCAGGCACTTCGGCGGCCGGCGGGAGAGCGCCCTGCGTCGGCAGTTGTCCCAGCTCGCTCGCCAGCTTGGTGAACTCGTCGTACGTCTCGCGCAGTGGGATCGTTGCGACCACGTGCGCGCCGGGCCCGTCGCGGTCGCCCGCTTCCGCCCCGACGTTGGCCTTGAGTGCGTCGGCGAAGCCCTGGATCAGCTGCTGGTCCTCCTCGGAGGGGGTGGGCACGGCTTGCCCGGTCAATTGTTGGACCACCTGGTCGAGGTTTTCGGCCGACACCCATTCGCCGTCGAGGGCAGGTCCGACGAATTCGAAGCCCGGCTGGCTGCCGAACTGCTGGCGGGCGGCGTCGATCTGCTGGGTGTCGCCCCCGAACTCCTCGACGAGGGTGGGGACGTCCGCCCGTGCATACACGGTCGTGCCGATCGCTTTGATCTCGACCGCGTTGTCCGTCCCGGCGACGTTTGCGATCATCTCGAACTGCCCGTCGTCGGCCGTCTCGCCCTCTTTTGCGGAGATGACGAGCGACGAATCGACGATCTTCTGCGCATCCTCTTCGTTCAAATCACCTTCGGACGCGGCGGTGAGGTCGTCGGCATCTGCACCGAGGCTGAGCGTGAGCGTGATGCCTTCGTACTCCCCGAGGTTGTCCAGTGCGGTCTCGAGCGCCGCCTTCGGATTCTCGGACACTTCGGCTTCGTCACCGCCACATGCCCCCATCAGCAGGGACAGCGCGATGAGCGGCGCGACAAACTTGGTCATGGATCGCATTGTGGTCACCCTCCGGAACACGTACGAGTACGACACCCCTCGGTCTGGGTCTGGCCTCTCCAGTATGCGGGATACAGGAGAACGACAGGGTATAGCAAGGGAAGCACCGAGCGATAGCGTCAGATCGCCGACAATCGATTTTGACGAGGAGGGTGCTTGAGGGACGGGTGGCGGGACATCGTGGCTCGGATCTGGGCGCGCGATGCGGCGGTGTGGCCGCCGGGGGAGGACGATCCCGCCCGCCGGCTCGGCTGGCTCGACCTTCCCGAGACGATGAACGAGCACGTCCCGCGCCTTCGAAAGTTCGCGGACGACGTACGTGGAAGTTTCGACACGGTCGTCCTCCTGGGGATGGGCGGCTCCAGTCTGGCGCCGGAGGTCTTCGCCCGCGTGTTTGCACGCGACGACGGAGCGCCCCGCCTCGTCGTGCTCGATTCGACGCACCCGGTGCAGATACGGACCGTGGCGGCGGCGCTCGATCTGGGCCGGACGTTGTTTCTCGTGTCGAGCAAGTCCGGCACGACGATCGAGACGATGTCGCTCTTCCGCTTTTTCCGGTCCCGCTGCGAGCCCGATCAGTTCGTGGGGATCACCGATCCCGCCACACCGTTGGAGGAACTCGCCACGAGCGACGGTTTCCGCGCGCTGTTTTCCAATCCCCCCGACATCGGCGGGCGCTACTCGGCGCTGTCGTTATTCGGGTTGATTCCCGCGGCGCTGCTCGGCGTCGACCCGGAGCGCCTTCTGGCCGGAGCCGACGCCGCCGCCCGTCGTTGCCGCAACGACGCGCTCGAGGACAACCCCGGGTTGGAGCTCGGGATGCGAATCGGCGCGGCCGCGGCGGCGGGGCGGGACAAGCTCACGTTTCTTGTCTCCGAGAGACTGGCACCGTTCGCCGACTGGATCGAGCAGCTGATCGCCGAGTCGACGGGAAAGAACGGGCGCGGCATTGCGCCCGTGGTGCGGGAGCCGCCGGTGCCGGCCACCGACTACGGCGACGACCGCGCATTCGTGCACGTTCGCTTCGGCAACGATCCGTCGCTCGACGTGATCGTGTCCGAGGTTGCCGCGTTAGCGCACCCGGTGACGACGGTCAATGTGCCCGATCAGTACACGCTCGGCGGCGAGATCTTTCGGTGGGAATTCGCGACTGCGGTCGCGAGTGCCGTTGTGGGAGTGAACGCATTCGATCAGCCCGACGTCGAGTCGGCGAAGCAGGCCGCCCGTGAGTTCCTCGGCGCGCCGGACGCTCCGCCGTGGCCCGAGGAAGACCCGGCGCGGTTCTTCGAGCACAGCGAGCCGCGCGAGTTGGGCTGCCTCCTCGCGTTCGCGCCGGTCACCGAAGAAAACGAGCGGGTCCTACGGGCGGGGCGGCGGCGCGTGGTAACCGAGCACGGGCTCGCGACGTCGGCCGGATTCGGCCCCCGCTACCTACATTCGACCGGGCAGTTGCACAAGGGCGGCCCGCGCGCGGTGCGGGCGCTCGTGATCCTCGACGAACCACAGGACGACCTCGACATTCCCGGTGCGGCACACGGCTTCGGGCAAGTGATCACGGCGCAAGCTCGTGGAGACGCAGACGCACTTGCGGCCGCGGGAAAGCACGTCGCGTGCACCACCTGGAACGAGTTCAAAAGGTGGGCCGAGGCGTGACCGTCGCCGAGACGTCGTCGCTCGTTCCCGACAACCACGTGATCGTGATTTTCGGCGCAAACGGTGACCTGGCGCGCCGAAAGCTGCTTCCGGCGCTCTTCCATCTGGAGAGCGAAGGACTCATGCCCGACGACTACCGCATCATCGGAACCTCGCGTAGTGCGCTCGATGACGACGGCTTTCGTGGCCTCGCCCGTGCGGCGGTCGACGAGTTCTGCCGCTGCCCGGCATCCGACGAGATGTGGAACAAGTTCGCGGGCAGGCTGTCCTATGCCTCGGGTGACTTCGCCCCCGGTAGCACCGAAGTCTTGGAGAAGGCCGTCTCTGCGGCCGAGGCCGACCTGGGAGAGGTGCGACGACTCGTCTACCTTGCCGTCCCGCCGGCGGTCTTCGGGCGAATCGCGGACGGGCTCGCAAAATCCGACCTCGCCGAACGTGCCCGCGTCGTCTTCGAGAAGCCCTTCGGATCAGACCTCGAATCGTTCCGATCGCTGGACGCCACCGTTCGTGCCGCGCTCGACGAGGAGCAGGTGTATCGCATCGATCATTTCCTCGGAAAAGAACCGGTGCAAAACATCATGGCGCTTCGTTTCGCCAACGGAATGTTCGAACCCGTATGGCACCGCGATCACATCGATCACGTGCAGATCGACGTCCCCGAAGAGATCGGGATCGGAACGCGCGCCGGCTTCTACGAGAACACCGGCGCCTTCCGCGACATGGTGGTGACCCATCTCTTCCAACTCCTGAGCATGGTCGCGATGGAGCCGCCGGTCTCGCTCGCCCCCCGGGCGACCATCGACGAGAAGGTCAAGGTCTTCGACGCGATGCTGCCCCTCACTCCGGAAGATGTCGTGTTCGGACAGTACGACGCGTATCGTGACGAAGAGGGTGTTGCGCCCGACAGCACGGCGGAGACGTTCGTCGCGGCGCGCGTCAGCATCGAGAACTGGCGCTGGGCGGGCGTGCCGTTCTTTCTCCGGACCGGGAAACACATGGCGGAACGCCGCAGCGCGATCACGCTCGCGTTCAAGCGCCCTCCCCTGATGATGTTTCGCGAGATTGCCGACCGTCGATTTGCCCACGACCACCTGACCCTCGACCTCGGGCCCGAAGAAGGCATCTCGATGACGTTCCTCGCAAAGAAGCCGGGCCCCGCGATCGAGCTGGCCCCGGCGCGCATGGAATTCTCCTACGAGGGCCACTTCGGGAGTGAGTTGATCGAGGCATACGAGCGCCTCATCCACGATGCGCTCCTCGGCGACAGAACCCTTTTCACGCGCGCCGACGGAATCGAGCGCGCGTGGGAGGTCGTCGAGCCGGTCCTGAAAAGCCCGCCCGAGGTGCACCCGTACGAGTGCGGCTCGTGGGGCCCGTCGGCCGCGGACGATCTGATCGCACCGCGCCGCTGGCACCTGGGGAACTAATCGCCTCTGGTCGCGCCGGCCGGGGGGCGTCTCGCTCGCCGCACTTGAAGGAGGAAGGTGGCGGCGGCTACCACGGCGAGAAGCAGGGCCGCGGCCACCATCACCGGCGCCCAAGGTGCGGAGCCCCGGGGACCGGAAGGCTCGTGGGCGACCACGAGGAACGTTTCCCACGTGTAATGGAAGCCGCCTTCGGACCCGTCGTACACGACCACCAGGTACCTCCCGGGCTCGACCCGGGGCACGGTGAACGTCAGCCGCGAGGGACGATCTCTTTCTGCCACGACCACTGCTGCTTCGTCGGGATGATAGATCGGCTTTGAGCGAGCGCACTCGATGTCGCACCGTTTCGACATTCCGGGTAGGCCCAACGACAACATGTTCGGCCTCGGATTCCATACGGCGAGCACGCCTCGTAGGTTTTCGGTCGTGACGCGGGTGCCGGGAGGTCCCCTGTGCGGCTCGATGCAGGATTTGCCGCACGGGCCATGAGCAGCGGCGCCGCCGGCAATGACGACACACAAGACAATGCCCGGCCACGCCCCCAGCGCCACTCGTCGCAGGCTCGTTGCCGCCGCTTCCATCGGCAATTGGACGTTTGGGAGTGCACGCTCGTTCCGCTCGCGCATCGTGCCGATATCGGTGCTTACAGCGGGAGGTCGTCTAGTACCGCCGCAAGGTCTTTGCGGATGCCGGTGACGAACGGGACCTCCACCTTGGTGTAGCGGCGCGCTTCCGTTGCCCGGAGGGTCCTGATGAGATCGACGATGCGGTCGATCGAGTCGGCCTCGAACGCAAGGATCCACTCGAAGTCGCCGAGGCCGAATGCGCTCGTGGTGTTTGCCGAGACATCCTTGAACGCGGCCGCGGCCGTACCGTGTTCTTTGAGCAGCGCTCCCCGCTCCGCCGGCTCGAGCAGGTACCACTCTGGCGTGCGGACGAACGGGTAAACGCACAGGTATTTCTTCGGAGGCTTTCCCTCTGCGAATGCGGGGCGGTGCTCCGGAGCGAATTCGGCGGGACGGACAAGCCCGAGAAACGCCTCTCGCTGCTCGAGGGCGCGCCCGAGCGTCGTCTTGCGAAATGCCCCGGTGAGGTCTGCAATGTCGTCGGGAGTGCGCGCGACCCACCAGAACATGAGGTCGGCGGTTGCGGAGAACCCTGCCGTCGAATACCCGCCGCGCACCTCGACGCGACCGGCCCAATCCTCGAACAACGCGGCCACTTCCTTGACGGCGACATCGCGATCGAGGCCCGTCACACGCTCCGGGAGCGCGCGGAAGACCGGGTAGCTCGCGAAGATGAGGTCGTCGGGCATGGTTCCTCTCGTTCGGCTGGTCGTTCGGCTGGGGAAAGCTCCTCGGCCAGCCTAACGTTCGGTGCCCGCAACGGCCGCGGCGGCCGCGGCTCCCGACCGGATGCAGTCCGGAAGGCCCGAGCCGCGCAGCGCGGCACCCGCGAGCGCAATGCCGGGAGGAAGTGCCGCTTCGACCGCGTCGATCAACTCGAAATGACCTACCCGCAGGACCGGAAGCGCGTGCCGCCACCGTGTCACCACGTGGTCGTCGGGGGTCCCGGGCGCGCCGGTCAATCCCGCGATCTCCGCGCTTACCTCGTCCACGAGTGCGCCTTCGTCGCGTGCCAACGCTGCGTCTCCTCCGACGAACGCGCGTACGATGTCGGGTCCCTCCGGTCCGCTCACGTGAGGCCATTTGGAGGAAAACCAGGCGCACGCGGTGACGCTTTTGCGTTCGGAGGCCGGAACCACGATCCCGGTTGCGCCCTCGGGCGGCGGCGCCGACCCGGTGGGGTAGACGAGGCCGACGACCGCGGCGGGCTCGTATCGGATCGTCTCGAGCCCATCTGCCGGCCCGGGAGCGCTCGCCCGCAACATGACGGCGGCGGCGGGTGCCGGAGCCGCGATCACCACCGCCCGCGCCTCGACGCGTGTGCCGGAAGCGAGCCGAACGCGCCATCCCGAACCCGTGCGTTCGATCGTCGCCACTTCGCTCAGCAGCATCACCTGGGTCCTTTCGAGACCGTCCGACAGTGCGTGCACGACGCGCTCCATTCCGCCGCGAACCCCGAGAAACGGTGGAAGCATGGGAGGTTCGCCCGCCTGCCGGCGGAGTGCGCGCATGACGCTGCGGGACGAGCGGGCGGCTGCGTCGATCTCCGGTGCGCCCGCGGCGAGGCTGATCTCGTCCGGCGCGCCCGATCTGGATGCGGCCAGCATCGGCTCCACGAGACGATCGAGCACCTGTTCGCCGAAGCGGCGGCGGACGAGGGCGCCGATCGAGATGTCGGGTCCGGTAAGCGGGCCGGGGAGCAGGTAGTCGCCCAGCGAGCGGAGGGCGCCGAAGGGAGACACGAACCTGCTCCGAAGCACCGCGCGCGCCGACGGCGGGATTCCCCGCACGAACCCGCGCGGGAACGGCCGCAGGATCCCGCGTCGCACGAGGAGAGCGCCGGAGCCTGCCGGCGACACGAGCCGAGCCTCGATCCCCAGCGCCCGGCACAGCTCCAGCGCCTCGGGAACGCGCGTGATGAACCAGTCGGGGCCGCCCTCGATCACCGCGTCGCGGATCTTGTGCGTCACGATCTTTCCACCGAGGCGCTCGGTCCTTTCGAGGAGAATCACTTCCTCCCCCGCTGCCTCCAGTGTCCGAGCCGCGACCAAACCGCTGATGCCGCCGCCGACGACGACGACGCTCATTGTGTATGGACGAATTCGACCAGCCGCGTCAGCGTGTCGGGGTCGGTTTCGGGGAGCACGCCGTGGCCGAGGTTGAAGACGTGGCCGACCTTTCCGCCGCGGCGGAGCACATCGGCGGCGCGCTCCCGCACTACCTCCCACGGCGCGAGACAGACCGCGGGGTCGAGGTTTCCTTGGACCGCAACACCGGGGCCCATCCGCGCACGAGCTGCATCGAGCGGGACGCGCCAGTCGACCCCCACCACGTCGGCCCCGGTCTCGGCCATCGCTTGTAGCAGCTCTCCCGTCGTCACACCGAAGACGATGCGCGGGATGCCGAGGTCCTCGAGGCCCCGCAAGATTCGTTCCACGCTCGGCAACACGAACGTGCGGTAGTCGTCGGGTGCGAGGTGCCCGGCCCACGAGTCGAACAGCTGCACTGCGTGTGCGCCGGCACCTACCTGGGCGCCGAGGTACGCCAACACCGCCTCCGACAGTCGATCCATGAGTTTGTGCCACGTCGCCGGCTCCGAATACATGAGAGCTTTGGTGCGGGCGTGGGTCTTCGACGGTCCGCCCTCTATCAAGTAGGTGGCGAGCGTGAACGGGGCGCCGCCGAAACCGATGAGCGGCACGTCGAGCTCGCCGGCAAGAATCCGCACCGTCTCGATTACGAACGGAAGACCTTCCGCGACGTCGAGGGGATGCAGACGGTCGACGCCCGCGACATCTCGGATCGGCTCGGCGATGACCGGGCCGAGGCCGGGAGCGATCTCGAGATCCACCCCCATCGCCTCGAGGGGAACGACGATGTCGGAGAACAGGATCGCCGCGTCGACTCCGTGACGCCGCACCGGCTGGAGCGTCACCTCGACCGCCAACTCCGGGGTTCGGCACATGTCGAGGATCGTGTGCCGCTCCCGCAGGCGGCGATACTCGGGCAGGCTCCGGCCCGCCTGGCGCATGAACCAGACGGGGGTCACGTCGGTCGGACGGCGCCGGCAGGCGTCCAGGAACCGCGGGATGTCGGCCACCGCAGCATCCTACGCGCCGTCGTCTCTAGCGAATGAGGCGCTCGATGAGATCTACGTACTGAAGGAGATGCCGGAAGCCGAGGAAGTTCTCTCTTACGCGCTCCCGCGCGGCCGCCCCCAGTCGCGCCGCCTCATCGGCGTTTGCGAGAAGGCGCGTAACTGCACTGCCGTAGGAGGCAAGGTCGCGCGCGTCGTCTATGAGCACTCCTGATTGTCCGTCGACGATTTGGTCCTGGATGCCGCCGACTTTCGTCGCAACGACCGGGCGCGCCTTCCACATCGCCTCCGCCACGGTCAGTCCGAATCCTTCCGCGATCGACTTCTGCACGACGACGGTCGCGTAGCGCTGCAGGGCGTTGACGATCGCTGCATTCTCCTCTCCGTCTTCCATCGGGAGATGGACGAGGTGCACGCGCGCCCGTGCCTCGGCCGGAAGATTCCTCCACGCGGAACGGGCCTCTTCGAGCACCTCGGCGCCCTCGGGGTCGTCGGCGACCGCGTCCACGGCCGGTCCCGCGTAGATCAGATGTGCATCCGAATGTGGAGCGACGTGCATTGCGAAGCCGGTGATCACGCCGAGCGGATCCTTGAGGCGGTCCCAGCGCGATATCTGGACGACCGTCGGTGCTCCGGGTGGGACGGGTTCGTCCTCGACGATCTCGGCGCGCCGGTCGACGCGCGCCGGAGTTCCGTCTTCGCGCGTGAAAACGGGCGGTCCGTCGACTTGCCTGTCGATGATGCCGGCGGCGTCGAGGATGGCGAAGACGGTCCTTTCGTCCAATGCCTGGTTCTTTGCGGAGAACGCATCTATCGACGGCGCGATGATCCACACTTTGTCGGCGTCGAGTCGATCCCAAACGAACGCTCGCCGCGAGAAAACGAGCGCGTCGGCGACGTCCACGTACGGGCGTAAGAAGTTCCACGCAGCCGCGGTGATCTCGTTTGGTTGGTCGATTCCTATGTGGCATCGCCACACGACCTTCGCTCCCGCTTCTTTCAGTCGCACACATAAGCCCGCAGGTTGCGGGTCGTGAACGATGACGATGTCGCCGGGACGTACCAGTTCGACGAGTTCGAGCGCATTGTCCTTTTGGACTTGGTCGTAGACCGCCCGCTCTTCGTTCCCGAGGGGACCGCCGTCTCCCGGCGCGCCGTGCAGATGGTTGTGGAGGCGTTTCGTGACGTGAAAGAAGCTCGGGTTTCCGCCGAGCACGATCCAGCGCGCGTCGACGCCCGCGCCGCGGGTGTAGGCGAGGAGCGGGCGCAGCATCTCGGCGACCCCGCCGCCCCGAGCCGTCGAGTTCACGTTCCACACGCACCGCCCTCGAAGATCGCGAGCGGCCGCTTCCACCCGCCGCAGGAACTCGCCTCCGTCGCCGTCACCCATGACGGCGCGGAATTTTTCCGGCGCGAGCGACCCCACGGGGACCTCTTCGATCGTCATGTCCTCACCCTCTGCCTAGACGTTGAGGCCACCATACGTACCCGATTCACGTCGTAGCAAAGTTTGGGAGGATCATTTGATGTCACGCCTGTTCGGAACCGATGGGATCCGCGGGGTCGCCAACCAAGATCTCACGCCCGATCTCGCACTGGCACTCGGCCGGGCCGCGGGATCGGTGCTTGCGCCCGGCGGAGGCCACGTCGTCATCGGACGCGATACGAGGCCCTCGGGTCCGATGCTGGAGGCGGCGTTGCTCGCCGGCCTCTGCTCCGCGGGAGTCGATGTGCGCCGCGCCGGGATCATCCCGACGCCGGCGGTCGCGTTCCTGACGCTCGAGGAGAAGGCTGCGGCGGGAGCGGTGATATCGGCTTCGCACAACCCGGCCGCCGACAACGGCATCAAGTTCTTCTCTTCCGAGGCGATGAAGATCGCGGCTGCGGCCGAGGAGGAGATCGAGGCAGCTATGGAGTCACCCACATCAGACCTACCGACCGGCGCAGAGGTCGGGTCGGTGGAAGACCTCGAACGCGCCGGCGAGCGGTACGTCGACCACCTCATTCACACCTTGCACGAACCGCTGCGCGGTTTGCGAGTCGTACTCGACTGTGCGTTCGGCGCGGCATACGACGTTGCGCCCTCTGCATTTCGCGAGGCCGGCGCCCATGTCATAGCGCTGCATGCGGAGAACGACGGGGGGCGGATCAACGTCGATTGCGGTTCGACCGCGGTGGGAAAGCTTGCGGAGCGAGTCGTGCACGAAGGGGCGGATCTGGGAATCGCATTCGACGGCGATGCCGACCGGGCGCTGGCAGTCGACGAACGTGGACAGGTTGTCGACGGCGACAGAATCATTGCGTTGTCCGCTCTACACCTCAAGGAGTCGGGCGAACTGCACGGCGACCTCGTGATCGGCACGGTCATGGCGAACCTCGGCTTCCGGCACGCGCTCGAGGCGCGCGGGATCGATGTCGTGACGGTGCCGGTCGGCGACAAATTCGTCGCGGAAGCGATGGCCGAGCGGGGAGCCGCGCTGGGCGGTGAACAATCGGGTCACGTCATCTTCGGGAGCCACTCGACGACGGGGGACGGCATCCTCACCGGCCTGCAGGTGGCGGGAGCGGTCGCCGCGTCCGGGGAAACGTTGTCCAATCTCGCCTTCTTCTACGACACCTATCCGCAGGTCCTAACCAACGTTCGCGTCGCCCACGCCGACCGGCTCGAGTCTGCAACCGAGGTGTGGGGGGCCGTCGAGGCAGCCGAACGAACCCTCGGATCGGACGGCCGGGTCCTGGTGCGGGCGTCGGGAACCGAGCCGTTGGTGAGGGTCATGGTCGAGGCGGTCGACGAAGCCACGGCGCGCCGAACCGCGAACAGTCTGGCGGCGATCGTCGCCCGCGCGCTCGCTTAGGCGGCGCGCCCTCCCATCCCCTTTCCCAGAATCCGGCCACCCGCTATCCTGTCGGGTGAAGAGGAAGTTGTTTGCGTACGGATCTAGCGCCAGGGCTCGCCGGTGGAGGCGGCGAGTCGACGAGGTAGGGGATCTCGGAAAGGGCCGCTCGGGAGCGGCCCGACTCGGCGGGTGACCCTCGGCCGGCCACGGTCGTAACGGTGTCGACAAACCCCGGGAGCGATCTCGGGTCACAAACCGGCGCCGCCGGGAGCATCCCGGGTGGGAGTGGCTCCTCTTCACGAAGCGCCGGAGTAATGCGAGTCGATCTCCGGTTCGTCGTTCCGCGCGCACCGGAGCGCGGGGGAGGAGACGTCCATGTGCGGCATCGTTGGATACGTAGGGCGCGACCAGGCGCTTTCGATCCTGCTCGACGGGATGCAAAAGCTCGAGTACCGGGGGTACGACTCCTCCGGGATCGCGGTGATCGACGGAGGGCTCCGGGTGGTGCGGCGCGCCGGGCGGATCTCGGAGCTGGTCGCGGCCGTCGACGGCGCGCAGTTAGAGGGCACCACGGGCATCGGACACACTCGGTGGGCGACGCACGGCGCGCCCACGGACGCCAACGCGCATCCCCATCGCGACTGCAGCGACCGTCTGGCGCTGGTGCACAACGGGATCATCGAGAACCACGACGTTCTCCGGCGCGAGCTTCAAGGCTCGGGTCACGAGTTCCGCAGCGAGACCGATACCGAGGTTGCGGCCCATCTCATCGAAGAGATCATGGCGACCCAAGGGTGCGATCTCTTGTCGGCGATGCTGAAGGCCGTAAACCGGCTCGAGGGGGCATTCGCGCTGGTTGCGGTGCACGTCGACGAGCCCGAGCACATTGTCGTGGCGCGCCAGGAGCCCCCGATCATCGTCGGCGCGTCGAAGGAAGCGGGGCTCGTCGGCTCCGACATCCCCGCGCTCCTTGCTTACACGCGTGACGTGATTCCGCTCGACAACCAACAAGTTGCGGTCGTATCGGCGGGATCCGTCCGGGTTTTCACATTTGACGGGCGGGAGGTCGCGCCCGAGACGGTCCACGTCGAGTGGGATCTGAATGCGGCCGAAAAGGGCGGCTTCGAAGACTTCATGCTGAAGGAGATCTACGAGCAGCCGGATGCAGTTCGCAACACCATGCGGGGCCGGATGAACGAACGTGGCCGAATCGCGCTCGACGAAGTGTCGTGGAGTCAGGACGACCTGCGGGCGATAAACAAGATCGTGGTCGTCGCGTGCGGCACTTCGTTCCACGCGGGAATGGCGGCCAAGCACGCAATCGAGCACTGGACCCGCATTCCCGTCGAGCTTGATTACGCGAGCGAGTTTAGATACCGCGACCCGGTCCTCGACCGTCACAGTCTGGTCATCGGAATCGCGCAGTCGGGCGAAACCGCGGACACGCTCGCAGCGGTGCGCTTTGCTAAAGAGATGGGTGCCAAGGTGGTTGCGGTCACGAACGTCGTCGGCTCGTCGATCACACGTGATGCGGATGCGGTGCTCTTCACTCATGCGGGCCCCGAGATAGGCGTTGCCGCAACGAAGACGTTCCTTGCGCAACTCGTTGCGATCAACGTGTTCGCGCTCTACCTCGCGCAGGAACGCGGGTCTATGCCCGAGTCGAAATTGTTCGAAACGATCGATGCGATGCAACGACTCCCCGAGCAGATCGAAGAGACGTTGCTCGTTCACGATGACGTTGCACGCGCTGCGAAACGCTATGCAGAGGCCGGCGATTTCGTCTTCATCGGACGCGGAGTGGGCAATTCGGTTGCGATGGAGGGCGCCTTGAAATTGAAGGAGATCTCCTACATCCATGCCGAGGGCTATCCCGCCGGCGAGCTGAAGCACGGGCCCATTGCGCTGATCGAGAAAGGCGTTCCCGTCGTCGCGATCCTCACCGGCAAGCGGCTTTACGACAAGATGCTGGCGAACGTCGAAGAGGTGCGCGCTCGGGGCGCCGACACGATTTTGATCGCGCCGCGGGGTGACGAGCGGGCGCGCTCGCTGGCGAACGAGTTGTTCGAAGTTCCCGTGACGAAGCCGTTGCTGTCACCCATCCTCGACACGATCCCGCTGCAGTTGCTGGCGTACCACATTGCCAAGGAGCGAGGACTGTCACCGGACAAACCTCGTAACCTCGCCAAGAGCGTCACGGTCGAGTAACGAGCAAAGGAGGGGCCGCTGCGACCCCTGCTGACCCCCGACGAGATGCAGCGCGCCGATCGGGCGACGATCGAGGCGGGCACCCCGGGGCACGTATTGATGGAGCGCGCCGGCCGCGCCGCGGCGCGGGCCGCGCTGCGTGTGGCCGGCGGGCGCTACGGCCGGCGGGCTGCCGTCGTATGCGGTCCCGGGAACAACGGCGGCGACGGCTTCGTCGCGGCTCGGGCCCTTCGTCGCGCCGGGATGGCGGTCACGTGTCTGTTGGTCGGAAACGAAGAGTCGATCCGCGGCGACGCCCTGCTGCACCTCGGGCGGATGAAAAGGGAAGGTATCGAACTCGATTCCTTCGACGGGCGCGGTCTCCTCGGCGCCGGCGTGATCGTCGATGCGTTGTTCGGAACCGGATTCCGCGGATCGGCGGAAGGTGACACGGCCGCAGCCATCGATGCGATGAATTCCTGCCGCGCACCGGTGGTTGCGATAGATATTCCCTCCGGGGTCGCCGGCGCGACCGGACGAGTGGACGGACCGGCGGTGAACGCGGCAGTAACCGTCGCAATGGGCGCGGAGAAGATCGGAACGGCGCTTCCCCCCGGCTCTCTCCATGCAGGAACGGTCGACGTCGTCGATATCGGAATCGCTCTGGATTTCGAGCGGGACGTCGACTTGCGCATCGCCGAGCTCGTCGACGTGCGCGCCGTCATGCGCGCCCGCCCGCCCGACGCACACAAGCGCAGCGCCGGCTCGGTCGTCCTCATCGCCGGGTCCGACGCCACGCGCGGCGCGCCGATCCTTGCCGCCCGCGGCGCGATCCGAGCAGGGGCCGGCTACGTCACGCTCGTCACCACGCCCGCCGTCAAGGCGGCGCTCGCCACATCCGTTCCCGAAGCCCTGTGCGAGGCGACCAACGCGACCACGCTGGGTCCGGAGGCTCTCGACGACTTCGGCGCCGCCATCGGGCGCGCCGACGCCGTCGCCCTCGGGCCGGGCCTCGGGATCGGCGACGCACAACGCGATCTCGTCCGGCGGGCGGTGACGGAGATCGACAAGCCGCTCGTTCTCGACGCCGATGCCCTAAACGTCCTCGCCGGCGCCGGCGGTGCCTCACTCGATCGCACGCTCCCGTTCATCCTCACCCCGCACCCCGCGGAGCTCGCGCGCCTGCTCGGACGCACCACCGAGGAGGTGGTCGGCGACCGGCTGGACGCGGCGCGGTCGGCGGCGCGCCTGTTCCCGCACACCGTGGTGCTCGCTAAGGGGCATCGTTCGATCGTCGTGTGGAACGGGGGGAGCGATGCCGTAGTCGTGCCGGTAGGTGGTCCCGAGCTCGCGACGGCGGGCACCGGCGACGTACTCACCGGCGCCCTCGCCGCGACGCTGGCGGCGGGAACTCCGGCGTCCGATGCGGCGTGGGCGGGGGCGTGGTTGCACGCATCCGCGGGCGCCGAGGCCGCGGCGCTCCGCGGCGCCGAGGGGGTCGCCGCCGGAGACGTCGCCGACTGCCTCGGTCCGGCGCGCGCCGAGCTATCTTCCGCTTTGCGTGCCTGAGGTTTCGCCCCGAGAAATCTCTCGCACACAAAGCAGCACCGACGCTGCAGCGTTGCCCGTTTACGCTCTTGTCATGGTCCGGTTGAGCAGGGACGACGCGGCGCGCCGGGGGCATCCGGTGTGGGCAGAGGTCGATCTCGGCGCGCTCAAGCACAACATCAAGACGCTGTCGTCGGTCGCCGCCGACGCCGAGGTCATGGCCGTCGTCAAGGGGTATGCGTACGGCCACGGGAACCCGGCGTGTGCGGAGACGGCGCTAGAGGCCGGCGCGACCCGGCTGGGGGTCGCGCGCGTCGCGGAGGCGCTGCATTTGCGCGATGCGGGGATCCGGGCGCCGATCCACGTGTTCACCGAACCCCCGCCCGATGCCGCCCGCACGATGATCGAGCACGACCTCACCCCCGCCGTTTACACGGAGGCGTTCGCCCGTCTGCTGTCCGAGGAAGCGGAGGCCTCGGCGCGCCGGATACCCGTCCACGTCAAGCTCGACACCGGCATGCACCGAGTAGGCGTGCCGCTCGACGATGTTCCCGACGCCCTTCGACTGCTGCGATCGCTTCCCGGGCTCGAGATCGAGGGTGCATGGAGCCATCTGGCGGTGGCCGACGTTCCCGACCATCCGTTCACTCGGAAACAGCTCGATCTGTTCGTCGAGATGCTCGACATCTTCGATCGGCTGAAGATCGACCTTCGCCTTCGCCACATTGCAAACTCGGCGGCCACGCTTGCGCTACCGGAGGCGCATTTCGACCTCGTTCGCCCCGGCGCGGCGTGCTTCGGCCTGTGGCCCGGCGCCGCTCTCGTCGGATCCGCCGATCTGCGCCCGGTTCTCGCGCTCCGGGCGCGCATCAACATGACGAAGGCCGTCTCGGCGGGGGACGCACTGTCGTACGGCTTGACGTACCGGTTGCAACATGCAGCCCGAGTCGTGACGGTCCCGGCCGGATATGCCGACGGCTATCCGCGCGCGTTGTCGGGAACGGGTGAAGTGTTGATCAACAAAAAGCGATTCCATGTGTCGGGAAGCGTATGCATGGACCAGTTCATGGTCGACGTCGGCACGAGCGAAGCCGCCATCGGCGATGTTTGCACGCTCCTGGGGACGGACGGCGACGATCGCATCACCGCGGAAGAGGTGGCGGATCGGATCGGGACCATCAACTACGAAGTCACGACGCGCGTCCCGTCGCGCGTGCCCCGTCTCTACGTTGAAGACGATGACGACTCGTAAAAGGCTGATCGCGTTCGCCGGCGCGGCCGTCGGAATCGGGGCGGGCGTGGTGGCAGAGCGTTCGATGCTGAAGCGGCGTCGGCGCAACGACCCCGAGGCGGGCGAGCGATACGGGACGCGCCGCGGGGAACGCAGCAAGATGCTCGACCTTCCGGACGGCGCCCGGCTTTTTATCGAGGAGACGGGACCGTCCCGGGCGCGCCCGGGCGTTGTCTTCGTGCACGGCTCGGGTCTCCGGACCGACATCTGGCACTACCAGATGCACGGAATAGAGGGGCGACGCCTGATCTTCTACGATCTGCGCGGCCACGGGCTGTCGCAGCCCAAGGGCGACGCGGATTTCTCCGTGAAGGGCCTTGCCGACGACCTCCTTCGCGTCATCGAGGACGCTCGCCTCGAGGAGGTTGTAGTCGTGGGGCATTCGGTGGGGGGGATGGTTGCGCTCGAGGCGGCGCTGTTGCGGCCCGACCTCGAGGGGTCCGTCCTGCGGGGGCTGGTGCTTCTCAACACGACCTATCGCCCGGCCGTTGAGACGTTGGCCGGAGGCGCTGCCATCGCGCGCGTCGAGCGCCTCGTGCGCCGCCCGCTCGATGCATTCGCGACGCGCCCCGAGTACCTCGATCGGCTGCGGAAGGTCATCAGACCTTCCGACGGCGTCTTTTGGACGGTGGCACTTGCCGCGTTCGGCCCCGGCGCATCGGCGAAGCAAGTCGACTTCATGTACGACATGCTCGCCGAAACACCGGCGGACGTGATCTTCGACTTGATCAAGTGCTATCGCGATTTCGACGTGCGCGACCGCCTCGAAGAGGTCCGGGTGCCGGTGCTGGTGATCGGCGGAACACGAGACAGGATCACCGTGCCCGGCGCGTCCGAGTATCTCGCCGGGCATCTTCCGAAAGCGGAGCTTCGCTTGCTGGATGGTTGCGGCCACATGTCGATGTTGGAACGCCATCGCGAGATCAATCGCATGCTTGCTTCGTTCTGCGACGACGTGCTCGGTCGGCCGGAGAAGATCCGCCCCGCGCGCGAGAGGAAGAAATCATGAGGGATCAAAGAGTCGAGCGGATGGCGGACGTCTTGGTCGGTTACTCGCTGGGGGTGAACAGCGGCGATACCGTCCACATCAAGGGGCCGTACGTCGCCGAGCCGCTGATGCTTGCACTTTACGAGCGTTGTCTGAAGCAAGGCGCACATCCGAAGATCCTTGCATCACTTCCTGATGCCGAGGCGCTGTTCTACCGACACGCGGCGGATCATCAGCTGGAGTACATCTGGCCGACCGACGAATGGTCGGCAGAGAATGTGGACGTTTCCATCACCATCATCGGCGAAACCAACACACGCTCCCTCTCGCGGATCGATCCTGGGCGCCAGGTGGTTGCCGCGCGGGCGCGAAAGCCCTTGATGGATACGTTTATGCGCCGCGCCTCGGACGGGGGTTTTCGATGGGCGGTGACGCTGTTCCCCACCGAGGCGCACGCGATGGAGGCGGAGATGAGCCTCGACGAATACGAAGACTTCTTTTTTCGCGCGTGTTTGGTCGATGCCGACGATCCCGCCGCCGAGTGGCAGAAGGTCGCCGAGCGGCATGCACGCCTTCTCGAGTGGATGGACGACCATCGCGAACTCCACATCGAGGGACATGGGACGGATTTGCGCCTCGATGTAGAGGGACGCAAGTGGATTCCTTGTGACGGCACCACCAACTTTCCCGACGGCGAGATCTTTACCGGGCCGAACGAGGCGGGCACCGAGGGATACATCACGTTCACGTACCCCGCGTCGTACCGGGGCCGGTCCGTCGAGGGGATTCGGCTCGGATTCGAGGACGGCCGCGTCGTCGAAGCAAGCGCAGGGAAGAACGAGGATTTCCTTCTCAAGGCGCTCGACGCCGACGCCGGGGCGCGCGTTCTCGGCGAGATCGGCATCGGGACGAATTACGGGATCGTCGACTTCTCGGGTGAAAGCCTTCTCGACGAGAAGATCGGCGGGACCATTCACCTGGCGGTCGGTGCTTCTTATCCAGAATCCGGGGGGGTCAACGAGTCGGCAATCCACTGGGACATGGTGTGCGATCTTCGGCGCGGCGGGCGGATCACGCTCGACGGGGACGTTCTGATGGAGGACGGGATCCTGCTTTTCTAAGCAAACCGGGGTAGTGGAGGCGGGGGGGCAGGTTCTATAGGCTTCGCCCATGCCCGGCCGTGCGGAAGATCGCGCCGGCGTCGCCATCGACGCCGTCAGAGATGAGGCGCTCGTGTGCACGAAGTGCCGTTTGGCGGCGGGTCGCACGAACGTCGTGTGGGCGGCGGGGAACCTCGATGCCGACCTGCTCCTCATCGGTGAGGCCCCCGGTTTTCACGAGGACCGGGAGGGGGTTCCGTTTGTCGGCGCCGCCGGGGCATTACTCGACCGGATGCTGGCCGAAGTCGGACTCGATCGATCCCGGGCGGCGATCGTCAACGTGATCAAGTGCCGTCCGCCGGACAACCGCGATCCCCAGCCGGATGAGATAGAGGCATGTCGGCCTTATCTCGAAGCGCAACTGGCGCACATGCGTCCCGATGTGATCATCACACTCGGCAACTTCGCGACCCGTTTCATCCTCGAAGATCAAATCGGGATCACGAGAGCACGCGGCCGTGTCTACCGGCGGCGCGGCGCGGCGGTCGTGCCGACCTTCCACCCTGCGGCGGCGCTGCGAGGAGGACGGTTCGGGGGGATGAGCCCGATCGATGCGATCCGTCTCGACTTCAGGACGGCCGTAACACTCCTTCGGCGCGCGGCCGCGGCACCCCGGGAGCCCGCGCCCGCTCCGGTCGCGTCTTCCGGAGCGTCCACGGGGGACGGCGAGCAACTCGGATTGTTCTGATCGTCGATGCGCCCATACCTGGCCGTCACTACGACCTCTCCCGAGGAGACGCGTATCGTCGGCGCCGCGCTCGCGCCGATGCTCGTCCCGGGAGATGTGATCTCGCTGTCGGGTGATTTGGGTGCCGGGAAGACCGTCCTCGTCCAAGGTGTGGCCGCGGCGTTGGGCGTAGAGGACCGGGTGCTCTCGCCGACTTTCACCATCGTTCACGAGTACCGTGGCCGCTACACGATTCTGCATCTCGACGTTTATCGCCTGAACTCGTTTCAGGAGGTTCTCGACCTCGGGTTCGAAGAGCTGCTCGACCCCGAGGCAATTCTTCTTGTGGAATGGGGTGAGGCGGTGGCTCCGCTGCTCCCGCCCCGCTATCTCGAAGTTCTCATCCGATCCGCCGAGGCGACCGGCCCGGCCGACGACCGCGTGGTGCTGTTCCGCGGCCACGGGGATGATTGGATGCACAAGCTGGAGGGCATGCGCGCCACCGCCGAGGCGTTGCTCGATGCGGCATCGCCGGACCTCTCGACGGGGGCACGGTTTGGGTACATCGCCGGGCTTCCGCCGCGCGACCATGGAGGACGGGGCGCGCCCTAGGCGCCGGACGAAGGAGAGAACTCGTTGTTGGTCTTGGGGATCGAGACTTCGACGCCGCAGGCGAGCGTTGCCATCGGCTCCGAACAGGGAGTCGTGGCGAGCGCGCTCGTCAGCCGGGGTGCGTCGTACAACGAATTCCTTCTGCCTGCGATCCGGTTTTGTCTGGATGAGGCCGGGCTGGATTATCGGAACCTCGGCGGCATTGCAGTCAGCCTCGGCCCGGGGCTGTTCACCGGAATGCGAGTGGGTGTGGCGACTGCCAAGGCGCTGGCGCAGGCGCTCAGCGTCCCGATTTGCGGCATGGCAAGCCTTGATCTGGTTGCCTACGAGGTCCGCTACACGCCGAAGACGATATGCGTCGCACTCGATGCCCGGCGGGACGAGGTTTTTTGCGCGTTCTACAAGTCCTCTCCCGGCGGCATCCAACGGATGAGCGATTACCGGATCGAGACGCCGGCGCGTCTCGCGACGGGACTCGAGTCGCGCCGTGAGGATGTGCTGCTGGTCGGAAATGGGGCGTTGCTCTACCGAGCGGTCTTCGAGGAGATCGGGCCTCTCGTGGAGATCGGGACGATGAGTCATTCGTTCCCCAATGCGGTGTCGCTCGTGGAACTGACGGTCCCGCGGATGTACAGGGAGGATTTTGATTCGGTCTACGACCTCAAACCTCTTTATCTCAGGCAGTCCGCAAAACGCATCCAGTGGGAACGCATCCGTGGAAGCAGGAGTGCGTGATGGCCCTCGCCCGCAAGCCGGAATCGGCGCAGATCCCGGACGTCGAGCTGACGCGCATGCGTCGTCGGCACCTACGCCGGGTTTTGGCGATCGAAGGGCAAGTGTATCCCCGCCCCTGGAGCGCGTCGTTGTTCCTGTCGGAGTTATCGCAACGGACGACACGTTCGTACATCGTCGCCCGAGTCGACGGCTTCGTCGTCGGCTATTGCGGCATCATGTTCACCGGCCTGGAGGCGCATGTAACGAACATCGCGGTCGATCCCGATTTTCATCACACGAAGATCGGGACACGGCTTCTGTTGAAACAGATCACGGAGGCGGTGGCACGGGGCGCCGAGACGATCTCCCTCGAGGTGCGTGTGTCGAACGTAAAGGCGCAAGCGATGTACGAGAAGTTTGGTTTTTCGACCGTCGGCGTGCGCAAGGGTTACTACATCGAAACTTCCGAGGATGCGTATGTAATGGTGGTCGAGCACGCGTCGTCGACCGATTACCGGCTGCGACTGAGCGCGATCCGCGATGAGCTGGGTCGTCCGATCGGGAGCGTCGCGGATGAGTGATCTGTTGTTGACCCGGCCCGAGACCGAAACCGTCGAACGAAAGATCGGCGAATGGGACGAAGAGACGCTCATTCTCGGCATCGAGACGTCCTGCGATGAGACCTCCGCGTCCGTCGTAAAGGGCGGCCGCGAGATTCTGTCGAACGTCATCGTTTCGCAGGTCCGGCTGCACGGCGAGTACGGCGGAATCGTGCCCGAGATCGCTGCCCGGGCACATGTCGAGGCGCTCACCCCCGCCATCGCCGAGGCGCTGCGGGGGGCGGATGCAACCTTTTGGGACCTCGACGGGATCGCCGCCACGATCGGCCCCGGCCTCATCGGGTCGCTGCTGGTGGGAGTTGCGGAGGCTAAATCGATCGCATCCGTCCTTCAGATCCCGTTCGCCGGAGTGAACCACCTCGAGGCGCACATCTACTCGAACCTTCTCGAGGATCCGGAGGCAACCTTCCCGGCCGTCGCCCTCATCATCTCCGGCGGTCATACGATGCTCGTCCACGCCCGCGCTCACGGCCACTACGACGTCCTCGGCGGAACGATCGACGATGCCGCCGGCGAGGCGTTCGACAAAGTTGCGAGGTTCCTTGGGCTTGATTACCCGGGCGGACCCGAGATCGATCGACTGTCCCTGCTCGGAAATCCAGAAGCCGTTTCGTTTCCTCGTTCGATGATCAATGTCGCGGGTTTCGACGTGTCTTACTCCGGGCTCAAGACCGCGGTCGTCAACTACGTGCGGAAGGCCGAGGCGCGCGGCGAGGACCTATCGATAGAGGATATTGCCGCTTCGTTTCAAGCTGCAGTGGTCGAGATTCAGGTGAGCAAGACGATGGCCGCGGTCGAGAGCGTCGGGGCCGACCGGGTCTTTCTGTGCGGCGGAGTGGCCGCCAATTCCGGCCTCCGCCGGGGACTGGCAGATGCGTGCTCCGCGGCGGGGGTTCTTCTCACCGTCCCGAGGATCGAGTTGTGTACCGACAACGCGGCGATGGTGGCCGCGTGCGCGGCCGCCATGCTCCGCCGGGGCCTCTATTCGAGCCTCGCCGCGGCACCCGATCCCAACCTGACGTTGTAGAAGTTTGTCGTCGGAAATCCGCCTGTATCGAACATGGGTTCGATAGAGTTGATGGTGCACCGCACCCCCGCGGCGTGATGGGACACATGGACCCGTTCCGCTGCAGCACGAACGAGCTGGTCGGAGACATTCACCAGCTCCATACGACGATTTCGAGCGCGCACAGGCGCCTCCTGCGCGCGATCGCCGAATTCGACAGGCGCGAGGCGTGGGCCGCCGACGGGTGCCGCAACATGGCGGGCTGGTTGTCGGCGCACCTCGGCATATCCGTCTCGCAGGCATTTCGCTGGACCAAGGCCGCCCACGCGCTCGAAGATCTTCCCCTCCTCGCGGCCGCGCTCGAGAACGGCACGTTGTCGCTCGACAAGACGATCGAGCTTGCCCGCTTTGCAACTCCCGCCACCCAGGAAAGCCTTATTCGGTGGGCCGAGAAAGCGTCGGTGCCGGCGATCAGGCGCAAGGCCGATGTCGCCAACCGTCCCTCGCTGGACGATACGACCGCCGCTCAACGGGCGCGCTACTTCCGCTGGTGGACGTTCGACGACGGCGCGTGCATGGGCGTCGAGGGGGTCTTGCCGTCCGCCGACGGAGCCGCGGTTGCCAAAGCACTCACGCGCCTCGCTAGTTCTCTGCCGGAGGATCCCGACTGCCACGACGGCTTGGAGGAACGCTGCGCCGATGCGCTGGTGGCCATGGCGCGGGCGCGGATCGCGGAGGATCAAGATCCGGATCGGGCGACGGTCGTGCTCCACGTCAACCTCGACGACGTCGTGAGATATGGCCCCGGCGGCGAGATCGACGGCGGCCCGGTCGTACATCCGGAGGTGGCACTCCGCATGATGTGCGACTGCCGCCTCGAGTGCGTCGTCGGCGACGGCGGCAGGACGATCGGGATCGGGCGCGCATCGCGTACCCCGTCGCCGTGGCTCCTGCGCCAACTCTTTCACCGCGACCGCGGCTGCACGTTCCCGGGCTGCGGAGCGACGCGGTTTCTGCAGGCGCACCATGTCCGCCATTGGATACGGGGCGGCCATACCAACCTCGACAATCTCATGCTCGTTTGCTTCTTCCATCACAAGCTCGTCCACGAGCACAACTGGAGCGTGAAGCTGGACCGCGACGAGCGCGCGCAGTGGTTTCGTCCCGACGGGAACCGCCACCAGCCCCGCCCACCGCCGTCGCCGGCGCCCGCGCCCACGTCACATGCAGCGGTTTGACCGCCTTCCGGTCCCGCGCTACCCTTAGCACTCGAAGCATAGGAGTGCTAATCCGTTCGACATCAGTTGGAGGTAGGTATGGCAACCGCTACCAAGACCGCGCTCAAGCCGCTCGAGGACCGCATCCTGGTCCGGCCCGAAGAGGGTGAAGAGACGACCGCGTCCGGCATTGTGATCCCCGACACGGCCAAGGAGAAGCCCCAGGAGGGGACCGTCCTCGCGGTGGGTCCGGGCAAGCGGAGCGACACCGGCGACCTTGTTCCGATGGACGTAAAAGAGGGCGACCGGGTCATCTACTCGAAGTACGGCGGCACCGAGATCAAGCTCGAAGGCGAGGAGCTGCTGATCCTGTCGGCGCGCGACGTGCTCGCCATTCTCGGCTAGGAGGCGCTCCCGGTCTTCTTCGACCCGGCGCAGGGGCTCGCCCTGCGCCACATCCCGTGGGGAGTGTCCCCGAGAGGAGTTCTGCCAGATGTCAAAGCTGTTGAAGTTCGATGAGGACGCACGTCGCGGCCTCGAAGCCGGTGTCGACCGGCTCGCAAACGCGGTTCGGGTGACGCTCGGGCCCCGCGGGCGCAACGTCGTCCTCGACAAGAAGTGGGGTGCGCCCACGATCACCAACGACGGCGTCACGATCGCCAAGGAAATCGAGCTCGAGGACCCGTGGGAGAACATGGGCGCCCAGCTCGTGAAGGAAGTAGCGAGCAAGACCAACGACGTTGCCGGTGACGGCACCACCACCGCCACCGTGCTGGCGCAGGCTCTTGTTCGCTCCGGCCTGCAGGCGGTGGCCGCGGGTTCGAACCCGATGGAGCTCAAGCGGGGTATCGAGAAGGCGGTGCGCGCTGCGGTGGAGTCGCTGAAGTCCCAGGCGCGCGATGTCGAAGACCGTGGGCAGATTGCGCACGTCGCGGCCATCTCTGCGAACAACGACTCGGAAATCGGTGAAATGGTCGCCGAGGCCATGGACAAGGTCGGCAAGGATGGGGTCATCACCGTCGAGGAGTCGAATACGTTCGGCCTCGAGCTGGAGCTCGTCGAAGGTATGCAGTTCGACAAGGGCTACATCTCGCCGTACTTCGTCACCGATCAGGATCGCATGGAGGCGATCCTCGACGAGCCCTACATCCTGTTCGCCCAGCAGAAGATCTCCTCGGTGCGCGATCTTCTGCCGATCCTCGAGAAGGTCATGCAGTCGGGCAAGCCCCTGCTGATCGTTTCCGAGGACGTGGAGGGCGAAGCTCTCGCCACGCTCGTCGTCAACAAGATCCGCGGCACTTTCAAGGCGGTCGCGGTCAAGGCGCCGGGGTTTGGAGACCGCCGCAAGGCGATGCTTCAGGACATGGCGATCCTCACCGGCGGCCAGGTGATCTCGGAAGAGATCGGGCTCAAGCTCGAAAGTGTCGGGGTCGACCTGCTCGGGCAGGCTCGCAAGATCGTCGTCACGAAGGACGACACGACGATCGTCGAGGGCCAGGGCAGCGAAGACGAGATACGCGGCCGGGTCGAGCAGATCAAGGCCGAGGTCGAGCGCACCGACTCCGACTGGGATCGCGAGAAGCTGCAGGAGCGCCTCGCGAAGCTCTCCGGCGGCGTGGCCGTGCTGAAGGTCGGCGCCGCGACCGAGGTGGAGCTCAAGGAGAAGAAGCACCGGATCGAGGACTCCGTGTCGGCCACGCGGGCGGCCGTGGAAGAGGGAATCGTTCCCGGAGGCGGTACCACCCTGGTGCGGGCCCGGGAGGCGGTCGAGGCCCTCGATCTCGAAGGTGACGAGCGGGCGGGAGCACGCATCGTGGCGCTGTCGCTCGAGGCGCCGCTGCGGTGGATCGCCCAGAACGCCGGCTTCGAGGGCGGCGTCGTGGTCGAACGCGTGCGCAACGAGAAGCCGGGGCACGGTCTCAACGCGGCAACCGGCGACTACGTCGACCTCGTGGGGGCCGGTGTGATCGACCCGGTGCGGGTCACGCGCTCCGCGCTCGAGAACGCGGCGTCGATCGCGGCGCTGCTGCTCACCACCGAGGCCACCATCGTCGACAAGCCGCAGGAGGAGGCGCCGGCCGCCGGCGGCCACGACCACGGCATGGGCGGCATGGGCGGCATGGGCGGCATGGGCGGCATGATGTAGGGGGGTTTTCTCCCACAGCAAGAAAAAGGGGCCCCGGTCGAAGAAGACCCGGGCCCCTTTTTCGCGCGCCCTTCTAGAACTTCGAGACGTTCAGCAACGGTTCCTTTACCGCATCGCGGTCGTCGAGGTTGTTCCAGTCGGTCGTTCCGTTGCTCTGCAGCGCGGCCTGCACCTCGGCCGGCGACGCGCCGGGGTGCGACGCCTTGTACAGCGCCGCGGCGCCGGCGACGTGAGGAGAGGCCATCGAGGTTCCGCTGATGGTGTTGTAGCCGCCGCCCTTCCACGTCGAGTGAATGCACACCCCCGGGGCGATGATGTCGACGTCGGCCCCGTAATTGGAGAAGTTGGCGAACGTGTCGTCGACGTCACTGCGGCACGTGGGGGATCCGAGGCCGCCCGGAAGCCCGTCGAAATCGGCGAGGGCCGATACCGTGATGACCTCATCGTAGGCCGCCGGCACGTGGTTGGCTGAGTCGTCGCTCTCGTTCCCCGCCGCAACCGCATACGTGACGCCTGCCTGCACCGACTTGCAGATCGCGTCGTGAAGTGCAGTTCCCGTGGCGCAGCCCGATCCGGCGGGCTCGCTGCCACTTCCTCCGAGGCTCATGTTGGCCACTTCGATCGTCGCCGCGTTTGCCGTCACCCAGTCGACGCCGCAGATGATCGACGACCACGAACCACTTCCGGCGTTGTTCAGCACTCGTACCGCATGGAGGCGCGCGCCGGGCGCGACCCCCACGACGCCTTGCGCGTCGTCCTTGGCCGCAGCAGTTCCGGCGACGTGCGAACCGTGCCCGTTGCCGTCGGAGTACGACTTGCCGGTCGAACAGTTCTTGCCGCCGACCACGTTGAGGTCCGGGTGGGTCGTGTCGATCCCGGTATCGAGAACCGCAATGTCCACGTCGACCGAGCCGGCTCCGTCGCCCGCCGCCGTGCTGCTTACCTCGCCGTCGATGCGGTTGATGCCGGTCGGAAGGCTTTGTGCGGAAATGGACACGGGCCGGTCCTCGGACACGTAGGCAACGCGCTCGTCGCTCCTGACGGCGTCGAGCCGGGCCTGCGGAAGGACCGCGGCGTACCCCTTGATGGAGTGCTCGTACACGAATTGGATCTCCGCCGCGTGCTCGTTGGCGTGCTCGCGTGCTACGGCGCCCGGATTCTGCACGGATTCCTTCAGCACGACGATGTAGGACGCCTTCCCGCCCGCGGCATGCGCCCCCGGAACGAGTGCGACCGCAAACAGGACGAGTACGCAGAAAGCAACGGCACGTTTGCCCATTGGTCCCCCTGACCCCCATTCGGCGCGAGCCGACTCGCGCCGCCTCGGATCGGAATGTACTTCGCCGGGGGGCGTCGCGTCGAGAGCGGGGGCGGGTATTTCCCCCGCTTCGGGGTCGCGACGTACCGCTACGGGAGGTACGACATCGGGTTCACGGGGGAGCCGTTGACCCGCACTTCGAAGTGAAGGTGATCGCCGGTGCACGATCCGGTGCATCCGACGTAGCCGACGACCTCACCCTGCGACACCGACGCGCCGCCGCTTACGGCGAAGCCGGACATGTGCGCGTACAGCGTGCTGATGCCGCCGCCGTGGTCCACGATGACCGCGTTGCCGTAGCCCGAGTAGGACGAGGCGAGGATGACGGAGCCGCCCTTGGCCGCCACGACCGGCTGCCCGGTGTAGCCGTCGATGTCGATCCCGGTGTGCATCCTGCCCCAGCGGGGTCCATACGGGGAGGTGACCGGACCGTTGAGAGGCCAGATATAGCCGCCGGCCGACACGCCCAGGCTGGTGACGGATCGCTGAGCCTGGGCCGCGATGATTTCCTTCCTCAACTGCTCCGCCTCGTGCTCGAGGTTCCCCTCCCGATCCCGCAGTCGTGCCACGTCGGCCGCCACCGCCGCGTATGCGGCATCGAGCTCCTCTTTGCGGTCGTCGAGGTCGGCGAGCAGCCCGGCGCGCCCGGCGCGCCGCTCTTCGAGTTCGTTTCTCTTGACGAGAAGAATGCGGTTTTGCTCTTCGATCTCGACCTTCAACCGCCCGAACTGGACCAGAGCTCCGGTGTTCTCCTGCGCCGCGATCCCGAGGATCTCGGCCTTCGCGTCGAGCTCCGCCAGGGACTCGGAGTTGAGCAGAGCGTCGATGATGTCGGTGGCCCCCTGTTTGTAGAGGATGACCGCCTGTTCGGTAGCCCGATCTTCAACGGCATCGATCTTCTTCTGCGTCGCCGCGATGTGCGCTTCTACCGTCCTGACCTCGGATTCGACCTCCGCCACCTGCACATCGAGCTTGTTGATTGCGATTTGGAGCGTCGTGATGTCTTTCTCGAGCACGCGAATGCGGCTCTTCAGCGATCCCGCCCGGGCTTCTTTCTCCCCCAGACGGTCGCGCACCGCATCGAGCTGATCGCGGGTTTGGTTGAGGTTCTTCTTCTTTTGGTCGGCAATCGAGCCGACTGCGGGGATGAGGAGGGTGCACACGACGGTGGCCGCAATGAGCGCGCGTCCCAGCCGTTGTCGTTGCAAGCTCGATTCTCCTCCCCGGCGTCCCCTAGATCCCTTTCGACCGGGCCCGTGTCGGCTCCCGCGCCGTTTCCGTTCTCCGCACCCCAGCCCCTCAGGCGGTGGGGGGGGAACCGCCGGGCATCCTGCCATATGTGCCCAGCCCGCACAAGCACATCAGGAGACATACGGCGCCAAGCGGATTTCCCTCTCAATCCACGCACAAAGGGACCGGCCGAAAATTGTGCAAGAGCGCGAATATTTGTCCCGATCACGTCTTGCCACGGGCCGGCCGGCGGCGTAATGTCCGTCCTGCACCCGCTGAGTTGTAAACCGGTTTCGGCCGGGAAGAAGGCTCGGCGGGTGCACTTTTTTTGGGCGCAGTCGTGCCTTTTCCCGCTCCGGCGCACCCGCTATCGTTGGGGACGTTCCCGAAACCGGGCACTTTTGCGTGGAGCGCCCGAGAATGGATGAACGATGCACGTGGATCTTCTTGATCTGGAGACCGCCATCAAGGCAATGTCGGGCGTTCTCGGCTGCGTGATCTTCTCCGGTCCCGAAGGCGAGCCCACCCAGATTCAGGCGTTCGTCCGGCGGGGGGTGGGGCGTGACGAGGTGCGTCGGGCGATCGAGGGCGAGCTGGAGACGCGCGGCCTCGATCTCGCCCGGATCGACATCCTGGTTTCCGACCTCGAGGCGGAAACCTCTCTGGCCGACATTGCAGCGGACGTCCTTTCGGCCGCACCGGACGACGCGGATGATCCCATCGCCGCGCTCGAACGGCGGTTGTCCGCGGCGGCGGGCCGTCCTGCCATCCGGCGCGTAGCGCTCACGTCGACGGCCGGTCGGGTAGAGGCCGAGGTCGTGCTCGCGGGGATGCCGCCCGGCACGGCCGGGCGCGCCGAGGGCGACAAGTCATCGCGCGGGCTTGAGGTCGTCGCCTCGGCAACCCTGGATGCGGTGCACCGCCTCGTGGGCGGCGGCCGTTTCTCTGTGGAACACGCCTCGGTCGTCGCAACGAGCGCGGGCGACGCCGCCCTGGTGTTCGTGCGGGCGGGTGAGGACAACCTCGTGGGAGCTGCGGTCGTACGCGACGATCCCCTCGCCGACGTCGTCGTGCGCGCCACGCTTGCCGCGGTCAACCGTGTTATCGGGCGCCCGTCGTGACGATCGGCGCGCTCGTGGAAAGATCGGCGCGCCGCTGGTACAGTCGGAGTGTCATAGGAGTGTCGCCGCCTCCCGGAGTGTAGCGGGAGTGTACGTGCCGGCCCCTGTTTCCGATGTGCAGGAAGGGAGACTCGCATGCCCCAGTCGTCCACAGACGTGCCCGGCGCCGCGCCTCACGGTGGTGCGCTCGAGATTCGCGCCGCAGGTGACGAGGAGCGCTCGTCGCTCGCGTCGGAGGCACGGTCGCTTCCGACCATCGAGGCAAAATCCCGCCGCGTCTTGAGCGACCTCGAACTGTTGGCCGGCGGCGCCGTGTCGCCCAACCGGGGCTTTATGGTCGAAGCCGATTACCGCTCGGTTGTGGACGAGATGCGCCTGGCGAGTGGGGTGCCGTGGAGCCTTCCCATCACTCTGTCGGCGACCGACGACGAAGTCGCAAACCTCTCCGCCGGAGGCCGCGCCGCGATCGTTCACGAGGGGTCCCCGGTGGCGATCATCGACGTCGGCGACATCTATTCGGCCGACTTCAAATACGAAGCCGAAAAGACCTATCTCACCTCCGATGAGGATCATCCGGGAGTCGCATATCTCTTCTCCCAGGCGCCTCATTACGTCGGAGGTGACGTCACGGTCCTGGACAATGTCTTTGCGCACGAGTTCGCTTCTTACCGCCTCACGCCTCTCGCTCTGCGGGAGAAGATCGCCGAGCGGGGGTGGAAGACGGTGGTCGCATTCCAGACGCGCAATCCCATACACCGCGCCCATGAGTACATCACCAAGGTCGCGCTCGAGATCGTCGACGGCCTCGTCATCCACCCCCTCGTCGGCGGGACCAAGTCGGATGACATTCCGGCGGAGACGCGCATGAAGTGCTACGAGGTCCTGATGGACAACTACTACCCGCACGACCGAGTCCTGCTCAGTGTCTTTCCCGCGGCGATGCGCTATGCAGGGCCGCGCGAGGCCATCTGGCACGCCCTCCTGCGCAAGAACTACGGCGTCACTCACTTCATCGTGGGACGGGATCACGCAGGCGTCGGGGATTACTACGGCACTTACGACGCACAGAAGATCTTCGAAGAGTTCGACCCGAGCGAGCTCGGAATCGAGCCGCTCAAATTCGAGCATTCGTTCTTCTGCAGGGAGTGCGGTGCGATGGCTTCGGCGAAGACCTGTCCCCACGATCGCGAGCACCATGTTCATCTGTCCGGAACCCAGGTGCGTCAGATGCTCGTCGACGGCGTCGAGCCGCCGGAGGAATTTTCCCGGCACGAGGTTGCTCGCATCCTGATCGAGGCGACGCGCGCGAGCGCGTGACGACGACAAGGAGTTTGGGACCGATGGGTTTGCTCGGCAAACTGAAGAAGAAGGGCGCGGACGCGGCCCCTTCGAAGAGGCGCGGCCGTAAGGTGATGGTGATCGGGCTCGACTGCGCGCCGCCGGAGCACGTGTTCAACGGGTATGCGGACGAACTGCCCAACCTCACGAAGTTGAGAGAGAACGGCGCCTGGGGTCCGCTCGAATCGATCACGCCGCCGATCACGGTTCCTGCGTGGGCGTGCATGATGACGTCCAAGGATCCCGGCACACTCGGGATCTACGGCTTTCGCAATCGCAAGGACCACACCTACGACGGGCTTGAGTTTGCAACCTCGATCAAAGTGAAGGAACCCACCGTGTGGGACATCCTGTCGGCGAACGGTAAGGACTGCATCGTCATGTCGGTTCCGCCCGCGTACCCGCCGAAGCCGGTGAACGGGGTTCACATCGGGTGCTTTCTCACGCCCACGAACGAGAGCGAATACACGTATCCAAAGGAGCTGAAGCAGGAGCTCCTTGCGAACGCGGGTGAATACATCTTCGACGTGAGGAATTTCCGTACCGACAACACCCAGTACATCATCGATGAGTCGTACAAGATGACGGAAGCCAAGTTCCGCAACGCCGACTATCTGTTGTCGTCGAAGCCGTGGGATTTTTTCATGATCGTGGAGATGGGGCCGGACCGCCTCAATCACGGCATCTGGTCGTTCATCGATCCAAACCACCCGCGCCACGAACCGGGAAACCCCTACAAGGACTCGCTGCGCGAGTACTACCGCTTCCTCGACGGCAAGATCGGCGATTTGTTGGCCAAACATGCCGACGACGAAACCGTCGTCCTCGTGGTTTCCGACCACGGCGCAAAAGCGATGGTGGGTGGCGTGTGCTTCAACGAGTGGCTGGTCCAAGAGGGATACCTCGCCTTCGAAGAGGCGCTTCCGGACGGGGTCACTCCGATCAACAAACTGTCGATCGATTGGTCGCAGACCCGCGCGTGGGGGGACGGCGGCTACTACGGAAGGCTGTTCCTCAACGTAGAGGGGCGGGAGCCAAACGGGATCATCCCCGCCGACGACTACGACCGGGTGCGGGACGACCTCGTGGCGAAGATCGAGGCCATGGTCGACCACGAGGGCAAACCGCTGGGGAACAAGGCCCTCAAGCCGGAAGAGATCTACCAGAACGTCAACGGCGTCGCTCCCGATCTGATCGTGATCTTCGGACAATTAGAGTGGCGCAGCGTCGGTTCCCTCGGCCACGGATCGATTTACACATTTGAGAACGACACCGGCCCGGACGAAGCCAACCACGCCGAGAAAGGCATCTTCATCATGACCGGCGCCGGCACGACCGGGGAGAAACATGATTTGCATCTATGGGACGTTCATTCGACCGTCCTCGACCTGTTCGACCTTCCGCCCGCCGAGGGCGCGCTCGGCACGTCCGTGCTGAAGAAATGATGGAGAAGAGGAGGACACACGCATGGCTCTGAAGCAGGCCGATCGTGAGCGAGGTTGCGTTATCTGGTTCACGGGTCTTTCCGGCTCGGGAAAGACGACCATCGCCCACCTCGTCGAGGAGAAGCTCGCGAACGCAGACGTCCCCATCGAGCTGCTCGACGGCGACGTCGTGCGCGAGAACCTCTCTAAGGGGCTCGGCTTTTCGAAGGAGGATCGCGACACGAACATCCGGCGCATCGCGTTCGTCGCTCATCTGCTGCAGCGCAACGGCACGTTCGTGCTCACCGCGGCGATCTCGCCCTACCGTGCCGTTCGCGAAGAAGCCCGCATGATGATCAAGGACTTCGTCGAGGTGTATGCGGACGCTCCCCTCGAGGTCTGCGAGGAGCGCGACACGAAGGGCCTCTATGCGAAGGCGCGGGCGGGCGAGATCAAGGGCTTCACCGGGATCGACGATCCCTACGAGCCGCCGTCGGGGCCGGAAGTGATCTGCAAGACCGCCGACGAGACCGTCGAAGAATCGGCGCAGAAGGTGATCGACAAGCTGGTGGAGCTCAAGTTCCTCGTCGACGAGTAATTCTTCAGTGCCGGTAGATCTCCATTCTCACACCACCGTTTCCGACGGGGCTGATTCACCGTCCGCGCTGATCGACGCCGCGGCCGCGGCCGGGCTCAGCGCGATCGCCGTGACCGACCACGACAACGATGCGGGATGCGACGAAGCCGTCGCGCGCGGAAAGATCGTGGAGGTGGAGGTGGTGCGGGGCGTCGAGATCTCGTGCGACGTAGACGATCTCGCGGCGCGCGGATTTAGCCCCACGAGCCGGCCGACGATGCATCTTCTCGGCTACTTCATTCCCGATGCCGACAACCCCCTGTCGGCGGCGCTCGCCCAGTTGCAGCACCACCGGGCCAATCGCAACCGCATAATGGTCGACCGGCTCAACGAGCTCGGAATCGACGTGACCTTCGAGGAGATCGAGAAGGAGGCGGGCGGGCCGGGGGCGCAGATCGGGCGTCCGCATTTCGCCAAGGTGCTCGTCCGCCGCGGCGCCGTCCCCGACTTTCAAAGCGCCTTCGACGACTATCTCGCCAAAGGAGCCAGAGCGTACGTCGGCCGGAAATTGCTACGCCCCGCCGAGGCGGTCGAGCTCATGCGTTCCGCCGGTGTCGTTCCGGTCCTCGCCCACCCGTTCACGCTCAATCTGCCCCCCGACGAGCTCGAGCGCCTCGTCGACGACCTCGTGGATGCCGGCCTCGCGGGCATCGAGGGTTATCACGGAGATCGCACCGAGGAGGAGCAAGCCGCCGTGCGCGACCTTGCCGAGCGCAAGCGACTGGTCGCATCGGGCGGCAGCGACTATCACGGCGCCATGGTTCCCGATCGCAAGTTGCCGGGCGGGAAATGCGGGGTGTTCGTGCCCGACGACGTCCTCGAGGCGCTGCGTGCCGAGGCAGGTTCGTAGGAGCGGTGTTCATCACCCGCGCAACGAGACACGACCGCGGCGACATCGTCGAGTTGTTGAAGACGCGCGGGTGGGACGACGCCGACGTCACCGAGGGCAGTTGGTACATCGCCCGCCACGGCGCCGTGATCGGCTGCGTTCAGCTCGTCGAGGTCGCGCCCCAGACGGTCGTGGTCGACAACGTCCTCGTCCACGAGGAGCAGCGGGGAAGGGGCGTCGGAGACGCCCTCCTCAAGGCGGCGATGAACGCAAAGGGCGGCACCATGTACCTGTGCTGCCACGAGGAGAACGTCGCCTTCTACGACCGCTTCGGCTTTGCCACTTCCGACGTTGCGGAGTGCCCGCCCGAAGTCATCGCCTACTGGAACAAAGTCGACGACTACCCGACCCCGGAAGGTCACGTGCACTTCTACATGAAGGCGCGCTGAGCAACTCCGGTCGATGATTGGACGGATGACCACCTTACGCGGGGTCATTCGTCCAATCGATCGAGGTGTGGCCCTGTAGCTACCGATACAAGCAGCCGTGGCGTCCTTCGACCGCTTCCAGGCTTGCCGCTTCCATCGATTCGGCGAGCTTGATCATCTGCCATCCCTCGAACGTGCCCGTTAAGCCGTATCGTCCCGTCGAACCTCCCGGGCGTCACGGGCCAAATGACGGCGTTCGGTGCGCGTCCCGTCGACTGATCCCCACTCCAGATACTTGGGATCGGCGAGCCAACCCCGCAGGTTGGGCAGGCCGGCCGCGGGATCACGGGGCAGAACGCTCGGAACGCCGATGTGCGGCTGCAGTCGGGCCACTGCTTCGTCGACGGAGATGTAGTGAGGTTTTCGCCACGAAGATCGTGCGGTGGGCGTGGCCCAGACCGTGCCGGCCGACGGTTCCTGGATCACTTCTTCGCCGTCTAAGGGCGTCGCCGAGGCAACAGGCTCTCGCTCGGCGCGGAGCGCGGGCTTATTTTTGGATGGCGAAGTCGGCGAGGTCGGGGCGGCCCAGCGCAATCCACGCCCTGCTTTCCCAGCGGCGCGCCACCTTTTCGCCGCGCAGTCCCCGGTGGCAGTGGCCCAACTCGTGCGCAAGCACCGCCGCCCAGTAGTCCTCGAGCGTCGGCGGGTCGTAGCGGGCGATGCCCTGGGCCGCGTAGGAGTTCCATCTGTCGAGGTCGTTCTTGAGCGCCCTCCCGTAGAACAGGATGAAGCACAACGAGCCCGAGCCGTCGTCGTCGATGTAGCTGTGGTAGCTCGCATCCGCGAGATGACCGTCCTCCGGCACCCGCTGCACCCCCGGCCGAGACTGAATCTGAACCACGTAAAGGTCCTTCCAAATCAACTTCTGCCACATCCCGACCCGTTTCAGGTCGCGGATCGCGGCTCGCACGCGCTTCCGTGACTTCCCCACCGCCTCGTTCCACACCTTGAGATCGCGCTCGGGCCGATCCCCGGTCGGACTCGGCGCCGGAGATGCGGAGACTTCAGGTTGCGGCGCCGGGGCGGAGGCACTCCCGCGGGTGCAGGCGGCACCCACGAGCGAGGCCATCAGCACGACGAAGAGGACCGTCTTTGTGGCGCTCTTCTCGGCTGTCATACCGGGTCCATTTTGCCCCGCCGGGAACTTTGTGTGGGTCGAACGTCAGGCGCAGTTGGGCCAGCGGCTTGCCTGTCCCGCCGCGATGAGGCGGGCCGCGGTGCGGGCTTGGGCGACCGGGTCGTAGATGGAGCCGTAGCCGTAGGCCGCCCATGTGTTCTGGTCGAACTGGAACAGTCCGTGGTAGCCGGCCGGATTCGCAGCGTTCGGGTTGAGGCTCGACTCGCAATTGGCCACCGAGATGAGGTAGTCGGGCGAAAGACCGAACTCGGCCGCGGCGGCGGCGATCACGCCGCCGATCGACCCGGCCGGAGCCGGCGCCGGGGACGGCGCCGGGGGAGCCTCTTTGCGGCGAGCGGACGGAGGGGGCGTGGGACGCAGCGTGAAAACCTTGCGCCGGAACTTGAGAGCCGACGTGGCCGACTCCGTCGCCTCGTATCCACCGGCGACGACCGCGGCCGGGCGCTCCTCGCCGGCGACTCGCCGTAGGGCGTTGAGTCCCGCGTCGGCGCCCGGTATTCCCACCGCGACCGCAGCCACCCACGCGGCCGCGGCGATCTGCTTTCGGCGCCCGCGTCTCGCTTTTCGGCGCGCGCGCTCGCCGAAGCGCAATCGTTCGTGCATTCTGGTTCCTCCTCGAAGTCGGCTTCCCCGCGAGTGCCTCCGGCGGCGTCGCCGGGCACGTCAACGCGGGGCCCTACCCAGAAAGTGGGCACGCTAACACCCCGCCGCTCGTGAAGTGGTTCACAAGCGCACTTGTACGCTCCCTACTACCGCCCTAGGGGGGGAGCGCAGCTGCGGTGAACGAACTTTTGCGCCGCGGGTGGAGTGGTGTTCGCCGGTATTCTGGTGCTCCATGGCCAAGACCGCGTTGATCACCGGCGTCACCGGGCAGGACGGCTCCTATCTCGCCGAGTTGCTGCTCGCAAAAGGCTACGAGGTGCACGGGCTGATCCGGCGGGCGTCGTCGTTCAACACCACGCGCCTGGATTCGATCTACCGGGACCCACACGAGTCGGGAGTCCGCTTTCTCATGCATTACGGCGACCTTTCCGACTCCGGCTCCCTCGTCAATCTGATCCGCAATCTCGAGCCCGCTGAGGTGTATCACCTGGGCGCGCAGACGCACGTGAAGGTCTCGTTCGACATCCCGGAATACACCGCCGATGCGACCGGCATGGGCACGATTCGCATGCTCGAGGCGATTCGGGCGTCGGGGGTCGAGACCCGCTTCTATCAAGCAGGCTCGTCCGAAATGTTCGGTATTGCGCCGCCGCCACAGGGGGAAACGACGCTTTTTCACCCGCGCAGTCCCTACGGCGTGGCGAAGGTGTTCGCCCACTGGGCAACCGTCAACTACCGCGAGTCCTACGGGATGTACGCCTGCAACGGGATTCTCTTCAACCACGAATCACCGCGGCGGGGCGAGACGTTCGTGACCCGGAAGATCACGCGCGCCGTTGCCCGCATCAGGGCCGGCATTCAGGACAAGCTGTACCTCGGTAACCTCGACTCGACCCGCGACTGGGGGTACGCGCCCGAGTACGTCGAGGCGATGTGGACGATGCTGCAGCGGGACGAACCGGACGACTTCGTCATCGCGACCGGCGACGCCTACACCGTTCGAGAATTCTGCGCCAGTGCGTTTGCCCACGCCGGACTCGGCGACTACGACAAGTACGTAGAGATCGACCCGAACTATTTCCGGCCCGCCGAGGTGCACTTTCTTCAAGGAGATGCGTCGAAGGCACGGGACGTCCTCGGGTGGGAGCCGAAGGTCCGGGTTCCCGAGCTGGTGAAGATCATGGTCGAGGCCGATATCCAGCTGCTCGACGACGAGCTGGCGGGTCGTTTGGCCGGTCCCGACCGCGACCACTAGGGCGAGAGCGCGAAAGAACCCCCCGCAAACCACAGTGTGGCCCGGCCGGGTTCGTTAGGCTTGATCATCGGCTGCGAGGATCGGAGAGGCTCTTGGAAATAGAGATCGGCATCGGGAAGTCGGGACGGCGGGCGTATGGCTTCGACGACATCGCAATCGTTCCCTCCCGGCGGACCCGCGATCCCGACGACATAGACATCTCGTGGGAGATCGACGGTTACCATTTCACCCTGCCGCTGCTCGCGTCCGCCATGGACGGCGTCGTGTCGCCTCGAACGGCGACGGAGATCGGCCGGCTCGGAGGGCTCGCAGTCCTCAACCTCGAAGGCCTTCAGACCCGCTACGAGGACCCGGAATCACTTCTCGCCGAGATCGCGGAGCTCCCGCCGGAGCAGGCGACGTTGCGGATGCAGGAGATCTACAACGAGCCGGTCAAGGAGGAGCTCGTCGGGGCCCGCATTCGCGCGATCAAGGAGGCCGGTCACACCGCGGCCGCCTCTCTCACTCCCCAGAAGGTCGAGCGCTACCACAAGCTGGCGCTCGAAGCGGATCTCGACATCCTCGTGATTCAAGGCACGGTCGTGTCCGCGGAGCACGTCTCGACGCGGACGGAGCCGCTTAATCTCAAGCGCTTTATCTCGACCTACGAGCTTCCGGTGATCGTGGGCGGATGTGCGTCGTATTCGACCGCTTTGCACCTCATGCGCACCGGCGCGATGGGGATTCTGGTCGGAGTGGGGCCCGGCGCGGCGTGCACGACGAGGGGCGTTCTCGGCATCGGGGTTCCCCAGGCGACCGCGATCGCCGACGCGGCGGGAGCGCGGATCCGGCACCTCGACGAGACCGGCCGCTACTGTCACGTGATCGCCGACGGCGGCATGCGCACCGGCGGGGACATCGCCAAGGCAATCGCTTGTGGGGCCGATGCCGTGATGATCGGGTCGCCGCTTGCCGCCGCCGAGGAAGCACCCGGCCACGGCTACCACTGGGGAATGGCAACCTTCCACCCGAGCCTCCCCCGGGGCGCGCGCGTGAAGACGTCGACGATCGGGACGCTCGAGGAGATCCTGATCGGTCCCGCGCACGAGAACGATGGGCGCCTCAACCTTTTCGGGGCCCTCCGCACGTCGATGGCGACGTGCGGCTATGCAAACGTGAAGGAGTTTCAGAAAGCCGAGGTCATGGTTGCCCCGGCGCTGCAGACGGAAGGCAAGCTGCTGCAGCGCTCGCAGCAGGTCGGCATGGGTCGCTGACGAATTCGTGGCTACTTGGGTCCTTCACCCTTAGATTCCAAGGTCAAAAGACGTATGCGCCCCGCCGAGGTTCGGCGCCAGGGGTGTTTTGCCTTCTTTCCGGTTGACGGCATCCCTCTCCTGGGGTATGTTTCTTAGGCATTGCACGAGTTTCGCTTAGAAAGTTGGTGGTGAGAATGGAAATTGCCTTTGGAATCGTCGCCGGAATGGTGGCCCTCGACCTGGCGGCCGTGTTCTTCGGCAGGGACAGTCGCGACGGCGAGGACTGGCTGCGCCACCGCTCGCCCCACGCTCACTAGGAGTCGACGGACACCCGCATGGCCGGTCTCGACTCGATCGATCGCCAGATTCTTCGCCTGTTGCGCATGGACGGGCGCATGGCGCATGCGGCGATCGCCAAGGAAGTAGCGCTCTCGGCGCCCGCCGTCCACGAGCGAGTTCGGAAGCTCGAGCAGCGGGGAGTCATCGCCGGCTACAGCGTCGTCCTCGACCCGACCGCGCTCGACCGGGTCCACGTCGCCTTCATCCAGGTGACCCTCGCGGAGGGAAGCGAGTTTGCGATGGACGACGAGATCGTCGCCCGCATTTGCGACGAGCGCGACGTCCTCGAGTTTCATCGCATCGCCGGGGCCGATTGCTATCTGATCAAGGTCCGTACCGCAACCAACAAGGACCTCGAGCAACTGCTGCGGCGAGTCCGCATGATCCGAGGGGTGTCGCGTACACGCACGACGATCGTGCTGTCGACGGAACTCGAGAAGCCGTCGATCGACGTTCCCGACGAGCGTCCCGTCGAGGAGCAGGTTTAGCGCGCGTTCTCTCCGCGCGCCTGCGGCACCTCTCGCCCGATGCACCCACCCGCAGCGTTGATGGGCGTGAAACGGCAGCAGCAGGAGCCACCACGGCTGGAGCAGCGCCTCGGCATCCCACGTCAAGCCGGCCGGTACCATGCGACGGCCATGAGCGAACCGAAGGACGTCGAGGGGCTGCTGGAGATCGCCGAGCGCGTCCTCTCCGACTCGACCCACATATTCGAGGATCACGACAACCGGGACGAGGCCGAACGGCTTCTCGCGCACGTGCTCGGACTCGAGCTCGATGAACTCGACGCCGATCTGGTTCCGGCGCGCCGGGACCGCGACCGGTTTCTCGCGCTGGTCGCCCGGCGCGCCGGCGGCGAACCGCTTCCGTTCCTCGTCGGGTACATCGAGTTCTACGGCCTCGAGCTCGAGGTAAAGCCGGGCCCGTTCGTGCCTCGCCCATCGAGCGAGCTGACCGTTTCGCGGGCGGTCGCGCGCGTGCGACGAAGGAGGAATACGTCGGTGGTGATCGACGTGTGCACCGGCTCGGGCCCGATCGCACTCGGAATCGCCGACGAGGTGCCGGGCGCGGAGGTGTGGGGACTGGACATCGACGCGGGGGGCATCCGGCAGGCGAAGAAGAACGCCAGGCGTCTCGACATCCACAACGCCCGTTTCCGGGTCGGCGACATGTACGACGCGTTACCCGCGCGACTGAGGGGTGCGGTGGACGTCATCACGGGCCACATCCCCTACGTCCCGCTCGGCGAGCTCGACGACCTCCCGACGGAGGTCCGTGGTTACGAGCCGGTTTACACGTTGACCGACAACAGCGCCGACGGTCTGGATCTCATCCGGCGCGCCGTGCGGGAGGCGCCGGAGTGGCTGGTCCCCGGGGGATGGCTGCTGCTCGAGATCTCCGACGACATCGTCAAGAAGGTGTCGAAAATCTGCACCCAAGCGGGTTTTGAACTGAGGGGCGTCGCCGACGACGAAGATCGCCTGAGCGTCGTAGTCGAAGCCCGCAATCCCCGCTGACGCAGGACGCGCCCTCGATCCCGGGAGCTCGGAAGGGCGCGCGGTACGCTGGGTCATGGACAAAGTCCTGGTCGTCGACTTCGGGGCGCAGTATGCGCAGTTGATCGCACGCCGTGTACGGGAATGCCACGTTTACTCGGAGATCGTCCCGCACGACGCGCCCGTGAAGGAAATCGCGGCGCACCATCCGGGCGGGATCATCCTGTCCGGCGGTCCGAAGAGCGTCCACCAGCCGGGTGCCCCCGACATCGACCCCGACGTCTTCCGACTGGGCGTGCCGGTCCTCGGCATCTGCTACGGGCAACAGCTCATGGCAAAGGCGCTCGGAGGTGACGTCGCCCGCACCGGCATCGCGGAATTCGGCAAGACCGACCTCGAGGTGCGCGCCACCGACAGCGTCTTGTTCGGTGAGCTTCCCGCCGCGCAGACGGTGTGGATGAGTCATAACGATGCCGTCACCGGCTCGCCGGAGGGGTTCCGCGTCACCGCCTCTACACCGTCGGCCCCCGTGGCCGCGTTCGAGGATCCGGAGCGCGGTTTCTACGGCGTGCAGTTCCATCCGGAGGTTGCTCACACCCCGCGCGGAATGGAGGTGCTGAAGAACTTCCTGTACGACGGGTGCGACCTGTTGCCGCAGTGGACGATGACCTCGATCATCGAGACGGCAGTCGAGCAGATCCAGACAAAGGTCGGATCGGCGCGAGTCGTGTGCGGGCTGTCGGGCGGCGTCGACTCATCCGTGGCGGCCGCGCTCGTGCACCGCGCGGTCGGCGATCAGCTCACTTGCGTGTTCGTCGATCACGGGCTGCTGCGTGCCGGAGAGGCGGAGCAGGTCGAGGAGACTTTTCGAAGGCACCTCGAGACCGACCTCATCCACGTCAAGGCGGCGGACCGCTTTCTCGAACGACTGGCCGGCGTGAGCGATCCCGAGGACAAGCGCAAGATCATCGGCGAAACTTTTATCCGCGTTTTCGAGGAGGTAGCCCGCGACGAACTGGAGGACGCCAGGTTCCTCGTCCAGGGCACGCTCTATCCCGACGTGATCGAGTCGGGGACCCGCGATGCGGCGAGGATAAAGAGCCATCACAACGTCGGCGGCCTCCCCGAAGATATGAGCTTCGAGCTTGTCGAGCCGCTTCGAAATCTCTTCAAGGACGAGGTCAGGCGTGTCGGCGAAGAGCTGGGCCTCCCGGAAGAAATCGTATGGCGTCAGCCGTTTCCGGGACCGGGACTGGCGGTGCGCATCATCGGCGACGTGACGCCGGAGCGACTGGAGATCCTTCGCGCCGCGGATTCCATCGTCTACCAGGAGGTGAAGCGCGCAGGTCTCCTGCGAAAGATCTGGCAGAGCTTCGCGGTCCTTCCGGCGGTACGTTCCGTGGGCGTCATGGGCGACGAGCGCACCTACGGGTATCCGATCGTCCTCCGCGCGGTCACGAGCGACGACGCGATGACCGCCGACTGGGCGCGCCTCGAGTACGACCTTCTCGAGCGCGTTTCGAGCCGGGTCGTGAACGAGGTCCCCGGCGTAAACCGTGTCGTCTACGACATCACGTCGAAGCCGCCCGGCACCATCGAATGGGAATAGCAGACAAGCTTTCGGGGTCCGGCTCCGCATCGATCCAGATACTCTCGGGCACGGCACAGAATGTGGTTGGGGTCGGCGTCGCCGCGCTCGGGACGCTCGTTGCGCAAATCCTGATCGGCCGGACTCTCGGCAACGCAGGATTCGGGCTGGTGACGGTCGTGACCCAAGCGGCATTCGTCACGTCGTTTCTCACCCGTGCAGGAATGGATATGGCGGTGTTGCGAACCGTCGCAACCGCCACCGGCGAGGGGCGGACGAACGCGCTCCGCACGGTCGTGGCGCGCGCCGCCCTCATCGCGGCCGCGGCGAGCACTGTGGTTGCGCTTGCTGCGGTCGCGGGAGCCGATGCTCTCCGGTCGCTGCTGTCTCTCGACCCCATCCGGGGGCGCGGTGCGATTCAGGCCGCGGCCGCCGGGCTTCCGTTCCTGGCCCTTGCGAACGTTTGGCTCGCGGCGACGCGCGGCCTCAAGATCATGCGTTACACGCTCTACGTCTTCTGGGCGGGACAGCCGCTCGTGTGGATTGTCCTCATGCTCGTCGGGTGGCGCGTCTCGGAGAGCCCGTCGAGCGCGGCGTTCGCCTACTCCACATCGTGGGCGTGGGCTGCGGCGGCGGCGTGGTGGTGCTGGCGGCGCGAGTCGCGCTCGTGGCGGACGGAACAGCCTGAGCGGGGAGCGACGTCGTCGCTGTTTCGCTATGCGGGCCCACGTGCTCCTGCTGCGCTCTTCTCGCAGGTCCTGTTCTGGGCGGACCTCTTTGTCCTCACTCGCTATGTGGGCGATGCCGAGGTCGGGATCTATTCGGCCGCGCTGCGCGCCGGGCAGGTGGTGGTTTTGTTCCTCACGTCGGTGAACCTGATGTTCAGTCCCTATGTCGCGGACCTCCACAATCGCGGCGAGATCGCACAACTGGACCGACTTTTCAAGCGGCTCACGCGCTGGACGCTCGCGGCAACGCTCCCCGGGTTTCTGCTGCTTGCGGTGGCGCCGGCATCGGTGTTGCGTCTCTTCGGCGGCACCTTCGCGGACGGCAGGACGGCGTTGCTGATTCTCCTCGTCGGTCAATTCGTCAACATCGCAACGGGAAGCGTCGGCTTCGTGTTGATCATGGCGGGGCGGACCGGCTGGGACCTCGCCTTGTACGCGGCGTCGCTCGCGCTGGACGTGGGCCTCGCGCTTTACCTCTGCCCCCGCTACGGCATCGCCGGCGCCGCCGCCGCCAACGCGTTTACATTCGGCATTTCGAACGTCGCGCGGCTCGTGCTGGTGAAGCGTCTGGTCGGAATTCAGCCGTACGATCGCCGTTACGGGCGGCTGCTCGCCCCTGCAGTCGCGTCCGGCGCGATCATGATGATCGCCCACGGAGCGGTCGGCGGCGGCTGGGGAACGGAACTCGTCGCCACGGCGGTCGCCGGAGGTCTCGCCTACGTGGTCGTTTTCGCAGCTGTGGGGCTGACCGCAGACGAGCGCCGCGGCGCAAGAGTTCTGCTGACGAAGGCGAGGAGTGCATGAGAGTCGTGTCGGTCAACGTCGGCCGTCCGCAGACTTACTCGTGGCAGGGCGATGAGATCACCACCTCGATTTTCAAGAGCCCGGTCGAGGGACGGGTGAGGGTGGGCGAACTGGGCCTCGACGGCGACGAGCAGGCGAACAAAAGGGTCCATGGGGGGCCATACAAGGCCGTCTACGCTTACGCCGTCGAGGAGCTGCGGCGGCTCGGGAGGATGACCGGGCACGACCTCGAGCCG
>Ga0247719_1000026_pt1 | contig 106567 bp, 92 predicted proteins | sample 41E_DmetaG_FD_189046 | JGI IMG/M metagenome (GOLD analysis project Ga0247719, IMG submission 189046) | Soil microbial communities from hillslope of Landscape Evolution Observatory, University of Arizona, Oracle, AZ, United States - 4-1-E_D | ecosystem: Engineered > Artificial ecosystem >...
ACCCCGCCTCCGCGGGGGTCGCGGAAGCGGCGTCCGCCGCGAACGCGACGGTGAGCGCGTACTGCCCTCCGCTGATCGACCCGACGAAGTTGCTCACCCGGACGAGGTAGCGGCCGGCCGACGGCACGTACGCCGACGTCGTCTCGGTCTCGTGGAGCCCGCGATCGTCTGCGAACGACAACCGGGTGCCGCCGTCGGCGTTGTACACCTGGACGATCGGGTTCATCCCCTGGAACCCGGTCGAGAGGCGTGACGGAGGCGACACCCCCGCCGTGATCGTCCCCGCACCGCCCACGTCGACGGCGAACCAGTCGACGTCGCCTTCGGGCGCGATGGTCGCCGACACCGATCGAGACAGAGCGATGGGCGTGGCCGTAGCAGCCGTCGAGTTGGGCTCGTAGCCGTCGCCCGGAGCCGGTGGTAGCGGCGACTGCGTCGGCACCGACCCGCTGACCGCAGCGAACGCGTCGACGATGCCGTGACCGTAGAAGTCGTCCTTGCCTGCGGGACCGGCATCGCGGGCGGTCGCGAACAGGCGGGCCGCCACGTCGTCCGCCTTCCACGACGGGTTCTGCTGACGAACGAGCGCCGCAGCCGCCGCGACCTGCGGACCGGAGAACGACGTGCCGAACGCGTCGTCGAACCCGTCGTGCCGAGTCGTCGACCGGACGTAGACGCCGACAGCCGTGATGTCGACCCACGGCCCGTGCTGCGAGAACCAGGTGGTGCGCCCGGCCGGATCGGTCGCGCCCACGGCGATGACGCCCGCCGCCGCGGCGGGGTACTGCGGCTCCGACGAGCCGGAGTTGCCCGCGCTGGCGACGACGACGACGTCCTTCGAGCGGGCGTAGCTGATCGCATCGGTCAGCGTCCGGCTCGAGAACGGACCGCCGAGGGAGAGGTTCATCACGTGCGCGTTGTCGGCTGCCCAACGGATCCCCTGCGCGATGTCACTGTCGCGCCCAGCGCCGTTCTGGTCGAGCACCCGCACGGCGAGGACGGTGGTGCGATACGCGCCGCCTGCGATTCCGACCGCGTTGCCCGTGCGGGCGCCGATCACGCCGGCGACGAGCGTCCCGTGGCTCGACGATGACTCGTCATCGGGATTGGGGTCGTCGTTGCCGACGAAGTCGTAGCCGGGAAGCACCGTGCCGAGGAGGTCTGGGTGCGCGAAGTCGGCCCCGGTGTCGAGCACCGCGACCTTGATCGAGGGAGCGCCTTCGGCGACGTCCCACGCCTGCGGCAGCCGGGCGAAGCGGAGCTCGTCTTGGTGTGTGTAGTGCGGGTCGTTCGGTGGAGCGACCGCGGTCGCGCGGCGGATGTAGTTCGGCTCGACGTACTCGACCCGTGCGTCGCGCCCGAGAGCGCGCCGCAGTTCGGCGACCGATCGCCCGTTCGTGGCCACCTCGAAGGCATCGCCGCCCAACGGCTCGCCGGCGCGGGCGCCGTGCGCGCGGGCGACCGCTGCGATCTCGCCTCGTGCCGACGGCGTCAGCTTGACGAGAACGGTGGTCGGATCCCACGGAGCGTCTGCGCTGAGGGGGACGGCCGCCGCGGGCGCGCCCGGGCCGACGGCCGTGCCCGCGAGCGCGGCGACGAGCGCGCTGACGACGAACGCCACCATCCGCCGGAACGACGACCCCACGAGGGGCGAGGGTAGCGAGACCGACGCTCAGTGAGCGACGTTGCCGCCCAGGTAGGCGGCCCTCACCGCCTCGTCGTCGAGCAGCTCGCTCGCGGGGCCGCTCTTCACCACCTGGCCCGTCTCGAGGACGTACGCCCGGTGGGCCCGCTTCAGCGCCTGCTGCGCGTTCTGTTCGACGAGCAGGATCGTCGTCCCCTGCTTGTTGATCTCGGTGATGATCGAGAAGATCTGGGCCACGAGCTTCGGTGCGAGGCCCATCGAGGGCTCGTCGAGCAGCAGGACCTTCGGTTCCGACATCAGCGCGCGCCCGATGGCGAGCATCTGCTGCTCGCCGCCGGAGAGCGTGCCCCCGTGCTGCTTGCGCCGCTCGGCGAGCCGGGGGAACAACGAGAACACCCGCTCGTAGTCGGCCGCGATCTGCTGCTTCGAGGCCTTGCGGGCGTACAGGCCCATCTCGAGGTTCTCGGTCACCGTCATGCCGGGGAAGATCCCGCGACCTTCCGGCGCCTGGCAGATCCCCATGTCGACGCGCTTGTAGGCCGGGACCTTCGTGAGGTCCGAACCCTCGAACACCAGCCGGCCGGTCGACACGGCTCGCACGCCCGACACCGTCTTCAGCGTCGTGGTCTTGCCCGCGCCGTTGCCGCCGATGAGGGTGACGATCTCGCCTGCGTTCACGTCGAACGACACGCCCTTGAGCGCCTCGACCTTGCCGTAGTGGACGCGGATGTTGTCGACTCGCAGCAGGGGCTCAGTCATCGATGGCGACTCCGAGGTAGGCGTCGACGACGCGCTGGTCGTTCTGCACGTCGGCCGGGGCGCCGTCGGCGATCTTCTGGCCGAAGTCGAGCACCGCGACCCGATCGGAGATGTTCATCACGAGCCCCATGTCGTGCTCGATGAGGAGCACCGTGAAGCCCCGGTCGCGGATGCGGCCGATGAGACCGAGCAGGTCGTTCTTCTCGGCCGGGTTGAAGCCGGCGGCCGGCTCGTCGAGGAGGAGCAGCTTCGGCTTCGTGGCCAGCGCGCGAGCGATCTCGAGGCGGCGCTGGAACCCGTACGGGAGGTTCTTCGCCGTCTCCTCGGCGCGAGACGCGATGCCGACGAACTCGAGGAGCTCCATCGCCTCGTCGCGGCCCTCCTGCTCCTCGCGGCGGTGACGTGACGTGCCGACGATGGCCCCGACGACGCCGGTGAGGTGGCGGGCGTCGGCTCCGACCATCACGTTCTCGAGCGCGCTCATGTCGGGGAAGAGGCGGATGTTCTGGAACGTGCGGGCGATGCCGGCCTTGGTGATCTGGAACCGCTTCTTGCCGAGGATCGACGATCCGTCGAAGCGGATGTCGCCCTCGGTCGGCGTGAACACCCCGGTGATGACGTTGAAGATCGTCGTCTTGCCCGCGCCGTTCGGCCCGATGAGCCCGAGTATCTCGCCCTGCTGGATCGACAGCTTGACGTTCTGCAGCGCGGTGACGCCGCCGAAGCGCATGGTGACGTCGTCGATCTCGAGCAGCGCCGGGAGCGCGGACTGCGCCGCTGCGGTCACGACAATGCCTCCGTCGTGGTGTCGGTCTCCACCGCGGGATCGGCAGCGCCGATCGTGCCGAGCCCGCCTTGAGGATCGGCGTCGGTGAGCTCCATGGCCCGCCGCCGTGACGGGATCAGACCCTGGGGACGGAAGATCATCACGATCACGAGCGCGGCTCCGAACACCAGCACCCGCAACTCGGAGAACACGCGGAAGCGCTCGGGCAGGTACGCGAGAAGTGCGGCACCGACGATGACGCCGATCAGGTTGCCCGACCCGCCGAGGACGACGGCAGACAGGAAGAGCACCGACAGGATCAGGGTGAAGTTGTCGGGCGTGATGGCGATCTGCTTCGACGCGAACGACACGCCTGCGAGCCCGCCGATGGCTGCGCCCATGGCGAACGCCCAGAGCTTGAACCTGAACGTCGGCACGCCCATCAGCTCCGCCGCGTCCTCGTCTTCGCGGATCGCGGTCCACGCCCGACCGACCCGGCTCGCCTCGAGCCGGCGCACCACCACGATCGACAGGACGATGAAGAACAGCAGGAGCCAGTAGAACGGCTTCGGATCGAGGATCTCGAACTTGAGCGGTCCGATGTTCGGTGGGAACGGGATGCCGGAGATGCCGCGAGGACCGCCGATGGAGTCGGTGTTGCGGGCGACGATCCGGATGATCTCGCCGAAGCCGAGGGTGACGATGGCGAGGTAGTCGCCCCGCAACCGCAGCGTGGGTGTGCCGAGGACCACGCCCGCGCTCATCGAGACGAGGATCGCCACCGGCACGATGAGCCAGAACGGCCAGCCGGCGTTCACGCCGAGCAGCCCCATGGCGTAGGCGCCGAGGGCGAAGAACGCGACGTAGCCGAGATCGAGCAGACCCGCCATGCCGACGACGATGTTGAGCCCGATCGCGACGAGCACGTAGATCCCGATCGGATAGAAGAGGACGCTCGCGAAGTCGGACTTCGGCGTGTTGAGCACGGGAATCTCGAGCAGCGGCAGCACGATGGCCACCGCCAGCGCAGCGACGCGCACGGCCCACTGGCCGAGCGGAGGAAGGTCGTCCCACAGACGACCGATGCGGTCGAGCATCTACGCCCTCGCCTTCGCCAGGCTCTCCCCGAGGAGGCCGGTAGGTCGGAACATGAGCACGACGACGAGCACGGTGAAGGCGATCACGTCCTTCCACTCCGAGCTCCAGATGGCGGCTCCCCAGTTCTCGATGAGGCCGAGGACGATGCCGCCGAGCAACGCCCCACGGAGGTTGCCGATGCCGCCGAGGACGGCTGCGGTGAAGGCCTTGATGCCGAAGATGAACCCGACGTCGTAGCGGGTGACGGGGAACATGAGGCTGTGCAGCTGGGCGGCCGCGCCGGCCATGAGCCCGCCGAGGAGGAAGGTGTAGAGCACGACCCGATCGATGTTGACGCCCATGAGCGTCGCGGTCTCGGAGTCCTGGGCGACCGCGCGGATGCCGCGCCCGAGGCGGGTCTGCTTCACGATCTGGTCGAGGGCGATCATCATCAGGATCGCAGCGACGATCACGAGCACCCGGCGGTTGGTGACGTCGGTGCCCATGATCGAGAAGAGGCGGCGGGTCTGGAGGACCTCCGCGTAGGGCTCGTTGTCGCGGCCGCGCCAGCGGGCGAAGGCCTCCTGGAGGAAGAACGACGCGCCGATGGCGGAGATCAGCGCCGCGAGGCGGGATGCGCCGCGGCGGCGCAACGGCCGGTAGGCGATGCGCTCGAGCACGACGGCGCTGACGCCGGAGGCGAGCATCGCGGCGATCGCGCATCCGACGAGGGTGAGCACGAGCATGATCCCGGTCTGGGGCCCGTCGATGTTCATCGCCTGGGCGGCGAAGAGGGCCCCGAACGTCCCGATCATGAAGATCTCGGAGTGGGCGAAGTTGATGAGGCGGAGCACGCCGTAGACGAGGGTGTAGCCGAGGGCCACGAGCGCGTAGATGGCGCCCACGGTCAGCCCGTCGATCGTGTACGGCCAGAACTGGTCGATCAGCGTGGAGATGGAAGGCCTCCCGATAGGAAAGCGGGGGCGCCGTGGCGCCCCCGCTTGTTACCCATGAAGTTGGACGAGGTGGTCGTCAGCCGCCGATGGGGCCGACGCCCTCGATCTTTCCGCCCTTGACTCGGTAGGCGTAGATCGTGACCTCGCCGTCGAGCTCGCCGTTGGCGGCGAACTTGTACGTCTTGGTCAGGCCCTTGTACTCGATCTCGTCGACGCACTTCTCGACGTCGGCGCGAGTCGTGGCGCCCTCGCTGATGCACTGGAGGTAGATCTTCGCGGCGTCGTAGGCCTCGAGCGAGTAGAGGCCGACCTCTGCCTTGTTGATCTCCTGGTACTTGTCGGCGAACTCGTCAGCACCGTCGACCGCGTCGGACGGGGCGGACGGAGCGGTGAGGATCGCACCTTCGGCCGCGGTGCCCGCAGCGTCGATGAAGCCCTGGTCGAGCACGCCGTCGGGGCCGACGAACGTCGCGTTGACGCCGCCGTCCTTGAGCTGCTTGGCCAGCGGGCCGGCCTGCGAGTAGTAGCCACCGAACACGACGGCGTCGACGTTGGCCGCCTTCACCTTGTTCACCGTCGAGGAGAACTCGGTGGCCTTGTCGTCGAACGAGTCGTTGACCTTGACCGCGTCACCGAAGTCCTTGCGGACGATGTCGGCGATGCCCTTGCCGTACTCCGACTTGTCGTCGAGGACGGCGACGGCCTTCACGTTGAGCTCGTTCTTGAGGTACTTCACGATCGCCGGGCCCTGGCTGTTGTCGTTGCCGACGGCGCGGTGGAAGGTCTTCCACCCCTTGGTCGACAGGTCGACGCCGGTGGCCGAGGGCGTGATGATCGTGAGGCCGCCCTGGTCGAGGATCGGGTTCGCGGTCCGGCTCTCACCGGAGAACGCCGGGCCGATCAGGCCGACGAGGCTCTTGTCACCGACCGCCTGCTGAGCGAGGGCGGGGGCCTGGTCGGCCGAACCGGCGGAATCGAACTCCTTGAGCTCGACCTCGCAGTTGGGGTTCTCCTCGCTGAACTCCTCGATGGCGACCTTGGCACCGTTGAACATGTTCTTGCCGAGGTTCGCGTTGGGGCCCGTCAGGGCGCCGAAGAAGCCGATGGCAAGACCGTCGCACTCGACGCCTTCACCTTCGGCACCGGTGCCTTCGTCGGTGGTGTTGTCACCAGCGGACTCGTTGTCGTCGTCGCCTCCACAGGCTCCGAGGACAAGAGTCGCGGCGAACAGCACCGCGAGGAGCCGGAACAACCGGTTCTTACCGAGCTGCATGCGCTGTCTCTCCTTTACAGCCGCGTTACGGCGCGGCGACACCGGAGAGTACTCGCCGGGCGCTTCGGAATCGTGGTGGCCGGCGAACGCGAGTAACCGCCGACGGGTCCGTTTCCCCCTTTGGCGGGCTTCGACCAAAGGAGAACTACGTGCGCATTCGCACCATCAGCGCCTGCATCGCCGTCGTCGCGATGCTGAGCGGTTTCGTCGCCACGACGTCCACGCCGGCCGCGGCGGAGCCGCAACTCGGCCGGTTCATCGTCACGCTCGCCGACTCGGTCGACGATCCCGCTGCGGTCGCGTCGTCGCATGCCGCGCGCTTCGGAGGCTCCGTCGGCCATGTCTACACGGCGGCGTTGCGCGGCTACTCGGCGACGCTGCCGGAGGCGGCGATCACGCTGCTGCGTGCCGACGCTCGAGTCGTGGCGATCGAGCCCGACGGGATCGTGCGGCTGTCGGCGACGCAGTCGCCTGCGACGTGGGGCATCGACCGCACCGACCAGCGAGCCCTGCCGCTCTCGGGCAGCTACACCTACAACGCCGGCGGGGCAGGCGTCGACGCCTACATCATCGACACCGGGATCCGCACCTCGCACTCGGAGTTCGGCGGGCGCGCCCGCACCGGAACCGACCTCATCGACGGCGGCGAGGCGGACGACTGCAACGGCCACGGCACCCACGTCGCGGGGACCGTCGGTGGGGCGAGGTACGGCATCGCCAAGCAGGTGAACCTGATCGCCGTGCGCGTGTTCGGCTGCGGCAGCACCGGCGCGACGTCGACGATCATCGCCGGCATCGACTGGGCGACGGGGCACCACCAGGCGGGGCGGCCGGCTGTCGCCAACCTCAGCCTCGGCGGCGGCGCGAGCACCGCGATGGACACCGCCGTCCGCAACCTCATCGCCGACGGTGTGACGACGGCGATCGCCGCCGGCAACGGCAACGTCCTCGGCATGCCCGAGAACGCCTGCAACGTGTCGCCCGCTCGCGTCGCGGAGGCCGTCGCGGCGAAGACGACCAAGGGCGTCGTGAAGGGAACGAGCGGCGGGCTGCTCGGCGGCGCAACGCCGAACAACCACCTCCTCTTCACCGACTTCTGACCGACGGCTCGTCTGGCGGCCGTGGCACACTGAACGCACTCGATCCCGGGTAGGGGGCAATGGGGCCCCGCACGACGCCCCGTTCAGCCACCTCCAGGAGATCTATGCGTTCCGAACGCGACGCCTGCGGTATCGGCTTCGTCGCCGATGCCGCAGGTCGCCCGTCAGCCGCCATCCTCGCCGCGACGCTCGAGGGACTCGCCAACGTCCGCCACCGCGGCGCGCTCAACGCGGACCGCAAGACCGCCGACGGCTCCGGTGTGCTGCTGCCGTTGTCACCTGCGGTCTTCGGCGAGCGCCGCGGCGTCGCCATGGTGTTCGTGCGCGGCGACGCCGACGAGGCGCGACGTGGCATCGAAGCGGCCGCCGCGGCCGAGGCGTTGCGCGTGGTCGAGTGGCGCGTGCCGCCGACCGACGACGACCAGCTCGGCCGGCAGGCGACGGAGTCGCGCCCTCACATCGTCCAGGCGATCTTCGAAGGCGGCTCGGAGCGCGAGGCGTATCGCCTCCGCCGGCGGATCGGGCGCGACGTCGACGACGTCTACGTGGCGAGCTGCTCGTTCCGCACCGTCGTCTACAAGGGCCTCGTCGCGGCCGACCTCCTCGGCGACTTCTACCTCGACCTGCGCGACCCGCGCTACGAGGTGCCGTTCGCGATCTTCCACCAGCGCTTCGCGACGAACACGCTGCCGACCTGGGAGCGGGCCCAGCCGTTCCGCACGTTGTGCCACAACGGCGAGATCAACGCGATCGCCGGCAACGTCAACCGCATGCGCGCCCGCGCCCTCCTCGGCACCGAAGCCGCGGGTCTCGGCGACGAGGAGATGTTCCGGCCCGTCATCGACCAGGACGACAGCGACTCGGGGCAGCTCGACTCCGTCGTGGAGCTGCTGAACCGTGGCGGACGCGACATCCGCCACGTGATCGCGATGCTGGTCCCGGAGGCGTGGGAGGGCACGCGGGATCTCGACCCTGCGGTGCGCAGCTTCTACCGCTACCACTCCTGCCTGATGGAGCCGTGGGACGGGCCGGCCGGGCTCGTCTTCACCGACGGCGCGGGGGTCGGTGCCGCGCTCGACCGCAACGGCCTGCGCCCGATGCGGTTCGCGCTGTGCGAGGACGGGCTCGTCGTCGCGTGCTCCGAGGCCGGCGCGGTCGACGTCCACGGCCACGGCACCGTGACGCGCGGGCGGCTGGGGCCGGGGCAGATGCTCTTCGTCGATCCCGAGCGTGGCGTGCTGCTCGACGGCGACTGCAAGAACTGGCTCGCGACGCGCCGGCCGTACGGGAGATGGGTCGCCGACGGGATCAGCGACGGGAGCGAAGGCACGCCGGTGGCGACCACCGGCGACGACGACCTCCTGACGCGCCGCCACGCGATCCACGGCTACACCGACGAGGAGCTTCGTCTGGTGCTGAAGCCCATGGCCCAGAACGCCAAGGAACCCACCTACTCGATGGGCGACGACTCGCCCCTGCCGCACGTGGCGGGATGGCCGCGGCCGATCCACCACTTCCTCAAGCAGCGCTTCGCCCAGGTGACGAACCCGCCCATCGACCACCTTCGCGAACGCTCCGTGATGAGCCTCCGCACGCTGCTCGGGCCGCGCGCGCCGCTGCTGGTGGAGTCGCCCGAGGCGGCCCGTTTGATCGCTCTCGACTCGTTCTTCCTCTATCCCGATGCCGTCGACGACCTCGAAGCGTCGTCGCCGTTCCCGGTCACCACGCTCGACCTCACGTTCGATCCCGATGCGGACGATGCGCTGCGCGACGCCGTCGCGTCGATCGCCGCCGAGGCAGAGCGCGCGGTCGGTGCGGGCGAAGCCGGGCTGCTGGTGCTCCGGCACGCGTCGACGTACGACGGTGACTCGCAAGCGCCGGTCCCGTCGTTGCTTGCTGTCGGCGCCGTCCACCACCGGCTCATCTCCGCCGGGCTGCGCTCGTTGACGAGCATCATCGTGATCGCCGACGACGCGCGCGACGTCCATCACGTCGCCTGCCTCCTCGGCTATGGCGCGGACGCCATCTGCCCCCGCCTCGCGCTCGAAACCGTCGGACACGACGCCGACCAGGACGACACGTCCGACCTGTCCGGCCCGGAGGCGCAGGAGAACCTGCAGGGCGCGCTCGAAGACGGCGTCCTCAAGATCCTCTCGAAGATGGGCATCTCGACCGTCGACTCCTACCGCGGCGCGCAGATCTTCGAGGCGGTGGGTCTCGGCCGAGAGATCATCGACGTCTGCTTCCGCGGCACCCCGTCGGTGATCGGTGGCATCGGCTGGGACGATCTCGCGGACGACCTGCGCGCCCTCGCCGCCGCCGACAAGCCGCTGAGCCCTGGCTTCTTCCGCGACAAGGGCACGAAGCGGGGCGGCGAGTACCACACGAAGAACAAGCAGGTCGTCGACGCGCTGCAGGGCACCGCCGCCGCTCATCTCCTTCAGCGTGCGATCCGCGAGGGCAGCGACGACGTGTACGACAGCTACACGTCGCTCGTTCACTCCCGCCCGCCGGTCGAGGTGCGCGACTTCCTCGAGCTCGTACCGGCGGGGCCGGTGATCGACGTCGACGAGGTCGAGCCGGTGGAGACGATCGTCCGTCGCTTCTCGACCGGCGCGATGTCGCACGGGTCGCTGTCGCGGGAGGCGCACGAGACGCTGGCCGAGGCGATGAACCTCGTCGGTGGAGCGTCGAACTGCGGTGAGGGTGGCGAAGACCCGTCCCGCTACCGCACCCGTGGCCAGGCGACGGGCGACAAGAACTCGAAGATCAAGCAGATCGCATCCGGGCGCTTCGGCGTGACGCCGGAGTACCTGTCGTTCGCCGACGAGCTGCAGATCAAGATGGCGCAGGGGTCGAAGCCGGGCGAGGGCGGGCAGCTGCCGGGGAACAAGGTCAGCGACGAGATCGCGCGCCTGCGCCACACGCAGCCCGGTGTGACGCTCATCTCGCCGCCGCCCCATCACGACATCTACTCCATCGAAGACCTCGCGCAGCTGATCTTCGACCTCAAGCAGGTGAACCCGTTCGCCGCCGTCTCCGTGAAGCTCGTCGCGGAAGACGGCGTCGGCACGATCGCGGCCGGCGTGGTGAAGGCGCTGGCCGACGTGGTGCAGATCAGCGGCTTCAACGGCGGCACCGGCGCGTCGCCGTTGTCGTCGATCAAGCACGCGGGGATGCCGTGGGAGCTCGGTCTTGCCGAGGCGCAGCAGGTCCTCGTCGAGAACGAGCTGCGCTCGCGGGTGCGGCTGCGCGTCGACGGTGGACTGCTCACCGGCCGCGACGTGATGGTCGCCGCGCTGCTCGGCGCCGACGAGTTCTCGTTCGGCACCGCGGCGATGATCGCCGAGGGCTGCATCATGCTGCGGTCGTGTCACAAGGACACGTGCAAGCCCGGCATCGCCACGCAGCGACCGGAGCTTCGGAAGAACTTCGCGGGCACGCCCGAGGGCGTCGCCGCGTTCATGGTCTTCGTCGCGCAAGAGGTGCGGACGCTGCTCGCCTCACTCGGCCTTCGTTCGCTCGACGAGGCGATCGGCCGGGTGGAGTGCCTGCGCCAGCGTGCGACGGGCGACGAGCGCGCCGACACCGTCGACCTGTCGCCGCTGCTGCGGCCGCCTGTCGCGTCAGGGGTGGCGCGACGCTTCGTCGAGGGCATCGACCTCCAGCAGCCTCGGTCGACACTGGGCGACCAGCTTCGGGCCGACGCCTATCGCGCGGTGTGGGACGGCGACGACCTCCACGTCGCCTACGCGATCACCAACGCCGACCGCACGGTCGGCGCATCGCTCGCCGGCGCGCTCGCCATCGAGTTCGGCGACCGCGTGCCTCGAGGCCGCGTCGTCGCCCGTTTCGACGGCGAGGCGGGGCAGAGCTTCGGCGCGTTCCTGTCGCACGGCATCGAGCTCGAGCTCGTCGGCGAGGCCAACGACTACGTCGGCAAAGGCATGGCCGGCGGGTGCATCTCGATCCGTCCTCCCGCGGGAGACGCAGGCGCACCGGTGCTCGCCGGCAACACGTGCCTCTACGGCGCGACCGGTGGACGGTTGTTCATCGCCGGGTCCGTCGGGGAGCGCTTCGCGGTGCGCAACTCCGGGGCGACGGCGGTCGTCGAGGGCGCGGGCGACCACGTCTGCGAGTACATGACGGGCGGCACCGTCGTCGTGCTCGGTCCGATCGGCGACAACGTCGGCGCGGGCATGACGGGCGGGCAGCTGTTCGTGCACGATCCCGCGGTCGAGCTGCCGGGACGCCTCAACGCCGGTCTGGTCGAGGCGCTGCGACCCGAAGCCGGGCCGCTCGAGGAGCTCCGCTGGCTCGTCGAGCAGCAAGCCGAGCTGACCGGCTCCGCGACCGCTCGCACGCTCCTCGACAACTGGGAAGACGCAGCCTCGAGCTTCTGGCACGTCGTGCCCATCGAGCGAGCGCGGACGCTGCAGGCCCGAGCGACGTCGAGGGCGGGCGCCAACCTCTGACCGTGCGCCGTCTCGTCGCGGCAAGAATGAGCCGTCGTGGCCACCGAGCTGCTCTACCTGAGCGACGCGTACCTGCGGGAGTTCGACGCGACGGTCGTCGCCGTCGACGTCGAGGGCTCGCGCGTCGCACTCGACCGAACGGCCTTCTACTACACCGGCGGTGGGCAGCCTCACGACACCGGGACGCTCGGCGGCCTCCGGGTCACGTCGGTGAAGCGCGAGGGCGCCGACGTGTGGCACACGGTCGAGGTGAGCGACGGCGCGGCGCTTCCGGCGGCCGGCGACACGGTGCACGGCGAGATCGACTGGGACCGTCGCCACCAGCTCATGCGCACCCACACCGCGCTGCACGTGCTGTGCGGCGTGATCTGGAACGAGTACGGCAAGGCCGTCACCGGCGGCAACATGGAGCCGCTGTCGGCACGCATGGACTTCGAGTTCGACCCGCTGCCCCCGGCGTTCGGCGAGACGATCGAGAAGCGGGTGAACGAGGAGCTCGCCGCGGCCCGGCCGATCAACGTCGAGTTCCTCGACCGTCCTGCGGCCCTCGCCGATCCCGACCTCATCCGCACGAAGGTCAACCTGATCCCCGAGTCGGTGCAGGAGATCCGCGTCGTCGACATCGTCGGCCTCGACAAGCAGGCCGACGGCGGCACCCACGTCCGCACCACCGACGAGGTCGGCCGCATCCGGGTCGTGAAGACCGAATCGAAGGGCAAGGCGAACAAGCGCATCCGGATCGAGATCGTCGATGCCGATGGCTGATCTCGACCGGCTGCGCGACGTCCTCCGGTCGCTCGATCGGGTGGTGGTCGCGTTCTCGGGCGGCGCCGACAGCGCCTTTCTCGCGTGGGTCGCGCACGACACGTTGGGCGCGGACGGGTGCCTCGCGCTCACGGCGGTCTCGCCGTCGCTCGCGCCCGAGGAGCGCGACGACTGCGAGGCGCTGGCCCGGGAGTGGGGGCTTCGATGGGAACCCGTCGTCACCAACGAGCTCGAAGATGCGATGTACGTCGCCAACGACGGCGACCGCTGCTTCCACTGCAAGACCGCGCTGATGGACGTCGCCTCGCCCGTCGCCTCGCGTGAGGAGGCCGTCGTCGTCCTCGGCGTCAACGTCGACGACCTCGGCGACCACCGGCCGGGTCAGCTCGCGGCGGCCCAGCGGGGTGCGCGGTTCCCCCTCGTCGACGCCGGCTTCACCAAGGCGGACGTACGGGCGTGGTCGAGAGGGCTGGGACTGCGAACGTGGGACAAGCCGGCCGCCGCATGCCTCGCCAGCCGCATCCCGTACGGCACGCCCGTGTCGGTCGAGCTGCTGAGCGGTGTCGCCCGGGCCGAGTCAGGCCTGCGCCGGTTGGGCTTCCGCCAGCTGCGCGTCCGCCACTACGGCGACACGGCCCGAGTGGAGCTCGACGGCGACGAGCTCGCGACGGCGGTGGAGCGCCGGCAGGAAGTCGTGGCCGCGGTGAAGGCGGCCGGGTATCGATACGTCACCCTCGACCTGGAAGGCTTCCGGTCGGGCAACCTGAATGGGACCCTCGCATGAACGTCAACCAGGCCCGCATCAAGCTCACGTTCCCGGAGCACCTGATCAAGCAGCCGGTGATCGCCCGCCTCGTGCGTGAGTTCGACGTCATGCCGAACATCCGCCAAGCCAAGATCGAGGAGCACGTCGGCTGGGTCGTGTGCGAACTCGGCGGCGAGGACGACCACATCGAGAAGGCCATCCAGTGGCTGCAGGACCTCGGGGTCGAGGTCGACCGGCTGGGCGACCTGCTCGAGAGCTAACGGAGCTCGCGGTAGGTGGCTCCGGGCTCGAGCTCGTCGTCGTCCGGGCCGCCGTTGAAGGCGACCACCGCGTGGGCCGCGAGGCCGATGCCCCACCCGCCGGCGGGATACAGGAACCACGGGTGCCCTGCGCCGCTCAGCAGCCAGATCATGAAGAGGAAGGCGTTGACGGCGAACCACACCGCCGCGTGAACCTGGAACGCCTGCTGCGCAGCCCTACGAGCCCCCATCCCCTGCAGGCTACGACGGCGTGGTCCACGTGGGGAAGGTGACATGGAGCACACCCATGTGCTCCTTCAGCCGGCCCTGCTCCTTGAGCACGCTGAGGCACTGCTTCGCCTGCTCGCGGCTGCCGACCATTCGGGCGTAGTCGGCGACCGTCACCATGAGCGGACCCATGTCGAGGTCGCCTTCCTGCGTGCGGGCGTCGACCTCGAGCGTCGGCCGGCACGGACGCGAATCGTCGACGCACACGCAGTGGTAGACGATCCCCTCGAAGACCGACAGCGCCCGTATCCTCATCGTCGTGCTGGAGCATGCCACCGCACTCGCCGATGCGATCGAGGTGGCGTTGCCGAGGTGGATCGGTCGTGTCGCACCAGGCGTCGATCCTGCCCCGATCGTCGCCGACGTCATGCCTCGGGTGCGGTCTCTGCTCGCGGCCGACATCGACGAACAGACCACGACGCCGCTGGCGCTGCTGCGTGACCTCGTCGTTCCCCGGCTGACGGCGGCGCTCGCGGCCGCAGGCGTGCCGCCGCTGGCCGCGAGCGATCGTGACGAGTTCGCCCGCTCCCGATTTCCCGCCGACGTCTACGGGCTGACGCCCTCGTCATGGGCGGACATCGACGAGTCGCTCACCGGTCCCGGCATCGGATGGGGCGCCGCGAAGGCGTTCGTGCACAAGACTCGCCACTCGTGAGGATCGTCGCCTACACCCCAGATCTCATGGACCGGTCGAAGATCTCGGCCGCAGCGTCGGCCGCGTCGCACGAGCTGACCTATGCCGGCACGCCCGAGGCGCTCGTCGGGCTGGCCGGCGTCGACGCCGTCATCGTCGACCTGTCGAAGAAGGGCGCCGTCGACGTCCTCGCGGACATCGCCGCGGGTTCCGCCCGCGTCCTCGCCTACGCCAGCCACGTCGACATCCCGCGCCTGTCGCCGACACTGCCCGCGGATGTCGACGTCCTCCCGCGGTCGAAGTTCTTCGGCTCGCTCAGCGAACTCTTGCGCGGCTGAGGCGTCATGAAGACGCCTCTTGCTGAAAAGAGCAGTCGTACGCGAATCTGACGGGAACCTGCTTGCGGCTGTCCGCCGCCCGACGTCACTCCACCGATGGAGGATTGATGGGCGACGACTGGCTCGACGGCCGGCTCTTCGAGTTCGCACGAGCTCGACATGGCGTCTTCACGCAACGTCAGGCTCTGGCGCTCGGTTTCCGCGATCAACAGATCCGGTACCGGGTCAGGCACAACCGATGGGTCAAGGTGTCGCCCGGCGTGTACCAGCTCGCCGGGTGGCCTTCGACCCTGCAACAGCGGGCGATGCTCGCATGGCTCCAACTGGGCGGTGAAGCGTTCGCCAGCCACGGCCTCGCCGCGATGCTCCGCAAGTACGACGGCGTCTCGAGCGCGTCGCTCGAGTTCACGACGTCCCGCCGAGGGCAGACGAAGCGTCGCGGAGTCGTGCTCCACCACGTGACAACCGCTGCCGACGACGACTGGTCGTGGGTGGACGGGATCCCGACGGCGATCGGCACCCGGATCGTGGTCGACATGGCGGCCGATCGCGGAACGTCGTTCGAGGTGCTCGAGAAGGTGTTCGAGTGCGCGCAGCGGCGGGGCGAGACGTCGCACGACGCGGTTCGCGGGATGGTCGCGGCGCGCAGCGGCTCTGGGAACCGCGGCATCGTGCGGGCCCGCCGTCTCACCCGTCTGCTCCTCGACGACGGACAGGTCAATCACAGCGAGCTCGAGACGAGGTTCTTCCAACTCCTCCGACGGGCGGGGCTTCCACTTCCGACCCGCCAGCGCATCGTGCGGCGATCCGACGGCCGGTTCGCCTACGCCGACTATGCGTACGACGGCGTCGACGGGGTGATCGAGCTGCTGGGCTTCAAGTGGCACTCCTCGCGAGAGGCGCTGACCGCGGATGCTGAGCGAAGCAACGAGATGCAGCTGCAGCGGGTCGCTGTTCTGCAGTTCACGTGGGATCAGGTCACGAAGCGGAAGCGACACGTCGTCGACCAGGTCGCAGCGCTTCTTTGCAGCGGGAGGCGTCACCATGACGCTTGACACGCGCAAGAGTGACGCCCTATGGCTGAGGGCTCTCGTGGGCGGCGGCGGTTGGTGGTCATCGGCGGCGACGCCGCCGGGATGAGCGCGGCGTCGCAGGCGAGGCGGCTCGATCCCGACCTCGAGATCGTGGCCCTGGAGAAGGGTCGGTGGACGAGCTACAGCGCCTGCGGGATCCCGTACCTCGTCGGCGGCGACGTGGCGACGCTCGAAGACCTCGTTGCCCGTGATCCGCAGACGTTTCGCACGCAGCACAACATCGACGCCCGCACGTTGCACGAGGCCGTGAGCATCGACGTCGACGCGAAGAAGGTCGAGGTGCGCGACCACGAGCACGGGGGGCGGACGTACAGCCTCGGCTACGACGTCCTCCACATCGCGACCGGAGCGACGCCGACACGGCCGAAGCTCGAGGGGATCGACAGCGGTGCCATCCACGGCGTGCAAACGCTGGAGGACGCGGCCGACCTGCTCCACCACGCGGAGCACCTGGGCGACGGGTGCAAGGTCGTCGTCGTCGGCGGCGGGTACATCGGCTTGGAGATGGCCGAAGCGTTCGTCAAGCGCGGCGCGCACACCACCGTCATCACCCGCACCGCGCAGCCCCTCGGGATGTTCGACCCCGACATGGGCGCACTCATCGCCGATGCCATGCGAGCGGAGGGCGTCGACCTGCACACGGGCACGTCCGCCACCGGGTTCGAGAAGGGGAAGGTCCACACGAACAACGGCACCCTGGATGCCGACCTCGTCGTCCTCGGCCTTGGCGTCGGCCCGAACTCGAAGCTCGCCGTCGACGCTGGCATCGAGGTGGGGGAGCGCGACGGGATCATCGTGGATCGTCGCCAGTTGACGAGCGCGCCGGACGTCTACAGCGCCGGCGACTGCTGCCTCGCCTTCCATCGCCTCACCGGCGAGCAGGTGTACGTCGCGCTCGGCACGGTCGCCAACAAGATGGGACGCACCGCCGGCACCAACATCGGCGGCGGCTACGCGACGTTCCCAGGCGTCATCGGCACCGCGGTGACGAAGCTGTGCAAGCTCGAGTGCGCCCGCACCGGCGTCAACGAGAAGGAAGCGCGGGCGGCCGGCTTCGAGTTCAAGAGCGTGACCATCGAGAGCACGACCCGGGCCGGCTACTTCCCCGGCGCCGCGCCGATCAAGGTGAAGATGCTCGCCGAGAAGCGCAGCGGACGCGTGCTCGGCGCGCAGATCCTCGGACAGGAAGGTGCCGCCAAGCGCATCGATGTCGTGGCCACCGCGATCACCGCCGACTTCACGGTCGAGGAGATGACGGCGCTCGACCTCAGCTACGCGCCGCCGTTCAGCCCCGTGTGGGACCCGGTGCTCATCGCGTCACGAAAGCTGGCGGAAAGCCTTTAACAAGCTCGAAACATCGGGGTGACGGACGGGAAATGCTGCTCCTGCACGATCCGCACCCATGGACACGGGAGACACCGCATGGGTGCTGATATCCACCGCACTCGTGCTCTTCATGACGCCGGGCCTCGCCTTCTTCTACGGCGGCATGGTTCGTTCGAAGAACGTGCTCGGCATGCTGATGTACAACTTCTTCGCCATCGGCCTGATCGCCGTGATCTGGGCCGTGGTGGGGTACTCGCTCGCCTTCGGCGGTGACACCGCCGGTGGGCTGATCGGCAACCTCGACCACGTCGGCCTCAAGGACACCGGCGGTGGGGAGGGCATCCCGACGATCATCTTCGTCGCCTTCCAGATGACGTTCGCGGTGATCACGCCGGCGCTGATCTCGGGTGCCGTCGCCGATCGGATGAAGTTCTCCGCGTGGGCCGTCTTCATCGGGATCTGGTCGATCGTCGTGTACTCGCCGGTCGCGCACTGGGTGTGGGCCGCAGGTGGATGGATCTTCGAGATGGAGGCGCTCGACTTCGCGGGCGGCACGGTCGTGCACATCAACGCAGGGGCGGCGGCGCTCGCGCTCATCCTCGTCCTCGGTCGTCGCAACGGGTGGCCGAACGAGCCCATGCCGCCGCACAACCTGCCGTTCACGCTGCTCGGCACGGGCATCCTCATGTTCGGTTGGTTCGGCTTCAACGCCGGCTCAGCGCTGGCGGCGAACGAGATCGCCGCGGTCGCGCTGATGAACACCTTCCTCGCCGGCAGCGCCGGCATGCTCGGCTGGCTCGTCGTCGAGCGGATCAAGGACGGACACGCCACGACGCTCGGCGCGGCGTCAGGTGTCGTCGCCGGACTCGTCGCCATCACGCCGTGCGCCGGTTTCGTGTCGGGCCTGTCGCCCATCGTCATCGGCGCCATTGCGGGCGGGCTCTGCTTCCTCGCCATCCAGCTCAAGTACAAGTTCCGCTACGACGACAGCCTCGACGTCATCGGCGTCCATCTCGTGGGCGGGATCATCGGGTCGGTCATCCTCGGCTTCTTCGCCTCGACCGGCGCCAACGAAGGCGGGCGCGACGGCCTCTTCTTCGGTGGCGGCACGGCGCTGCTCATCGACCAGATCGTCGCCACGCTGGTGACGCTCGCCTTCTCGTTCGTGGTGTCGTTCGTCCTCGCCAAGGTGATCGACGCGACGATCGGGCTGCGGGTCGATCCCGACGCCGAGAACGCCGGTCTCGACACGAGCCAGCACGCCGAAACCGCCTACGCCATGGCAGGGAGGATCTGATGAAGCTCATCACCGCGATCGTGAAGCCGTTCAAGCTCGACGAGGTCAAGGAGGCCCTCAAGGGCGAAGGCGTCACCGGTATGACGGTGTCGGAGGTGCAGGGCTTCGGCCGCCAGCGTGGTCACACCGAGGTGTACCGGGGCGCGGAGTACCAGATCGACTTCGTCCCCAAGGTGCGACTCGAGATCGTCGCCGACGACGCCGACGTGGCCCGCATCATCGACGTCATCGTCGCTGCGGCGAAGACCGACAAGATCGGCGACGGCAAGGTGTGGGTGACGCCGGTCGACAGCATCGTGCGCATCCGCACAGGGGAGCGTGACGGCGACGCCGTCTGAGCCCGCCGACCTCGACGAGGCGCACCTCGACGCATGGCTGGCGTCCCTGCTCGGCAGCGAGCGAGACGTCAGCCTCGTCGCGGTCGGCTCCTTCGGACGAGGCGACCGGGCACCGCACAGCGACCTCGACCTCGTCCTGCTGCATCGCTCCCGCCGGGACATCGGCGAGGTCGCGAACCGCATCTGGTATCCGATCTGGGACAGGAAGCTGCGCCTCGACCACTCTGTCCGTACGGTCAAGGAGGCGGTGACCGCAGCAGACGGCGACCTCAAGGTCGCGCTCGGCCTCCTCGACGCAAGGCACGTCGCGGGTGATCCGAAGCTCACCGCAGAGCTCGACTCGAAGATCGGGTCGCTGTGGCGCAAGCGGGCGAGGAAATGGATCCCGCAACTGCGTGAGGCGGCGCTCGAACGGCACGCGCACTTCGGCGAGACCGCGTACCTCCTCGAACCCGAGATCAAGGAGGGCAAGGGCGGGCTCCGCGACATCGCGTTGCTGCGGTCGCTCGCTGAGATCACCACGGTTCTCGGCGACCTGATCGGCCCGCTCGATCGGCCGTACCAACACCTGACGGAGATCCGCGCCGCGTTGCACGTCCGGACCGGGCGGGCGCTCGACCGGCTCCTGCTCCAGGAGCAGGATGCCATCGCCGACGACCTCGGCCTGCGCGACGCAGACCACCTCCTCGGTCGCGTGAGCGCGGCCGCGACCACCACGGCATTCGTGTGGGACGACTGCTGGCGGCGCATCGACGGGTGGCTCGATCCGAAGCGGAGGGGCGCCCCGCCGGATCGTCCGCTCGGTCCGGGCATCGCGTTGCAAGACGGCGAGGTCCACCTGCACGGCCCGATCTCGTCGTGGCTCGCCGCGGCGACCGCGGCGGCGGACGTTCGTGCACCGCTGTCGAGGCGGACGCTGCAGCGTTTCGTCGCCGAGGTGCCGGCGTCGGTCAGCCCGTGGCCGTACGGGTGGAGGCAGGGGTTCGTCGCGCTCCTCGGTGCGGGGCATGCGGCGATCCCGGTCCTCGAGGCCCTCGACCACCATGGGCTCCTCGTCCGGCTGCTGCCCGAGTGGAAGTCGGTGCAGTCGAAGGCGCAGCGCAACGCGTACCACCGGTTCACCGTCGACCGTCACCTGCTCGAAGCCGTGGCTCAGGCCGCCGCGCTGACGAGGAGGGTGCATCGGCCCGACCTGTTGCTGCTCGGTGCGCTGCTGCACGACATCGGCAAGGGGTTCCCGGGTGACCACACCGAGGTCGGCGTCGACCTCGTCGCGAAGATCGGGCCGCGCATCGGTCTTCCTCCGGCCGACGTCGCCGTGCTCGTGAAGCTCGTCCAGCACCACCTGCTGCTCGCGGACACCGCCACCCGTCGAGACGTCGACGACCCCGAGACGGCGGCCGCGGTCGCAGACGCGGTCGGAGATCGCGACACGCTGGAGCTGCTGGCCGCGCTCACCGAGGCCGACTCGCTCGCGACGGGTCCGGCCGCGTGGAGCGACTGGAAGGCGCGGCTCGTCGGGACGTTGGTGGAGCGAACCTCTGCGGTTCTCCAGGGACACGGCGTGCCGGAGCCCGACATCGCCGCGCTCGTGCCGCCGTTCCTCGACGACGGCGTCCATGCGAGCGAGGATCGATGCGTGGTCGTCGCGCCCGACCGCGCCGGCCTCTTCGCCACCGTCGCCGGCGTGCTCGCGCTGAACGGCATCGACGTGCTGGGCGCGACGGCCGGCACACTGCCGAACGGCCGCGCGGTCGAGATCTTCGACATCGCCACGGCGACGTCCCGTCCGCCCGAATGGGACCGGGTGCGGGTCGATCTCGACGCTGCACTCGAGGGGTCACTGCCGCTGGGCGAACGTCTCCTGCACAGGTCGCGGACCTACGCCAGGCGCGACCTCGCGCTCGCAGCACCGCCGAAGGTCATCGTCGACAACGACGCGTCGACGAAGGCGACGGTGATCGAGGTGCGGGCGCCGGACGGCGTCGGCGTCCTCCATGCGATCACGTCGGCCATCGCTGCTGCCGGGCTCGGCATCCGTTCCGCTCGCGTGTCGACGCTCGGTCACGAGGTGGTCGACGCGTTCTACGTCGTCGACGGCGGCGGCGAGAAGGTCGACGACCAAGTCCTCCTACGCGACGTCGAGCAGCGGATCGTCGCCGCGCTCGACGCGCTGGTGGCGCCGGGTCAGAACGACGAGGAGTCGGCCCGGAGCACGTAACCAACGCCCCGCACGGTCTGGATCAGCGCCTTGCCGGGAGCGCCGAGCTTGCGCCGGAGGCTGCTGACGTGGACCTCGACGAGGTTCTGGTCGTAGCCGTCGAACCCCCAGACCTGGGTGAGCAACGACGCCTTCGAGGCGACCCGCCCCGACTGCTTCGCCAGCACCGTGAGGAGCTCGAACTCGATGCGGGTGAGCTCGAGGAGGTTGTCGCCGATCATCGCCCGGCGGCCGGACTCGTCGATGCGCAGCGGGCCCACTTCCAGAAGCGTCGTGGTGGATCGACCGGCCCGTCGGAGCAGCGCGCGCACGCGGGCGACGAGCTCGGCGAGCACGAACGGCTTCGGGAGGTAGTCGTCGGCGCCCGTCTCGAAGCCGGCGAGGCGCGCCTCCACGGAGTTCTCGTCGGTGAGGAAGATGAACGGCAGGTCGCTGCGCTGGCGGACCCGTTTGGCCAGCGTGAAGCCGTCGGCGCCGGACCCGAGGCGTACGTCGAGGATCGCGAGGTCGGGTTCGAAGCGGTCGAGCGCGCTCTCGGCTTCGCTGGCGTCGGCGACGGCTTCGATCTTCCACCCCTCGCGCTCGAGCGCGGCGCGGAGGAGGTCGCGCAGGGCGGGGTCGTCGTCGACCACGAGGATGCGGGCGTTCTCGGTCACGGCTTCTCGTTGTTCATTCGGCGGCCTTCAGCGGAACTTCAGTAGATCCCCAGTATTCCTTCAATGTCGGGGACGACACTGCGACTCGGCGGAACTCGTCAGTTCGGCGAATCCAACGATCGGGGCGTCCATCGGCGGGGTGGGCGCCTCTTTCGCGTTCTGGGCGTTGGGGAACGGCATGCGGACACGCAACTTCACGCTGACGGTGACGGGCGTGACGGCTGCTGCCATCGCTGCCGTCGCCCTTGCCGGCGTGCCCGTCTTCAAGGGTGCGTCGAGCGGGTTGCTGGTGCTCGACACCCTGTCGGCCGCGGCGTCGATGCTCGCCGCGTTGCTGGTACTCGGGCGGTTCCGTCGATCCGCGCTGCTGGCCGACATCGCGCTCGTGTGGGCGTTCTTCGCGCTCGCGGTCGGCAACCTGCTCGCGGCGTACGTCGACCCGCCCCAGCGGGTGAAGCTCGTGTCGAGCGCGCTCGGGTCGCTCGCGGTGCTGGTCGCCGCGGGCGCGCAGGAGCGCGGGGTGGGCTGGCGCCAGGTCAGCCGGACGACCGCGGTGCTCGCCGGCCTCGTCGCGCCCGCGCTGGCGGTCGGCGGCTTCGTCGCCATCGGTGAAGAGGTCGCTTCGGGGAGCTCGCGCACGATGATCCTCCTGCTCACGGCGACGGGCTTCGGTACGGGCGCCTTCGCGTTCACGTCGAAGGGGGAGCGGGACGGCGACGCGTTGCAGCTCTGGCTCGGCGCGGGCTGCGTGGTCGCGGCTGGATCACGGCTGTTGTACGCGATGACGTCGCCGGCGGGGGACGACGTCATCCACCCCGCCGACCTCGGGCGGTTGGTGTTCGCGCTGTTCCTCGTCGTGGGAGCGGTGCTCGAGATCCGCAGCTACTGGCGAGGTGTCGGCGTGCTCGAGGAGCGTCGCCGCCTCGCTAGGGAGCTCCACGACGGCATGGCGCAGGAGCTGTCGTTCATCGCGACGGAGACGCGCCGCGCGGGCGCGGCCGGTCCGCCCGACGCGATCACCTGGTACCGGATCTCGCGGGCGGCGGAGCGGGCGCTCGACGAGTCCCGTCGCGCGATTCACGCGCTGATCTCGCCGATGGACCAGCCGCTCGACGAGGCGGTCGTGGCGACGGCCGAAGACGTGGCCGCGCGTGAAGGTGCGGAGATCTCGTTCGACGTCGACGACGACGTGCGGGTGCCGGGGGCGGTGCGGGAGGCACTTGTCCGGATTGTCCGTGAGGCGGTGGCCAATGCAGCCCGACATGGTCAAGCAGAGGTGATCACTGTCGATCTGAAGGTGCAGTCCGACGGCGAGCTTCGCCTGCGGGTGTCCGACGACGGATGTGGCTTCAAGACGTCGGCGCCCGTGAGCAACGGTCGGGTCGGGCTGACGTCGATGAAGGAACGGGCGGCCGCCGTGGGCGGTTCGCTCTCGGTGACGTCGTCTCCTGGCGGGGGGACGTCGGTGGAAGTGAGAGTGCCATCACTGAACTAGCCGCCCCCGCCAAGGCCGACGCTGCGACGGTCGTCGTGGCTGACGACCATCCGTCGGCGCGCGCCGGCATCAAGGACTCGTTGGTGGGTCATGGGTTCCAGGTCGTCGCCGAGGCCGGCGACGCGGCCGCGGCTGTCGACGCCGTGTTGCAGTGGCAGCCGGACGTCGCTCTGTTGGACGTGTTCATGCCAGGCGGCGGGATCGCTGCCGCAGCGCGCATCCACGAGCAGCTGCCCGACGTCGCGATCGTGATGCTGACCGTGGCTGCTGACGACGATCACTTGTTTGCCGCGCTGCGTGCGGGCGCGTCGGGGTATCTGCTGAAGGACACCGACCCTGCTCGTCTGCCGGCGGCGTTGACCGGTGTGCTGGCCGGCGAGGCCGCGCTGCCGCGTGCGCTGGTGGCGCGGGTGATCACCGAGTTCCAGGGACGGTCGCGCCGCCGCATGCCGCTGCTTGGGAAGCGCCCCGGCGTCGTGCTGACGTCTCGTGAGTGGGAAGTGCTCGAGCTGTTGAAGAACGGGAAGTCGACGTCGCAGGTCGCCACCATGCTCGGCATGGCCCCGGTAACCGTCCGGACGCACGTCGCCGCCATCCTCCGCAAGCTCCAGGTGCCCGATCGGGAATCCGCCTTCGCCCTCTTGGACGACGAATAGCCGCCCGCCGCTGAAGCTCCCTCAGCTGTTGAGTGTCATCAACGGCGATATGACGAGCCCCGGCCATAGGAGTCAACCGCCGCCTCACCGACAGTGACCTCGCAGGAGTGGACTCGCGGTCGGCGCGGGCCATGGGCGGGAGGCACGCATGAGTATCAATTCCCCGGCGGCGAAGCGGTGGCGGAGGCGAGTCGGAGCACCTATTGCTGTTGTGATGGCGGTCATCACCGGCCTGCTGATAGTGAACGTCGGATTCGCCTCGACTGCGACGTCCTTCGCTATCGACGGCCGCGTGAAGTCCACCGGATCGCTGGAGGACTGGGACAAGGGAACCGGTTCAGGGGCCGGAGTGCTCGCGGGCAGGACTTGCGCTGCCGGAGGAACGAATCCGATCCTCATTTGTGACGACGTGAAGACGGACGCAACCACGTTCCCCGGTGGCGCCAAGGAGTCGGACCCATCGGGCTGGCTCCCGATCCAAGCGAGCCAGGTGACACCGAAGACCGATATCACCAACGTTTACGCGTATGGCTTCCTCGATGGATCGAGCCCCATCTTGATCAACGCGATGGAGCGGCTCCCCAAGGCGGGCGACCTGCACCTCGACTTCGAATACAACAAGGTCATGACCGAGGCCGGCATCCCGGCGCGTCGAGTCAACGATCTTCTCATCGCCTACGACATGGCGGGCAACCGTGACACCAACGGTGGCGGCATCAAGGTCAGCGTGTACAAGGCGGTGAAGAAGGACAACAACTGCAACGGTGCCGACTGTGAGGCCGTGTACAACTACGCGAAAGCCGACATCTCGTTGACCTTCGATGGCAACGGGACCGACGTCAAGAACGGCGTCAAGGCCGCCATGAACCTTGAGAGCATTCCCGCAGGCAGCTGGGGGAGCTATGACGCAGGCGGCAAGCCTGCGGAGACCATCCTGCCGTTCGGCTTTGCCGAAGTTCAGGTTGACCTCGCGAGCACTGCCGGCCTCTCGAGCGTGTGCGCCAACTGGGTGACCGTGAAAAGCCGCTCCTCCGAGTCCGTGACAAGCCAGCTCAAGGACACCACTGGTCCGAAGCAGTTCGGCTTCTGCGGCGGACTCAGTGTCACGAAGTTCATCGACGTCAATGGCAACGGCGTGGTGAACACGACCGGCACACCCGCCGACATCACGTCCGGGCCGCACGTGAGCGGCTGGCAGTTCACCGTGAAGGGCCCCCATGCCCAGGCTGCAACTGACGCTCAGGTGGATGCCGCCACCACGGCGTGCGCAGGAACCACAGACACCACGGGCGCGCTATCCTGCTCAAGCGGTTCTCCCGGGGACCTGAGCCAGTTGCAGCCCGGCTGGTACACCGTGATCGAGACCGACGGCACCAACCACTACGTCACGACCCCAACGGGGGCTCCGTCGTTGCGTCGCCTGGTTCAGGTGTCCACTTCAAGCGCCAGCGTTACGTTCGGCAACATGTGCCTCAGCACGATGAAGTTCCAGGTCACGGGCGTGCCGGCCAACACGTCCAACGTCGCCGCCTGGTACAACCTCGGTGGGGGCGCGACCGACGTCGATGTGGCCTTGGCCGCCACCACGACCGGCGGGTCGATCTACGAAGGCACTACAGGAGCGATCTTCAAGCCCACCGATTCGATCACCTGGGGCTACAAGCTCGGCGGCACGAAGAACACGAACATCAACCGCAGCTTCAGCTTCTCCGGCACCGCATACCCCGGCTGCGCTCGTGATGACACCGTGAGCTTCCAGTTCGGCACGATCAGCGGCACGAAGTGGGAGGACATCAACGGCGACGCCAACCAGGACAACGGCGACCTCGGCTTGGGCGGCTTCGTGTTCGAGTTGAAGAGCGGTTCGACGGTGATCGCCAGCACGACATCGGCACCGAATGGCAACTTCTCGTTCGCGAACGTCGCTCCGGGCTCCTACACCGTCCACGAGCGGGTCAACAGTGAGGGGGCGGCGACCGTTGGGGGTGCCTCCGGCTCGACGTCCCCGTCAGGGTGGTTGCTGACGACGAGCAACGACCAGAGCGTGACGGTGAATGCCTCAGGCGCCGCCTCGGGTTCCGTCTCGTTCGGCAACACCCCGTTGTCGAACGTCCAGGTGATCTTCACCCCTCAGACGACCCACACCCAGGGTGCAATCAGCTGCGTCACGAACGGGGGTGGCACAGGGTCGCAGCCTGTCGGAGGTTCGACGGGAACATCGACCGTGACCCACACGGCCAACGGCTTGCAGACCAAGCAGTCGACGATCGTCTGCACCGTCACGATTACGCACAAGCCCCACTGACGCGCTGAGCCTCAACTCACGCTGAAGGAGGTTGTGGCCACCACTCGCGATGCCGAGTCGGTGGCCACGACCTCGGCGCGATAAGTGCCCGGCTTCACCCGCTTGCGCGCCGCGTCAGTGCGATCCCACGCGACCGATGAGGTGCCCGCCTCCGTCGGTCGATCGACCACCAGCTCCTTGACCACCGAGCCGGCCGAGCTCCGGATCGTCACGCTGACGGTCGCCGACTTCGACACAGTGAAGGCAACCGTGCCCGTGGACTTCACCGGTGTCGGTGACACGGCGACGCTCGACACCTCGAGCAAAGCCGGTTCCGGGCCAGGGTCCGCCACCGGCTGTTCCGCCGGATCCGACGAGCTCTGCGAGCCTCCGGTTCGGAACGCACCCAGCAGGTACTCGCGCAGACCCGGCACCACGGCTGCGGCGGGAAGGTCGGCGTTCTCCTGCTGCGCAGCACGAGCGGTCGGTGAACCGAACAGCTGGCGGAAGTCCTCCGCGAGCAGCTCCCAACGGTCCCACGCGTGGGAGGTGTCGAGCCGCGGGTCTCCTGCGATGCCTCGCAGTGCGAGGTAGTCCTGCAGTGACGGGTCCTGCAGGGCGAGATAGGCGTAGTACTTCGTCCATGCGTGGCCGAACTCGTGGAACAAGGTCGCGTCGCGGGCGTCGAGCCAACTCCGCCAGGTCACGTACGCGTCCGAGGCGGCCCCGACGTAGGAACCAGGTGCGCCGTTTAGCGAGGTGAAGGTCACGTTTGCGGAGCCGTAGTCGAAGTGCACGATCGTGGTTGCCGACTCGCTACCGACGACACCGGTGCTGGCGAGGAGGTCGTGCAGTTCGTGGGCCGAGAACACGTCGTTGAAGCTCCGGACCTGGAGACCAGATGGGCCGGTGTAGGCCGACACCGGCGACGACGGGTCCGTGCTACGGACGATCCGCCGCAAGCCGAAGTTCGCGGTGGTTGTCGGCGCCGTCACCGTACGGAAGGGCTTGACGTCGCCCGTGGTCGTCGGCACCCAATCCATCTCCATCGGCCGCCACGAGACGTCGGGGATCTCAACTCCGTAGGTGTCAGCCGAACGGTTCGAGAAGACGTAGCTGCCATCCGCCGCGGTCGCGGTCCCTTCGATCGGCGTCTCGCCGCGGTACAACCAGATCTGGACGTTCGCGATGGGAGCCTCGCCTGTGTCACGGACGCCATTACGGTTCGTGTCGTCAAACACGACCCCGGAGATCGATCCGGTGTTCGCACTCGCGGGCGCGATGGCTAGCCCGACCACCGACGACAGCCCGACCACCGACGACAGCCCGACGATTGCGGCGATGACTGCAACTCGAAGTCGCATTGGTTCTCCTCGTCCCTCCAGGTCCGATGTGCGAGAACCGCTTCAGGACAAGGAACGGGGCCCCTCCAGACCCCTACATCGTTCGGTAGCCCGGCTGGCCGTTCTGGCCCCGTGGCTTTGCGTCACCGGTTCCCGCCGGCTTTGCCTTTGTCGCTGATGTGGTTCTGTCAATGGTCATCGGGCTACCTCCGACCGTCCTTGACGGGGATCTTCGGGCTATGACAGCCCTAGTCGGACATCACGCCCAAGGCCACGTCGGGCAATCGGACCAACTCGGGCTTGGCGAGCACAGCGTCGACGGAGGCAGCCGTCAGATCCACATCCACGTCGTCGACCGCGGTGAACAACAGCACCCGCACGCCTGGCCAACGAGCGCGCAATTCGGCAGCGACCTGCGTTCCGGTGAGCGCCCCGCCGAGCCAGTGATCGAGCACAACGAGGTCGACCAGACCAGAGGGCGACGACACGAACGACAGGGCGTCCTCGCCTGACGACGCGACGCCGGCCACCTCGAGACGGTCGTCGAGCGACAACGTCAGCGCGATGAGCTCCCGCAGGTCGGGTTCGTCGTCCACGACCAGCACCCGCCACTTCCCCCCAGCCATAGGAGGAACGGAACATCAACGAACGGTCAACACGACAGACCCAAATCGGAAATAGCGACACAGGCTCCCCATACGGTCACCCCGCCGGACCATGACAACTGGTCACTCCCGGCTACCTGTCACGAATGCGTCTCAATACGACAACCAAGCAGGGTCGATAGTTCAACCATGACCGTTCCCCGCACCGCAGCCAGGATCCTCATCGTCGAGGACGAGGGTGAGATCCGTGAGCTCGTCACCTTCACCCTCGAGGTCGAGGGATACACGGTCCTCCCCGCAGCGAACGGGATGGAGGCCTTCGAGCGCATCGAGAACGACGCGCCCGACCTGGTGATCCTCGACCTGATGATGCCGGCGATCAGCGGCCTCGAGGTCCTGCAGAACATCCGCCAGCACTCGACGACGCCCGTCCTGATCCTCTCCGCCATGGGCAGCGAGGAGAACCGGGTGCGCGGCCTCCAACTCGGCGCCGACGACTACATGACCAAGCCCTTCTCGCCCCGCGAGCTCGCCGCCCGGGTCCAGGCGCTCCTCCGTCGTAGCCAGGGCGCGGCGGCCGCTCAGCAGACGATCACGTACGACGGCCTCACCATCGACCTCGCCTCTCGGGAGGTGTGGGCGCGCGGCGACCTCGTCGAGACGACAGCGAAGGAGTTCGACCTCCTCGCCTTCCTCGCCGGCAACCCCGGACGTGTCTACACCCGTCATCAGCTCCTGCGTGAGGTGTGGCACTCGTCGTCGGAGTGGCAACAGGAGGGGACGGTCACCGAGCACATCCGCCGCCTCCGGCTGAAGATCGAGGAGGACTCCGAACGCCCTCGCTGGCTCCAGACGGTGCGCGGCGTCGGCTACCGCTTCGAGCGACGCCAGCAGCCGCGCATGCCGAGCGCGCCGGCTGTAGCAGCCGTCGCCTAACGAATAGCGTCGGCCCATGGTCGACGCGCCGCTCGGGGACCCTGCTGGTGATGGCCCGGCCGTGTCGGCCAACGACCTCCTGCGCTGGAGCGAGGCGTTGGCCGGCATCGCGCGCACGGGCCTCGGCTTCACCGAGAACCTCTACGAGCGTGAGCGCTACGAAGAGGTGCTGAAGGTCGCGGCCGACATGCGGGTCGCCGCCGGACACGAGCTCGAGAGCGAGGTGCTCGTCGAGGAGTGGCTCAAGATCGTCGGCACGGGCGTCGCCGGCTACGTCACGCCGAAGATCGCTGTCGGTGCGGTGGTAGGCGATGACGACGGGCGCATCCTCCTCGTGAAGCGGTCCGATTCCGGCATCTGGCTGTATCCGACCGGATGGGCCGACATCGGCTACTCGGCCAGCGAGGTGGCGGTGAAGGAGGTGCTCGAGGAGACAGGCATCGAGTGCGAGCCCGTGCGGTTGATCGCGGTCCTCGACGGGCTGCGCCTCGGGTTCACGAGCGTCCCGCTCTACTCGCTCGTCTTCCACTGCCGGAAGACGGGCGGCGAGCTCAAGGGCCATGAGCTCGAAACGGCCGATGTCGGCTGGTTCGCGGAGGACGCGCTGCCGGCGCCGCTCGCCGGATGGGAGCGTTGGGGGCCGAACGCGTTCGCCGCCATCCGAGGCGAACCGATCGACGTCGCGTTCGACGCACCTCGTCCAGACGTGTGGCGCGACGGTCCCGCGGGCGCGGGGTAACGCAACGGCCGCTCGTTGAACTGAGCTACGCCGCCTGCAGGCGGATGACCATGACGGTGCCTGGGCCGCCGTCGTCCGGGTCTTCGATCCAGACCTTGCCGCCGTAGCCGACGACGATCCCCTGGACGATCGACAGGCCGAGCCCGATCCCAGGGATCTGGCGGTTGGCGTCGAGGCGGGTGAAGCGTTCGAACACGCGCTCGCGGTCCTCCGGACGAATGCCGGGGCCGCTGTCGCGCACCGCCACCGCGACCTCGCCTTCGACCGCCTCGATGGTCACGCTCACCGGGGACGATCCGTGCTTGAAGGCGTTGTCGAGCAGGTTGGTCAGTACGCGGCGCAGGCCGTCGGTTCGTCCGAGGACCACGAGCGTCGGGGGAGCGACAACGGTGAAGGGGCGGGCGCCGAGGTGGTACTCATTCGCCAGCTCGCGGGTGAGGGCAGCGACGTCGACGGCTTCGAGCTCCGGAGGGTTCTCGTGCTCGAGGCGCGCCGCCATGAGAAGGCTCTCGACCATCTGCGAGAGGCGGGCCGACTGGCGACCGATCATCTCGGTCAGCTCGTCGCGCTGGCCCTGCGTGAGGTCGTTCCGCTGCAGCATCTTCGTGCACCCGTTCAACGACGTGAGCGGCGTGCGGAGGTCGTGCGACACGGCCGCGAGGAACTCGCTCTTGCGCATCTCCGACTCGACGAGCTCGGCGACGTGCTGACGCTCGATCTCGTACAGACGGGCGTTGGCGATGGCCGCCGCGGCCTGCTCGGCGAACAGGCTCAGCGCTCGGAGGTCGTACTCGGTGAACGAGCGGTTCGAGGATCCGTTGAGGTTGAGGACGCCGAGGAAGTGGCCGCGGTGGAGCAGGGGGACGCACATCGCCGACTCGATCGGCTTCGCCCGACCGCCGAGGTTGCCCGTGATGAGGAGCGGTTCCCAGCTACGGGCGACACGTCCGGCGATGCCCTCGTCGTAGCGGACCACCGCGTCGAGCGCGGCGTCGTTGCCGTGGACGCACACGGCTCGCAGCGTCTCGGCGTCCGGATCGCTCAGCATGATCGAACCGGCCGACGCGCCGAGGAGGCTCGTCGCGCTGTTCAGGATGATGTGGAGGACGGCGTCGATCTCGAGGACGGAGTTGATCGCCTTGCCCGCCTCGAGCAGCGCAGTGACCTCGGCCAGCCGGTTGCTCAACGCCGCGCTCAGGACGCGCTCGTCGACGAGCAGCCTGGTGAGGCGGCGGAGGTGACGTTCCTTCTCAAAGACGTACGCGCTGAAACCGATCGTCAGCGTGAGCATCAGGACCCGGAACTGTCCTCCGGTGAACCACGCCTCGCCGACGCCGAGGTCGTCGAACAGGCTGGGGAAGAGCGAGCCGGCGGTGACGATGGCCGTCACCCCGAGCAGGATCACGATCGAGAGCAGCCAGAGCTGCACCCGCCGCTTCTCGATGGCCTCGAGCGTCGGCGTGTGGAATTCGCGCAGGCCGACGAGGCGCGCCTCGGCGGCGAGTTCTTCCCGATCGACAGGAATGATGGGGGCAGGGGTGGGGTCGGACTCCATCCGGACCGCCGGGCTCACCTCAGCGGTATCGGCGCATGTCACCGGGGGTCCTAATAGTCACCGTGGACTATTCGCCGTCACCGCCTCTGGCTGCGCCTTCGCCCACTGGCGTACGCGCTCGCCGCGCTGGGGACGGCGGTACCAGTACGGAGGCGCAGGCGGCGCGCCGACGACGAGATCACTCGCGACGCGTGCCCGGAGGACCATGTCGCGCTCCTGCTGCGCCACCGCGGAGGCGAGGAGGATGTCGATGCGGTCGGCCATGCCGCTGCTGTCGGTCGCCGGACGCTGCTTCTTGCGCGTGTTGCCCGCGTTATTCGCGGGTGTTGCTGCGGAGTTGATCGAACAGCCGGTCGACGATGCTGATTCGACCGCTCGTCGACTCCCACTCGTCGCCGATCGCGTCGTGCTCCACCTCGCCCGATGCGTCGGGCTCGAGGCCGAGCGCCTCGACGACCGAGGCTCGGAGCTGCTCGACGGTCATCTCGTCGTCGTATGCGGGGAACGCTTCGAGCCCGTCCCACAACGTCGCGGGTTCGGTGCGACCGTCAGCCGCGCTCCGGAAGACGGCGTAGGTGTCGATGCCCTTCGGGCGCTCGTACGCGGACACCGGGTGCAGCCGCCACTCGAGGGTCGTCTCGTTCGGGCCGTTTTCGATCAGCCATGTCTGCGATCCGTTGACGTAGGCATCGACGGGGTCGCCGAACTTCTCGTCGAGCGCCGCGATGAGCTCGGGGCTGATGCGCCACACCGTGGTGGGTGTCTTCATCGGTCGCGTACCGCCTGCATTTGGCGGACCTCGAAGCCTTCGATGCGTCCCACGCTCGCCAGGTTGTCGTCGATTCGCCCCGACGTCGAACCGATCCTCCACTCGGCGACCCACCTCGCGGTGACGACCACGTCGTACCGCCCCACTCGTTGGTAGACGTGGGTGATCCGGCCGTTGGGCCAAGGCTCGCCCTCGACCGTGAACTCCTCGGGCGCGGTGCCGTCGCCCCAGTCGACGACGTAGGTTCCGCGGAACCGCACCTCGATGTCGCCGAGGACCGTCGCCCGCCGCTGCTGCCCCGGCGCCAGGTTGCCGTTGGTCTCGAGGTACGCCGGCTTGCCGGTGATCGCGTAACCGGGGTCGATCTCCGGCTGCGGCGGGGGCGGGAGGAACTCCTCGACCACCTGGCGCGCTACTGCTGCGGGCGACGGCGACGGACGTTCCACGCCAGGACACATGTCGTACAAGGCGATCATCTCGAGCGTGCGGAACTCGGCGTCTCTCGCCCGCACGGTGCTGTTGGCCCCTTCGAACACCTCACGCTGGAACGCAAGGCACATGCCGACGCCATCTCGGTAGACGAGCACCGGCCACAAGATGATGTTCTCGCGCGGCGTAGCGGCCCGTGTCGCTCGCGCCGGCGCAGCACTGGACTCAGAGCCGCCGACTTCGATGATCGTGCAAACAAGCTCGCTGAATCGACTCTCCACGCAGCGTTGCTCGGCCGCCCGCGCGGCTGCTGGAGTGCCGATGAACGCGGCCAGCAGCAGAGCGATCCGGGCTGCTAGGGACACGGTTGCGCTGTCGGGTCGTTTACGAACTGCTCATCGATCATGAACGGCGTCGGGTTGATGTGTGCCGGGTCTTGTTGCTGTGCCTTCGGCTTGAGCACGATGGTGTTCGTTCGCGGCGCTGGGGGCGCATCGAGTACGTCCCGAAAATCTCGTTCGGCGCGGAAGCTGATACAGCTCTTGTCCGTCACGATGAGTTGGGTGATAGTCGCAGCGATGTTTCCGGGCGGGTCCTTCAGCGGCTCGAGGCCCTGCGCGACAGCGTCTCCCCAAAGCTTCAGCTGCCGGTTCAACTCGTCGGGCAGGTAGATCGCTTGGAGGATTCGTGCTGCTTCGGGAACGAGTTCCTGGCGCGCGGCGATGATGCGCGTCGCGTCGCCGTCGATCTCGTAGAGCTTGTCGATGACGCGCTGGACGTAGGCGATGTCGATCGTTTCGGGGATGGCGTAGGGGTCGGCGGGGGCGGCCATGGTGGTGGTCGACGTGGCCGGTGGGACCGTCGCTCGGGGCGCGGCTGACTGGTCCCGATCACTGCACGCCGTCGTCAGCAACAGCGTCAGCGCGAGCGCGATCCCCATGCCGCGGCGCATCAGCGTCAGACGGTACGACATGTCATCTCGTTGCTTCAAGAAGAAGTGCCCACTTGTGAGCGACAAGCGACAAGGCGGTTGTCGCTTGTCGCTGGGAAGTGGACGCGTGCGATGACGCTCCGGCTCAAGGTCATGCAACGTTCCGCCGACACCACCGAGAGCGCCTGAGCCGCTGTCACCGTCCGCGTCGCGGGCGAAATGGGCAGCAACACGTACAGAGCAGCGAGAACGGCAGCGGCAACGTCCCTTTCGCGTCCTGCGAACTAGTCCGGAGTAGGGCGCCGAAACCCTGCCGAAGGGCCATGGTGCGTTCCCGGCCCAACGCACACACTGGCTGCGTGGAGCGGTGGGAGCTTCACGGTTCGTGGTTCCGAACAGGGATGGGGTTTCGACACGTGAATGGAATCAGCTGGGCTCGTACGCGCCCGCTCGCTGCACTGATCGCCGCACTCCTGGTCGCTGGGCTCGTCGCCGCCGCGCCGAAGGTCGAGGCGGCACCCGCTGCAGCGGCGCCCGCACCCGCCGCCGAAGGGCACGCCACGGGGTCGGTCATCGTGCAGGCAGTTCCCGGCGGCGCGGCCCGAGCGGCCGAGGCAGTGGAGGACGCCGGCGGGTCGGTCGGCGAAGCGCTCGCCCTGATCAACGGCTTCGAGGCCGAGCTCCCCGCCGGCGCCACCGTCGCCAGCGATGCGATCGTCAGCATCACGCCCAACCGTCAGGTCGAGTTCGAGAACGTCAGCTACGACGAGACCACAACCGCCTCGAACTTCGCCCGCTCGTCCGGCGCCACGTCGGCCTGGGCTGCCGGCAACCTCGGCCAGGGGGTTGGCGTCGCCATCATCGACACCGGCATCGCCGGCATGAACGACTTCGCCGGTCGCGTCGTCCACGGTCCCGACCTCTCTGGTGAGGGCACCACGATCGACTCGTTCGGCCACGGCACGGTCATGGCCGGCATCGTCGGCGGCAGCGGTGCCGACAGCGCAAACGGATCGACGGGCAGCTCCGGCTACACCGGCGTCGCACCGAAGGCCCACCTGGTGTCGGTGAAGGCCGCAGGCCGCAACGGCGTCACCGACGTCTCCACGATGCTCCAGGCGATGCACTGGGTGTCGGCCTACAAGGACCAGTACAACATCCGGGTCCTGAACCTCTCGTGGGGCACCACCTCGAAGCAGGACCCCGCCATCGACCCGCTCAACTACGCGGTGCAGCGGCTCTGGCGCCAGGGCATCGTGGTCGTGACGGCCGCAGGCAACAGCGGCCCGCAGTCAGGCACGATCACCAAGCCCGGTGACGACCCCGTCGTGATCACCGTCGGCGCTTACGACGACAAGCAGAACACCGATCCCGCCGACGACAACGTTCCCGGCTGGAGCTCGAGGGGCCCGACGGCACAGGGCGTCGCCAAGCCCGACGTGGTCGCCCCCGGCCGCACGCTGATCGCCGCTCGCGCGTTCGGGTCGACCGTCGAGAAGGACAACCCCAAGGCGCTCATCTCCCCGAGCTACATCAAGGGCAGCGGCTCGTCGCAGGCGTCGGCTCTCACGTCCGGCCTTGTCGCCCTGATGCTCGCTCAGCGCCCGGAGCTGACGCCCGACCAGGTCAAGCACCTCCTCCGGTCGACGGCGAACCCGATCGCGAACACCGGCTCCACGGCGCAGGGTTCCGGACGGGTGCGTCTCGAAGCGGCGCTCCAGGCTTCGGCTGACGCTGCGCCGGTGCAGGCGGTCACGGCCGGCGGGCTCGGGTCGCTCGAGGCGAGCCGCGGCGGCCGCAACGTCGAGACCGACTGCCAGCCCGACGGCGTCATCGACGTCATCAAGGGTGAGATCACCTACCGGTGCGAGTCGTGGGATCCGGCATCGTGGACCGGCACGAGCTGGACCGGCACCAGCTGGACCGGCACCAGCTGGACGGGCACCTCCTGGACCGGCACCAGCTGGACCGGCACGTCGTGGACTGGCACGAGCTGGACGGGCACCAGCTGGACCGGCGGCACCTGGACCGGCACGAGTTGGACGGGCACCAGCTGGACCGGCACGTCCTGGACGGGCACGTCGTGGACCGGCACGTCCTGGACCGGCACGAGCTGGACCGGCACCTCCTGGACCACCGCCGAGTACACGACCGGTACGTGGGGCGACGAGGACGAGTTCCTCACCGCCTTCTGGGGTGGACGTCCGAGAACGCGCCTCCCCGGCGAGGTCAGCGAGATCGAGATCTCCCGCCACCTCCCGCAGCGGTCATAGTCGGTGGACGACCAGTCGGAGACGAACGAGCAGGTCCGGGCGGCGAGCGATCGCCGCCTGGACGTCTTGATCACCGTCGTCATCGTCTCCGGCGCCTTCTTCTGCGTCCAGGGCATCACCCAGGCCAGCGACCATCGGACGCCGGAGTGGTGGAAGGTCGCCGTCGGGTTCGGCCTCTTCTACCTGGGCGAGCGGGCGATGTTCAGCCTGCGCTTCGGCCGTGAGCACCAGTCGTTCAACTGGCTCGAGACGGCGATGGTCGTGGGGCTTTGGCTCGTGCCCGTCCCGTGGCTGCGCTTCGTCGCCGCAGCCGGTCCGGCGCTGATCCACCTGCAGCGGCGCCGCCCGCTGGTGAAGGTCGCGTTCAACGCGTTCTCCTGCGTCACCGGCGTGCAGCTCGCGCGCCACACGGTGCGGGCGATCCTCGGCACGCACGTCATCGACCCGTCGCAGCCCAAGGCGTGGGTTGCGCTGAGCGCGGCGTCGTTCGTGTTCTTCCTCTGGAACGGCCTGACGGTGTCGCTCGCCGTCGCGTTCTCGCAGGGCATGCGGCTGCGCGACGTCAACGACCGGAGCCTCATCCTCAACCTCCTGGTGTGGATGGGGAACACGGCGCTGGGCCTGCTCATCGTCACCCTCGCCGACGCGTCGCCGCTTCTGCTCGCGCTGTTGCCCGTCATCTTCCTGCTGCTGTCGCTCGCCTACCGCTCGTACCTGCAGGCGATCCACGAGCGCGACACCTGGCAGGTGCTGCTCGGCGCGTCGCGTGAGCTGTTGCAGGTCGACGAGGAAGACCTGGTCGAGGTCGTGCTCGACCGCTGCACGGAGTTGTTCGACGCCGACGTGGTCGAGGTCGTTGTCACCACCGACTCCAAGGGACTGGCGGCGCGGGCGGCCTCGCGCCGCTTCGGCGCGCCGGTCGAGTGGCGCGCAGGGACGCCCCACGAGCTGGCGCCCGCGTCGTGGGACGAGGCCCTCGCGGAGGAGATCTTCGAGGCGCCCCACGTCGCCGAGTTGTCGCCCGCGATGTCGGGGACGGAGCGGGTCGTGGCCGCGCCGATCATCGTGCAGGGACAGGTCGTCGGCGTCCTCCACCTCGGCTTCCGCAATCCGAAGGCGTTCACCGACCGCCACCGGCACATCCTCGGGACGTTCGCCAACAACATCAGCTCCGCGCTGCACAACGCCCGCCTGTTCGACGAGTCGTCGCACCGCGCACTCCACGATCCGCTCACCGGCCTGCCCAACCGGATCCTGCTGCTCGACCGCCTCCAGCACGCGCTCGAGGGGAGCAAGCGGCGGGGGACGTCGGTCGCCGTCCTGTTCCTCGACCTCGACCGGTTCAAGGTCGTCAACGACTCCCTCGGCCACGAGCTCGGTGACCGCCTCCTCGTCGCCGCCGCCCGTCGCATCTCGTCGGTGCTGCGTCCGGACGACACCGCCACCCGCTTCGGCGGCGACGAGTTCGTCGTGGTGTGCGACGACGTCGCGTCCGACGAGCAGGCGCTCGAGATCGCGAACCGTTTGGCGGCCGCGCTGGCGGCCCCCTTCGATCTCGCCGGCCACCAGGTGTACGCGACGGTGTCGGTCGGCGTGGCCCGGTCGAGCTCGTCGACCGACGACGCGTCGTCGCTGATCCGTGACGCCGATGCCGCGATGTACCGCGCCAAGGACGGAGGACGCGCTCGGGCCGAGGTGTTCGACACCCGCATGCGCACCGAGGCCCTCGAGCGCCTCGAGACGGAGCTCGACCTGCGTCAGGCCCTCGATCGGCGGGAGCTGTGCCTGCAGTACCAGCCGGCGATCGACCTGCAGACCGGGAAGATGGCGGGCGTCGAAGCGCTCGTCCGGTGGAACCATCCCGAGCGGGGGCTCGTGCCGCCGAACCTGTTCATCCCGCTGGCCGAGGAGACTGGCCTCATCAGCCGGGTGACGGAGTGGGTCGCGGCGCAGGCGTGCAGCGACCTCGCGCAGTGGCGGCGGGACGGGATGGTCGACGACCGCTTCACCGTGGCGATCAACCTGTCGGCCGTCGAGCTCGTCGACACCAACGTCGTCGACACGATCGTGTCTGCCATCGGACGCCACGGCCTGAGCCCGGCCCAGCTGGCGGTGGAGATCACGGAGACCGCGCTGTTGCGCGACCTCGACACCGCGCTCGGTGTCCTCAACCGCCTACGCCGGTTCGGCGTGTCGGTGGCGCTCGACGACTTCGGGACGGGCTACTCGTCGCTGTCGTACCTGCGCCGGTTGCCGGTCGACGTGTTGAAGGTCGACCGCTCGTTCATCGGACGGCTCGCCGAAGACGCCCGTGACCACTCGGTCGTCGCCGCGATGGTCAACCTCGCTCATGCCCTCGGGCTGCGGGTGATCGCCGAGGGCGTCGAGGTCCCGGGCCAAGCCGACGCCCTCCGGGGCCTGCGCTGCGACATGGCGCAGGGCTGGTACTTCGCGAGGCCTCAGGCCGCGGACGAACTGTTCCGTCCGCGGCCCAAGCTCCAAGTCATCGCCTAGCGGCGGCTGCGGGGGTTGCGCCGGCTGCGACGGACGAGGACGGTCCCGCCGGTGAGCAGGCCGCCCGAGGCGAGCAGCAGGCTCGACAGGTCGAGCGCGAAGCCCGTCGCTGCGAGGGTTGCCGGAGCGGTGCGGGCCGCCCCGGCCGAGGCGACCCGTGCGGGCCGCTCGAGCGTGACGCCGAGGACCTGAGCGCCGCGGGGACGCTCAGCCTCGAGACCACCGACAGCAGCCTTGGTGCCGTTGGCCGGCGTGCCGAGGGTGGCAGCGACCTCGTTCACCTCGGTGGTGCCGAGGACGGCGCCAGTGTTCGTGTTCCCGGTGTTGGTGTTGTTCGAGCCACCGGTGTTGGTGTTGGTGTTGGTCGAGCCGCCGGTGAAGCAGCCGGCGCCGGACGCCATGACCTTCTCGCCGTAGCCGGGGCCGTCGCCGGAAGCGTTGGAGCCCGACTTGATCCAGACGGCGACGATCGTCGTGCCGGCGGGAGCGGTGAAGGTCTTCGAGGTGCCCGAGAGCCCGTCGAACTTGATCTCGCGACCGTCGCTCAGGAGGAGGACGACGTTCGAGATGTCCTTCGTCGACGTGACGTCGACGGTCTTGTTGTCGCACGAGAACGTCGCGCCCACGACGGCGCTGTCCCCCTTCGACTCCTTTGCCGGGTCGGGCGTCTCGTTCGATCCGCCGGTGTTCGACCCGCCGGTGTTCGACCCGCCGGTGTTCGACGCGCCTGCCTGCCCCGACTGCCCGCAGGTGTCAGTCGAAGGGACGATCTGCTCGCCGTATCCGGGTCCCTCGGTCGACTTGTTGTTGCCGGCCTTCACGAACACCGCCTTGATGGGCTTGTCGGCGAACGCGCCGGTGCCGGAGAAGGTGCCGGTCGTGCCCCGCAGGCCCTCGAACTTCTGGTCGCCGCCCTCGAAGCGGAGCACCACGTTCGAGAGGTCGTGCTTGGTGGAGGTGACGTCGACGGCCGTGCAACGGAACGTCGCACTAACGGTCGACGCCGTCTCCGAGGCACCGGCCGCAGTGGCACCGATGCCCATGGCGATGGTCAGCCCCATAGAGGCCAACCCGAATCTCTGGAGCGCTCGCCCCTTGTCCACTGGTGATCCCGTCCTTCGTCGAGGCACCGAGGTGCCGGCGTTGGGCGGGTCGGTCTCGCCACTCACTCCCCGAACGGTCTAGGCGACCGCATTGTCTCCGTGCCCGTGGTGCGGGCCGGTGAGGACCGTTCGGATCAACGCTTCCCATGACCTGCATCTGCAGGACGGACTAGTTAGTACCACACCCATAGCGCGCTGTAAACCACTCTGCGTGGTCAACGGGACGAACCGGACAAAGAGCTCAGCTGAAGACGGATCGACTCCATCTCCTTGATCTCGTGGCGTTGCGTGCGGGCCATCTGCCCAGCCAGCCACCGCACGTCGTGCTCCCGCGCGCGTTCGGCCGCTCGTTCGGCCATGTGGATCCCGCCTTGGTGGTGAGCGGTCATGAGGGCGAAGAACGACTCGACGAGCTCGCCGCCCGACGCCTTCGACAGGCGGTCGAGATCGTTGACGGTCGCCATGCCCTCCATCTCGGCGACCGGCATGCCGTGTCCCATCCACCTCATCGCGTCAGTCCGGGTCACTGATCCGCGGCCATGGCCCCAAACCCGCAGCCACCCGTCCATCACCCCGATCTCGTACCGCTGGCTGGCGATGATGTCGACGGCGGCGTTTCGCACCAGCTCCGGCGCGTCCGTCGCTCGCAGGACGATCGACGACATCAGGATCGCCTGCTCGTGGTGGTCGATCATGTCCTGGACGAAGCCGACGTCGACGCCGTCGGCAGGTGGCGGGTCGTCCCGTGTCTGAGAACGTCCGGCGACGAACGCGGCCGCGGCGACCACCACGAGCACGAGCACTGCGCCCACGAGCTTCCCCACGAACTCGCAGCGTAAGTGTCGCCGTGGTTACTGTTCAGATCAGACGTTTTCGGTCGGGCGGGGGCCGACGAGAACGAGCTGGGGGAACCGATGAGCAAGAGGACGCTGGCCCTCGCGGCCGCCGTCGCGCTGGCCGTGACCACCGTTGTGGTCGGGCAACAGGCGCTGACCGCACGACCCGACCGCGAGCAGCCGCCTGTCGTCGATCACTACGCGACGACGCCGAGCGGCCCGTGCGGCCCCGGCTCGACTCCGGAGGAGACGCAGGGCCGCATCCCTGCGGCCGACTACGCACCGGGCACCGCGACCGATGGCTCGTCTCGAACCCGAGCCGAGCAGGGCTACTACTGCAACGCCCGGGTGAAGGGACGCCACGGCGACTCCGGTGGGTACCGGGTGCACCGCTACGTCGACGCAGCGGGTCACGAGTGCGCGTTCTACGACTCGACCCTGCTGTTCCCGGGCAACGCAGCGTCCCGTGACACCGATGGCACCGGCGCGTTCGCCCTCGACATGAGCGACCCGACGAAGCCGGTCAAGACCGCGTCGATGCTGACGCCGGCGATGCAGTCACCGCATGAGTCGATGAGCCTCAACCAGAAGCGCGGGCTGCTCGCCGCCGGCATGGGATACCCGACGTTCCAGCCCGGCTTCGTCGACATCTACGACGTGAGCCAGGATTGCCGGAACCCGGTGCTCATGTCGTCGCTGCCGTTGGGCGTGATCGGCCACGAGGGCGAGTTCTCCCCCGACGGGCGGACGTACTGGGTGACGTCGCCGTTCACCAGCTCGATCGTCGCGGTCGACGTCACGAACCCGCTCGTCCCCTCGATCCTCGGCGTGTGGCGCGACTGGTCGATCCACGGCCTCAACATCAGCGATGACGGGACCCGGTTCTACGGCGCCGACACCGGCAGTCCCGAGCGCGGCGGCACCGACGGCTCGGACGGCCTGACCATCCTCGACGTCAGCGACGTGCAGAACCGGCTGCCGAACCCGCAGCTCCGCCTCGTGAGCCACCTGACGTGGGACACCGTGAGCATCCCCCAGACCGCGATCCCGGTGACGATCACCACGGGCAAGCCCGCCCGTCCGCACAAGTTCCTCATCGAGGTCGACGAGTTCGGTGGCGGCGCAGCCGTCGGCGCGGCCCGCATCATCAACATCGACAACGAGAAGAAGCCGTTCGTCGTGTCGAACCTCCGGCTGACGGTGAACAACCAGCACACGGAGGCGGCGAAGGCTTGGGCGAACGACCCGGGGGCGAGTAGCGGACTCCAGGGCTACGACGCCCACTACTGCGCCGTGCCCCAGCGCAACGAGCCGGGCATCGTCGCCTGCTCGTTCATCGTGTCGGGACTGCGGGTGTTCGACATCCGCGACCCGTACAACCCGGTCGAGATCGCATACGCCAACCAGGCCGCGCCTGCCAACACCACGAGCAGCTCGCCGCGTGCGCCCTATGCGATGTCCGCGCCGACGTTCGTGCCGGAGCGCAGCGAGATCTGGTACTCCGACGGCAGCAGCGGCTTCTACAACATCGAGATCACCAACGGCGTGTGGCCCTTCCCCGACAAGAAGGGCCGCTAGCCGCACCTCGGGCTCTACGGGAGCGCGTTGACCACGAGCTTGTCGTAGGCGTCGGCGAGGTCGTAGAGCGCGACGCGTCCGTCGCCCTGGAACGACGAGCCGTGCATCAGCGCGAGCGTTCCGGGCTCGAGGTCGCCGAGGCGGCGGAGGGTCGGCCCCGTCGTCGGTGACAGCGAGAACCCGTGGAACATCTCCTCGGCCTCGAGCGCAGGGCCGACGATGTCGTTCGTGGTGAGGGCCGGCGGTGCGCCGACGTGGGTGAACAGGTCGCCGCAGAACAGCGTCCCGGTGGTCTCCTCGAACAGCACCTGCGCCTCCCACCCGTGGGGGACGTGGGGAGTCGAGATCTGGCGGAACCGCTTCGTGCCGGTCTCGATGGTCTCGCCGTCGGCGAGCGCACGGGGCGGGCGGTCGCACAGGTCGTTGAGCGAGATGTCACAGCCCAACGCTCCGAACGTGACGCTGCTGTTCGGCGCCGCGTTGAGCCACATGTTCATCGACCCGCACTCGTCGGCCTCGACGTGGCCGAACGTGATCCACCGGAGCGACTCGACCGGCATGACCGTGGCGACGGCTTCGGCGATCAGCGGGAAGAAGCCGCGATGGCCGGTGTGGAAGAGCAGCGGCTCGTCGTCGACGACGAGGAACTGGTTGAACGTGAATCCCGTCGACCCGACCTCGGGCACCCAGGTGGAGATGCGGTAGATGCCGTCGTTGATCTCGGTGACTTCGGGCTGCATGGGTTCCATGCCCGGATGGCGTTCCGTGGCGCGGCGCGGCGTTCAATCAGGACTGAACGATCCAACGGATCTCGCCCGGGGCCGGGACATACGCGCAATAGGTGCCGGTTCGGACGTGGCGGTCGAGGGCCGCGCCGGCGTCCGGTAGCGCCTCCTCGAGCTTGCCCACAGCGGCCCGGATCGCCCGGGTGACGTTGAGTCGCGCCCTCTCCGCGGCCGACACCGCCTTGCGGTCGCGTCCGCCGAGCCCGAACGCGGCAGCAAGCTCGCGCACCAGCGTCTCGATCTCGCGCTCCTTGGCTTCGGCGGTCTCGAGCGCACCGATCGCGATGGCGTCATCGACCTCCGCCCGCAGCTGCTCGATGCGACGGCGGAACGTGTCGCGCGTCGTCGCGTCGGCGGCCGGGCCGGCGTCGCCGAGGGAGCGACGGTCGACGTCGCCCACCCCCTCGACCCGGTCGACCAGGTCGAGCGCGTGCTGCTCGGCACCAGGGCGGGCCACGAGCTCGGCGACGTAGCGCAGCCCCTTCGTGTCGGGCAGACGCACGGTGACCTCGCCGGCCGATGCCGTCCACAGCTTGCCGTCGCGTCGAAGCACAGCAGGCCGGCCGCGTCCGTCGACGTCGGCCTGTCGGGGCGCCCGAGCGGCCGCGAGGGCAGTCTCGATCGACCGACGCACCAGGGGGAGCCGCGTGAGGTCGAGCTCGTCGAGCGCCCGCTCGAGGTCGAGCGCGGCGCCGATCGCATCGCCGCGAGCGAGATCGACCCGTGCTCGGGCGACCGCGGCGCGACCGAGCAGCGACGGCACGGTGACGCCCGCCAGTCGCTCCGCGAGCGCGTCACAAGCGGCGACTGCCGCGTCGACGTCGCCGACGGCGAGCTCGACCTCGACGAGGGAAGTGAGGAGCTTGATGGCTCGAAGCCTGTCGTCCTTCACCGCGCGGAGGCCACGCTGAGCCGCGGCTCTCGCGAGGTCGACGTCGCCCCGCGTGAGGTGGAGGCGCAGCATCGGCAGCAGCGCCTGCATCGACTGGTCCTTGCCGATCAGCAGCTCCTCAGCCTCGGCGAGGCGGCCCTGCCGGATGCGTAGGTCCGCAAGCGCGGTGTCCGGATGCCACGCGGGGACGAGCCCGCCCATCGCCGTCTCGAACGACTCCTTCGCCCGGAGGAGCACCCGCTCGGCCTCGTCCCACTCGCCCAGCTCGATAAGCGCCGCCGCCTGGACGCTGTCGCAGTGGCTCGACAGGAACACCGGCCCGCCCGGCTCCGGCGAGATCAGCCCGTGCCGGCGCAGGAGGTCGGCCCACGTGGCGGCGCGGCCGAAGTCGGCGGCGTGGTAGCAGGCGGTGAAGAAGCTGCACACCGACTTCGCCGTGGTGTCGACGTCGTCGGCCGGCCCGCACGCGAGCGCCATCGCCTCGTCGAGCAGCGCCATCCCCTCGGCCAGCCGGCCCGCTTGGACGTGTGCGAGCCCCGCGTCAGCGAGCGCCTTCGTCTCGAGGTTGACGTCACCGAAGCGCCGGGCCCGGTCGAGCGCCAGCTCGGCCCGCGACAGCAGGACGGCAGGGTCGTCGACGTCGCAGCCCATGGCCGCAACCGCGACCCAACCCTGCTCGAGACAGGGCGGTTGGTCGGCCACGAGCCGCTCGGCCCGGGCGAACCACGCCCGCGCCGCAGTGAGGTTCCCCATGGCGTTCGCCATGAGGTCGCCCAGCTGCACCGATGCCATCGCCGCCGCGCATGGTTCGCCCGCCGCGGTGTACTCGCGGATCGCGGCGGACAGATGCGCCACGGCCGCGTCGATGTCGAAGCGCGACATCGCCTCACCCGCGAGATCCATCGACTGCGACACGCCGTCGACCGTACCGGCCCGCCCGGCGCGGCGGCCGTCAGAACAAGCGGACGATCGACGCGAACACGCCCGCGGCAGCGATCTGTATCCCGAGCAGCTGGACGAGTTGCGTCCGCATCTGCGACTGCAACTCGCCGCGCCATTCGCTCTTGAGCCCGCTCACTTCCGCCCGAAGCGCTCCGAACTCGCCGCGCAGCTCACCGAACTCGCCGCGCAGGGCTGCGATCTCACCTCGAACCTCGGCCCGGAGTGACGCCATCTCGCCCCGCAGTTCGATCGCGAGCATGTCGACGTCGCGCTTGGTAGCGACGTCGGCCCAACCGACCGGGGGAAGGTGCGCCATCAACGTGGCCGCCTCTTCGCCTCCGAGGAGCTCCTCGAGCCGGTTGTACAACTGGTGGCGGCTGTGCTCACTGATCGCCATCTCTTCCCCTTCAATCGCAACCGCAACGTCGCGGAAGCGATGAAGGCCGCTTCGAACCCTGACCAGCTTCTCACACCGGTGGGACAGCAGCCCCGGCCTGCCACCGGACGCGCGAGAGCCTCCACCCGTTGGCGGAGGCTCTCGACGACGCTACGGAAGCGGGACCGGAAGCTCCGACGGCGGCGCGGGCAGCTCCGGAAGCTCCGGCAGCGCAGGCGGTGCGGGCGGCTCCGACGGCGGCTGCGGGAGGCTGCCGATCACCTGGTTGACGATCTCCTCGACGATCGCCGCGGGATCCGGCGTCCCCGGCTCGGTGGGGTCCTCACCAGGATCTTCACCCGGGTCCTCACCGGGATCCTCGCCCGGGTCCTCCTCGCCCGGCGGGATCGGCAGGGGCGGCAGCTGGCCGATGATCTCCTCGACGAGCGCAGCCGGATCGACCGGAAGCTCGGGGAGCGACGGGTCGTTACCGCCACCCTCACCCTCTTCGCACGTGTTCTCGGGATCGCGGGGGCAGGCGTCGTCCTCGTTCAAGACGCCGTCGCCGTCGATGTCGTCGTCGTCCTTGTTGGGCGTGCCGTCGCCGTCGAGGTCGCCGCATGACGCCTGGTTCGACGCCGCACGGCAGTCACCCGACTTGGCCGATGCCAGCGATGTCGCGGTCCATCCACCGCCTGCGGTGAAGATCAGTGCGATCAGTCCCGCCGAGAGCTTCTTCATGTCCGTTCCTTTCCGACGTTGTGGCGGGGGAACGGTGTTCGCGACCGAAACTTACGGCCCCGAGAAACTCCGCGGAGGCGTCTCCGCGGGTCAGTTCAGCGCTGGGTCACCGCGGCCGCGACCGTCACCTCGCTGACGTCGGTCACACCCGCGTCCGAACGTCTCGCGCACGCGCCGCTTGATCGCTTCGACGTTCGCGAGCTGATCCGCCTCCGGGAAATGACGCGCCGCGAGCGTGTCGAGCACGTACCCGAGGTTCGGCCGAGGATCGAAGTGCGGGTCGTGGTCGGGCTCGACACCGGCAGTCCATGCATCGACGTCGGCTTCACCAACTGCGACCGACTGGTCAGCAGCGGACGCGATCGACCGCCCGTCAGGAGCCACCGCCGTCAGCGTCTGGTCCGCGTTCCGCACGAGCTCCCAGCCGCCCTCGTGCGCGGCTTTGTGGTGCCGCCGGCAGAGGAGCACCGCGTTGTCGAGATCGGTGGCGCCGCCTCGGGTCCACCAGTGGGCGTGGTGCATGGTGCAGTACCGGGCAGCGACGCCGCAGCCGCCGGGCCACTCGCACGTCGGCGCCTTCGCGCTCTTGACCATCTTCTGGTCGCGGTTGAACAGCCGCGCTCTTCGGCCGAGGTTCAGTGTGTTGCCCAGCGCGTCGTCGAGCGCGACCTGCGCCATCGCATCACAGCTCAACCGTTGCGCGGTTCGAGGGTGCAGCGTTACTCCGTCGCCGAGGTGGACCAGCCCGTCGTCGCCCACCATCGCTTCGGAGTCGGCATGGATCACGACGAGGTAGTTCTCCTTCGGCACGCCATCGGTGTCGACGGCTCCTCGCAGGCCGAGCGACACGAGCTCCACGAACGCGTCGATCCGCGACATCCGTTCGACTGGCTCGGTCGACTCGCGCCGCGCACTGGCATAGGCGTCGTCGCGGACGAAGTCGATGCCCCGCTGCAGCAACGCATCCTCGTCGTCGGTGACGTGGACCGACCAGATCCATCCGTCACCCTCGGCGTCGCGACGTCGCTGGACGACCCGCTTCGACTCCATCCGCTGGAGGTCGCTCAAGGTGATCGCGCGCTGGATGCGCTCGTAGCCGGTGATCATCCGCTCGAGCTGGTTGCCGGTGTAGAGGCGCGCGATCTCGAGGAGGTCGGCCTCGCTCTCGCGATCGGCGACCCGCGCCAGCGCCCGCACCTTCGAGTACGAGATCGACCCCGACGCGAACGCCGCCCGGGTCTTCGGCAGCTCTCTCAGCGCCCGCGCGACGCGTACGTGGTCGCGCGCCGTCGACGTCCGGATGCCGCACTTCCACTCGAGCCAGTCGGCCGTCGACAGACGCTCCCACCGCAGATACCCCTGCCTGCGGTCGAACTCCGCCACCAGCAGCAACCATCGACACATCGCCGCGGCAACGACGGCAGCGCCGTGCACGATCTCCCTCTCGAGCTCGTCGATCGGCGTGTCACCGATCGCCCCACTCGTCATCGCAAGAGCCATCGACTGAGTATGACGAGGGGGTGTGACAGGAATGCCCTGTCGCGAGACGCCTCAGATCCCGAAGCGGCGATCGCGGGCCGACGGTGGCGTCGGCGGCGGAGGCGGCGGTGTGTTGCGGCGGCGCAGAAACCAGAACGCAGCGGCTGCGGCGCCACCGATCACGACGACGGCGAGCAGCACGGCCACGATCGGGAACCCGCTGCCCTCGTCGTCCGCGGTCGCCGCGGCTTCGGCGGTCGCCGGCCCGTCGGCGAGCGTCACGCCCGGAGGGATGGGGACGAGCAGCCCCGGAGGACCGTTCGCTCCCCGCACCAGGTACGGCACGTTGCCGTTGCCGAGCAGCGGGATGACGTCGGCACCGACGTTCCACGCAGGGTCGGTGCGCACGCCGTAGACGACGCGCGGCTGGCTCGCGAGGAACACCGGGATCGCCGGCGCGGCCTCCGTCAGCCCCGCTGTCTTCATCCGGTACGGCTTCCCGAACGGCTGCGACGCGAGGAACGTCCGCGATCCAGAAGGCGCCGAGAAGTCCTCCGGCTGGACCACGACGCCCTGCTGGTCTGCCGTGGCCGCGACGAGCTCGCCGCCGGCGTTCAACCCGCGAGGAAGGCTCTTCAACTGCCCCTGGTCGGCGAGGTCGAGCATCGTCAGGAGGTAGTTCGAGCTCGCAGGCTCGTCCGACGGAGGCGTGCCCACCGGCTGCAGCGGCGGGACCGATCGCACCGACAGCTGCGGAAGCGGCGTCGCCCCCTCAGGAGGCGCCGCCCACGCGAGCGACGTGTCGCGCGCCGGCAGGAGCAAGAGGGCCGAGTCAGGATCCGCGCACGGCTTGTTCAGCGGCAGGCACTCGCGATAGCCGGCACCCTCGAGCGGCAGGAACACACCCTCCTCGGGGATCCCCTGCGCCGCGAGCGACTCCACCGAAGCGAACGCTCCAGGATCGACGACCACCGTCGTCGTGGTCGCAGGGGCCTCGGTGGTAGTCGTCTCCGGCGGATCGGTCGTCGGAGGAGGCGGCGGCTCGGTGGCCGGCGGAGCAGTCGAGGGCGGCGGAGGCGGCACGGTCGATCCCGGCGGCGGGGGAGCAGTCGTCGTCGTAGGCGGCGCCGCCGCGCGCACCGTCAGCGTGAACGTCCGCGCGTCGCCGTCCCGTTGATCTCGCACCGTGATGGGATAGGTCTTGCCCGCAGCTGCGGCGCTTGTCGACACGTTCACCGTCACAGTGAACGTCTGCCCGTCGCAGTCGGTCCGGCTGAGCGTTGCGCTCACCTCGCCGGGAACGCCGCCGTCGATCCCTGGGCAAGAGGTTCCGACCGTCGGGGTGAAGGTGGCGGTGAACGAGGTCCCTCGCCCGGCCTCTACCTCACCCGACGACCGGGAGATCGAAACGGCGGCAGAGGCGGGAGCGGGCATGAGACCCAGCAACCCGCCTCCGACAGCTACGGCAAGAAGAAACGGACGAACGCGACGCACGCCCATAGTTTCGGCCGCGGACGACCCGGTGTGAGGACTCCTACTTCAGGCGATGCGTCAGGTAGTCGGGCACGGCGATGCCGGCGATCTTGAGATCGTCGATCTCGACCGTGCCACCCGCCAGCGGTCCGTAGTAAAGGTCGAGGGCGGTGACGATCGCCTTCGCGGGAGCACCCGCACCAACGGGGTTGAACTGCTTCAGGCCGGTCGCTGCGCCACTGCAGGCCATGATCACCGTGCCGTCCTGCCGACCATCGCGGTTGGCGTCGTAGAACAGCTGGAAGCGCAGCTGGCTGTCGCAGGCGCCGCTGTCGATGACGTACTCGAGCGTGCCCAGCTGGTCGACATCGAGACCCTCGACGCCGTAGATGCGTGCACCGGCCGGCACCGCCGACGACGTCGCCGGGCGGTAGTTCAGGCGGAGCCGCCAGTCGTTGCCGACCTGGACCCATTCCGAGGTCTGCCCCGCTGTCGGTGCGAAGGCGTCAGCGATGACGCCGAGGCGCGGACGAATCGCCATGCCGAGGATCGGCTTGTTGAGCTTCTGGCCGCCGGTGGACCCGAAGAACTTCGAGTCGCCGTAGTTGAAGATGCCGCCGTCGGTGGCGACGAACTGGTAGCCGCCGCCGTCCGGAGAGACGGCCATGCCGACGATCGGCGCGTTGAGCGGCTGACCGCCACGAGAGCCACGGAACACGGCGTCGCCGTGCGTGAAGACGCCGCCGTCGCTCGCGACCATGTAGTAGCCACCGCCGGACGGCGTCGACGCGATCCCGACGATCGGCCGGTTGAGCGGACGGCCCCCCTGGCTACCGAGGAACGCCGCGTCGCCGTAGTTGAAGATGCCGCCGTCGGTAGCGACGAGCCAGTAGCCCTTGCCCGACGGAGTCGCTGCGATCCCGACGATCGGCCGGTTCAGTCGAAGGTTGCCGGCCGAACCGAAGAACTGCGCGTCACCGAAGGCGAAGACGCCGCCGTCAGCAGCGACGAGCCAGTAGCCGAGGCCCGTCGGTGTCGACGCCATGCCCACGATCGGCGAGTTCAGGCGCTTGTCGCCGAGCGACCCCCAGAACGCGGACGATCCGAAGGCGAAGATCCCTCCATCCGATGCAACGAGCCAGTAGCCCTCGAGGAAGGGATGGGCCGCCGCTCCCACGATCGGCGCCTTGAGGTTCAGCGCGCCGGTCGAGCCGAAGAACTGCGCATCACCGAAGCTGAAGATGCCGCCGTCCTGCGCGGCGAGCCAGTACCCGTCGCCCAACGGATACGCCGCAGCCGGAGCGACACCGCCGAGGCGGACCGGCGACTCCGACGGCTTCAAGGCCGAGAAGCCGACAAGAAGTGCAACGAGCGCGAGAATCGGAACAAGCCGCCGCCGGGTCATGTGCGCCTGATTACCAGCCATCTCCTCATTAATCAACGGTTGACAGTGATCATCTGAGGCATCTCGGCGAGGGATTCATTGACGCCCTCTACACTCCAGGCGACACTTGTCGCTGACAACGGCGAAAGGGCGGCACCTTGCGTACCTACAGATCGATCCTTGCGGCGCTGCTGGCGCTCACGCTCAGCGGCGTGTTCGCGCTCGTGCTCGCCGTACCTGCAGGTGCCCAGGCATCGCCATGCCCGCCCGGGCAGCCGACGGGGCGGCCCCCGGGCACGCCGCCGAACGACGCCGGTCAACCCGACGGGCGTCCGCCGTACCCGCCCGGCCGATGCAACCTCGCGCTGTCGCAGTCGGCCGCAGATCGAGGCCAGACCGTGCAGGCGCGCGGTGAGGGCTTCGTGCCGGGGGAAACCGTCGCGTTCTCGATCGGCGGACGCCAGGTCGCCACGGCTGTCGCCGATTCCACGGGTGCCGCCGTCGCCGATCTCACGGTCCCGAACGATGCGGCGTACGGCCGCACCGAAGTAACGGCCTCGGGGGAGGCGCAGGTGCTGAGCGCGGCCTTCGAGGTGGTTGCTCCCGCTGCGGCCGACCGAGGTCGCAGCAGCGCCGCAGCAGCTGCCGGAGCGGGCGTCGCTCGCACGGGCGCTGCGATCGCTGCGATGACGCTCCTCGGCGTGACGCTGCTCGGCCTAGGTGCCGTGTTCGTGGTCGGTGCTCGCCGGCGACGCCCCGCCGCTGCGGCCTGACGCACGCACGTCACCACCTAGCTTGAACGGGCGGCCACGAGGCCGCCCGTTTTCGCGTTCTTGAGACCGATCCTGCTCCCGCTGCTGTTGGGTTCCGCCGCCTTCGCGGCGACCGCCGCTTTGGCGCGCATTCGACCCGACGCTCTCCGGGCGCGTGCCGCGCGCGTCCGACTCGGTGCCGCCTGTGTCGCCGCAGTGGCCGCAGGTGTGCTCTCCGATGCTGCTCCGACGGGTGTCGCGGTGTGGGACGCCGTTCTTCGGGCCGCAGTCGCCTTCGGTCTCGCTTACTTAGGTGTGCGAGCACGGCCGATCGCTCTGCTGCTCGGCGGCACGCTTGCGCTTGCAGCGGCCGCTGCTGCCGGGTCATCGGACGCCGCGGCCTTCGCTGCGCCGGCCGCGGGCATGGCCGTAGCGGTCGGCGCCACGGTGAAGCGGCGGGCGCCGGTCGCCGGCGCGGTGGTGGCCGGGCTCGTCGCGCTCGCGTGCCTGCACCTCGGATCCTTCGGCTTCCACGGGGCCTCGGCGATCGTCGGCATCGCAGTTCCGGTGCCGGTCGCAATCTCGGGGTGGCGCCATCAGCGTTCGGAGCGGAAGCAGCGGAACGCTCGCCTTCTCGCCGGCGTTGCGGCGCTGGGCGCCCTGGCCACCATCGGCGGCATCGTCGGGATGGTGCTCGCCGCGCGGCCCGTGCAGCATGCAATCGTCGACGCCCGCGCCGGGCTGGACTCGGCCCGCGAGGGCGACACCACAACGGCGAGTGCGCAGTTCGGCACGGCGGCCGCAGATTTCGCCACCGCGCGCGATCGACTCGAGGAGCCCTGGGCTGTGCTGGGACGCCTCGTCCCCGTTCAGAGCCAGCACATCGCAGCGATGCACGACGCCGCCAGCGCAGGTTACGAGGTCGCTATCAGCGGCGCCCGGTCGGTGGGCCTGGTTCGCCTCGAGCAACTCACCGTTACCGACGGTGCAATCGACGTCGCACAGGTGGCCTCGCTCGAGCAGCCGCTGGGGGACGCGAGACGGTCGCTCGCACACGCGGAGAGAGCGTTGAAACGATCGGCGTCGCCATGGCTGCTCGCACCAGCACAGAAGGCACTGGCGCGTGAGCTCGACCGCGTCGAGACCGCCCGCGATGACGCTGATCTGGCTTTGCACATCGCGCGGGTCCTTCCCAAGCTCCTCGGCGCCGACGGGCAACGGCGCTACTTCCTCGCAATCCAACAGCCAGCGGAGCTACGGGGCAGCGGCGGGATCATCGGCAACTTCGGCGAGCTCGCAGCGGATGCGGGACGTCTCGATGTCGTTCGCTTCGGTACCGACGGCGACCTCAACGCGGCCGCTGAGGCGAACAACGCGAGCCTCGAAGGCGCACCTGCCGACTACCAGCGTCGGTTCGCCAGGTTCAACCCGGACCTCTTCTGGCAGAACGTCACCGCGTCGATCGACTTCCCGACGGTCGCCGAGGTCGTGGGCGTGCTCTACCCGCAGTCGGGTGGCACACAGATCGACGGCGTCGTGTCGGTCGACCCGTCCGCTCTGGCTGCGCTGCTCTCCATCACCGGCCCGGTCGCCGTCGATCCGTGGCCCGCACCGCTGACGGCCGCCAACGTGGAGCAGGTGCTCTATGTCGATCAGTACGTCCGCTTCCCGGCCGGCTCCGAGACGGAGCGGAAGCGGTTCCTCGGCGACGTCGCAGAAGCCGTCACCGACCGTCTCACGACCGGGCAGCTGCCGCGGCCCGATCGGCTCATCGACATCCTCGGGCCGGCAGTCAGAGGACGACATCTCGTGTTCGCCAGCTTCGATGGCGAGGAGCAGCGGCTTTTCGACCGCATCGGAGCCAGCGGGCGAGCCCGACCGACCGCGCCCGATGTGCTCGCTGTCGTCAACCAGAACGCCGGCGGCAACAAGCTCGACACGTTCCTCCGCCGCGCGTACCGCTACGAGGTCGGGGAACGCACGAGGGCGGCGACGCTGACGCTTCAGTTGCGCAACGACGCACCTGACGGCTTGGGCGTGCTCGCGGCCGGCAACTACCAAGGCGACCCGCTCGGCACCAACCGCACCTACGTCTCCGTACACACCACCCGACGACTCCGGGCTGCCACGCTCGACGGCCAGCCGCTCACGATGGAGTCCGAGACGGAGTTCGACGCGAACGTCTTCTCGGCCTTCCTCGTGATACCACGCGGCGGTGCCCGCGAGCTCGTCCTCCAGCTCGAACCGCTCGAACCCCACGGCGCGCACTACGAGCTCCTCATCCTGCATCAGCCTCTCGTCGAGCCAGACGAGATCACCGTCCGCGCGCCGGGCGCGAGCTTCTCCGGTGCGCTCGACGAGGACATGGTCATCTCGACCCGTCGCTAACGATTCTGCGTGTCCTGTCGATAGTCACCAGATGGTGGACACGGCGGGACGTTCGGCGGCACGTCAGGCGGAGAAGGACCGGCAGAAGGCGGCGCGGCTGCTGGCTCGAGCAGACCGATTCGACAGCGGCGCCCGCGGCGAGCGTGCGACGGCCGACGCGCTGAAAGCGCTCTCGCCCGCGTTCACCGTCTTGCACGACCTCTCGATCCCCGGCCACAGAGCCAACATCGATCATCTGGTGATCGGTCCAACGGGCGTCTTCGTCGTCGACAGCAAGAACCACCGCGGGCCGCTGCGGGTGGGCGACGGCACGATCTGGCAGGGGCGGCGGCCGATGCGCCGCGAGGTGGAGCGCGTCGTGTGGGAGGCGGAGTCCGCGTCGGCGGCCATCGGCGCGCCAGTGGAGCCGCTGCTGTGTTTCGTTGCCGCGGAGCTTCCCGCTGCGGTGGTCGAAGTGGGTGGGGTGCGAGCCGTGACGCCGACGACGCTTCTTGATGTGCTCCAGCACGGCCCGGCCGACCTCTCGCTAGAGGCGACGGCGAGGCTCGTGCTCGCAGCCCAGAGGAACCTGCCGCCCTACGGAACGACGGCGCCGCGGAGTGTTCCAACCACCGGCCGACGCCAGCCGAAGGCGCTCCGAACGGCTCAGCGCGGTCGCGCTACTCGCACCTCTCGTGAGATTGTTGCGGCTGCGGTCGGCGGGCTGGCACTCGTCGCATTGGGTGTGGTCGGAGTGAAAGCGGTGCCTGGCCTCGTGGCATCCCTCTCCGACAGCGTGCTCCCGAAGCCGGATGCACCGGCGATCAACGGCGGCTTCTCGTGCCCATCGCCGGGTAGCGGCTGGTCGTTGTCGATCGACTTCCCGGGCACCGCGTACGGCACCTCGACCTACCACTTCGAGTGGGCCGAGGTCGACGGGTCGCAGTGGAACCCGTTGCTGCCGGTCCGTAGGGCGAGCGACCCGCAGCTACCGATCGGCGGTCGGCAGCCGGGCTCGCAGGTTCAGGTGAGAGGCCGAGCGGTGAGTGCAGCCGGAAGCGAGGGGGCCGTCGGAACCGGCGTCTTCACTGCTCCGGCGGACCCCTGCTGAGGCGTGACGTACGCCGCGTCGGTGATGGCTGCGGCGCGACCGAGCACGAGAGCCACGAGGATGAAGGCGAACCACACGGCGATGATCATCGGCACGAGAGGCATGTGCTGATGTCGACTCGCTCCGACAACAGCCGGTCAACAGGTGGGCATATCCGGATGTGGTGCGCACCCGGTACCTTCTGAGACGGCATGGGGCGCTGCTACGAATTTGGGGTCGCCGTCGAAGAGGGCTGCGAGCATGCGATGGTCGTCATCGACGACGGCGGCGCGTGTGGGTGCGCCGAATGCGGAGCGCGATGCACGGGCCGCTTCAACGCGTGTGCATCGATCATCGCCCAGCCGGGTTACGTTCCGGTCAACGCGCCCAAGGTTGGCGCTCCCGCGGCAGCCGTTGAACCGGCGACCCGCACCCGTTCGGTTCCCGACGAGGCCCCAACGCCGGTTCGCGTCCAGGGCGAGATCGTGGCGGTTCGATCGATGCTCGAAGCGCTGCTCGACCGACCTGATCGCACTGCCGACGCCGTGCAGCTCATCAGCCACGAGCTCGCGGTGCGAGACCAAGAGCTAGCCAGCGCCTTCGACCGTCTCACGAACGCCTTTGAGCGCATTGCCGATCAGGTGTCAGAAGACCGAGACGCAAGGGAGCAGGTCGTCGCTGCGGTGCGCGAGCTCGCGGAGCGAATCGCCGCGCTCGAAGAGACGAACAAGTCGAAGCGCAATCCGCTGTTCGGCTTCCGTCGGGAAGCCTGACCGTTCTCGTCAGTAAGCGCCGCGGCCTGATACGACTGCGCGCATCGTCTTCCAGAGGATCACAGCGTCTAGAGCGGGCGACCAGTTCTCGACGTAGTACAGGTCGAGGCGAACTGCCTCTTCCCAAGCGAGATCGGCACGACCGCTCACCTGCCACAAGCCCGTGAGCCCCGGCTTCACCAGCAGGCGCCGGCGAACGTCGTCGCTGTAGCGGGCGACCTCGTTCGGAAGCGGCGGTCGCGGGCCGACGATCGACATGTCGCCCTTCACGACGTTCCACAGCTGCGGCAGCTCGTCGATCGAGTATCGCCGGAGGATCGTGCCGATGCGCGTGCGACGGGGGTCGTTGCGGATCTTGAAGAGCACGCCGTCGTGGTCGTTCTGCTCGGCGAGCGTGGTGAGCTCCCTCTCCGCGTCGCGGCGCATCGTGCGGAACTTCCAGATGACGAACTCCCGCCCATCGCGGCCGACGCGCACCTGCTTGAACAACGCCGGACCCCGGTCGGCGATCCGAACCGCAAGGGCGACCGTGATCAGGAGGGGTGAGATCGCAGCGAGGAGGAGCGCCGCCAGCACACGGTCGACCGTGTCGCGCATGAAGCGGGCGAAGCCGGTGAGCTCGGGCTCCTCGACGTGGAGAAGGGGCAGACCCGCGACCGGACGAGTGACGATGCGGGGGCCGGCGATGTCGGTGATCGCGGGAGCCACGACAAGATCGACGCCGGTGCCCTCGAGCTGCCACCCGAGTTCACGCAGCCCTCGCCGCCCGAGGGTGGAACTACCGGCCACCGCAACCGCGTCGGCGTGAACGGCTCGGACGGCTCCGACTACCTCCGTGGGCGCGCCCAGCACAGGAACATGGCCGTCGCCGACGCCGATCGTGTTGAACGGTCCCGGCACGCACGCGCCGAGAACGCTGAATCCCGCGTGCGGCGAGCGGTTGAGGTGCTCGATCAGGTCGACACAATCCTCCACTGACCCGACGACGACGACCTTGTTCGCCCACTCGCCCTTGGCGCGCTTGCGGTGGAGGTGCTTGCGGAGTGCGTGGCGGCTCAGAAGCGTGAGCGCGAGGGCGAGCGGCAGGAGGAGGGCGACGAAGCCTCGTGCAAGGGCGATCTGCGCGGTGAAGGCGACGATCGCGATGACAGCGAGGGTTCGCACGGCGGCGTTGAACACCCGCCGGTACTCCTCTGACCCGTTGCCGAGTTCCCGGCTGTCGTAGGCGCCGTTCAGCGCCAGCACACCGACCCAGAGCGGCACGACGAGGAGCGCCACCACGGTGTACGAGAGGCCGCCGAACTCGCTGAAGAGCTGTTCGCTCGACCAGCCGAATCGGACGGTCCTGGACACCAGTGCCGCCGCCAGCGCGGCAAGTGCATCCATGAGGATCGTCATCCGGACGTAACGCCGCGCCCACGCCGGTCGTCCGGCGCTGCCTCGCTCGCTCGGGAGCGTTCTGGGCCGATGTTCGATCCGCCGATCGAGGTTGAGAATGCTCACGCTGTCACCCACTCCGCCGCCTCGGGTTCCGCCGCACCCTATGTCGGCACCACCCTCGGTCACTAGAGGCGTCGTCGAGGATTCGTCCATTGTTGGGCGTCAGTTGGGGCGGACAGCTTCCGGCTGCCGCCGCTTCTTCCGGTTTCGCACCTCGTCGTCCTGCGCGTACTGCGTGTAGCCGTACCCGTAGCCATAGGCCCGTCCGAAGCGGCTCTCGCGCCCAACGCCGTTCAAGACCATGCCGATGATCGGCGCGTCGACCTGCTCGAGCAACTCGAGCGCCCGGTGCAGTTGCTTGCGGCGACTCTCTCGCGCGCTCACGACCACGAGCGTCGCATCGACTCGTGCGGAGAGGGCGAGCGAGTCCGACACGGGGAGGACCGGTGGGGAGTCGAGGAGCACGACGTCGGCGTCGGCCTGCAGTGCAGTCAGCACCTCGACGGTGCGGCGGCTCGACAGCAGTTCCGAAGGGTTCGGCGGGAGGGGCCCTGACGCGAGCACCCGCAGGTTCTCCTCACCGCCAACATCCTGCAGTGCGGCCGACAGCGGCGCATCACCGAGCAGAACCGAGGTGAAGCCCACGTCGTTGTGGGCGCCGAAGAACTGGTGCAGGCGGGGCCGGCGCAGATCACAGTCGACGACGATGACGCGTTGACCCGCTCGGGCGAACGACACCGCCAGGTTCGACATCGTTGTCGACTTCCCCTCGGCCTTCACCGGGCTCGTCATCTGCAGGGTCCGCATCGGCCGGTCGAGGCCGAGGAACTGCAGCGAGGTGCGCAGAGTGCGGTAGGCCTCGGAAGCTTCCGCTGTGGGATCTTCGAGCGAGATCAGTCGCGCGTCCTTCCGGTTGCGCCAACCGCTCACCGCAGGGATGAGCCCGAGCACCGTCAGGCCACCTGCTGCACGCTCGAGGTCTTCCTTCGAACGGATCCTGTCGTCGAGGTAGTCGACGAGGAATGCGAGACCCAGGCCCAGCACCAGGCCGACGAGGAGCCCTTGGAGCCCGTTTCGCTCGGGCGTGGGGCTGAAGGGCTCGAGCGGAACGCTCGCCTTGCCCAGAACCTGGAGTCCGCTGCCTTCGACGTTGGCCGCAGACTGGAGCTGATCGAGCTGCTGGCGCAGGGAGTAGACGTTGTTCTGCAGCTGCGAGCGCTGTGCGCTCGTTGCTTCGCGGACCGCCTCGCGCTGCGCAGGCGGCGCGGCGATGATCTGCAGGTCGATGTCTTGCACCTGCTTCTCGATGTCCGCGATCCGGCGCTGCAGCTCAGCCTGCGCCTCCTCGGTGCCTTCGATGCCCTGCGTTCTGCGGTACTCGACGTACTCCTCCGCGTAGGCGTTGGCTACCGCGGCAGCCCGCCGAGGGTCGGTGTCGACCGCGGTGAGCATGAGGATGTCTTCGCTGCCTGATGCGCCGGCGCTGATGGACGCCGTGTACCCCAAGCGTTCCTGGACGCGCTCAGCGAGCGCCGGGCTCTGGATGACCCGGATCTGATTGGCGAGCGCGCGGTCGGGGTCGACGTAGCCGCGGAGAGGGTCGAAGAGCGTCTCGGCCAGCGACCGGCTCACGAGGAGTTGACTCGATGCCCGATAGAGCTCGGTCTTCGACGACTCGGTGAAGAACGCAGCGGACCCGATGGCGAGTGCCGAAAACGCGATGAGGAGCTTCCTGCGCCAGAGAACGCGCAGGTACGTGCGAAGGTCGAGTTCTGCAGGCGCTTCCGCCCGAGGCTGCATGGGGGCAGGGTACAAGCGGCTCCGGCATTGACCGCCCGCATCCCGGGCATACTCGTACTCCGTGCGAGTGGCGATCGTGCACGACTACCTGACGCAACGAGGCGGCGCGGAGCGTGTTGTCCTCGCAATGTCGCGCGCCTTCCCCGATGCGCCCATCTACACCTCGCTGTATGACCCCGACGGCACCTTCCCAGAGTTCCGGGACCTCGACGTGCGCACGTCTGTGCTCCAGCGAATTCCCGGGCTCGCCCGCCGCCACCGGCTCGGGTTGCCGCTGTACGCGCCGGTCTTCTCGAGGATGAAGGTCGACGCCGACGTCGTGCTCTGCAGTTCCAGTGGATGGGCCCACGGTGTTCGGTGTGACGGTCCGAAGGTCGTGTACTGCTACAACCCGGCCCGCTGGCTCTACCAGGCGGACGAGTACGAGGGAGGCGGTAGTTGGGTGGGTCGCGTCGCGATCAAGCCGTTACGCCAGGTGTTAGTGCGATGGGATCGCAGCGCCGCTCTCAGTGCGGACGCTTACCTCACGTCCTCCAGCATCGTCGCGAAACGGATTCAACGGAGCTATGGCATCGAAGCGTGCTTAGTCCCGCCTCCGCCGGCGCTACTGCCGGGTGGTCGGACGACCGCCGTGGCGGGGATCGAGCCGGGCTTTGTGCTCTGCGTGTCGCGCCTGCTGCCCTACAAGAACGTGCACCGAATCGTCGAAGCGTTCCAGGCGTTGCCCAAACACCGTCTCGTGGTGCTCGGCGACGGACCCCTGCGCGAGACGCTCGCTGCCGCTGCGGGCGACAACGTCACGCTGTTGCAAAACGCATCCGACGACGAGCTTCACTGGCTCTACGACAACTGCCTCGGACTCGTCGCCGCATCCCGCGAAGACTTCGGGCTCACGCCGCTCGAGGCGGCCTCGTTCGGTAAGCCTTCCGCGGTGCTTCGCTGGGGTGGCTTCCTCGACACCATGACCGACGAGACCGCCGTGTTCTTCGAAGACCCGACCCCGCTCGAGATCGCGAGAGCAATCGAAGCGCTCGTGACCAGGCAGTGGGACTCCGCAGCGATCGAACAGCGCGCCGCGCTGTTCGACGAGCGGCATTTCGCGGACCACGTGGCTCGCCTCGTCGACTCGTCAACGGCGGACGCCGTCGGGCTGGAGAGCGCGCGTTGAGCGACATCGCCGAACGCCGCCCACATCTGATCATCCGTCCGAAGGCTCGCTGGTCGCTGTTCCATCTCGGAGAGCTCTGGGAGTTCCGCGACCTGCTCGTCACGTTCGCCGGCCGCGACGTTCGGCTGCGCTACCGACAGACCGCCCTCGGCGTCATCTGGGTCGTGGTCCAACCCCTTCTGGCAGCCGGGATCTTGTCGTTCGTCTTCGGCTCCGTTGCCGACCTTCCCAGCGAAGGGGTGCCGTACTTCGTCTTCGCCTACGCGGGCACGCTCGCCTGGACCGCCTTCAGTTCGACGCTCACGAAGGCGAGCGGATCGCTCGTAGGCAATGCGGCGCTCGTGTCGAAGGTCTTCTTTCCGCGCATGCTGCTGCCGCTCTCAGTCGTCGGATCGACGCTGCTCGACTTCGCTGTCGCCCTTGTCGTCATGGCGGTGCTGGTCGTGGTCGGAGGCGTCACCCCAGGGGTCGCGATCGTCCTCGTGCCGGTCTGGCTGCTCCTGGTCTTGCTGTTGGCGCTCGGTGTGGGCTTCCTGGCGTCGTCGTTGATGGTCCGCTATCGAGACGTGCAGTACGTCCTGCCGGTGGCGATCCAGTTCGCGCTCTTCGCGAGTCCCGTCGCCTACGCCGTCGACGCCGTCCCCGAGTCGGCCCGGCCGTTCTTCGACCTCAACCCGCTCGTCGGGGTGCTCGAAGCCTTCCGCTGGTCCCTGCTCGACGTCGACGCGCCCTCCGCCGGCGCGCTCGCCTACTCCGCCATCGCCGCCGTCGTGCTCTTCGTCGTCGGAGCCGCCTGGTTCACCCGTGTCGAAAGGCAGTTCGCCGATGTCATCTGACGTCGCGATCAGCGTGCGAGGGCTGTCCAAGAGCTACACGATCCGCCACAACCAGGCCCGACACACCACGCTCGGCGAAGCGCTCGTGCACAAGGTGAAGCATCCCTTCGAGCGGTCCGAGCGGGAGGAGTTCTGGGCGCTCGACGACCTCAGCTTCGACGTGAAGCAGGGCGAGGTGCTCGGCGTCATCGGTCGCAACGGCGCGGGAAAGTCGACGCTCCTCAAGCTCCTCAGCCGCATCACGTCACCGACCGTCGGGGAGATCCACCTCTACGGGCGGGTCGGGTCGCTGCTGGAGGTGGGCACTGGCTTCCACCCTGAGCTCACCGGCCGCGAAAACATCTTCCTCAACGGGTCGATCCTCGGCATGCGCCGCCGAGAGATCGACAAGCGCTTCGACGAGATCGTTGACTTTGCCGGCATTGACAAGTTCCTCGACACCCCCGTCAAGCGCTACTCGAGCGGCATGTACGTGCGGCTCGCATTTGCGGTCGCTGCGCACCTTGACTCCGAGATCCTGCTCGTCGACGAGGTGCTCGCGGTGGGTGACCAGGAGTTCCAAGCCAGAGCTCTAGGAAAGGTGCACGAGCTTCGCAGGTCGAGTGGGCGGACGGTGATCTTGGTGTCTCACCAGCTCGCCGTTGTCGAATCCGTGTGCACGCGTGGCCTTGTTCTTGATGGCGGCGCCGTCTACGTGGTCGGCGCTGTCCACGACGCACTACAGGCATACGCTCGTTGCCGTCACGGTACCGGTGCGACCGGCTCATTCGATTTGTCCCAGCGCGCTGATGGGCGACGGCCTTGGGTCACCTCCGTGGCTATCCACGGCGTGGGCGGAGCGGTTATCCGGATGGGCGACTCGATCGAATTCCGATTCCGGCTTCATTTAACTCCCGAAGTGTCTCGGCCAATCCTCGGGATTCGAGTGCGGTCAGCCACGGGCGTCACTGCATTCGGGCTCAACACACAGATGTCTGGCGTGGAATTGCGAGGAGCCGGGCGGGATTGTGTAGTTGTGTTGCACTTGCCTGCTGTCAATCTGGTGTCTGGCCGCTACGACGTCGACATTGCCGTCCATGACGAAGCGATGAGCGATCTAGATCGTGTAGAAGCCGCGGCAACGTTTGAAATCGAGCCAGCCGACGTTTATGGCTCTGGCCTCATACCAACGCCAGAGCAATCGCTCTTGCACCTACCGCATCGATGGACCATCGAGGATGCCGCGACGGTTGGCGGCCAATTGTGATCGCGCTTAAGTATCTTCCTTCGCAATTTCAGGAATGGAACGCGCGATGGGGTGCTCCGTACGGGCACAAGCGCCTTCCTGATGCCGTGACTTCCCGCCTGCCGTTGCGGCTGAAAGCTGCCCTTGTCGGGCCCTTTGGCTTCCAGGCCTTCAACAACCGAACACGGTTGTTCGAGTACCCATGGGCGTTTCACGTGACGGAGCTTGAGCAAGGACAGCGGGCCGTTGATTTAGGCGGCAGTCTCGGTGGCTTTCAGTTCGTTCTGGCGCGCTCTGGCCTCGTGGTCCACAACGTCGACCCGGGTCTTGCGGCAGCCATGGGGTGGAACGTCCCCACTTCGACCCACGGTAAGTTGAACGCTGCCTTCGGCACGAACGTCAGCCTCCACGCCACGAAACTTCAAGACGCCGCTATCGCTAGACACTCTATAGATCGCTTCTTTGCGATCTCGACGCTCGAGCACATTCCACCTGCGGAGATTCCAGCGGTCATTCGGGCGATGAGTGACTCCTTGTCTCCAGGAGGGAAGGCGGTGCTCACGGTCGATCTGTTCTTGGACCAAGTGCCGTTTACCCCTCGTCGGTCGTCCAACGCGCACGGCTCGAATATCAATATTCGCCACATCGTCGAAATGTCCGGACTCACTCTCGTTGAAGGGAATCCAGCACAGCTATATGGGTTCGACGAGTTCGACCCGGCGGCGGTGCTTGCTGAGCTCGATTCATACCTCTGGGGGGATGTAGGCCCTTGCGTGGCGCAGGCCTTCGTCTTGCAGAAGCCGAGCAGCGACGTCGAGCAATGCGAATAGCTGTCTGGCACAACCTTGGCTCTGGCGGAGCGCACCGCGCGATGTCGGACCAGGTGCACGGTCTCATGGCTAGAGGTCACGAAGTTGCAGTTTGGTCGCCCCCCGCTGCGGCACCCCTTCAGCCGCCTGCGAACGAACAACGGGTACCACTAGCCGAGCGCCGGAAGACCACTTTGCCCGGACGAGTCGCAGATGTCCTACGAGGCAAGGATCGGCTCTACGAACGCCATCTCGCCCACGCACAGGCGTGCGCAAACGCGATCAATGATGGCAAATTTGATGTGCTCCTGGCGCACCCATGCGTAGAGCAGTACGCGCCGTGCATCGGCGGTCTCGTCGACTGTCCGTCGGTTCTCTATCTGCAAGAACCTAATCGCCATCTCTTCGAGTTTGGGGACCGGTCCTTTATTGGCTGTCTCGAAGGAGGACGAGGGCTGAAGCCGCGCCTCGCTCGGCATCTTGCCGTCGTAGAGGCCTCCGAACAAGCACGACGCGAAGCGGTGAACGCCCGCTGTTATGCTCGGGTGCTGACGAACTCGTATTTCTCGTGCGAGTCGATAACGCGAGCGTATGGGTTAACAGCGTGGATGGCCAGACTCGGTGTGGACCTGTGCCGTTTCCCACATGTAGAACGCCATCGTCCGGTAGAACGCGCGATCTCCGTCGGCGCTCTCGTCCCAGGCAAAGGGGTGGATTTCATAATCCGAGCGGTGGCAGCGTCTGCTGGTGTTCGGCAACTGACATGGGTCGCAAACTTCGCTCATCGAGACTTCGCGACCCGGATGCACCACCTCGCTGCGGGTCTGGGTGTGGACTTCACGCTCCGACTCCAGGTCTCAGATGCAGAACTCGTGCAGGAGTTGCACGCGTCCGATGTGTTCTTGTTTGCAGCCACGCTGGAGCCGCTGGGCTTGGCTCCCCTTGAAGGCGCAGCCACTGGATTGCCCGTTGTTGCAGTGAACGAAGCAGGTCCTCGCGAGAGTCTTCCTCCAGAATGTCTCAGTCCCCGTGATGTCTTCGCTTTCGCGAAATCCATCGATCGCTTGAGTGCGGATAGATCTGCCGCCCGCGTGGCGGGTCTAGCGGCCAGGCGACACGTGCAGCAGAACTGGGATTTGCAGCAGGCGCTGTCGGGGCTTGAGAGCATGCTGGCGGAGATCGTTCTGACGTGCGGCGGCCGGAGTGGAAGGTGAAGGAGAACACGCGACCGACCAAGCGAGAGATTCGTCCTTGTGACGTCTCAGTGGTGATTGCCACCTACGAGCGTCCAGACGTGCTCCGTGAATGCTTGTCACATCTTGAACGTCAGACGAAGCGTCCGCTTGAAATCTTGGTTGTAGACGGCTCCGCGTCGCGCAGTGCGGAGTCGATCACTAGTGCATTCCGCGGAGTTCGCTACCTCCACAACACCGCTGGGCTAGGCACGCTGCCCCTCTCTCGTCGACTCGGCGTGGAGCACTCCACGGGCGCGGCCATAGCGTTCCTTGATGACGACGCGTTTGCTGCTCCGAGTTGGCTGGAAGAGCTAGCTGCGACGTATGAAGACGGTGTTGGAGGCGTGGGCGGTCGTGCATTGAATGGCCAGCCGGACGAAGCGCGCGAGGGCGTGGGTGAGATCGGTCGCCTGTTACCGAACGGGCTCACGACCGGCTACTTTGCAGCCGATCCGGGTTCATCGATTTCGGTTGATCACCTGATCGGCTGCAATATGTCATTTCGGCGGCGGGCGCTTGAGGAGGCAGGCGGTATCCCCGACTGGCCAGCCGGTGTCTCTGCGGTGCGTGAAGATCTGTTGCTGAGTCTTCGGGTGTCTCGCGCCGGTTGGACGCTGAGGTTCAACCCGAAGGCCGTTGTTCGCCACATTGGTGCTCCGCAAGCTCGAGGGCGACGGTTCGACCTGCGCTACGAACTCACGGCCACGCGCAACCACATTTTTGTCCTGGCTCACCACTTCGGCTTCCGTCATCGCCTTCCGCCGCGAGCAGTAGTAGCGGTGATCAGCGGCCACGCGCGTGAAGTTCGGACGCGAGGTGCTCGGGCTGTTCCGCGCCTAGTTGCAGCTTCCCTTGGCGTGGTGCTCGGCCTATATCGTGCGGTGACCTTCAATGAATGACAGCGGTCGATTCGGACCGACCCACTTTGTTACAACGGCTCTTACTCTGGTGAGTTGATCTAAACGTCGCGACGGCCTCGTGGCGATAGCGACGAGTCTCACTTGTTGAGTACGACGAAACGCCCGCGGACAGGCGCAGGCCACGCAGGTCGGAGCGGTCAGTTCTTCATCCAGGGCTGGACCTCTATTCGTGGTGTGACGCAGGCAACCGCCGGCGGTGGTGGGCGCGCGGCGCCCACGCCGTGACGATTCGAGCTTGAGGTGTACTGACAGCGACGGGTGCAACCGAAGACGGTTGTCGTTCTGGGCTGTCCGCTCTGGACCCTGACTTACGATGGCACGGTGACATTGAAGGATCGGCTGCGTCCAGCAGTACTCATAGGCCGTCGACTGCGCCGACGAGAGATCGGCCTTGTTGACCTCGCATGGTCGCGAACCGTTTCGTTCTCCCAATTCGGCGAGGACGTGTTCTTGCTGTCGTACTTCGGGGATGAAATTGGTACGTACGTCGACGTCGGGGCGTTCCACCCGTTCCATCTGTCGAACACGCTCTTGCTACACCGCCATGGCTGGCGTGGCATGAACATCGAGCCCGATCCAGATGCGTTCGCGCTCTTCCACGCGTACCGGCCCCGCGACGTCAACCTTCGGTACGCGATCTCGACTGGCGAAGGAATCGTGGCATTCAGCCGCGCAGGTTCGTTCTCTGGGATCAACGATGGGTCTTACCTTTGGCGCGGCATGGCCGCCGACACGATTGAAGTTGAGACGAGGACTCTGGCAGCGGTGGTCGCCGAGCATGGCGCTGAGGATTCGCAATTCCTGTGCGTCGACTGCGAGGGTCACGACCTCGAGGTATTACGGTCAAATGATTGGGAACGATTCCGACCGCGCGTTATCGCAGCTGAGGAACACGAAGGCCGCTCGGTCGCAGAGTTCCTTGGCGGGGTTGGCTACCGACGACTTGTGCGTCTCGGTCCTACATCCTTTTTTGAAGGCACCTGAACCCGCACCTCCGCCAGCTACGTTCGACGTCGAGTTGAGTGTGCGGGACAGACGGAGCCGCGGGTTTCCGTTCAGCAACTCGGTGTCAATCTGGCGAAGTCTGCTCTGATGACTCAGGAGGTGCCGGTTGGAGAAGCCTGAGGAGGGCACGTCGCAGAGTCAGCCACACTTTGGTCGCGGGTGAATAATCCGACGAATCCGTCGTCGATTGGCGCGTGCCGCGTGAAAGAGAATTGTCGACGTCGTCCAAAAGCCCCGGGTGGGGAAATGCATGCGGATCTCCTGATCAAGGAGTGACTGGATCGCGTTGCCGATACGGTCGAACATGACTTCTGGGGCGAGGGTTCGTTCGAATGCAAGGCGCGCATTTCGGCCCATGTCGGCCGCGTACGGCTCATGCTCCTCCAGGAGTTCGATCAACCCTGCCGTAACGTTCTCCGGCCACCGCAACGAACATGAAGACCAGTCGATACCGCCGGGTGGCACCCAATCGTCCGAGATGACGACCGGAACACGACCTGCCGCTAGCGTCTCATAGCAGCGTATCGAAGACGTACCCTGTCCTCGGGGGCAGAGCACGAACTTCGATCGCATCAACGAGGTCGCGAACTCATGACGCCTTTCATTGAAGCGAGGAGAGGACGGATCGAAGAAGACGAAATCGTTCACTTCCCTTACGAGTGAACGTGGGTGCCGCATGTTGAATAGCGGCCTGCGCGAACGGTGGGTGGCGGACCCAATGAAGCTGAAGAGCAAGTCGGGCGAGTCAGCCTCCTGCGTGGCGGAATCTGCCCAAGAACGCGGATCGTTCACGGTGTAATAGGGAAATGCGATTTGATGTTGGGGCCGGAATGTGCGAGCGGGCATGCTGACGTAAAGTCCCCGCGCCTCGCACCAAGGGCGGTCTCTCTCGTCATATACAATGCACGTGTCAGGCCGCGTCCTGTATGCGTTACTTTGGCGGATGAGCTTGTTCACGCTTCGGTCCCCGACCAAGTGACAGTCCACGAACAGGGTCGCATCCGCGTCAGCGGGGTTATCGACAAGGATATGGACCCTCGTCTCGTCCCTTTGCGCAAGGTAACGGAAACCGAGCCGCGCCGAGTGTGCTTCTGGGACGCCCATGTCGGCTAGGTGGATCTTCACCATGTCCAAGTGTGACGGCCTGAATCGCCGTCGGCGTAGAGGACCTCGTATGCACGTAACACCGCGTCTAGAGACAAGTCACGGGCTCTCATGAGCGATCGGTGTGACATGTCCGCCCGCAGTCGCGCGTCTGTTAGAAGCTCAGCGACACGCTGCCCGAGGTCGGATGAACGAGCTAGCGCGCCGTGCGCTCCGCCTCCGAGGACAAACCTTGAGCCGGGATTCGGCGTTGCGACTACCGGCAGTCCGCACGCCATCGCCTCGATATATGGGACGCCAAGCCCCTCGTACGAAGATGGCAGGCAAAAGATCCACGCGCGTTGGTAGCGCCGGACCAACTCCTCGTTCGAGAGTCGTCCAAGAACTTCCACGCCCGGAGCCGACGGCGCATCGCTGCAGACCATCCACAGTCGAGCATCCGGAACGGCCGGCCGCACCTCGTCTTGGAACACTTCCATCAGAAGTTTCCCCCGTTTGCGCTGGTGGTACGTCCCGACGAAGAGGATTGTCGGCGCTGGCTCCTTCTCACTCGCAGGCGTGAACCGCCGGAGATCGACGCCGACAGGGATCACTGTCCGCACCCATGGCATCCAGCGTCGGGTCTCCGGCGACACGCACGCCGTCTGGTCGGCGACGAGGGTCGCCAGCAGTTCACCCACGCCGAGCGCCAACATCCGGGCCCGTTCCTTGATGCCTTTGATGTGGAGCGCCTCGCTGAAGCAGCTGCCGTGCATAGTTCGGATGTGCACGGGGACCCGTCGCTTCCAGAGCCAGTAGTCGTCGCCGTTAGCGTGCAGGACATCGAAGCGGCTCCAGTCGACGTGTCGCATCGCGAGCGCGAACTTGAACGTGCGGTTCGCTCCGCTGAGGGCAACGCGCTCGACGTCATACAGCGCGTCGTCAGGACGCGCGCAAGGAGATAGCACCGTCACCTGGTGTCCGCGTTCCACCAGCGCATTGGCGTACGAGTGCACCCAGTACCCGACGCCGATCTTGCTTTCGCTCGGGAGGTAATACGAGATGAGTGCGATGCGCAGTGGGCTGTTCGTCTTCGCCCGCACCTCGGACATCATGCGAGCTCCCTGATCCGGCGGATCACCTCGAGGTAGGCGCGCCCGTCACTCGCGCCCGGCTCGAGACGATTGCCTTCCGCCCACTCGTTCCACGACTTGATCCAGAGAAACCGGTGGTCCTGTGGGCGCGACGCTGTCAGCTCTAAGCCGTGGCGGAGGTGGGCGGCGAAGTCCTCGGGAGACGATCCGCGGATCACGAGCCCGCGTCGACCCGAGCGCGGTGTGTTGTCCCAGTTCGGATACACGCACGTGTGTACGTTCGGGCGGTTGAGGGACGGAGGCGGCTCGATGGGGGTGGGGCTGTAGTCGTACATCTCCGGCCACCGCAGAACCTTGCGTTTGAAGCGCATCCAGAGCATGTCAACCGTGGATGCCTGGAACGGCAGGCGAATGTACACACCAGCGTCAAACCCGAGTTCCTCAGGGCGTCCGATCTTCGGGCCGTTTCCGTGGAGGTCGGAGATCTCAGCGACGAGGTACAGCCCTGCGAGACCGTGCGCTCGAGCCATGTCCTGCCAACGGCGAGTGAAGGCGACGGGGTCGGGTAGCTGCTCAGGTCGGAAGACGTAGAACACCGGACGTCCGTCGACCTTGAGGTACCGGTCGTCGTCGAACGCCGGAAGCAGGTACTCGAAATGGGCTCGATCGTCCTCCGGACCTGGGTACGTCTGCTCCATGAGGATCCGGTCCTCTGCTCCATGCCAGATGCCCGACCAGGTCTGGTTTGCCCACGCGAGGCAAAACGGGAAGTCGGGCGTGCCGCTCGTGAGCACTTCCTCGAAGGGGCGCTCGAGGAGGCGTCGACCGGCGAACCAGTAGTGCCAGTAGCAGAAGGCGTCGACGCCGTGGTCGGCCGCGAGAGCCGCCTGTGCCTCTCTCGTCTCGGGTACACGCAGGTCGTAGAAGCCGAGCTCGCCTGGGAGGTCCGGCTGCTCGTGGCGCGGAAACAGCGGCCGCGCCTTGGCGACGTTCGTCCATTCGGTGAATCCGCGGCCCCACCACGCGTCGTTCTCTGGGATGGGGTGAAACTGTGGCAGGTAGAACGCGATCACCTTGACGGAGTCGGCGGGCGCCAGCGATGTGGAACTCATGTGGTGGCAGACGCTCTTGTGGATGCTCTCACTGGTGGGTTGGCGCGCAATCGTCCTACCCTCGAGTTCTGCGCACGTTGCGGCGCATTCACGAGGAGTCGACCCTCCGGCGCCGCACACCGTCGTAAACTGCTTCGACCTGCCGAGCGATGACAGCCGGCGCGAAATCGGCGGCGCGCGCCCGTGCCGCTGTGCTGAGCCGGCGCCGCACGGTCGCATCGGTGAGCCGTTGGAGCGCCGTTGCTAGGGCGGCGACGTCGTTCGGCGGCACAAGGAGACCGTCAACGCTGTCTGTGACTACCTCAGCTGGTCCGCCCTCTGAGGATGCGACGACGGCCACCCCTGCGGCCATGCCCTCGACCACGACCTGTCCGAACGGCTCGGGCAGCGTGGAAGCGTGAACCAGGATGTCTACGTCCGCCAGGATCGTGTCGACATCATCACGGAAGCCTAGGAACTCGATCTCGTCGGAGATCCCGAGATCGTCGGCCAGCGCACGGATCTCTCGTTCGAATTCGTCTTCGCCGAACAGAGGGGCACCGACGATAAGGCCTCGTGCGCGCCCTCTGTCGAACGCCGCTGCGAATCCGCGTAGGAAGACGTCTTGACCTTTCCACGGCGCGATCCTCCCCACCATCGCGACGTGGAGTCCTGGCGCGTCCGAGTGGTCCGCTGGCCGCGACGGCGCGACTGCAATGTCGTGAATTACGGGGCTGGACACGACGGCCGTGCGCGATGCCGGTAGGTGAAGAGTCCGCAACGTAGTCGCCGAGTTCGTTACGACCGCGTCAGGTACGAAGCGCAAGAACACGCGGATGCCGCCGACGGCGAAGCGAGGGAGGTAATCGGATGCGATGCGATCGCGGATGTGTGCAATGACCGGTAGCGAGGCCAATCGGGCCGCGACGCACCCGTAGATCGCCGCTTTCAAAGAGTTCGTGTGCACGAGGTCGGGCCGCAGCTCACGCAGTCGTCGAGCGAGCCGGAACGTATAGGTGGCTGTTGCGACCAGCGACCGGAAGGGGAGTCGAGTTGGTCGAACTGCCTCCCGATGGAGGTCACGAGCTACGCCCGCCATCGGAATGATCTCAACGCTTGCGCCCGCTTGGCGGAGCTTGTCCACGAGCGGACCGTCCTCCCCCAGGATGACGTGTGCTTCCACGTCCAGTGCAGGTAGCAGGCGCACAAGGGCAAGTTCTCCACCGGACAACCGGGCGCAGTGGTTCACGTAGGCAACTTGAAGTCGCCTTCGTTGGACATGGCGGCGGGCGTCGAGGAGCGCCCTTTGGAACTCGATGCCCCGTGAACGCCATGTGGGGACGTCGCCGCGGGGCGCGGGTGTCATGCCGATGGCGTCGGCGACGGCAGCTGCGAAGTCTTCCACCGGCGCGGTGTGGATCGGGGGGCCGGCGCCGACGAATCCGACGACGGGGGTGGCGACAGTGGGCGTTCCGACCGCCATGCATTCGTACGCCTTGATCGGGTCGAGCGTCGCAGTGAACTCTGACGTGACGTGCGGAATCACGATCACGTCACTGTGTTGAAGGTAAGACGGGACTACTTCGTAAGGCCGCTGACCGAGGAGGATCACGTTCGGTTCAGCTTCTAGGGCGTTCCGTGCTCTCGCCCCGAGGGCGCAAGGCCCAACGAAAACGAACTTGATCTGGGGAAGCGCGCGGGCGGTCCTCGTGACGAGGCCGATGTCAAGCCGGTCCTCGTGGAGTGTCCCGACGTATGTCGCGACGGGCGTCGTTGGGAGGTCGGCTGGTCGCTCCTGCCGCGCTCGGAAGTGGTCGACGTCGACGCCGTTCAAAATCACTCGCAAATCACGAGCATTGGAGTGCGAAGCCGCCAACGCGTCACTGCAGGCTGTGACGACGTTCGCGCGGGTCGTCAGCGTCCGGTCCCACTCAACCAGGCGTCGATGCTGGCGAGGCGGCCGATCGGCCTTCGTCCAGTCGTCAGTTAGGTCGTAAACTAACGGCATCCGCCACCGCGCGAGCTGCGCGTATGCGGGATCGTTCACCCACAGCGTTGCCCCCTCGAAACTGCAGCGTGATAACACCCGCTTCAGCTGCCGAACCAAATCGCGGTCTGCCCACGGACCCAGCGCCCGCGGCAGGGCCTTCACCGGAGTGAAGAGCAGGAGTCGTTCGTCGTGATCGCTCTTGCGGAGGCCAGGCAGAGATGGAAGGCGGCGCGTGCGCAGGAGGTGGTGAAGGATGTCGACGGGTGGTTCGACGAACAGGACCCGAAGCGATGAGTCGGCGGCGAGGAGCTCACGAACGAGGAACTGATTGCGCCGCCAGACGTCGTCCCATGGTTCGAGCGACAAAACCACGACGGACGAGGATTTCCGAGGTGATGACCGAACGACGAGCGGCCCTGTAACGAGCACGCGGACGAGGCGGCGCACAACGCGGCGGCGGTGGCAAGCAGTGGGTGTGCTGCCCCTGAGTAGCAGCGTGAGCACCACCACTCGGAGAGCCGACCCAACGAGGAGCGCCAGTCGGTGCGACAGGACGGCGCCTCTCCCGCGGTGCTTCCGCAAGAAGCGCTCGGTGCCGAGCTGGAACTCGTCGAACGACCGGTCGCTGCCCTCGCCGCTCGCGCCACCTATGTGGCTGCACTCCGCCTCTGCCACGTGCAGCACGCCGAACCCGCGCTGGCGGAGGCGGAGGGTGAGGTCGGCTTCCTCGCCGTACAGCCAGAACTCCTCGTCGAAGCCATCGACCGCCTCCAACGCGCTGCGACGAACGAGCAGGCACGCGCCGACGAGGAAGCTCGCGTCGTCGGTCGTCGGAAGCAGTCGCGAGAGCCCGATTGCTTCTGCCCACGACCGTGCCGCTGATGGGAACGGCCAGCGGACTCGCTGCTCACCGCTGCGGTCAGCCAATACGAGGCGTGGCCCCGCGATGGCGGCATCAGGGTCGCCGTTGAGAGCTCGTTCGAGCGCTTCGACGCACCCCGGCTGGAGCACCGCATCGGGATTCAGGAACAGCACATATGGGTTGTCTCCCGCTGCCGCCCCTTGATTGGCAGCAGCTGCGAACCCGACGTTTTCGCTGTTCTCGATGACCGTCGCTCCGGCCTTGCGCGCGATAACAGCGCTCTTGTCGCCCGACGCGTTGTCGACGACGATGACGTTGGTACCACGCGGCACGGACTCGAGGCACTGGGGGAGCAGCGCTTCGGAGCGGTACGTGACGATGACAACGTCGACATTCATAGCGTCGCCGCCTCGTACACCCGGTAATGGCGGTCGGCGACGGCCTCCCAGGAGTAACGGGATACCCACTCGCGTCCCGCTCGCGCGTAATTGTCCCGAAGCTCGGGGTGTTCGAGCAGCTGGTTGATCGCGTCGGCAAGCGCATCGGGATCACCGGGAGGTACGAGGATTCCGCCTGGCCCCACCACTTCGGGAAGCGAGCCATCGGCGGAGGCGACGACGGGCACGCCGCTGGCCATCGCCTCGACGGCAACCCGCCCAAACTGCTCCTTCCATCGTGGTGTCGGCAGTGACGGGATCGCGACGACATCGAACGTGCGATAGAGGCCCGGGAGCGACGCGTGGTCGACGAAGTCGACGAACCGCACGCGGCTGCCGAGCGCCCCGGCACGCTCCTCGAGCCGGGTGCGGTCAGGGCCCGCTCCGACCACGCGCAGCTCTGCCGACGGCACCTGCGTGAGAGCATCGATCAGCACCGCGACGCCCTTGTGGCTCTCGAGACGGCCGACGTAGCCGACGGTGAAAGGGCGAGCTGCGGTGTGCTGGGCCGGGGCAAAGCGCGCTGTGTCGATGCCGAGACCGATGACGGGCATGGCGCCTCGGTACCCCTTCGCGGCGAGGACCTCCGCAGCCTCGGTGTTGCAGCAGTAGATCGCTTTCGCGGCCCGGAAGGCCCACCGCTCGATCCAGTGAAACGGCGGGGGATAGCGCTTGTAGATGTTCTGCGCCGAGTACATCGTGAGCGGCGCTCGGACACCTAGCAGCGCTCGGAGCACGAGGACCTCCAGGGCGGCGAGACTCGCAGGCTCCTCGTGCACGTCGATCAGATCGGGGCGTCGCCGAAGGGCGCGGAAGATCGGGCGCGGGTCGTAGGCGAAGACGTACGGGTGGCGCCCGACGGTTCGCGCCGGGCACAGCCACGACCGCTCGTGCGCGGCGATGTCGAGGTGGACGTCGCGACCGCCTTCGTTCCACCGCGTCGGCGCGATCAGGCACAGGTCGACACCACGGTCGCGCAGCCGGTGGTCGCGGGCCCTGAAAGCAGCTACGACCGCCGAGTGGTAGATGCGCACGACCCTCACGACACGGCCAACCGCTCGTCGCGACCCGCCGTCGACTCAGGAAGCGAGCGCCGCTCCTCGGCGAGGGCCATGCCCGCGATGATCCATGGCAGCGATCCCGTGCCGGCAACCCAGTAGATGTCGAACAGCCCGGCCGTGAACCGCATGAGCAGTGCGAGCCGCGCCAGTTGCGCTAGCGGGCCCTGCAGCCCCCGCAGTGCGTAGAACCCCCCACCGAGGAGCACTCCAAGCGCAACCAGTCCGACGAATCCACTCTCGGTAGCGACGTAGAGGACGACGTTGTGCGGCTCGACGATCTCGAATCTTGGATCTCGGAAGTAGCGGAGACCTTCGCCGACGAGGGGCGAACCGCGCCAAATCTCGACGGCGCGCTCGTTCTGCTCGACTCTGGCGCCGATGCCGCGGAACCGCTCCGCCTCAGGGTTCGCTCGGACGAATTCGAATTCCGATTCGGTCGTGATGTACACGACAGCAACAAGGGCGACACTGGCTGCGAGAGCGACCGGCAACGTGTGCCGAACCTTGCCGCTCCTAACCACCCAGATGGCTGACGCGATGAGGAGCGCGATCATCGCCCCGCGCGAGCGCGTGGCGAGCAGACCAAGGAGCAGGACAGTGGCGGCGACGGGCACAAGCGACGTGGGCACACGAGCAAGGCGCGGCGCCACGAACATCGACAGCAGAGCGAAGGCCATCAGCAGCCCCGCCGGGTTCTTCTGCATGCCAAACGGATAGGCAGGCTCGAAACCGGTGCGGACGGCGAGCGAGATCGCGTGGGCGGCGAAGAGGCCGGTGACGGCGTAGAAGGCACGCCAAGCAAGAAACGAGAGGCGGGTGCGGAAGACGGCCGCTCCGACCGCAGCTGCGCCGCTGACGAGCACGAGCCGGTGGAACCACTCGAACAAGGCGGCTCTCGTCGGATTCGCGGCGACGGGTACGAGCATGATGACCTGGAAGGCGATCGCTACGAGAAGGAACTCTCGGAACCGACGGCCCGGCGCCGCCAGGAACCGGGCCGCGGCTGCGGCAGCGGCTGTGAGCACAACATCAGCGATGCTGATGTCGATGCCGAGAGCGGCGACACGACGGAAGCCGAAGGACGACGCGAGCGACACGGCTAGCAGCGGGAGCGGAGCGACGATGGCCACCACCGCACCCGTGAATGCGTAGGTGAGCATCTTCAGTTGTCCGGCATCTCGCAGGTACAACCGGGCGGCGACTACCACGCCGGCAACCGGCCACGCCGTCGCGGCGCTGCGAAGGATCAACGTACGCGAGGTGTCGAGCATGGAGGTCGCCGTTGGGGTCAACCCATACAGAGTACGGGCACCGCCCGAGCCTCTGTCATCGCCGGAATACTGTTGTCGTGGAAGGGCGCCGGCTTCACGTCGCACACATCGTCGTCACAGATGCGTTCGCAGGGGTGGAGCGGTACGTGTCGGATGTTGCCGCGGCGCTCGCCCGACGCGGGTTGGCGGTGACTGTGATCGGCGGCAGTCGCGATGGCGTCGCGCCATCCGTTGGCCACGGGGTGGTTTGGCGCGCTGGCAGCTCACCATCTGTCGCAGCCGCATCGCTCGCGCGCACGCGACCGGACATCGTCCACTCGCACATGACGACTGCCGACGGCCTCGCGGTCGCGCTCCGAGCTGTCCACCGCGCGCCGGTCGTGTCGACCCGGCACTTCGCGCTGCCTCGGGGGGCGAGCCGCCTCGGCAGAATCGCGCGACCGGTGGTCGAGCGCGGCATCACGCGTGACGTCGCCATAAGCAACTACGTAGCCGCGTCTGTCGGTGGCAGGTGCGCTGTGATCAGGAACGGCGTCGCCAACGCTGAGTTCCACCGTCGACCCGACCACACGGTCCTTGTCGCGCAACGCTTGGAGCGAGAGAAGCAGACGGGCGTGGCGCTTCGAGCGTGGGCCGCCTCGCGGCTTCCATCGGATGGATGGCGGTTGGTGATCGCCGGGCGCGGGGCGTGCGCGCCTTCGCTGCGCGCGCTAGCAGCGGAGCTCGGTGTGCGCGACTCGGTCGAGTTTCGCGGTTTTGTCTCGAACCTCGACGAACTCTGGGCTCAAGCGGCGGCTTTGGTCGCAACGGCGCCGGCGGAGCCATTCGGGTTGGCGGTGACAGAGGCGATGGCACGCGCCATCCCCGTGGTAGCGGCTGCCGGCGGCGGGCACCTCGAGACTGTCGGCGCCGTGTCGCACGAGTGGCTGTTCCCGCCGGGCGATCATGAAGCGCTGCAGCGTTTGCTCGACCGTCTCGCGCTCTCAGCGGCGGAGCTGGAGGTGTACGGGCGGCAGCTCCAGCAGTACCAACGCCAGGAGTTCTCCCTCGAGGGTCACGTGGACAAGCTCGTCGACCTCTATCGCGGGCTGCGGTGAACGACCCATGACATCAGCGAGTGACGTCGCCCACCGCCTGCGCCTCGCGTCGGAGACCGTTCGAGCGCTCGAGGTGTTCGATCAGTGTGGCGTCGACGCAATTCTGATGAAGGGCCCGGTCATCGAGCGCTGGCTCTATCCGGCAGGGCAGAGACGGCCGTACAGCGACATCGACCTGCTCGTGGGTCCCGACGCCTTCGAGCGCGCACGGCGAGCCTTGGGCGACGCAGGTTGGGTCCAGCGTCATCCCGGCGCGCGGCGCTCGGAGGTTGCGCCCCATGCGATCGAACTGTTCCGTGCCGGAGCCGTCGTCGACCTCCACGACAGAGTCCCAGGCGTCGCCGTGTCGCCGTCCGCAGCATGGTCGCTGTGGAAGACAGCAGTCGTCCCGATTGAGCTGGCCGGCCGGGAACTGAGCGCGTTCGGCCCGGAGGCTGTCCTCGTTGTCGTTGCAGTGAACGCGGCACGAGATGGTCACCCATCGCTGGACCTCGCGATGTCGCTGAAGCTGGACGTCGACGTGTGGATGCGCGCGTTCCGGCTCGGGTCGGCGTTGGGAGCCGCGGGTGTGATGAGCGCCGGCCTGAACCTGGCTCCCGGGGGAGGCGAGTTCCTCTCCCGGATCGGACTCGAGGCTCCGTCTCCGGCGGGCGAGTTGCTCATCGCCGAGACCCCGCTGGTCGCAGGCGTGGCGCGCCTATTCGAACCAGCGAGCATGTGGGAACGCGCTCGTGTGCTAGCCCGGGAAATAGTTCCCACCCCTGATGGCCTCCGCTACTGGCGGCCCGGTCGGACTACGACACGGCGAGGAATGGCCGCGATGTACGCATATCGGCCCATTTACCTCCTCTGGCACGGCCCAAGGGCGGTAGCGACGGTGTGGTCGACTCGACGCGCCTCCGGTACGAGCAGGGCGGAGAGCGGACGCGGTAGCCTGAACCGCTAAGCGGAGGGCGGCTCCGCTGCGAACGGCGACCGAGGGGTGGACCGCAGTGGAGCACGTGCAATCGAAGGTCGAAGGCCTGTTGGCCGAGCCAGCGGGCGACGACCTCGTCGTCTACGACCCCGATATCGGCTCGGCGCACGTCCTCAACCCCCTCGCTGCGGCGATTTGGTCGCGGGCTCGCGCTGGGGTTGCCTTTGACGTCCTCGCATCGGAGTTCCAGCCGACCGGCGGCCTCGACGAGATCCGCGTGGCGGTGGCGGAACTGGATAGTGCGGGCCTTCTCGTTGCGTCGACTTCCGCTGCGAACGCCGGCATCTCTAGGCGGGCGCTGTTGCGCCGCGTCGGCCTCGCTGCGGTCGCGGCGCCCTTTGTGACCACCATCCTTACCGCAAGCCCGGCGGCGGCTGTGCCCGGAGCGACGTGCTCTGCCTCGATTCCCTGTGTCGGTACTAATCCGGAGAACAACCAGGCCGAGGTGTGTGACGGCGGGCGCTGCGCAAGACCATGCTCCAACAACGGCGACTGCGACTCAGTCTCGGGGTGCACGTGCCAGCAGCAGACCAGCCCGAGCACGCCCGGAAAGGTGTGCAAGAGCTCTACCGGCAGCTACTGCTAGCTAGATGTTGGTGGCCGGCCACGGTCTGACCGTGGTGCTGACCGGCGCACTCTCCGAACCGTCGTGCGCCGTGCGAGCGCTACCTCCCGGCTTCCACTTCGTCACCAACTCGGATGCCGTACGGGTTTCCGACATCCATCACACCTATGGGCTCGAGCAGGCGGATGAACGGTGGCTGTTGAGCTATCGCAACCAACCCGTCACCGCCGGCACCGAGGGCCACGTCTTCGCGGTGTTCGGCGGGCATCTGATGTGGCACGCGGCGTCAGTGGGCACTGACCACGCCTATCTCCACGCGGGAGCCGTGTCGTTCTCGGGCAAGGCTCATCTCTTCCCCGGTGTGTCGAACGCTGGGAAGAGCACGCTCGTCGTAGCGTTGGTCGCTCGCGGCTTCGGGTACATGTCCGACGAGTACGCCATGATCGACGACATCGGTGACGTCCACCCGTTTCCCAGACGGATTCGGTTCGATGGCGTCAGCGACGCCGACGGTGTCGTTGTCGATGCGACCTCGATCGGCAGCGTCGAAGCCAGCCCACTCGTGCCGGCGGTAGTTGTTCTCACTTCGTTCGAACCGAAGGCACAGCCTGAGGTCGTCGAGGAGCTGAGCGGTGGTCAGGCGGTTGCAGCTTTGCTCGAGCACTGTCCTTCGATGATCGGGTCGCCCGCTGCGTCGCTTCGGCGCCTCGCGCGGCTCGCCGATCAGGCTCGGGTGATTCGGTGCGTCCGGGGCGAAGCCGAGGAGTTCGCCGACTTCTTCGCCAGCGTCATCCTCGGCACGTCCTCACCGCATCCTTAACCGAGGGTCGATCGCCACACCGTGGAAGCGGCCGTCCCCACCCACAGCTGATTCCCGGCGGCGGTGATCGAGATCGCGTCGAGCGGAGCCTGCGCAACCACTGCCCAGGAGCGCATGTCCGACGACATCCAGACGTTCGCGTCGGCCCCAAGCGCGAAGACCTGCTCGCCGCTCACCGCAAAGTCGAGCACGCCGCTTCGGGCCACGGTGGCTCGCTTCCCGTCGAATACCCGCAGCTCGCCGGCGTACCCGGCGGGGCTGGTTGCGTAGACGACCCTGCCGCTCATCGCCGTTGGGCGGCGGCCCTGTTGATAGCGCTCAACGAGCGGCCGGCCTCGTGACCAGGAGGAGCCATCGAAGACGTACGAGCGGCCTTCGTTGCCGGCAGATCCCGTCCACGCCTGCACGAACAGCTTTCCGCCGACGACGGCCGCGAAGTGGAACCGAGCGAAGCTTCCGGGGTCGGACGGGTCGACGGCGAGCGCAACGCTCCACGTCGCGCCCCCGTCGGCGGAACGCCAGGCCACAGCCTGCGGCCCACGCGACCCCACGAGCCACAGGTCGTCGCCCATCAGCGTCGCGGCGTCGAACACGTGGGTGGCCCCGACGCCTGCGGACTCCGTCCATGGCGTGCCCAACGCGAAGTCGCTCGCGCCGCTGCGGGGGTCGGTATGCGGAACGACGAGGTGCCCGTTGATCGGGCGCATGACCTCGACCGCCTCTGTGTCGAGGACGAACTCTGCCGTGAAGCCTGTCCCGTTGGCGGGCGTCGAGGAAACAGTGATCGGGCCGGTGTTCGCCCCCCAGTCCCCGTAGCCTGCGTAGACCTTCCCCTGCCACTCCTGGAGGGTAACGATCCGACGACCGACAACTGTCGGCTGAGCCGCGGCGCCGTCAACGGTGCCGACCTCGGTGAACGTCGCGAGCACATCGGCCGTGGTGCCTTCGGGACGTGCGGCGAAGGTCGGCTCCGCGTATGCGCCGAACGCTGCGATCGAAGCAGCGGTTGCCATCAACAGGTTGCGGAAGCGTCGCATGGTCCTGGTGTCGGACCACCTCGACAACAGCCCCGCAACGATTTCTCACGCGTGCCCAACCACTACGCCAACGGGCGCACAACTACCTGAACGACTAGTGCTCGATGGGGAGCGACTTCGCCAACGACGAGAGCTGCGAGGCGCGTTGGAGCAGACTCATCGTGTCGTCTGTGCCTGCTGCCACCGGTGCTGCGAGTCGACCCGAGGCGTCTATCAGCGCCGCGCTCGGGGTGCCCGGTGCACCGAAGGCCCGGAGCGTCGCGCCGTCCTCCTCGAGGAGGACGGGCGAAGCGAATCCCTGGAGCACGTTTGCGTCAACGCCGCCCGAAGAGATCACAACCAGTTGGACTGTGCTCTCGAGCCCCTCCCACTCGAGGACCTCGTCGCGGACCTGCCTGCAATAGCCGCAGCTCGGGCTCCAGAACAGAAGCACGACGAGCCTGCCTTCGAACTCCCTGAGGTCTACTTCCCCACCGCCCAGGGCACCGAGCCGGACCGGCGGCGCTGGTTCCCCAACCGGGAGGGCCATCGGCATCCTCGGAGCGGGCAGCGACTCGATCCGCGCAGGTGGCTCGAGCTCGTTCGCAATCGCAGTGAAGAGGCTGCGGATCGGTCCGGCACCTGATGCGATTCGCGAAGCGATCCGACCGTCACGGCCGATGAGCACTGCGCCAGGAGTGCCTTCGTATCGGTACGCGTCGGCGACCTCGGAGCCCGCTTGGACGAGGACGTCACGTAGACGGAACTGCTCGCGCTTTCGGCGGTTCTCCTCGATCGTGCCTGAGCTCACCACGACGACGCTGATGAGGTCGTGGTGCGACTCCTGCCACTCCGCCACCTCGGGAAGTAGCGCGTTGCAAGGAGCACATGACGGGTCGGTGAACAACAGGAGGACCGGCTTCTCTCGCCCCAGGAGGTCACCTAGCGAGAGCCTCAGACCGTCGACGCTCTCAACCGAGAAGTCGGGGGCGCGTGTGCCTGGGGGCCATCCAACGAGGGTGGGGCGCTGGGGAACCGGCACCGCGGGCGTGGCGCCCGCGGTGCCGGTCTCGCTCCGACCGCGTTCGCTGTAGAGAACAGCGACTGCGGCAGCTTGAACGACTGACACGAGGGCTATGGCGGCGAGAGCGGCATCAGCCCCTGCCGCCGAGACTTGCTCTGTCGCCCATGCGACCAGGCCCCGATTTGCAGAGGGCCCTGCGAGGACCGGGGCCGCCGCGACGACAAGCAGCACGACGTTCCGCAGGAGGGTCTTCGTGGAGATGGGCTCGTCGGAGCTCGCCCCAAAGCACGCGCACGGCGGATGGTTGCCCCGTTTTAGGTTCGTCGCCACCAGCGCGGTGAACGCCGCGACGAGGGCGAGCGCGGCGAGAGCGGCCCAATACGCACTCACGCCAGGAACCAACAGAACGGAGACGATGAGTTCTATAGGAGCCAGAGCGGCAGCGACGACACCAGTGAGTCGGTCGGGGATACCGAGGCCGGTCGCAGCAGCTCTCGTGTCGCGGCGCGACCGGAGCTTCGAGATCGCAGCTGCGCCGAGGACAACCGCGAGCACGAGCCTGGCGCCCGACACGACGTCGATCACTCGCCCGATCGTACCGTCGGCGGCGACTAGGTGTAGTGCCCAGACACGTTGTCGACGCGTGTGATGGGTGGCTGGCCGCCGAGGGCGGTGTGGCAGCGGTGATGGTTGTAGATGTGCAGCCAGCTGTCGAGTCGGCGGCGGCGTTCGGCTTCTGAGGAGTACTTCCGGACGTAGGCCCACTCGTCCAGGAGGGTGCGGTTGAAGCGCTCGACCTTGCCGTTGGTCTGGGGCCGGTAGGGGCCGATGTAACGGGGCAGGGCGCCGCCGTCGACGACCGATTGGATCCAGTCGCTCGAGCGATAACAGGACCCGTTGTCGGTGAGGACCGCCTTCACGGCGATGCCGTGCGCGGCGAAGAAGGACCGTGCCCGCGTCCAGAAGCCCGCGGCGGTGCAGCCCTTCTCGTCGTCATGGATCTCGGAGTAGGCGAGGCGGGAGTGGTCGTCGACGGCCGAGTGGACGTAGCAGTAGCCGACTTTGCGGTGGTGGCCGGGCCGGGCTGCTCGACCGTGGGCTCGCCAGCCGCCGCCGGGCGGGATCTTGCCGAGTTTCTTGATATCCACGTGGACGAGGTCGCCGGGCTTGTCGTGCTCGTAGCGGCGGATGACCTCGCCTGTCGGGCGATCCATCCACGCCAGTCGCGACATCTGGTTACGCACCAACACCTTGTGCACCGTCGACGCGGGGATCTCGAGCTGGCCGGCGATCCGTGCCGGGCCCAGCTTCTTGTTGCGTCGCAGCGAGGTGATCTTCTTCTCGATCTTGCGCGGCGTCTTGGTCCGCGACGTGTGCGGCCGGCTGGGCCGGTCGACCCACCACTGGCCGTCCGGGTCGGCGTTGTGGCGGTCTCGCCACTTGTAGACGGTGTCTCTCGACACGTTCATCAAGCGAGCCACCGTGGCCGGCGGCGTCTCGGCCTTCAACCGTTCGACGAGCTCCTGTCGACCGCGATGGGTCAGGCGAGCGTTACCGTGCAACTGAGCCTCCTGGGGGAACGTGCGTCTTGTGGAAGAGCCACACGTTCGCCCGGAGGCTCAGCTCATCGGTGGACCCGGAGTGTCAGCAACGTCCGTGGTCACTACAACTAGGTCGTCCGCCGGTCGGGCCCGCATGCGGAGCTACCTCATGGCCGTTCCTACAGTGAGCGGGCGAGCGGGCCTTCAATCCCGAAGGTGATGCCCGGGTTCTCTTGCACGCTCACGTAGAGGCGCTTACCGCTCGGGTCGAACGTTGGCCCGGTTAGCTCTGACGGCGTGCCGCAGTACTGGAGGAACGGGGTCACCCAGCCGTCGGGGCGGAGGGTCACGAGTTGCATGTCGCCGCCATCCTCAGCGACGAAGATCTCGCCGGCCCTCGACGCGACCACGTTGTCGACACCGCTCAGCATCGGCGTGGGGCCGGTGCTCCAGTCGTAGACCGTCATGAGGGTGTTCGTCCTCGGCTCGTACGACCAGACGCGGTTGTCGCCCTTGGTGGTGAAGCCCGCCGCATCCGTCGCCTCCTGAGCGATCTGAGAGGCCGGTTCTCGGGCGCTTGTCGCCGATCTCGACACAGAACCGGTCGACGCTCGCCTGGGCCTCCGCTGGCGAGGCGACCCGAGCGCTGCGCCACCACCGCCGGGTGAGGAAGTCGATGTTCTTCTCACCGCTTCGCGGTGCCGCGAAGGCGGCGGAGGATCTCCTCGATGCCCACCACGAGATGGGCCTGGTCGTCGGAATCGGAGAACCACGCCCGAGCCCGGCTCGAGTGCGACAACGCGCCCACCAACACGTAGGCCTTCGCTCCCCACGGGGTGTCGTCGAGCTCGAGCCAGTCCCACCGGGAGTGCCGCGAACAGGCAGTTTCTCACAGACGTCTTCTCGGAGATCGGCTCGTTCGAGGCGGCACCGAAACAGTTGCATGACGGTCGGACCTCGTTCCGAAGGTTCCGTGCGATCAGCAACGAGAAGATCGTGAAGAGGGCGAGCGTCGCCACCAAAGCTGAGTTAGGCGGTGCGTCCGCTGATCAAGGCGAATGCGAGGCAGAGTTCCACCGGCGCGAGCAGCCAACCAACGGCCGTGGCAGCTCTCCCTCTGACTCCTAGACCGAGTGCTGCGGTACGCACTGTGGAAGGCGAGCTCATCTTCGCCACTGCGGCGGAACCGAGGACGGCAATCAGCAAGAAGCGAACTAGAAGCGCCACGTCTTCCACGAGTCGATGGTACCGAGGGGTTGCACGAGAGCTGACCAGCTGCGCTGGACCAGCTTCTCCATCTTTGGCGCGCGGACGTGCGGGAGCCTCGGGAGGTCACCGTGCTTCGATCCAGAAGGAGTAGTTACCGTCCTGCGAGTAAGCCTGGTAACGAGCGGAGGCAGGGGGCGGCGGGGGGCGGTCACCTCCCGTGAGGTATCGGGCCAAGAACACTGCGGTGAAGTCCCCGTACGCGCGCTGAAGCTTCGTTTCGTGGACAACTGCGACGCCTTCGATCTGTCTGTTCAGGAGCTCAAACCCTCCGGGAGAGATCGCGGGCACGACCACGGTGACATGGGCTTGGTCAGCGTTAGCGAGTCGCTCGACCTCATCAGCGGCGCGGCCGACGAAGTCGTCCCACTCGTCTGCTCCACCATCGAGGGGACTCATCCCGTAGAGGCGGTAGTGCGATATCGGCTGCGGCCGGTCGTCGATGAGTTGCGATGCGTACGGCAGGACGAGGTGCACCGCAGCGACAAAGCCTGCTAACGCGATCCAACGGCCTCGCAGGACAGATGCGACGGCTGGACCTACTGCGACGAACACGAGAAACAGTGCCGTCTCGTAGCCGTACACGTCGTAAGCGAGATCTCGCCCAATGGCCGTGACCACCCCGCCTGCGGCTGCGAGTGCTAGCGCGATCCGTGCGAGCGGGTCGTGGCGAAACTTGCCCGCGAGCATTGCGACCGCAGCGGCGGTGGCAATCCCAAGAGGAAAGGCTCCGGCAACAGCGCGAATTCGAAGTGTCGACTTCGTCTGGAGTTGCGCCGCGATGTGCGAGCTGGCCGCGTCAACGTTCACTAGCCACCACGCGACTTGCGCAGATACGGCAACGGTGGCCACGACGACGAGTCCGAGCTCCCAACGGTTGCGGGCCTTGGTCACGTCACGACCCACGGCGGCTACGAACGCGACCAGGAAGAACAGTGCCGCAGGATGGATCACCGCGCCGAGCAGGAGGGCACCGGCGGCGCCAGTGGTACGGCGCCTCGCGGCCAGTGCGAAGGCTGCGGCGACGACTGCCAGCACGAGTGCTTCCATCCGTGCGAAGTTGCCGACGAAGACTGTGTGCGGGCTCAAGAGCCATGCCACCGAGGCGGCGCCGGCGACTACGAGCCCCATCCGACGCTTCGCCGCCGAGAAGAAGGCACCCGCGGCGGCGGCCGTGGCGACGAAGCTGAGCCAACGGGCTGAGTCGAGCGACAGGGTCCCCGTCAGGCGCCACCAAGCAGCGACGATGAGCGGATAGCCGTCGGCCATCCAGAAGATCCCCTTCGGCTGATCGAGTTCCGGTACTCGGAACGACGAGCGCAGCAACAACGCTCTGGCCGAGATGAGGAAATGTGACTCGTCAGACCACGGCGCCGGCACCCTGGTTCCTGCATAGATGTGAACGGCAGCGGCAACTGCAACGGCGCCGGCCGCCGCTATCACTGTCGCAAGGACCGTCCTTGGGCGCTCATCCAATGCCGTTCTCTCCATCGCCCGAGGGTTCGCGCCGCGCCGTTCGTGTCTTGCGTAGCGCCCACGTGGCGGACGCAGCCGCGAGGCGCCACCAGCGCCGCGGGTACGACAACGCGAGGCCGAGAGCGCCGCTGCGCGCGCGAGGGTCGTACTCCCGCTGGAACTCCGGCGGTGGCAGGAGCTTGTGCAGTCCGAGGGAGAGCCGCTTGCGCAGGGGCAATCCCGCCAACCACTCGAGGCTGCGGTCGACGTTGTGGTGTTCGTCGCGATGCAGAGGGTCGAGGCCGATCCGATTCTGCACCAGTCGCCCGGTGCCCACGCGGCTGAGGCCTTCGGTGAACGGGCGAAGACCATCGAGTGCTCCCGCGAGTTCTGCGGCGAGCGACCACTCGTCGATGCTGGTCACGTCGAGCGCTCGGCGCAAGTCCTCGAGTGGTTTCTCTTCGTCGTGGTGTTGCGCGGCGTGGAGCGCGAGGTGCAGCAACAACCCAACGGTCGACAGCGTCGGCACGCGGTGCCCGAAGAGCGTGATGCTGCCGGCAGCTTGCGACAAGGTCTGCCACACCTGCTCAGTGGGAGCCTCGAGTCCCTGGAGAGTGACGTGAACGTCGACCATCCGGCCGTCGCTGCGTTGGTACGTCGTGGCGTGCCAAGGCCGATCGCCCTTGAGCACCACGTTCGGGCGACGCCTGTAGCCGAGCCGCAACAGGATGTCGTGTGCGCCGTCTGTTGCGGTTGCAGGGATGAGCAGGTCGGTATCGCCGTACGGCCGCTCGTCGTCCGGATACAGCCACGCAGCGAGCACGGGCCCCTTCAGCAGTCGGAACTCGATGTCTTCGTCAGCGAAGGCTTTGCTCACTTCGACGGTCGCTGCATCGATGGCGAGCGTGACCACTGCGGAGAAGTCACGCGGCACCCATCGCCTCCAAGAGCCGGTCGACCGTTCGCGAGCGCGGCGGTTGCATCACGATGAACGGAGCAGCCAGGAGGTCGAGGTAGGCACGAGGGTCGGCACGCAGCGGCCCATCCACGGAGTGACGTGCCAGCCGCCTGACGCGCTCGGTCGCGGGCACGTGCTCAGGCTGATTTGGCGCCGCGGCGTCGAGCTCGATTACTCCACCGAGCGGTGCTGCAGATGTGGGCGGGAGGCGCAGGCGGAGCCGAGCGTCGCGCACGACGTCGCCCTCAAGGCCGACGAGCTCTGCCACGTCGAGCCGTAGGTCGATCGACCTCGGGCCGGGCCAGATCATGCCGTCGCCAAGCACGATGAGGTCGTCGGTGAGGACTCGCCACGATGCCGCGTGCAGCAGGCCCAGAGCAGTGCTCTTGCCGCTGAGCTTGGTACCGAGGAGGAGCCATGCAGCACCCGTCGGTCCGACGAACGCTCCACCGTGGAGGGAGGCTGCTTCGGTCGCCAGCAGATGAATCGTGAAGTAGCCCAGCCCCGGGTGCACGAGCTCTGCTTCGTCGAGCCGTTCGACGTTCAGTCTGACGGCGTTGCCTGCGACCGACACGCTCCCGCCCCACGCGTTGAAGGTCGCGGGCTCGCACTGGTGGTCAGTCGCGATCACCTCGACCGTGCGCGCGTCGGGGATCTGTGGGTGCAGGTATCGCGCCACGGAGCGGGAGGCCATGAGTGGGCCCCGCCAGTTGATTCCGTACGCGGATCCCGCGACCTGCACCGCTGTAGTTTGCAGGAGATCGACCTCACCCCGACCGTTGATGAGATCCTGTCGGGGTCTGTCGTGGGTGGTCACCGACGGCACTTGCCCTCCACTTCTGAACCACCCGCCCAGGCTCTCGAGAGAGTGGTGCTCGATGCCGTAGCGGAGTTTGATCAGGCGTACGTCAGCTTCTCCGGCGGAATCGACTCCACGCTCGTCCTCTCCGTCGCGGTGGCGGTCGCCCGTCGGGCAGGCCTGCCGGAGCCGATCCCCGTCACACTCTGTTTCCCTTCGGTGAATACGGCGCAGGAAGGCGAATGGCAACAACGGGTTGTCGAGGCACTGGCTCTTCGTGAGTGGGAGAGGATCGTTGTCGACGACCAGCTCGATTTCGTCGGCCCGTACGCCGAGCGGCACCTGACTGCACATGGCGTCTTGTTTCCGCCGAACGTGCACTTCCACGCGCCGATGCTCGACTTTGCCCGCGGTGGCGTACTTCTGACGGGCCTCGACGGTGATGGCGTCCTCGGCAGTTGGAAGTACGGGCACCTTTGGACCCGCCGGCTGAACACGTACAAGGGAGTGGTAGCGGCCGAGGCGCTTGCTACGACCTTCGCGAGGCCCCTGCTGCGGCGGAAGCCCCGTCACGATGGCTATGAGTGGCTCGTGCCGGAGGTGCGTAGCCGCATGTTGCTCCGCGACGCGGAGGAGCGTTGGGACGAACCAATCGTCTGGCGGGCGCGGGAGGAGTGGGTCGCCGGACGGCGCTATCTCAACATGGCCGAGCACTCGCTCGGGCTGGTGGCCGCCGCGAGCGGAGCGGCCGTGCACCACCCGCTTCTAGATCCTCGCTTCATCGGAGCCCTCGCCTCGCTTCGACCGATTCGTGGGTGGCCGAACCGAGCGACGCTTGTCAGAGACTTGTTCGCCGATCACCTCCCAGTGCCGGTTTTTCAGCGACGCACCAAGGCGACGTTTGACGACGCCGTCTACTGCGACGCCTCGAAGGCTGTAATGGCGCGAGCCGGGACCGATAAGCTCCCGCCAGAAGTAGACGGACCCAGGCTGGTGCACGTTCTTCGGTCTGGCGATGCCGGGCCCCTGGGGATGCTCATTCAGCATCTCTGGCTCGCTGAACGATGACTCGCTAACCTCGCGCCATGGACAACACGGCGGAAATCGGCGGTTCCAGCGACAGTGAGACGTATGAGCCCCCGGCGATCGTCATCTTGGGCTCACTCGCCGATCTCACGAAGGGTGTTGGCGGGACCAAGACGGACGCAGCGTTGAATGCCAGCAGCGTCCTCAGTCCGCTGACCTAGGCGGACGTCTGTAGATCTCGACGTAGTCGGTGTGGCGGTCGAACTCGCCATCTATCCACGCGTGGGCTTCGAATCCTTGATCTGTGCGTACACCGACGACAACGTCGTGTGCCTCACCGCGGGTGAGTCGCCACTGCTGGTCTAGGAGTGCGCCCTCCAGGCAGCTGAGCCTCCGCACGCGCTTTACGGCGCGGACGGCGAATGTCGCGTGTCCTGACGATCGCGGCGCGGGTGAGATTGTGCCTGTGCGGATGTCGCCCGTTCGGACGAGTCTCCGGGCCTCCGCCGCAGCGCGCCAAGCCCAGAGAAGTGCCCGCAGCATCAGTTCAGGAGGCGAGTAGATCGTGGGTGCGCAGCTCGTCGACCAGCGCAGCCACGTCGCGAGCAGCAGTCTCCGACGGCAGATCATGCGCGCCCTGTAGCGCCTCGACGAGCTCCTGCTCCGTCGCTCCCTCGACCAGCATCCGCCACAACGGAGCGGCTGTGCGGTTGAGGGAGAAGTAGGTCGACGAGCCGAGGTCGAGGACGATGATCTCGCCGTCGACGTTGCGCCACTCGACGTCGCCTCGGACCTGCAGCCGCATAGTCGAAGCGTACGCGGCGGTTATGTGCCGCGCGTTCGGTCCGTTCGGCTCGTGCTCACGCGCACGAGCCCCCGTCCTCCGCGCTTCGCCTCGTACGCCGCGTCGTCTGCGGCGGCTAGTGCCTCGTTCGGATCGTGAGGTAGGGCGTGTTTGTCGAAGACGGCCACGCCGATGCTCGCACCGACGCGAGCGACGTTGCCGTCGTCGAGCGGGATCTTTTCGGAGCACGCCGCCAACAGCCGCTCGCAGGTCGCGACCGCCGCGGCTGCATCAACACCTGAAAGCACGAGAGTGAACTCGTCGCCGCCTGTTCGCGCCACGACGTCCTCAGTTCGCGAAGCGGCTTCGAGGCGACGGGCAATGCGAACGAGCACGGCGTCACCGGCCGCGTGGCCGAATTGATCGTTCACTGCCTTGAACAAGTCGAGGTCGACCACAACGACCGCGAACGGCTCTCCGCGGCGAGAGAGTCGAGCGATCGCGGCGCGCAGCGCAGAGTCGAGTGCTCGCCGATTCGCGAGGCCGGTGAGAGCGTCGTGAGTTGCACCCTCCTGCGCGCGGAGAAACCTGCGTGACGCAGCGACCACCGCAAACAGCGGTGGCGCGAGCAGCAAAGGGCCCCACTCGGCATGACGAGAGGCAAGCGCCGCAGTGGCCGCCAGACAGAACGACAGCCCGCCCGTGACAACCGGCGGTGCGATGGCCGCCGAGGCTTGGCGAACGGGGAGATCGCCGTCGATCAGTGCCAGGCCGAGCTGCAAGACCACCATGACCGCCACGTATGTCGCACAGGCGGCCGCACCTCGCGCTAGCAGCTGAGCAACTTCAGGCTGGTCCGTGGTTGGTATCACGAGAACGGCGCCCGCGGCAGCGACCGCGTACACGGAGGCCTGGACGATGCAACTCCACCACCTCCTCCAGTCGCGCGGCTCCAGCAACAGGGGGAGCCCGACCGCGCTGCCTAGAGCGATTCCTGTGAGCGCTGTCGCCTGCGGCAGCACGAGCAGTGCGGTGAAGACGATTGGTCCATCCAGCACCATGTCGAAGCGGCGGCCTGCGACCACTGCGATCGGCCATCGCCAGGCAACAGCGAGAAGGCCCACGACGATCGCTGCTCGGGCGTCGGCGCCTGGCGCCAGGATCGAGGCGGCCGCCGCGCCGGTCACGATCTGCGGGAACTGGTACCAGCGAACCCGCCAGGTTCTTTCCGCCACTGCGCCGAGGATGGCACATGACGTGTCGGCGAACGCGGTGGTGCGCGCCGACTGAACGACGAAGGTGGAAAGACTGGGTCCGACCGCTCGAGCGGCGTCCGGCCTGCTCATGACCGGTACCGTGGCGGAAATCCTCGAGACGGCTGGGAGCGGCGGGCAAAACATGTTGAAGAAGCTCACGACCATGTGGTCGGCGCGCAGTGCTGGGCAGAAGATCGGCGGCGCCTTGCTCGGGCCGCTGCTCGTAGGAGTTGTCCTGATCGGCGTGGAGCAGGCGGTGACGGACGACCGAGACGATGTGGAGGCTGTCTTGCGCGCGGCGCAGAGCGCGCCCGCAGTGTCCGAGAACCTCGAAGTATCTGATCTTGCGGTCATTCCGACCGAGGTGACGGAGGTGCTCACGGACGACCTTGGCGGCAGTTCGGAGGAACGCACCGTTGAGTGGGAAGCGATCGACATCGCCGTTCGGAACAAAGGGACGGCGATCTCGATGATCGACCGAGCAGAGGTGCGCGTGCTCGAGCGCATGCTCGTGCCGTCGTGCCGAGCGGAGGGCGGGCTGGTTGAGATATCCGGCCGCTACTCGATCATGCTCACTGACTCCGACACCGTCGGCACGACCCGCGAGGCCACGGTGCGACAGGGTGTACCGGCGAATGCCGTCGACAGGTTCCAGCTCACGGTGGGCGGTCCGCCGCGCTTCGGTGGCGAACCCGGTGTGCTGGTGCAGGTCGAGGTGCTGCTCTACCACGACAACGTGCGGACGCCGCTGAATGCCGGCAAGGCCGTCCTGATGCCGGTGGGTATCGCAGAGTCAGCGACGGATCCCGTCGCAGCCGAGGATCCGGGCTGCGTCCGCGACAACCTGCAGCGGCTCAAGCGATGGAAGAACATCGACGGCGCCAGGTCATCCTTTGTGAAGGACTTGCTCGAGGATGTCGTCGCTGGTTCGCCGTAGATGGTGGCGTAGCGCCTGACTCGGCCGCCCGCAGGTCTTACAGTGGGCACTTCGGACAAAGAGCGGGGGACGTGGCGGGATGAAGGTGCGGGGGCCGGCGTTCGCCGGCGCGGTGTTGGTGAGCGCGGTCGCGCTCGTGGTTGCAGGCGTCGTGCTGTTGAGCGCGACGGGCGGAGAGGTCGAGGCCGCACCACAGGAGCGGGCCGACTACGTGCCCTTCCTCGGCGAGTTCAACATGTCGTGCACGTGGGGCACGCCGTCCGGCGCTCGCAACCCGTGCCGGATGAACGGCGTCGAGTACCACCCGTACAAGGCGCTCGACTTCCAGCTGCCGAACAAGACGGCGGTGACCGCCGCAGGCGCCGGTGTCGTCACCTTCGCCGGTGATACCGGCAAGGCGGCGGGCTTCGGGATCGCCGTGCTCGTTTACCACTCCGGCGACAACCGCACGTCGCTGTACGCACACCTCGACAGCCACAGCGTCTCGAAGGGCGAGAGGGTTCTCGCCGGTCAGCCGCTGGGCCTGTCGGGCAGAACGGGGCTGTCGATTGGTGGTGGCGGCGGGTACCACCTCCACTACGCCGAGGCGCCCGACCGGCGCGAGCGTGCCTGGGGCCGCGGCGGCCCCGGCGTCGACCCCGGCTCGATGATCGGCACCCGGCAGGGCCGCCGCGTGGCCTATCCGCAGGCCATGGGTGTGTCGAACTGGACCGCCGTGAACCTCGATCCCGACGTGGCTCCCCGGAACCCGCACCGCATCGGCCGGGAGCGGATGCCCGAGCTGCCCGGTGACTGGGCGGGGTACATCGTCCACTGGGACGGCGACCGCAAGGCCCAGAAGACGTCGTGGCTCGTCAGCCCGAGGTTCCTCCGCAATCACATCGAGTCGTCGGCGCAGTTCAACTGCCTCAAGAACTCGCACCCGGGCCCGGTGAAGCTGCCGTCAGCGACGCTCGACCAGCTCGTCGATCAGCGGCATCAGCCCGTGACGGAGTGCGCTGACCGCCCTGCTGGGCAGTCGAACTCGGAAGTCGCCGCGGCGCCGGTTGCCACGCTTGCGCCGCTTCCTCCGTCGCCGCACTCGACGATGGCGACGTTGCCGCCTGCGCCGCCGGGCGGTCAGTCGTCGGGCACGGCGGCGTCGCAACCGAAGGCAGATCCCCCTGCTCAGCCGCCCCCGACGACGTCCGCGCCGGCTGCGGCGGGCGATCCGCCGCCGTCGACGCCGCCGTCGACCACCGCCCCGTCGGGCCCTCCGCCGTCCGAGGCTCCGAAACCTCCGTCGACCACGATGACGAGCGCGAGCCTCGTTGCCGACCGCACGATTCGCGGCACGTTCTCGGTGACGTCGTCGCAGCCCGTGACGCGATGCGTGCTGGTGGTGCAGGGCGTGCGCGAGGTCGCGGGGGCCTGCTCGTCGATCGACGTCGGGAGCCTCGCGTACTCGACGACCTACACCGTCTACGCGTATGCGGAGAGCTCAGCGGGCCGGGGCCCGAACAGCAACACGCTCACGGTGCGGACCAACGACGCGCCTCCGCCGCCTCCTCCGCCTCCGCCCACGATCAGCTTGTCGAAGGGTGCGCGTGCCACCTACGGCTACTGGTACTCCGTCGTGCTGTCGAACTTCGCTCCGGGGTCGCAGGTCACGGTCGCCTGCCACGACTCACGCGACCGGAACTTCTACACGCAGACGTTCACGATCGGCGGTGACGGTCGAGCCGCGGACTCGACACTGTGCTACTCAGCCGACGGTCCGGACCACTGGGTGACGGGGGGCGGCGTCGAGTCGAACCACGTGTCTTGGTGAAGCTGCTGGCCGTCAGGGGCGCATCAGGTATGATGACGGGTGATGCGCACGACGTTGAATCTCGATGACGACGTCGCTGAGCGGCTCACGGAGTTGGCCCGTCGGCGGGGGACGTCGGTGTCTCGCGTCGCCAACGAGTTGGTGCGGGCGGGGCTCCGTGCGACGGCGGCGCGCACTCGGTCGCAGCCCTACGACCCGCCGGTGCTGCGAAGTGGTCGTGCGCTCGTCGACGTGACCGACATCGCCGCAGCGCTCGAGCGCCTCGAGGATGAGTGACCCGGCCGCGCTCGTCGACGCGAACCTGCTGATCTGGGCGCACCACGAGGGGTTCCGCCAGCACGAGGCGGCGCGCGCCTGGTGGCGGGACACCTTGAGCCGGGCGCCGATGGTCGGCATCCCGTGGGCATCGGTGCTCGCGTTCGTCCGCATATCCACCCACCCGCGAGCGCTGTCGACTCCATCGTCACTGGAAGACGTGTGGGCCGTGGTCGAGTCGTGGCTCGACCGCGACAACGTGTGGGTGCCCGTGCCCACCGACCGGCATCGGAGCCTGCTGGGTGAGCTCCTGCTCTCTGGACGCGCGACCGGCAACCACACCACGGACGCCCATCTTGCTGCGCTGGCGATCGAGTGGGGGCTCGAGCTGCTGAGCGCGGACCGCGACTTCGCCCGCTACCCGGGCCTGCGCTGGCGAGACCCTCTCGACTGACCGGGTCTTGAACTTGGTAGTCACAGGCTTCGACGGGCGATGACCTCCCGCGCTCGGCGGTCGCTGTGCCGCGCGGCGTGGCGCCCGATGGGCTCGTTACGCTGATCAGCATGGGCGAGTGCCGTTACGAGCCCGGTGCGCTTGATCCGCTGATCGATCTCGTCCGCGAACGCGAGACGGATGAAGTGCAGGAACGAGCGGACCGGCTCTGGCGTCAGACCAAAGTCCTGATGGCGGCATCGGGTCTCCTCAACGCGGCGACTGCGTGGTACGTCGCTTGGGAACTCGGACGTCGCCGCTGAGGCGTATGCGCCGGCTGCCGCGCTTCGGCAACGCTCTTTAATCAAGCCCGGACAAGCCAGCGCAGCGCCTGGTTCCTGTCCGACCCTCGTAGTACGCTGACCGAACATACGTTCGCAATCGTCGCTGGGGAGTGCCGATGCGGTTGTTCGATGACGAAGTGCGCCTGTCGGCGGAGGTGGGGGTCGAAGCGGCCGCGTTGCCGCGGGAGCGGCTCGAGGCGGAGCTGTGCCTGTTGGCGGCGCACGACACGTCGTTGATGTACCGGCGGCTGGTGATGCTGGCGGAGTTCGAGCGTCGCGAGTTGGCCGGGAGTTGGGGGATGGCGTCGACGGCTGCGTGGTTGTCGTGGCAGACGGGTCTCGACACTCGCACCGCACGCGAGCAGGTGCGGGTGGCGCGGCGGTTGCCGTCGTTGTCGCTGGTGTCGGAGGCGATGGCTCGCGGGCTGCTGTCGTATTCGAAGGTGCGGGCGTTGACCCGGTTCGCTACTGCGGCGGCGGAGGCCGAGCTCGTCGAGTTGGCCGCGCATACGACCGCGGCGCAGTTGGAGACGATCGCCAGGATCACCACCCGTGGGCTGTCGGCGGAGTTGGGAGGGGCGGGCGATGGCCGCGAGCCGGAGTCGATCATCACGTCGTATCCGGGCGATGCGGGCATGTCGGTGATCTACGCGCGGTTGCCGTCCGACGACGCGGCGATGGTGATGGCGTGGCTCGACGGGCTGATCCGGCAGGCAGGAGCGGCGGGTGGCGGCGGTTCCGCGGAGCCGCCTTCGGTGGAGGACGCGGCGCCGGGGGAGGACGTGGCGCCGGTGCCGGGGGCGGTGGCGCCGTGTTTGAAGGACGTGGACGACGGCGCGGTCGCGGGCGTGGACGTCGACAGCGATCTCGAGGACGAGGACGAGGACGACGTCCAGTGGCGGGGCGAGCCGGGTGATCCGGTGCTGGTCGGCGGCGTCTGGGTGTATCCCGACGATGACGAACACGACGCCGGTGGCGATGTAGGGGTGGGCGGTTCCGCGGGACCGGACGGCGAGGCGTCGGTGCCGCCGGTGGCGGTGTGCGCCGAGGGTCGCCCGAGCGTGGCCCACCAGCGGGCGGAGGTGTTCGTCGATGCCGTCGACGCGTTGATGTCGGGTTCGGATGCGTGTGGGTGCGGTGGGGGTGCGGCGGGCGTGCAGGTGAACGACCGCTTCCTTATCAACGTGATCGCGGATCTGTCGGTGTTCGACGGCACGGCGACGTCGGCGGGCGGGCAGTTGAACCTCATAGACGACGGCTCGGCGATCTCGTCGGACGTTGTGCGTCGCCTGGCGTGCAACGAGCCGCTGGCGTTGGTGGTGAAGGACCGCGAAGGCAACCCGCTCTACATGGGTCGGAAGATCCGGTTGGCGAACCGCCGGCAGCGTCGGGCGGCGCTGGCTCGTTCGAAGGGGATGTGCGGGTTCCCGATGTGCGAGCGGCGAGCGAGGCTGCAGGTCCACCACACCGATCCGTGGGCCCCGGGGGGACGTACCGACATCGATCAGTTGGTGCCGCTGTGCAGGTTCCACCATCGCTGCGTCCATCACGACGGCTTCGAGGTGCGCCCCGTGCCGGGCGGGTTCGCGTTCTTCACTCCCGACGGGCGCGAGATCGTCGAGACGCCTGAGCCGGCGGCCGGCCAGTTGTCGCTCGAGCAGATCCGGGAGATGTTGCGCCGCCCGCTCCGACGCTCGCCCGAGTCATCGAGCCCGTGGGGCGGCGACGGCGAGCGCCTCGACCTCGACCTCACGATGTCAGGCGTGTTCAGCGTCCTCGCCCGAGCATCGTGACCGGAAGCGGTCAACGGGCCGACTGGACTAGACTTAGTCTATGCTGGTCAACATCCACGAGGCGAAGACGCACTTCTCGAAGCTCGTCGAGCGGGTGGCCGCGGGCGAGGAGATCGTCATCGGGAGGGCCGGTAGGCCCGTCGCTCGACTCGTGCCCTACCGGCCGACTGGCGCGCCGCGCCGGGCGGGGATGTGGAGAGGCAAGGTCGACATCGCCGCCGACTTCGACGACACGCCGGCCGAAGTGATCGACATGTTCGAAGGGTGACGCTCCTCCTCGACACCCACGCGTTGCTCTGGTGGCTGGATGGCCGGCGGCTCGACGGTGCGGCCAAGTCTGCGATCGCGGATCCGCAACGACTGGTGTTGGTGAGCGCGGTCTCGATCTGGGAGGCAGCCATCAAAGCGTCGCTCGGGAAGCTGACGGTTCCCGGGTCGTTGCGCGAGGCGGCGGAGGCCTCGGGGTTCGATCTGTTGTCGATCACGGCCGAGCACGCCGAGGTGGCCGGGGCGCTGCCCGAGGTCCACCGCGATCCCTTCGATCGCATGCTCGTGGCACAGGCGATGGTCGAGGACTGCACCATCGTCAGCCGCGACCCGGTCTTCGGTCGCTATGCCGTGTCGACCCTGATCTGCTGAGGGGAGGTCGCTGACACGACCGTCGCCGTGACGTCGCTGTAGTCGATGAACACCAAATCAACGGTGAGGTCACCGCTCGCGGCCCGAAACGCGGCGCGCACGCCGTCGAGGAAGGCGGCGCACTTGCTCGTCACGCCGTTCGCCAGCGTCAGCTCGACCGTCGTCGCCTTGCCCCGGCCGGTGATGGTCCCGGCGAGCGGCTTCGCGGGGTTCGCCCACGAGTCCCATCCGCGCGAGGTCGATGGTGGCGGCGGCGACGTTGGCGACAGTGATGTCGAACGCGTTCCGCACCGGTGCCGGCGTGGGCGTGAGCACGAGCCCGTCACGGATGAGGTTTGGGCTCGGATCGTCGGCTATCGGCGTCGCGATCGGTTCGCCCATCCCCAAGCCGTGGGTGCTGGCGTCGACCTGCGTTGGACGGGGAAGGCGATGGCCGCGAGCCCGCGGTCGATCATCACGTCGCACGGGCGACGCGGGCATGTCGGTGATCTACGAGCCGTTGCCGTCCGACGACGCGGTGATGGTGGTGGCGTGGCTCGACGGGCTGACCCGGCAGGCCGGAGCGGCGGGTGGGGGGTTCCGCGGAGCCGCCTTGGGTGGAGGACGAGGCGCACTCTTGGGTGAGGCGGGTTCCGGGGCAACGCAACGACGACGCCACCGCTCTGCGCTGGCCATCGAACAGAGCGCCACGGTCGTCAGCTACGACATCGACTTCGCGAGGTTCGCCGGCGTTTGGGCCGAATCTCCGAGGCGTTCATGCCTTCGCCGACGTCGGAGACGATCGCCCGGCCGCGACACGTGAGGCGACGAGGGCGCGCACGTCAGGCGAAGACTCCGCTATGCGGTGCCCAGAATCCTGCTCGCGACAGTGACTGCCTCGTCGGCGACAGCCTCGACGCCCGCGGTCACGCCTGCTTCGAAAGCGGCGTCGAAGGCCTTGTCGCCCACGAGACGCCGGACGGATGCCTCCGACTCGACGCATCCCCAGGGATCGGCGGAACCCGTCCGCCCCGTTCCCCGATCGGCCCGCCCCGACTGGATGGTCGAGGCCGCGCCGAGCAGGCGGGCCGCGACCAGGCAGTTGTCGCGATCGATGCCCGACGCCATCACCGCGGCGATGCCCTCGAGATGGGAACTGAGGGCCTCGGCATCGCCGAGGTCGCGGGCGCCCGCGAGTCCGTCGCGATGGAGTCGGAGCGCTTCGTCGTGGCGTCCTTCGATCCGCTCGAGGCACGCGAGCAGAGACGTCGTGATGCTCACGCTGCGGCGGTCGCCGACGCTCTCGAGCAGCCCGATCGCTTCGTCGAGCAGCGCCCGTGCTTCGTCGGTGTCGCCCAGGGAGATGTCGCACTTCGCCACGTTGTGGAGGCTCTGCCCGACGACTCGGACGTTGCCGGCGGCCCGCATGATCTCGAGGTGCTCGCGGTAGTAGGCGCGGGCCCGCTCTTCGTCTCCTTCGATCGACGCCAGCGCGCCCAGGTTGTTGAGGGTGAGCGCGATCGACCGCTGGTCGCCCAGCCGGCGGCGGATCGCCAGCGACTCCTCGAGCAGCGGCCGCGCCGCGTCGACGTCGTCGGCTGCCAGGTGGACGGTCGCGATCGCGTTGAGCGCGCGACCGACCTCCCCCTCGAGCGCGGCCGATCGCGCGACGTCGAGCTGACGGCGGTGGTGTGCAGCGGCCGCATCGAGATCGCCCTGGATGCGCGCGATCGTTCCCGCGCCCGTGAGCGCTCGCAGGGCCACCATCGGATCGACGGTGCCGAGGTCGGCGACGGCGATCGCCCGTTCCAGCCAGGTGCGGCCTTCGGCGAGGTGGCCGCGCACCCCGAAGAACTGGGCGAGCAGCCCAGCCAGCTCCAGGCCGTCGTCGGGCCGGACCGTGATCGCCCAGTCGAGCCCGACGCGCAGGTTCGGCAGCTGGTCGTCGAGATGATCGAGCGTGGCCGCCTGACGCGGTCCGCTCAGGTCGGGGAGCGCGGCCGCCGCCGTCGTCAGGCTCCACGACACGACGCGATCGCGCGTGGCCGCGACCTCTTCCGCCTCGACCAGCTTCTCGTGCGCGAACTCGCGGACCGACTCGAGCATCCGCAGACGCAGGCTCCCGTCGTCACAGGGCAACACCGTCAGGAGCGACTTGCGGGCCAGCGCGTCGATGAGATCGCCGGTGCCCACGTCGTCGGGTCCGTCTCCCGCGACCGAGGCGCCAGCGTCGATCGACCACGGACCAGCGAACACCGAGAGCCGTCGGAGCACGGCTCGTTCCGGCTCGTCGAGCAGGTCGTACGACCAGGCGATCGCCGCTCGCAGCGACCGCTGGCGAGGCTCGGCGTTGCGCGGCCCTCCGGCGAGCAGGCGGAAGCGGTCGTCGATGCGAGCCGCGATCTGGTCGACGGACAACGACGCGGCGCGTGCCGCGGCGAGCTCGATCGCCAACGGCACCGAATCGAGCCGCTGGCACAGGTCGACAACCGCGGCGTGGTCGGCCTCGCTGAACACGGCGTCGGTGCGAACGAGCGCGGCCCGGTCGGCGAACAGGCGGGCGGCGTCGCTGGGAGCGAGGGGCGGCACCGGCCAGACCCGCTCGCCTCGCACGTTCAACGCCTCACGAGAGGTGGCCAGCACGGTGACATTCGGCGTTGCCGACAACAGGCTGCCCACGACGCGAGCGACGGAGTCGACGACGTGCTCGCAGTTGTCGACCACGAGGAGCACGTGACGCGCGCCGATCGCCGTCACGAGCTCGCCGACGTCGCCGACGTCGTTGGCGGAGTCGGACGTAGCGACGCGCAACGCGCGTGCGGCCGCGCGCACGACCGCTGCGGTGGTGGCATCCGACGCGTCTGCCTCGAGCAGACCGAGCTCCACGATCCACACGCCGTCGGCGAAGTCAGGGCCCGCCGCGCCGGCGGCCTCGAGCGCGAGGCGGGTCTTGCCCACCCCGCCCGGCCCGGTGAGGGTGATGAGGCGGTGCCGGGCGAGCGCGCCGCGCAGCTCGCGCATCTCGGCCTGCCGGCCGACGAACGTCGTCAGCTGGTTCGGCAGGTTCGTGACGTCGGCGGTAGCGGTCCTCAGCGGCGGGAACGACGTCTCGAGGCCGCGAGCGCTCACCTGGAAGAGGCGTTGCCGCCCGGCGATGTCGCGCAACCGGTACTCGCCGAGGTCGACGAGCTCCTGACCGACCCCGGCGGCGCCGGCGGCGTCGACGGCGCTGGCCGAAACGACGACCTGCCCTCCGTGGCCCGCGGTGCTGGTGCGAGCGGTCTGATGCACGGCGAGCCCGATCCAGGTTCCGAGCGAACGCACCGCCTCGCCGGTGTGCACACCCATGCGCACCCGGACGGAGGCGTGCTCCGGCCAGTCGTGGGCCCGCATGGCCCGCTGGCCGTCGACGGCCGCGGCGATGGCCTCACCGGGGCTCGCGAAGGCGAAGAACATGGCGTCGCCCTCCGCGCCGAACTCCTCGCCGCCGTGTGCTGCGGCCGCCTCGCGCAACAGCCGCCAGGTGTCCTCGAGGATCCTGGGGTACGTCTCAGGCGCCCGCTCCAGGATGTGGGTGGAGCCCTCGATGTCGGCGAACAGGAATGTGACCGTCTCCGCTGCCGGCACGGGGACGTCGACGGCGCCAGGCGCGCCGGCTCTCGGGTCCCCCGCTCCCATGTCCGAAGCTCACTGCACCAGGGCCGGCGCCGCAACTCGTCGTGCGCCCGGCTGGCCGCCGCCGCCCGGTCTGGACGGCTGTTGGGTGCGAGTTGGGGAACACGTGGGTGCACGGTGGGGTGGCCGCCGCATCGTGTCGCTCAGCGGTGAGGCGGCAACGCGAGTAGGCCGGCCGCTCGGCCCTGGTGGCGGTGGACCGAGCGGCCGGCCATACGCTTCTGCCCATGGTGGTCTGGCTGCTGGCACACGCAGCCGTCGTCGTGGCGGTGGTCGTGTCCGCCGTCGTGATCGTCAGCCAGGTGCGCCGGTCGCGCCGCGCGACCGAGCAGACCCTCGAGGCCCTGTCATCGGTGACCGACCCGGCGCTGGCGAGGCTCGCTCCCGACGAGTTGTTCCGAGAGCTCCTCGGACGGGCGACCCGTGCTCTCGACGCCGATGTGGCGACGCTGCTCGTCACGGACGACACCGGCACGCGGCTCACCGTGCGGGCCCAGATCGGCCTCGATGCCTTCGTCTCCGCCCCCGCCGACCTCGCGATGGGGGCGGGACTTCCCGGCCGCGTCGCCGCGACGGGTGCGCCGCTCCTCGCGAACGACGTCTCACCGTCGGACGTGGATCTCGAGGCGTTGCGTCCGGTGGTGCGGTCGTTCCTCGGCACGCCGCTCCTCGTCGACGGCGACGTGCGCGGCGTGCTGGCCATCGCATCGCGCCGCCCCGGCGCCTTCACCGCAGACGACCTCCGACTCGTAGGGCGCGTCGTCGACCGCTTCGCCTGGGCCGTCGAACGTGAACGTTTCGACGAGGCCGACCGCCTCGTCCGGGAGGCGGCCGAGGAGAACGAGCACCGCATCCGCACGATGGTCGAGGCCGCGCCGGTCGGGATGATCGAAGCCGACGTCGACGGGCGGGTGCTGCGGTGGAACCGCGTCGCGGCGTCGCTCCTCGGTTGGCCCCGATGGCTCCCCGGTCAGGAAGGAACCGTCGACCTGCCGGAGTCCGCGGTCTCCTCGGTCGCTACGGCAGCAGAGGGGCATCGCGTCGAGGGAGTCGCGGTCGTGCTCGAACGCGATGGGGCGCGTCCGGCTGACGTCGTGATCTCCGCCGCGCCGTTCACCGACAGGGAAGGCAACGTCGAGGGCGTCCTCGTCCTCCTGAACGACGTCACGGAACGCCAGCAGCTCGAGCAGCACATCCGCCAGGCCCAGCGGCTGGAAGCGATGGCACGACTCGCCGGCGGGATCGCCCACGACTTCAACAACCTCCTGACGGTCGTGCGCGGTCACAGCGAGGTCTTGTTGAAGACGCTTCCCGAGGGCGACGGCCGCCGCGAGGACGCCGACGCCATCCGCATCGCGAGCGAGCGGGCCGCGGACCTCACGAAGCAGCTGCTCGCGATCGGACGTCGTCAGCGCACCGAGCCCGAGGTGCTCGACCTGCACGACCGTGTGCGCGAGCTCGAGCCGGTGCTGCATCGCCTCGTCGGCGACGGCGCCGAGCTCCGCGTCGTCGCGGGGACGGCGGGCCACGTGCGGGTCGATCCCGGCGATCTCGACCAGGCCGTCATGAACCTCGTCATCAACGCTCGGGACGCGGTCGCGGCGCGAGCCGATGGCGCGGCGAGCGGCGGCCGGATCATGGTCGAGTGCAGGACGATCGAGATGCGTCCCCGAGGCGCGGCGCTGGCCGGGGTCACCGCGGGGCGCTACGTCGTGCTCACCGTGGCCGACACCGGCACCGGCATGCCGAAGGAGGTCGTCGAGCACTGCTTCGACCCGTTCTTCTCGACCAAGGGACGCGGCAAGGGCACCGGCCTCGGCCTCGCGCTCGTCTACGGCACCGCCACCAGTGCGGGCGGCCACGCCACCGTCGAGAGCGAGGTCGGACGAGGGACGACGTTCCGTGTGTGGTTCCCCGAGGTCGACCCGAAGAGCGCGGAGCCGATGCCCGCCGCGACGCGGCGCCGGCGCCGTTCCGGCCGCGTGCCGACTCGCCCGGTACGTGTGCTGCTCGTCGACGACGAAGCGCCCGTGCGGAGCCTCGCTCGCGCTGCGCTCGAGGAAGCCGGCCATGACGTGGTCGAAGCGGCGTCGGCCGAGGAGGCCATGACGAAGGCCGACGCGGAGCGCGAGCCGATCGACGTCCTCGTGAGCGACGTCGTGCTCGGCGGTGTCCGAGGCGACGAGCTCGCGGCGAAGCTCAAGAAGAAGTGGAAGGCGCTCTGCGTCGTGCTGATGTCGGGCTACGCCGACCAGCCGCTCGCGGTCGATCCGGACGCGTTCCTGGCCAAGCCGTTCGCCCTCGACGACCTCGCTTCGACCGTGCTCGACGTGACGACGGCACAGCCGCGCGCGGGCGCTCGGTCGAGGAACCCGACAAAACGGACGTAACCCTCGGCAGCCAGAAGATGCTCAGTTCTCGGGCCGAACAGGCCGAAAGATGGACATGTCGTTCGTTCGGTCGTCGGGCCGGATCCTGATCATCGATGACGACCACGACCTGCGGGAGATGGCGACGGTCGTCCTCGAGGCCGACGGCTTCGAGGTCGTCCAGGCGTCGAGCGCCATGGAGGCCTTCGAGGCCATCGCGGGCGAGCTCCCCGACCTCGTGATCCTCGACATGGTGATGCCGGCGATCACCGGCCTCGAAGTGCTCCAGAACATCCGTCAGCGCTCGGCCACCGTCCCCATCCTCATCCTCTCGGGCCTCGGCAGCGAGGAGAACCGGGTGCGCGGGCTGCAACTCGGCGCGGACGACTACGTCACCAAGCCGTACTCGCCCCGTGAGCTCGTCGCCCGGGTCCACGCGCTCCTGCGTCGATCCGGGGCGACCCCGGGCTCGGGCTCGACGATCGTGTTCGACGGCCTGGCGATCGACCTGCTCGCGCGGGAGGTCACCGTGCGGGGCGAGCCCGTTCCGATGACGGCGATGGAGTTCGACCTCCTCGCCTTCTTCGCCTCGCACCCGGGTCGCGTCTACACCCGGCACCAGCTCCTTCGCGAGGTCTGGCAGTCGTCGTCGCAGTGGCAGCAGGCGAACACGGTCACCGAGCACGTCCGCCGGGTGAGAGCCAAGATCGAGCTCGACGGCACCAGCGACGCCGGCAGCGTTCGGTGGATCGAGACGGTGCGAGGGGTCGGCTACCGCTTCGCCCGCCGCGCCGTCACCGCAACGGCAAGCTGAGCCGGAACTCGGCCCCGCCCTCCGAGGCGCGCTCGTAGGTGACGTCGCCGCCGTGGGCGCGGGCGATGCCCCGAGCCAGGTAGAGCCCGAGGCCGCTGCCCGCGATGCGCCGGTCGCCGCGGGCGAACTTCCGGAACAGGCGGGGCGCCTCCTCCGGCGGCAGCCCCGGGCCCTGGTCGATGACCGCGCAGGAGATCGTGTCGTCGTCGCGGGTGATGCGGATCACCACCGGGCCTTCGGCCGGCCCGTACCGGAGCGCGTTCGCGACCAGGTTCCAGAGCACCTGCTCGATGCGCACCCGGTCGATGCGCGTGGCGAGCGAGTCGAGATCGGGAGGATCGCACTCGAGCACGATCTTCGCCTTCGGACGCGAGGCCGCGAAGCCCTCGATGACGCCACGCACCACCGACCCCAGCTTCTCGTCGCCGAGACGCAGCGCGAGCGCGCCGCGCTCGAGCGAGTTGACGTCGTCGATCGACTGGAGGATCGCCGCCATCCGGTCGACGTTGCGCTTCAGCGCGGGCACCGCAGCCGCCGGCGGCACATCGGCCTCGAGGAGCTCGCCGTAGCCCTGCACGACGGTGAGCGGGCCACGCAGCTCGTGCACCAGCGCCACGAGCACCTCGTCACCTCCCTCGGGTGCGGCCTCGTGGTCGTCGTGGTCGACGGTGATCGGGGCGGTGCCGGTGACGATCAGCGACGTGACGTCGTCGGCCGGCATCGGCGGCGACCAGTAGTAGCCCTGGGCGACGTCGCAGCCGAGGCGCGCGAGCTCCTCGGCCTGCTCGATGTGCTCGACGCCTTCGGCGAGCGAGGTCAGGCCGAGGCTCCTCGCGAGGCTCGTGACGCCGGCGACGATCGCGGTGTCGTCGGCGCGCGAGCCGACGCCGTCGACGAACACGCGGTCGATCTTCAGCTCGTCGACCGGGAACCGCTTGAGGTAGACGAGCGACGAGTAGCCGGTGCCGAAGTCGTCGATCGAGAGGTGCACCCCGATCGCCCGCAGTTCGCGCAGGATGACGGTCGCCGACGCGGGATCGGTCATCACCGCGGTCTCGGTGATCTCCAGGCGCAGGAGCGCGGGGTCGAGATCGACCGCCTCGACCGCGGCTCGCACCCGGTCGACGAGCGCGGGGTCCGACAGCTGGCGCGCCGACAGGTTCACCGACACGAAAGGCGGCCTCTCCGGCCGCAGGTCGCGCCACACCGCCGCCTGTCGACACGACTCCTGCAGCACCCACGACCCGATCGGCACGATGAGCCCGTTGCGTTCGGCGAGGGGGATGAAGTCGTCGGGTGCGACGAGGCCGTGCTCGGGGTGGAGCCAGCGCACGAGCGCTTCGAGCCCCACCACGACACCCGACCGGAGATCGATCTGTGGCTGGTAGTGCACGCGGAACTCGGCTGCGTCGAGAGCTCTGGCCAGTGCCGGCTCGAGCAGCATGCGTCGCGACGCCTGCTGGCGCAGCCGCTCGTCGAAGCGGAGCTGCCCGCCGGGTCCACTCCGCATCGAGTGGTACAGCGCGGCGTCGGCGCTCGCGACCAGGCTCGCCGCGTTCCCCTCGCCCGACACGCTGGCGGCCGCGCCGATGCTGGCGGTGAGGAACACCTCGGCGCTGCCGGCGCGGAACGGTGCCGCGAGCGACTGCTGGAGACGAGCCGCCCGCTCGTCGAGCTCGTGTTCATCCGCGGTGTCAGTGGCGACGAGGAACGTGGTCGGAGCGAAGCGGGCCACGATGTCGTTGTCGTTCGTCGCCTGCTCGAGGAGCACCGCGACCGCCTTGAGGATCTCGTCGGTCGCGGCCTCGCCCAGCGCGTCGGTGAGCGTGGCGAAGTCGTCGAGACCCACCATCAGCACCGCCACCGGCGGCAGGACGACGTCTACGTTGCGCTCGCGTCGCAGCGACAGTCTCTGGTCGATGAGCTCGAGCGCAGCGGTGCGCGAGAGGAGCCCCGTCAGCGCGTCGACGCCGAGCTGGGCATCAGCGCGCCGCCTCGCGCGGTCGTGCTCGAGGGCGATGGCCACGAGGCGCCGGAAGTGATCGTGAACGACCTCCTCCTCCGGCGTCGGTGCGCTGATCGAGCCGGCGAGCAGCGCGATCGTGGCGGTGGGAGGCTCGCCCTGGGTGGAGATCGGCATCGTCCAGCACGACCTCAGCCCGGCGCGGGCGAAGACGTCCTTCAGCTCCGGCAGCCAGTCGCCCTCGGCGAGGTCTTCGACGATCACGGCCTGACCCGTTCGGAGCGCGAGTCCGCACGGCACTGCGTCGATCGAGCTCTCGTCCAGCTTCGACGCGAGCGCGGCGGCGAACCCCTCGGGAAGCGACGAGCCGACGACGGTCACGATCCTTCCGTGCTCGGCCAGCGTGATCGCGGCGACACGGCCGGGAACGACGGCCTCGATCGACGTCACGATCCCCTCGAGCACGACCTCGAGCGACTCGCCCGCGGCCAGTAGGTCGAGCGTGCGGTCCTGGGCGGCCTGCAGCGCAGCCACGCGCCGCTCCGCGCTGACGTCCCAGAAGAACGTCTGGCTCGCCGGCTCCCCGCCGTACGTCGTGGGCGTCGACAGCGCAGCGACCTCGCCGGCAGCACCGGGCGCGACGAGGCGGTAGCGCGCGATCGGGGCTCGCACGCGCAGCGTCTCGGTCAGCTGGGCGATCTCGTTGGCCTGCCCCTGGTCGGCGGGATGGATCAGCGGCAGCACCTCACGTCCGAGAAGGTCGTCTTCGCCGACGCCCAGCAGCCGGGCTGCCGTCGCGTTGTGGAACACGACCCGGCCGTGGCGGGACACCAGGACCCCGCCCGGCAGCGACTCGATGAGCGCGCGGTAGCGCTCCTCCGACTCGGCGAGCGCGCGTGAGCTGTCGACCTGCCGCGTGATGTCGATGACGAGTCCCTCGAGGACGCCGGGCTCGGCGTCGGTCGCGCGCCGAGTGATCCGGCCGCGCTCCCACACCCACCGGATCGAGCCGTCTCGATGGCGGAGCCGGTAGCGGAGGGCGAAGGTGTCGCTGCCCTCGAGCGCGGCGGCGATCGCCGTTTCGACGGTTCGTTGGTCGTCGTCGACGATGCGGCTGCCGTAGAGGTGCGGGTCGGCGATCAGCTCCGCCGGCGTCCACCCGATGAGCCTCGTCGCCTCGTCGGAGACGAACTGCATCGGCCAGTCGGGGAGGTGCAGGCACCGGTAGACCATCCCCGGCACGTTCGCGAGCAGCGTGGAGAGGCTCGCTTCCCGCTCGGCGAGCTCGGCGGCGAGCCGCCGTTCCTCCGTCATGTCGCGCACGACCGCGAGGACGCCGTCGAACGTGTCTCCTCCGAGCGGCGAGATGCTCAGCACGACGGGGACCGTGCCGCCGTCGATGCGCCGTAGCTCGAGCTCGCCGAGGTTCGGCAGCGGCGCCCGTTGCGCCACGAGATCGTCCCACTCCGCTCGGACGTCGTCGACGAGGAACTCGAAGACGGGCCGACCGATCGCCTCGTCTTCATCGATCCCTACGAGCGTCGCCAGGGACTTGTTCACGAAGGTGATGCGACCCTCGCGGTCGGTGGTGCAGATGCCGTCCGTGGTGGACGCGGCGACGTCGAAGACGCTGGCGATCAGCGACGCGCGAGATTCGCCGTCACCGTCGCCACCGACGCCGTCGGGGCTGGCCACGGCTCAACCGTACCGCTTCGAGCCTTCTGCGTCCTCTTCCGGTTTTGCGGATTTGTCCGATTTCGCAACACGGTGCGGCGGAGGAGCAGGAGGAGGGTGGCGACGACGAACGCCAGACCGATCGCCGCGACCGCTGCGACCGCGGCAACCGAAGTGGCTGCCGGCGCCCGCTCGGTGCCGTCGGTCGTTCCGGTCGCTCGTGTGGGGCGCGGCGCGTCGTCCGGCGTCCCAGCGAGCGAACGCTCCAAGCGATCGTCCGTCGTCGGCGTCGCCCCGCGCTCACCGGCCGGTGCGGCCGGTGCCGCCGTTGGTTCGATCCGATCACCGCTGGTGCCACTCGCTGGTGCGCCGGCCGTGCCGGGGCGACCCCGCGAAGCGCGATCGCCGGTGGTCGCGGCGGGACGGGTGGACGTGCGCGGTTCGATGAACACCTCGGTGACGAACAGCCGGCCGTTCCGGTCGCGTGCCACACCGAGGCCGATCACGGTGAAGCCGGGATCGAGCAGGTTGGCCCGGTGACGCGGACTCGCCATCAGCCGGCGGTGCGCGTCGTCGATCGAGGTGTTCACCGCGACGTTCTCGCCGATGCGGTTCGCACCGACGCGCTGCTTCGTGGCCGGGGTGAACAGGTCGTCGTTGTGGAAGATCTCGCGGCGCGCGGCCATCCGGTGCGCGTGGTCGAGCGCGAGGCGGTCGAGATCGTCGCGCCGGGCCGGCGCGGTGAGACCGGCCTCGGCCCGAGACGCCGACACGAGGTCGAACAAGCGGGCGGCCGCCGCGGCGTCGGTCGTCGGCGCGGGTGCCGGTGCGGGGGCCGGCTGCGGTGCCGGTTGAGGGG